>Ga0315279_10007138_pt1 | contig 13896 bp, 13 predicted proteins | sample YL17G06_20_MG_FD_203694 | JGI IMG/M metagenome (GOLD analysis project Ga0315279, IMG submission 203694) | Sediment microbial communities from Yellowstone Lake, YNP, Wyoming, USA - YL17G06_20 | ecosystem: Environmental > Aquatic > Freshwater > Lake > Sediment | place: USA: Wyoming | collected... | reverse complement strand
CATATGTCTAACTAATTTGTTATTGTTACACAAATGTCTAGTAAAGAAAAGATTTATTATACCTTTGTCTATCTTGCGCACGATGTGCCTGCTAAGTGATGCATGAACATCCAAAAGGCATAGCAGGTCCTCCAACCCACCTTGGAGGCCTGCGAAGCCTACCTTCCGACTTTCCGGTCGTCGACCGGGCACGAGGTGAAAAAAGTGGTAGACTCTGGCGATACGGCCTGGCTCCTGATCTCAACCGCGTTGGTTTTCATTATGACGCCCGCCGTGGGGTTGTTCTACGGTGGCATGCTGCGCAAGCAAAGCGTGCTGTCCATCATGGGACAGACCATAATCACAATAGGCTTGGTGACTTTGATCTGGGTGATCGCGGGTTTCTCCTTGGCCTTCGGCGCCAATGGAACGCCCTATATCGGGAACCTCGATTGGCTCATGCTCAGGGGCGTGGGGCAGGATTCCCTGAGCCCGGTCTACGGGCCGACGATCCCCGGCATCTTGTACATGATGTTCCAGGGGATGTTCGCGATCATCACGGTCGCCCTCATCATCGGCGGTATCGCCGAAAGGATGAAGCTGAAAGCCCTGGTCCTGTTCCTTGGCATCTGGACTATGCTTGTGTATATTCCAGTGGCTCACTGGGTCTGGGGAGGAGGCTTCCTGGCTCAGCTCGGGGCCATCGATTTCGCAGGCGGCACCGTGGTGCACATCACCGCCGGTGTCTCCACGCTCGCTGCCGTTTTAGTATTGGGCAAGCGCTTGAGCCAGAATAACGGACATGAGGAAAGGCCTCACAACATCCCCATGGTCGTGCTGGGAGGCGCTCTGCTTTGGATCGGCTGGTTCGGATTCAACGGAGGCAGTGCGATCGGCTCGAACGGGCTCGCCGCTTCCGCGTTCGTGACCACTCAGATCGCGGCCGCCACCGCAGGCGTCGTCTGGGGCCTCATCAGCTGGGTGCACCTGGGCAGGCCTGGCGTCCTCGGCATGATCACGGGGGCGGTCGTAGGTCTGGTGGCCATTACGCCCGCAGCCGGCTTCGTTGACGCCAGTGGCGCCATTGCCATCGGCATCATCGCGCCCATGCTGAGCTATGCCGCCATCCATGCCAGGAAGAGGTTCGGCTTCGATGACGCGCTGGATGTCTGGGCATGCCATGGCATCGGAGGGACCTTCGGCGCCATCGCCACGGGTCTTTTCGCCGTCACAGCCAACTACAAGGGCGAACTGGGCCTGTTCTATGGCGGCAATGCGAACTTGCTCCTGGAGCAGATCGCGGCAGTGGCTGTGGTCTGGGCCTTCGCATTCATAGTCACATACGTGGTGATGCAGGTGCTGAAGAGGGTCATGACCCTACGCATGAGCAAGGAAGAGGAACGCATCGGGGCTGATATCATCCAGCACGGAGAGAACGCTTATTCTTGAGGTGAACAAAATGCAAAAAGTAGAGGCGATCATAAGACCCGAGAAGCTCCAGCAGGTGAAGAACGCCTTGGAAGAGATAGGTGTGATCGGCATGACCACCTACTCTGTGCAAGGCCGGGGGGAGCAAAAGGGATTGGAGTTCACCCACAGGGCAGGCAAGTTCCGGGTCGATTTCCTGGATAAGATGAAGATTGATATCGTCGTCAAGGACGCCCTGGTCGACGGCGTCGTGGAGGCGATCCTGAAAACCGCCAGGACGGGAGAGACCGGAGACGGGAGGATCTTCATCTCGCCCGTGGCTCGGACACTGAAGGTCAGGACCGGTGAAGAAGAGAAGTAAGGATCACTCCTCCTAAGCAAATCCCTTCCAAACCTTTTCTTTATTTTTTTCGATCTGAAGCTAGCCCAAGAGCTGGAAAACGCAAGGAGCGCTCGGAATCATTAATGGCTCGTCCTTATCGCGAAAAAGTAGGAGAAAAAAAGGGGGGAGGGAAAGAGGCTCAGAAACACCTCTCCCCGGTCATTTGGATGATCGCATTCAGGCGCTTACCTCGGCCTTCTGCAGTAGCGATTCGAACTTCGCCGTACTCTGCGCCGGATCAAGGTTCTGCGCCAGCACCCACTGCCTCAGCTTCTTCAAGGCCTTCCCGCTCTCCAGGATCTCGATGGATCGGGCATAGCCCTCCTCCATGGAGTCCGCTTTGCCCATCATGAACATGATCGGAGCCGCGTTCAAGCAGATGATGTCCTTGCGGGAGTTGACCTCCTCGCCTGCCAGGATGCGCAGGAAGTGCATCGCCTCCTCCTGCTTGTCGAAGCTGCACAGCAGCTCGCTCTCCTTGACGTGCTGGACCATGAACTGCTTGGGCTCTAAATCGTACTTGATGATCTCTCCGTCCTCGTGCAGCTCGGCCACGAAGGTTCTGCCCAGGCTAGAGACCTCGTCCATGCCCTTGCTGCCATCCTTGTTCAGGCCGTGCACCACGATCGCCTTCCTGTAACCGATCTCGCGCATGGTCTCGGCCACTGGTCCGACCAGCTCGGGGTTGTAGACGCCCCTTACCCCATAGGTGGGAGAGGCGGGATTGGCGAGCGAGCCGGCCATGTTCAGTATGGTGCCGAACCGTATCTGCGAAAGGATGCGGAAGAGCGCGGTGGGGTGCACCTTGCCGCTCATGCCGTTAAAGATGCCAATGCCGGCGGTCTCGATGCTCTTCTTCACCAGCTGGGGATCACACTCCACGTCCACTCCCAAGGCCTCGAGGATGTCCACCACGCCGCATTTCGAGGTGATGGCCCGCGCTCCGTGCTTGGCCAGATAGATGCCGTCGGCGGCGGCCACGAGCGACGCCGCGGTGGAGATGTTGAAGGTCTTCATGGTGTCCATACCGGTCCCGCAGTTGTCGACGAGGGGACCGACGTTCGGGGTCACCTTGACCGTGTCGTATTCATAGATAGCCTCCCAGGCGGCCGCCAATTCCACCGGGGTGGGACCCTTGGCGGTGATTGCGGCCAAGAAGGCCCCTTGTTGCAGCGCCGGCTGCTCGTCCAACATTACTTCCCGGAACATCTCGCTCGTTTCTTCTCGAGTGAGATCGTTCCCTTTGATCAGCGAATCGACCCTCAGTCCGAACCTCTTCAGCCTATCTTCCATGGTATCACCTCAATTCATTCTCACCAATGCGCGGAACCCTTCCCTTCTGGAGGCATGCTCCATGCCTGCGGCGATATCCTCCAGATCCACTTCCTTGGTCAGCAGCCAGGAGACGTCGAAATCCTTTCTTGCCAGAAGCTCGATGGCCCGACGGTCGCTCCAGCTGGTGCATCCATAGGAACCGATGATGCTGAGCTCGCGATAGTGCAAATGGGCCATGTCAATGGGGGCGACGGACGATTCGCGAGGCAGCCCGGAGAATATGGATAGGCGGCCTCTAGGAGCGAGGAGCGAGAGCAAGGATGCGTCCACCGCCTTATCGGAAGTGGAGAGTATCAGCACGTCGACCCCGCGGCCCTCCGTCGAGCTCATCACCCCCTTGCTGATCGAATCGATGTCTGGACCGGCCACGATGTCCGCCCCGGTCTTGAGCAATGAATTCTTGCGCGAGGTAAGGCATTCAGAGATGATCACGGTCTCGGCCCCACGCGATCTGGCAAGCATGGCATGCAGGGCGCCCAGCGGCCCTCCGCCAATGACCAACACGCTTTCTCCCTTGGCCATTCTCACTGCCTCCTGAGCGTTGATGCAGCAGGCCAACGGTTCGCCCAAGGTCGCGTGTTCCGATGAGAGCGAATCCGGGAGAAGGTTCACGCCATCGGCTTCCACGCACCCTCTGGGGACCGCCATGTACTCTGCGAATCCTCCGTCGATATTGAAGCCGATTATGCCGATCGAATCGCAGAGGTTGTCGTGCCCTCTGATGCATGATTGGCAGCTGCCGCATGCGACCCCTGGCCACACCTGGACCCTGGCACCGACGGCAATTTTCCTTCTTGTATCCTTGGCCACCACCGTGCCTGTGACCTCATGACCCAAGATGCGTGGATAGACAAGGTCCCTATGCCCCTTGGCCGCCATCTTCAGATCGGAGCTGCAGATGGAGCATCGGTCGACCTCGATTAGCAATCCGCCTTCCGGGCATTTTGGGGTCGGCGCCTCCGCGACAATGAAATCTCCTGGTGCTCTCAACAAAGCGGCCTTCAAAGGTCCACCTGGAAATGCAGAGTTGGATTATACATCCAACTATATATACAGTTCCATGAGCCAGAGAACCTGAACAGGCTCGTTACGACTCATTGATTCCAATGAGGATGCATCTCAAGAATCAGAGCCATCCTATCGAGCAGGCTTGCCTGGGGAGTGACACTTCCAGCACTCCTTATTCCTACTCACGTTAATGGCACCGCAAGCGCACCTCCAGGTCCCGAGAAATCATAGGTGTCGCAGACTGCACGGTTGGAGGGGGTGTTCGGGCCCTTCCTTTATGATTCGGCCATTTCCTTCTGTTGCCCCCTTGGTCATTTCTTCTCTTGGAAGTGCATTGCCCCTGAGTTCATGCAATAGCGCATTCCCGTAGGGGGCGGACCATCCTCAAAAACGTGGCCTAGATGACCTCCGCAACGGGCGCAGGCTACCTCCGCCCTGGTCATGCCATAGCTCCGATCAACATGGTTTTCGACGAGGTCCTCGGCGATTGGTTGCCAGAAACTCGGCCAGCCTGTCCCTGAATCGAACTTGGCGTCGGATGAGAAGAGCTCCAATTCGCACCCGGCGCAGGTATAGATGCCCTTCCTCTTGTTGTCAAAGAACGCGTTCTCGAAGGCGGGCTCCGTGCCCTTCTTCCGAAGCAAGCGATACTCATCTGGAGTGAGGAGCGCGTTCCACTCCGAATCCGATTTGACCACCTTCTCGATCATGACTATCGCGAAATCATGTCAGCTGCCATTATAAGTAACTTAAGGAAATTGACCATTGGCAACATCTGGCATGTGGATAAATCGATTATCCCAATCCTTCCTGAGAGCTGTCGGTGGAAGGAGGAGGAGGAGGAGGAGTGCATCAATGCAAGGCGATGAAGCCACTGGACCCATCTCCGCTCCCTTTCTTCTTGAGCGCTCTCTGGATGAACGACCTGTAATTGCGAGAACAGCATCTTCCTGCCGGGTTGGTGAGCCTGCAGTTGCCGCCACCCCCGATCCCGGTGACCCCGATGACCTCTTCGAATGTCCTTGCGCCCTCGCCAATTGCTCTGAGCACGTCCTCCTCGGTGACCTGTTTGCAGTAGCAGAGCGGCCGAGGGGCCTCCTTCTCTTTGAAAGTGACGCGGGTTTTGACATCCTTCCTCTTGAGAACCTTGACTCCGGATTCGGAGAAATAGATCACCTCACAACCGGGGTTCTCACAGATGAAGAACTTCTCCCTTCCCATTGGCCAGCACTCTTCCTTAACGTGATTGCCGACAGTTGCCCTATCGACCTCTATTGATTCCTTCCTGCAATCGGGGCATGAGGCCATATCCACGATGATGATCTTTGGCCGATAAAGTGATTATGGATTTACCATCCCGACCGGAAGCAACAAAGTGATGCCTTCAGACTTTCAACATTCTTATATTTCCACAGTGCGGTTGCCGTCCCCCGAAGAAACAAAGAAAAACCGCTGGGAAGGCGCGAGCGGAGGGGCGAAAGCATGGGAGCAGAAGAGGACAGAAAGAATCTATTGGAAGGAGAGCCCGATGCCCATTCAGTTTGGGCGATTTGGGTCGCCGAATCCTTGACGAAGGATGCCGACACTCTGCTCAGATGGTCAAGGACCTCCTTCTTTGCTGGTTGCTCAAAGCCGGAACCAGTGATCTTTGATGGCAAGGAGTGCTCCCTTTTCATGAGGTCGAGCGATCGTGAATTCGCGATGGAGCGGGTTGAGGTTGCCAGAATGTACTATAAGGAAGTCAGAATGACCTGCAACGGAAAAGAGATCGACCTTGAGACCCAATCCAAGGAAATCCCAAGACCTCCCGCTGACCTCCTGGGAGGAGGCTCTTCGTTGTGCGGAGGATAACGCTAGTAGAATCACCACTTCGGCCGACTGCAGGATGGATTGACGTGAAGTCGCGGTCCAATGGTTCGAAAAGAGCCCGTAAACCGCTCGAGAGCAAGGTCCAGCCATTCTCATCGGTCCCCACCCCATATCTCTAATGCCAGATAATATTGGATACGGTGTTCAACGCTGCCATGAAGAAAAGGGTGACTGAATGGCTGTGAAGGGGGAGCGGGCGAGAGGGGATTGGCCCCTACGCATAGCCAGATAGGTCAAATTTCTTTTCAATCAATTCCTTTCTTGCACTTGTCACAGTCGGCGATGGCGTTGGTTCGCCCTTCTTTGCCCACGCCGTTTGTAACCTGTCCAGGGCCTGCTCTGTCTTGATGCGCCCATAGTGCCTTTCGGTCGTCTTCGTGGTCGAATGCCCCATGCTAACGGAGATATCGCTCAGGAGGGTTGGGTCCAGGTCGATGCTGCTCGGCATGAGGGCTCTGACGAGAGCCATGAATCACTCCTCGACGATCACTGGTTCGAATACGACCCTCTTGATGCCATATCTCGAGAACAACTGATACACCTTGCGGCTGACGATTCGCCACGGACGAGCATCAAACAAGCCGAGCCATTCCGAGGTCAGGTTGAAATCCATGGCGTCCCTCAGGGACTTCCGCTCATACCTGATCGGAACGGACACACCATAGATCGGATCCAAAGCTAGGTTTCGGCCAAACTTGTCGCAAGAGCATCGGTTCGGATGCGCTTCGGGCAGCTTCATATCGACTATCACCGTGTTCGGAGACATGGGGGGCAGAGTGTTGACGACATGGAGCTGGCTATATCCTGGAATCGGGATGTTCTTCTTATATCTGATTAGAGGCCAGAACTCGGCGCCTGTCAGGCCGGCGTCCTCAATGAGCTTCCTGAGGCGGTCTGTCACCAGGAACTCGTATGTCCAGTTCAGGGCGAGGATATCGTTCCTGCCGAATTTCGGTTCGCCTTTGATCAGATATGGTCTGTCCTGGATCGCGCCGTAGCCGCATTTCGGACAGGCGGTGCTCAGGTCATATGACGCCCTTTGCCAAGCGTCCATTTCCTCCTCGGGCTGCGGATATCCCCAGTACCCTGCCGAGCCCATATGGAGGAACTCGGCGCTGTCCAGTTCCTTCTCGGAGAACTGCTTATCTTTTATCTCGTTGGGTCTTATCCCCATCCTTGGCAGTTCGTCCATGAGGCGAGTGTACCTCTCGTCCTCCATGAAGAGACAGACTATGCCGTCCATCTTCTCCTCATATTCGATTCCAAGGGACTCGAAGAGGCCCCTTAGTCGATCGAGTTCCTCCGGATAGAACACGAGCCTCGATTTGATTCTCATGGATCCTCCCTAGGGGAAATACCGGGATATGGCATTAAACCATTCAGAACCTTCTCCATAGACTTTAGCGTAGATTCCTCTGTACTGAGCTTGGACAGACGGCTCCCAATACTTTGAGCCATATGGCAATTCATGTTTTAGCATCTGGGTGATCATATTGTGATCGCCATGCCACAGAGCAACTGCAGGTACGTCACCCCGACTCTTAAACCCTAGGTACTTCGCCTCCCTCCATTCAATGAGCTTGTGCCTCTCCATCCCCTTAGGCAGGGATATCTTCTGCAGCTCCCTGTACGGCATGATCTCGCTCTTGCCGAGATGACCAACGCGATCTGCATTGCGACCGAGGTCCGAGAAGTCCTCCGACCTCTCCACCGCCCTCCCGCCCTCGAGGGCCCTGCGCGCCACCCTCTCGGCATCGATGCCCTTGTCAATGACCTTCCCGACCCTGACCAAGCCTCCGATGGCGGGGACGAACGGCAGGGCGGTGCACGCGATGTCTACAACGAGCCATCCCGCGTTCTCCCATGTCGGATGGTTCCACAGCTCCTCAATGTCCCATGCTAAGCACCCGAGGTCGAAGGCGGTCTCTATGATCGCGGCAGTACTTGCGCTGCTTCTTGCTTGTTGAGGTTCGGAAGGACGTGCCCGGCCTCGACCAGGCCTTGCCGCACCTTGTTGTGCGGCACCGGATGTCCTTCCTGCCTAAGGATGCGATAGAGATGCCTCGATCCGACCCGGTAGCGCTGCCAGGCATCCTCGATGATGCCCCGGTCGACCGTTGTCAGCGGAGGGCCCTTCAGCCTCCACCTCGGATCCAGCTTAGTGACCATGCCGGTCCGCTTCCTCTCCGCCACGAGCTGTTGTACCCTCCTGACGCTCACGCCGTACTGACCGGCCGCTTGGCGGCAGGTCATCCTGCCGGCCAGGACCTCCCGGCAGATGTACAGGATCTTCGCGTTCGTCAGCTTTGTCACATCGAAGGAATCAGCATGGCGAAATATTTTCCGTGCTCCACAGCTCCTGATTCGCAGACTAATCTCTAAGTAATTGTTCGAGAGACTCTATTTGCTTTGCTGCCCGAACCCTTCGAGTCTCGGCGACGTTTTTCTTTATCAATTTGGCCAAGACATCTTGGCTGCCTACATATTCATCCAATCTTACTTTCTTATGAGGCGCTGAGATAATGAAACCTTTATCATAACCTACAGAAACAACCTCATTCCATTGGATCATGATTTCCCTTCGTAGAGGGTCATGTCTCTTAACACCATAATTGCTAACGCCATACCATCCAAAGTTGGTTAAGAAGAAAAAGTAAATTGAAAGAAAAAGAAAAATCGCCAGAACAGCCAATAATGCCAAATCAAATAGCTTCTGAAACCTTGAGAGATCACCTGCTAAGGCCCAAACCAATAATCCAGCAGTAGCAGTCAATCCAATTGCTGCAAAAACTCTCATTCCCAGACCATATTCTAGAATGAACTCTCCCTGTGCATTTGTTCTTGCTTCCCGGCCAGGATTCTTGAGAACAGCCCTTAGGGCGACGATAAGAGCAATTACTAAAATGAAAGCGAGAGTTCCAGTATTTAGAGTGAGCACCGCGATAGCAGCTATTGCTGCTATGAGCAGAATATTTCCAACAATTCGCTTTCTCCAATTACGTGCCTTTTTCATATCTTGATCAGATCTCCCTTGGATGAAAAGTCGAGAATGGCATTAATCGAAAATGCAAGAAATGCTTGTCAGGCATCGAGAATCACCCGACATTATTGCCGGAAGCAGCGCCTCCTTGGATCTCAGTCATGCTATTGAACCCCACGACACAATTCTTGACCACCTAAATCGAAGATTTAACATACTCAGCCAATCCAATATTTACGAGCTATTCCACCTGGATGAATCTCGGGGAAATCGAAATATCCTAAAGCCATTTTATCCTCAAATGTCCCACTATTTGCAGCCAGAGAAGATGGCATGTAAACCTCATTGGAAATCGCTGTCATTCCAATTCCGAGCAACTCTTCCTTCAGTCCTTGCTTGACATTCTCCAAAATCGACTTCAATTTATGAACATACCCCGTGTTCTTGATTGCCTTCACTCCTGGAGCAATCTGCTTGCACACCCCGCCCGCCAGCGATCCAAAGAGAAAATCCTCGCCCATGGTTAATGGATTGACGTCTTCACCATTCCCATACCTTACAATCGAGTTACCAACCACATTGGCAATTCCACTCATTACCATTTCGCCCGCAAATTGAGCCGCTTTTTCACCCAAGAACTCAGGAATCAGACTAAGTCCATCTGAAGAGCCAGCAATGCCTCCCATAATCATATAGCCCAAGATTGTGCTTACGGGTTCCTTGTTTTCTGCGACTGTAACTATTATCCCAATTAGAGCCCCGGCACCAATGCCGATTAATGTATCTATTAGGCAAAATCGGCCAGTTGGATCTGTATGCGTTATTGGATTATTATAGCAATACGCATATCGATTCAATGACTGAGGCGACGATATACTCCCTAGCAATGGGTCCATGCTGTTGAATCTGCCTAACTCCGGGTCATAGTACCTCGCCCCTAGGTAGAATAATCCACTTGCATCCTTGATCTCGCCCGCGTATGTCACCTTATCCGAGCTTGTGACCCCGAATGCGATCCCGAAGGGTTTGTAGGTTATTGCTTTGAAGGTGAGGGAACTGCCCCCGGAATTGCCATTCTTCAGCACAAGGCGAGTCGATCCGAGCGCATCAGCAATATAGCAATACTTGTCGACGCCGCTCGTCACGCGGACCTCGAGCGCCCCGCCAACATACACATATTTGTCCGTGGTCGAGCCGCTCTTCTGGTACAGGGGATCGTGCCCGATGTAGACCGAGTCTGTTATTGTCCCTCCCTCGTCGACCCTCGCACGCGCGCCGTTCGCATCGTAATAGTAACGGCCCAAATTCGAGCTGAAGGCACCATTGATATATTTGTCCACTCGGATCAGTTGGTCGAAGGAATTGTAGCTGTATTTGATTTGGATAAGCCCGAGGGTCGTATTCTTCCATATGACGTTGCCGTTCAGGTCATACTTGTAGCTGTAAGTGCCATTCGAGGCGAGTTGGCTCATCTGCCCATAAGAATAGGTCAGATTCGTGCCTTCGTTCTTCCATAACCTATTCCCGGACTGATCATACCCGTATATTATCGTCCCGAATGTGGATGGAGCGGTGACCTTCGTGATGCGATCCAATTGATCGTAATAATAAGCCTCCATTCCGGCTCCCCCGCCAAGGGCGTCGACGAGGCGCTTGACGTTGCCATCCTCATAATAGGTATAGGTCAGGTCCATAAGCGAGGTCGTGCCGTTCTTGGCCAGGATGTTCGAGACCCAGCCCCGGTTGTTATAGGTGTACGAGACCGACGAGTTATCGTTGCCGAAGTGTTTTTTGTACACCGAGTCGTCGGTGTTGTAGGTGAAATTAACCAGCCGCGAATTGCCCTGCTTCACCTTGCTCACGCGGCAGAGGGCGTCATAGGCGTAGGTGATCCGCTTCCCGTCCGGGTAGTCTGTCGATGTCAAAGCTCCCGTCGCGTCATAGCCGAAGGTGAAGTTGTAATAGGTGGAGTTGATCTTTTCCCTCATCTGCGTGGCCAGGTCCCTTGAGTTGTATGAATAGCTGATGTTGCCGAGCGCATTCTTGCGCTCCAGGACCTTGCCGTCCGCGTCGTAAGCGACGCTCACGGTGTCGCTCGCTCCGACGATTCGGATCAGCTGGCCGGAGCCATCGTAGACCGAGCTCGTGACCGAGCCGCTGCGAGCCGTGGAGGTCAACGTCCTGCCCGCCTCATCGTAGGTAGCCGCTTCCGAGCGGCCATCTGGATAGAGGGTGCTGACCAGCCTTCCGAAGACGTCGTAGGACATGCGGGTGATCGCCCCATTGGAATTGCGGACCGTCTTCAGAAAGCCCAAGGTATCATAGGTCGCTTGGGTGGAGAAGTACTGGGTCGAAGAGATGTATTCGCGGGTGGTGTTGAGTCGGCCCAGGCGGTCGTAGATACGCATTGTCTTATGACCCGCCTCATCGACCACGGTCACACTCCTCGCCGAATCATCATATGTGATGGAGGCCGCCGTATTGTTCGGATTGGTTACCGACATGACCCGGCCAAGGTAGTCATACAGGTACTTGGTGGACCTCAGTTTCTCGTCCGTTTCCTTCTTCACTTGGTCGAGCCAATTGTAGGCAAAGTTGACCGAGGAGTAGGGGTTGGCGCCCAGGCCATATCGTTCCACCTTGATCAATCGGCCCATGCGATCGTACGTGCTCACGGTCTTGTTGCTGCATTCATCGTAAGTGGCCGTCTTGCGCGCCGTGTCGTCATAGGTAGCTCGGGAGTAAGTGCCGTCGGAATTGTTCGCGCGTACCACCCGACCTATGGCATCGTATTGCTGACTGGTCGTGTGTCCGCAGGGGTCGATGCTCGACAGCGCCCAGCCATTCCGTGCATCGTATGAATACGTCGTCTTTTGCTGCGCTTTGTCCGAGAACACGAAGTCGTCGTAATAGACCCTGAATTGGTTGAGGTTGGACTTCACCATTCCCACATAGAGCTCGAATCGGACCTTGTCGCACCGAGTCCAGTCAATGGCCCAATCGGCTGACGGATTTCGCACGCGATTGATCCAAGTGCCTACGGTCGGTTTGCCGCACACCACCTTCACGTTCGGGTCGGTCGTGGTGCGATTGTCCGAACCGGGGGACCAACAAGTGAGCCAGTAGGTGTAGGTCGCGTAATTGACCCCCGAGGCATCGTAGATGCGCATGCGTATGCCCGAGTCCATGAAGTTGTCCGAGGCGCTTCCATGACCATAGGTGTCCAGGTACATTCGCACCGAGACCTTGTCCACAGCGGCGACCTTGAACTCCTTGTAGAACATGGCAACGCTGTAGTCGGTGATGCCCCCTCCAGAACCGTAGGAGAAAAGCAGAGAATAGCGCGGCGAGAATGCCTTGGTCATATCGTACGTCTCGGTCAGCCACTGGCACGATGGGACTTCGGCCGCGGTCCAACTTTGACCGTGGTCGAAACGCTCGATCCGGTCGCCAGTGGTCACCGAGCGCAGGTATGTGTACTGATCAGAAGAAGTGTATTCGTATGTGACCATACGTCCACTGGGATCGACACTGAACAGCATGTTGCCGTATTGATCGTAGGAGGCATTTGAGAATACCCAACTGGTTCCCGAACCCGCCATTGTCTCGGTGGGGTTGCCCTCCTTATCGTACTTGATGTAGCTCTCCTCGATTATCGACCGGCTTTGCGCCTGGTAACGGCAGGCAGCTATGGCCCGGTCATGGATGGAGTCCTTGATCTGATTTGGGTAGAACTCCGGGTGTCCCGAGTAGGTGAAACGGTCATGGTTGTATATCTCAGTCATCTTCGGGCTGGCATAGAGAAGCCCACTGCTGTCCGCGATCTCGAAGGTGGCGGCGATCGGGAACACTCTTATCGTACTATTGTAAAGGTCGAATGTGACCGAGCCCGATGTTGCCGTCCTGGAGAGGACCATGCCATTCTCCATTTTCATCTTCACGGTCATGCCAGCGGTCAGTCCGTTGACGACCACTCCGCCCTGATTGCAGGCGGAGAAGTCCCATCGTGCCCATCCGCCATACAGGCCGTAGATGATCCCTTTGACGGTCGTGCTGCTGGTAATCCCGAGGGCAGATGCAAGGACGGTCAGCTGCAGCCATTTGCCGGTGACTTGGGGCACGTCCCCGATCCGGATCCTGCTCGCTGGGTTCTTATCCGTTGGCAGAGTGATGATGTCATTATTCGAGGAATCCCCGCCCCAGAAGGCGCGCCTCCATGTGCCTCCGACATCGTATTGCAGCATGATCTCGCGGGGCATATAGCCGTCCGCCAGCCAGATGAACTGGACGAGCATCTTGTTCTGGTCCACGGACATGCCGCCGGTCGTGAGGTCGAACCCGTGGGAGTGGCTGGGATTGATGGCCCCCCAAGTGGTGTAATAGTTGCTATAATGGTACTTGTTCTGGCTGACCGCGAAATTGGGATCGAAGCTCCAATTAAGGTCGTTGGTGTAAGGGAGCCAGCCGGTGTAGTTGCTCGCTCCGGAAGGCCAGCTCTCATCGGCGATGGAGGCCGTGCACTCCTTGAAGCCGAGTCCGGTCTTCGTCAGATCGGCCTTCGAAAGCCCGTTGCTCAGGCTGTAAACGTCCCCTCCCCAGATGTCCATCATCGGAGTGCTGAAGGATGAATTGCCAACCGTGAACACCTTCATCAACGCGGGAGGAGCATCCAATGGAAGAGCAGGAATCGAAAGCACACCGTTTGCGCTTGCCGTCCTATTGAGTAGCTTCCCCTTGGCGCTGTACAAATCGACTGTCAGTCCGCCTCCCAGCGGGCTGACTGTGACGGTGAGCGAGCTGTACACGCGAACGTTGTCCACCCACATGGTAGGGTAAGTGCCCGTATTGGAATCGCCGGCCTGGAACTTGAGGCTGGAAATGCTCCCCGAGCCCAGTAGGGTTGCACCCTTCTTGA
>Ga0315279_10007136_pt1 | contig 13898 bp, 8 predicted proteins | sample YL17G06_20_MG_FD_203694 | JGI IMG/M metagenome (GOLD analysis project Ga0315279, IMG submission 203694) | Sediment microbial communities from Yellowstone Lake, YNP, Wyoming, USA - YL17G06_20 | ecosystem: Environmental > Aquatic > Freshwater > Lake > Sediment | place: USA: Wyoming | collected... | reverse complement strand
CTGAAGGCCCAAATGTGCTTTGGCGAGCTATCCGGCCGTATCAAGTTCCGGCCGCTTGATAACCGACACCCAACCACCTCGAACGCCCCGGCAAAAATGTCCTTTCCGCAACAGAAACACATTAGACGGAATGAGCAGGGGATTTGGGAGCGAACGACCGGCGATGCTGTGGAATGGCACGATGAGAACTGCATCGAGCCGGGCTACATTTGACCGACGCCCGCTGTTCGAAGTCATTTGGGAGACTAAGCCATGAACGTGCGAATCCTATCTTGTCTCTTGGGCGCGCTTACGCTTTTGGCGGCGGATTCGCCGCCGAGCGATCGCCAAAAGCCGACGGCGACCGTGCAAATCCAGCCAGCCAACCCGGCGCAGACCGTTACCGCGCGAGAACGCGACGCGGGCTTGGACTCGGCGGAGATTAAGGGACTACAGGACTTGCGCCGCGATACCATTGTCCGCCTGATGCACATCGCGTTAGTCAAGGAAGAAGCCGCCACAGCGGCCGAGAAGCCGGGCGCATCCAAGGGAAAGGCGTCGCGCGTCGAGAGGATACCCCCAGCCGTAACTAGACGGCTGCAGAAGGCCTTCGCCATACATCTCCTGGGCGAATGGCGGGCGGAGGAAGCCGGTTACCTCCTCGTCCGTGAGATCGAACTCACCGAGCCGCTCTTCGCGTTCGGAAGGCGGCCCTTGGATGCGTACCCCGCCGCGCAGGCCCTAGCCGAAATCGGCTCTCCTGCGGCCAACGAGATCCTTGTTCGTTTGCGGCGGCCAGCAAATGACCGGGAATTGCTCCTGTTCGCCTGGGTCATCTACTTGATCGACGGGAAGGAGCTGGGCCATGCCCGCCTAACGATCGCAGCGTCGCGGCCACAAGGCCCTGTTGCGAAGGAGAACCTTTCGCGGCTGACGGAGCTCTTCAGCCGCATTAACTTCAAGGATCCGGACGAGTGGCCGTCACGGCGATTGGCGGAGGAACCGAAGTAACGGGTGCAGAGGGCCGGGAGTGGCAGTGGATAAGGCACAGACGCGGGTATTCGCAGTCCCGGAGCAAGGACCGAGGAAAAGGTGACAGCCACCAAATCTGCGGAACGTGGAGATTCTGGGTAACGCGACACGCGCGACTTGTCCGATGGGCATGGAATCCCACCAGGTGCGGCCAGATTGAAAGGGACCCATAGCCGCGCGGCTCGCCCTCCCACGCGTGCCGCCGAATCCGTACTCGTCGGCGAGAGCTTCCGGTCCAGTGACTCCTCCTGAGAACACTCCGCTGATTTCCGTTATTATGCCCGTGCACAACGGCATGGCGACGTTGGAGCGGGCCATACGGTCCGTGCAGGCCCAGTCGTTCGCCGACTGGGAGTTGCTCGTCGTGGACGATTGCTCGACCGACGGGTCGCCGGACGCAGCCGCTGCGTGCGCCGCGGCCGATCCCCGGATCCGTGCGCTCTACAGCACGGAGAACCGAGGCCCCGGCGCAGCCCGCAACCTCGGGCTTCGGTCCGCGCGCGGTGAGTTCATCGCCTACTTGGATTGCGACGACGAGTATGAACCGCAGCACCTGGAGAACGTGGCGCGCCTACGCGACAAGGGCGACGTGCTCGTGTTTGGGTACGATTTCGTCGATGAGGACGAACGGGACGGAGAAAAGGGGACAGGTCCAATTTGTGCGAAGCACCCTCCGGGCCGTTCCGGCAAATTGGACCTGTCCCCTTTTTCCCCTGCGACGACGACATGGCAGCCCGCGGAGCACCGTCATCGCCTCTTCGCAACGAACATCGTGGTCCCGCTCGGGATCGCCCATCGCCGCGAGTGGATCGACACGCTGGGCGGGTTCAACGAGCTGGTCAGCCCCGACGAAGACTGGGACTTCGTCAGACGCCTGGCCCGGGCGGGCCCCCTCTCTTTGCGTTCCTCCCGCGGCGGGATGTAAAATCCCGGCTCCGGGCGCAACTAAGTAGATGACGCCGGGCGGGGGCTCGCTGGAGAGGGCCATTGTGGACTGGAACGCCTTGATCGACGAGTACGGCCCGGTGGTGGTCCGCATTTCCTGGCGGATCCTGGGCAACGGGGCCGACGTCGAGGACAACGTCCAGGAGGTCTTCTTCGAGGCCTTTCGTTTCCACAATCGGGAAACGGTCCGCCACTGGGGCGGGTTGCTGCGGCGATTGGCCACGATCGGGGCCCTGGCCAAGCTCCGCCGTCGGCGGCACGAATTGTCGCTGGAGGTGGTCGGCCAGCCGGCCTGCGAGAGCCGGCCGGAAGAGGGTCCGATCGCCCGCGAGCTTGAGGCGAGGCTCCGCCGCGCCGTGGCCGCGCTGCCCGAGCGGGAAGGGGCCGTGTTCAGCCTTCGCTGCTTTGAGGGCCTGGAACTGCCCGAGATCGCGGCCGCGCTGGGCATTAAGTATTCGGCGGCGGCAACCGCCCTGAGCCGGGCACGCGCGAAGCTGGAAGCGGTCTTCGCCGAGACCGCGGTGGAGGAAACGTGATGGACGAGAACCGAGTCGATCCTGCCGGCACCGATCCGCTGGAAGACCTCAGTCCGGGCCTTCGCCGGGCAGTAGAAGGGGTCCTCCGCGATCCACCGCCGGAGGACGTGACGAGCCGGGCGCTGGCCGCGGCCCGCCGGATCCCCGTTCTGCGTCCGGAGGCCGCAGGTCCGAATCTGCGGCGCCGTCCTCGCCCCGCCTGGCGCGTGTTGGCCGTGGCCGCTTCGATCGGGTTGGTCGCGGGGCTGGCTTGGTGGCACTGGCGTGGACCGTCCGACGGGCAAGTGGCCACAAAGCCGCCGGGGGCCGAGACGCCGTCAGGCGACCGGCTGCCGACCCTGTGGGCCTATCGCCAGGCAGCGGAGCAGTCCCCGGAGGCACTCGACGCGATGCTCGACCGGGATGCACGCTGGGTGCTCCGCCCCGAGCCGCAGTCCATCCAAGCGGGAGCGTCGCTGGGGTCCATCCGGCAGACGCTCTGAACGTTCGATTCCAGAATCCCCTTTTTTTCGAGGAGACTGAGCGATGGTACGACTATGCGCCGGTGTGATCGTGGTAGTTTCGATGCTCGTCGTTGCGGGCACTTCGGTGGCAGCGGGGCCGCCGGATCCGGTGGCCGACAACGCGGCCCTGCACTACTGGCGGGCCTTCAGCGTGATCCCGAATCTCAGCGATGCCCAGGACGCCGCGGTCGACCAATTGCTCGACAAGCTCGGTCCCGCGAATAACCTGGCATCCGGGGCCATCGCGGCAAGCACGGCGGCCATGAAGGAGCTGCACCGCGGGGCCAAGTCTCCCCGCTGCGTCTGGGCGACGCCGCTGGAGGACGGGCCGGCGGCTCTCCTGCCTCATTGCGGCAAGGCCCGGCAGCTCGCCCGGCTGGCGTGCGCTCGGGCCCATGTGAATTTCCAGCTCGGGCGCCCTGCGGAGGCGATCGACGACCTTGCGGACGCCATGACCCTGGGCCGGCACACGGGCAACGAGGGGATTCTGGTGGCCGTCTTGGTGGACTACGCCATCGAGGCCCGCGCGATCCGGGTGGCCGCCCGGCACCTGGGCGAGCTGAAGCCGGCGGACCTCCAGGATTTGGCCGCGCGAATCGACCGGCTCCCGCCGGCGACCACGATGCGCCGGGCGATGCAGTCCGAGAAGCAGTGGCTCTTGGAGTGGCTGATCCAGGACCTGACCGACCCCGCCAAGAAGCAGACTTCGGCCGCGATGCTCAAGAGCTTGGTGGACTCCGACGATGCCCACTTGAAGGCCCTGAGCGGCGTCCCCCTGAAGCAGGTCCGCGACGGGGCGATTGCACTGCGCCCGATCTACGACAAGGCCGCCGACATGATGGACCTCCCCCCGGCCCAGATGAAGGACCCCGAATCGCTGCTGGCCGGGCTGAGTCCGGCGGCGCGAGCGCTGGGCATGGGCCTGCTGCCCGCGGCCATGAAATGCCGGCAGAGGGAAGTCGACCACCAGACCCAGCTCGCCATGTTCAAGGCCGCGATTGCCGTGGTCCGGGGCGGTCCCGGCGAGCTCAAGGCGGAGTCTCTCAAGGACCCCTTCGCTGGCGGGCCGTTCTCATACGAGAAGACGGCCGGCGGATTCCGGCTCGTCTCCAAGACGCTGGACCGGGAGGGCAAGCCGCTCACGCTGGAGGTCGGCCGCGCGGCCAAGCAGTAGCGTGCGCCCGGCGATGGGGCAGCAGTTGCACTGCGTTGGGGCAGCAGTTGCACTGCTGCCCCTGACCCGGCCGTCAAATCTCCGACCACTGCCCGGGAACGGGCACCGGGTAGCGGCCCTGGGCGTCGGCCTTGACCGGCGGCGGGCTTTTCTCGGTCAACCCGTCGATGTCCGGGCAGAACTGGAAGTTCGACTGCATGGCCTGGTCCCAGGTGATGATCTGGCCCGAGTGGACGGCCGCCCGGCCCATGATGTCGGCCAGGTTCGCGCGTGCGGCCCGCCCGGCCTCGTTGTGTGGCTTGTCCTTGCGGATGGCGTCCAGAAGCACGTTCCACTCGGCCTGCCAGGCCGTGTGCTGTTCTTTGGGCGCCTTCCAGGCGACGTTGTCCGCCGCGATCCGCTGGTCCTTGTAGGTCTGCACCGTGCCCACGTGGATATTGCCCGAGAACTGGGCCGCACACTTGGTCCCGTGGATGTACGTGGCGAACTCGTTGTGGCAGTTGGAGAGGTAGCGCACCACGTCGTACGCCTTGGTCCCGTCGGCAAAGGTCCACTCGATGGAGAAGCTGTCGAGGTTCTGGCTGCAATCGGTGCTGTTGGCCGCGCGCCCGCCGGTCCCGTGGGCGGAGACCGGCCAGGCGTCCTTGATCCAGCAGATTTCGTCGATCTGGTGAATGTCCATCTCGGCCATGAGCCCGCCGGACACCCAGAGGAACCGGATCGAGTTTTGGATCTGCCAGAGCAGCTCGTTCTGGCCTGCCGGGCACGGGCCCATTGGGCCGACGGGCTCCATGCGGCAGGCGCGGATGAGCTGGATCTGGCCCAACTGCCCGTCGCGGATCCGCTTGATCAGCTCCTGGCGGTTCACGGAGTGGCGGCACATCAGCCCGGCGGCGATCTTGAGGTTCTTCTTCTCGGCGGCCTCACCGGCCTTGATGATCCGCCGCACGGCCGGCGGATCGACCGCGAACGATTTCTCCATGAAGACGTGTACGCCCTTTTGGACGGCGTAGTCCAAGTGAACCACGCGGAAGGCCGGATAGGTGGTCAGCATGGCCACGTCGCCGGGGCGCAGGCAGTCGATCGCCTTGCGGTAGGCGTCGAAGCCCACGAACCGGCGATCCGGCGGGACATCGATCCGGTCGGCGAATTCCTTGCGCAGGGCTTGGTAGGAGGCGGCCAGCCGGTCCGGGAAGAGATCGGCCATGGCCACCACCTTGACCGGGCCGCCCGGGGCCTGCATCGCGTCGCCCACCGCGCCGCTGCCGCGTCCGCCGCATCCGATCAGGGCCAGGCGGATCGCGTTGTCATCGGCGGCGTGGACGTGCGGAATGGCCACGCCGGCCAGCGCGGAAGTGGCGGCGATTCTGCCGCTGACGCGAAGGAACTCTCGACGCTTCATGGCTCAATCCTCCGTTGCTTGCGGACGTGTGTTTTGCGGCCTGGGGCTGCCGGGAGCCGGTCCAGACGGAGACGCCGTCATTGTCCGTACGGGGGGCGATCCGTGTCAAGAGCGCGGCGAGACCGAGCAGACGTAGGTTATGCTTCAGCATAACAGAACCGCGCGCCGCCGACGCATCCCCGCCCTCATTGGCCCGGATATGCTGAAGCATAACCTGCCGACACTTTCCTCAGTATCAGGACCCAGCGCAGACGTCAGCGGCGGGATGCCTCGTTTCCAAGCATCAGCCCCCCACTTGACGTCGTTGCCCGCCGCCACTATGTTGCGAATTGGCGGAAACCAGTTACAGCATGAATCAGGCGCGAAAGCAAGCAGGAGACGGTGTTCGAAGGAAGGTGCTCTCTCAAATGCTGACTCGCAATGGGACGGACGAATTGCGGAAGGGCGTTCTCGACGCGTTTTGCCGCCACATCATCAGCCTTTCGTGGCTCGACGCCAAACGTAAACCCGATGGCCCCGCGTACGATGCTGACGCCTACGATCTCAAGGCATTCTCGGTTTCGGCCTTCGTGATTTCTGTGCGCGATATTTGGTTCCTCGTTACCGCGGGCCACATCCTTCACGATCTCGATGGCCGCGTGCAAGCGGGACGCCGAATTGTCAAGTCCCGGTTGATTGATGGGTTCGCATCGCAGAAGTCGTTTCCCCCAATCCCGTTCACGTTGGGCGACAGTCCACAGTGGTACGTCTACCATGACGGCCAGGATTATGCCTTGATCGCCCTGCGCCCAGCCTTCGTCGTGCCGCTGATCGCTGGCGGCGTTTCGGCACTGGCTGAAAGCGCTTGGAGCGACGTTCCCGATTCACCTGATCGCTATTTCCTTCTTGGCTTTCCAAGACAGGCTACCGAGATAAGCGTTACTGCGTATGGTCACAAGGGCGATGTACATGTAAGCCTCGCCACTCCGCTTCTGCCAATTCGGCGGATCGATGATCCCCCGAATGTGCTCAAACGAGGTACAGACAGGTTTTACGCAGAGGTACCCATCATGAGCGGCACCGTCCATGGCGAAACCATAGTATTGACGGATATCGATGGCATGAGCGGTGGTCCGATCTTTGCCGTCAAACAGACCGACGAAGACAAGGTCAGGTACTGGGTGGTCGCCGTTCAAAGCGGCTGGGTGAAGAACTCCCGTGTGCTCGCAGCGTGTCCAATTCAACCGCTTGTTCAGGCAATCGAAGAATGTGTTGACGCCCATGTTGATGAACTTCAGGGGCACGAAGCTCGTGTTGATCCTCCAGAGTGTCGGACATAAGCAACGCATGCACCGGAGCCGCCAATTCGGCGTGTTCGCAATGGACAATCACTTGGCGGCTGCACGCATACGTTGGCCGGGAGGACAGGCATTCCTGCCTGCCTACGATGGGCACCCCGGAACGGATGCCCGCGACGGACAGACGCGAATGTCTGTCCTCCTGTGGCGACGTCAAGGCTCGTCGCCCGATTGGCGGACCTTCAACGTCTCGACAACCGAGCCGTCGGCACGATAGCGCTGGACGAGAATCGTGCCCTGAGTGGAAAGGCCCTCGGCTGTTAGAGTGGCGGAGTCGTCGCTGGGTAGGAGCGCCAGGACCCGGCCGTCGGATAGCGCGGCGGTTAAGAGGTAGCCGCCTTGGATCGGCTTGAGTTCGGCCGGCAGTGTGCCCTCACCCCCAGCCCCTCTCCCGGAACGGGAAATGCCCTCACCCCCGGCCCCTCTCCCGGAACGGGAGAGGGGAGTTGAAGCGGCTTGGCCCACGCGGCGCGGGCGGTAGAGCGCGACGAACTCGACGGTCTTGGACTTCGTGGGCGTCGAGGCCGTCAGGTGCCACTCGCGGGTCTTGATCTGCGGCTCGGGATTGGGGTCGTACTGGTTGGTCTGGGCGAACGAAACGCCCTGCGGCGCCAGAAAGTCGATCGAGCAGAGCACATCGCCGGCGCGGGCCTCGATTTTGCGCTGCCCGTCTATCTTGAACTCGTTGGCCGCGTGCAGCCAGTACTGGAAAACCGAAGGGTCGCGGGCGGCCAGGCGGTCGTAGACGATCACCAGGTCCGGTTTCACCAGCAGGACCGTCCGCGTGTAGCGGTCCAGCAGTTGGCGCCGCGGGCTGCCGCGCTCAATCACGCGATACGCCTCGCCCGCCTCGCCCACGACGGCGTCCATCGACGCGGTCGTTTGGAAATCGACGATCTTCCCCTTGGCTTCCGCGGAGCGGGCCGGCGCCTGGTCGCGGCCGTCCACGGTGATGTTGTTCAACGATCGCGTGCTCCAGACCCAGCCGCGGTGGTGCGGGTCGCCATAGCTGTAGTAGTGGCCCGTGCGCAGGAGCAATTGCTCGCCGTAGGCCCAGAGCACGAAGGAATTGTTGGCCTCGTTGCCGTGCGAGGTCGTGCCCACCGGGCTGGACTTGAAGATCACCTGCACGTCCTCGTCGGCCCGGAGGAGGGTCGTATTGAGTGCGGCCTGGCCAATGCCGCGGAAGAGGCGCGACGGGGGCAGGTCGTCCGGGGCCTTGGCCTCGACCTTGGGCAGCGTGCCGCGCACGAACCCCACGTAGCCGCCCGTGGGCGTTGGCCCGCCCATCTGTTGAACGTACCACTGCCAATGGCGATTGCCGCTCTGGGCGGCCAGCTCGCTCACCAGGGGCACCACCTGCCGGGCCGCCATGCGGCTGGCCCCGTCGCCGAAGCCGCCCCCGCGCTTGCCCGGCGGCATCAGGTACATCGGCCAGTAGCCCGCCCGGGAGAAATAGGGCTTGTCGAAGGCGTTGACCTGCATGGCGGACCGCATGATGTCGGCCCACCACGTGAAGCGGTCGATGTAGCTCGACCAGTAGCTGACGCCTTCGTGCCAGCCGCCGTCGTCGTCGCACCAGACGGGATAGGTGTTGTAGAAGACATTCATGGCAAACCAGACCCAATCGTCGGCCCCTTCGATCTCATCGAGGAAGGAGACGCCGACCTCGCCCAAGAAGTGCCACGCCCGGTTGCTGTGGCTGCTATAGGGCTGCCAGAGGTGCCCGGGGCAAAGGTGCCGGTACATCTCTTCGCCGCGGATCTTCATCACGCGGCGGCACTCGGCCCGCTCCGCCTCGCTCAGCAGGTCGTAGACGAAGGAGTAGGTGCGGGCGAAGCGGCTGTTGTAGGGCATGCCGGCCTCGTCGTTGTAGCGGTAGCCGGTTGCCCCTTTGGGGTCCCATCGCACGCAATCCAGGAGGATCCGCCTGGCCAGTTGCCCATACTCCTCCTTGCCGCCCAGGAGCCGCGTGAAGCCGAGGGTGGCCGCACCGTCCAGGGCCCGGATGGTGTACACGCGGTTGCCCCACCAGATCTTGCGCCACGGCTCGCCTCCCACGGCAATGCCGGGCGGATACTTCTCCGGTTCGGCCGTGGGCGGGGGCGAGGCGAGCATCTCCTCGCAGTCGGCCACGAGCCGATCGAATTGGCCTTTCAGCGGCCCCTTGGCCAGCTCGCGGAGCCGCGGCAGGTCTTCAGGCCGGATGAACATCCGCGGATGCGATCTTGGAATCCGGGCCAGGAGTTCCTTGCGCGGCGGCATGGGCATGGACACGGCGCCGGCGGGAATCGTGAACGTGCGGGCCTGGCTCCAGTCGGTCTTGTTCCCCTGCCGGTCGACGCCGCGGTAGCGCCACGTGTAGTCGCCGGGCGCGAACGTCTTGAGCGGGCAGTGGACGTTGAAGGGCACCTTGTCCACGCGATACTCAATTGCCTTGAAGTCCGCGCCCCGGCCGCACTCCAGCTCCCAGGCCACGACTGCCTTCTGCGGGCGCCACGAGAAGCCCGGCGGCGTGGTTGCCGACACGGCCCCCGGGGCCGGACGGTATCCCCACTCGCCGTCGCCCGCGGGCCGCTCGTCCAGCGCGAGCGGGGCCGCCGGAGAAACCGACGGCGCCGAACTAAAGAGCACTGCCGCTATGATCCGCACGTGGATTGCCAAAGGCGTTCGCATGACCAAGACCTCCTGACAAGGGGACTGAGCCATATTCTCGCGGACGCGGCTGCGACTTGCAAGCGGCCGCAGGATCGGCCCTGGGACATTGAGCGTCGCGGGCGGCACACAGGAGGGAAGGAACCGCGAAAGCGCGAAACAGCGCAAAAAGATGCCCGCGTCCAGGGAGGGACGCGGGCTTGATGGTTGTCGATGGGCTGAGGGAAAAGGGGGCTGAGGGGAAAGGGGGCATTCTACCTTTTTGGGCCGGGTTGCCTTACGCGGGTCTTGCCGGTATGGGCTGCCGTCGGTCGCGACGGGCCTTTCGCGAAGAGAGTAGAATATCCCCCTTGTTCCCTGCGGAAAGTCCTCCTTTTCCCCTCCTTAGTCCCTTCACGTCAAGGGGCGTTGAGCCATGTGCCGCTTACCGCCAGCACGTAATCCAACGGCGCGATCACCTTCTTGGTGTTCGTGCCGCCGCTGGTGCCGTACAAGTTCACGTGGTCGTCCGACGGGCTGTCGAACCCCGTCACGCTGTAGTAGTACGAGCCCGGCGTCACGAGGTTGCCGGTGGCGTTGTCCACGGTCCCGTCGGTGAGCACGGCCGCCCCGAGTTGTCCCCAGAAGTAGTCGTTGGCGGACCCGTCGTACAGGTTGGCCGTGTCGTTGCCCGTCAGGAGGTTCGCGTACACCTCCTCGAACTGGTAGACCTCCAGGAAGAACCCGGTCCCCGAGAGCCTGCCCAGCCCGGGGTTGGTCGCGCGCGGCTTGCCGAAGGCGAGGAAGGTGTCGTTGCCGGTCGAGCCGGTCAGATACGCCTTGTCGTAGCCGCCGTTTGTGGCATAGGCGCGCACCGTGTCCCAAACATAGGTCGAATTGGCCGGGTCCGAGGCGGCAGTGTACAGGATGTTCGAGCCGGCCGGCCCCGCCATCTGCGCCTGCGTGGGAGAGGCCGTGAACGTGTCGTTGCCCGCGGTGTCGTAGAAGGCCACCGCGTCGTTGCCGGCCCCCGGATACCCGGTGACGTTTTTGAAGTTCAAAGCGTAGATGAAGTAGCTGCCCGGCACAGTGATGTAGGCCCGATTGATCGCCGGTTGGAAGTTCATCGAGTCGTTGCCGCTGGACCCGTAGAGAATGGCCTGGTCCACGCCGCCGTTCGTTGCCGACCCGGTGACGGTCTCGAACCCGACTCCGGCAGACACAAGCGCCGGAGTGCCGGTGCCCCCGCTGACCCTTTGGATGGAGCTCTGAGGGGAGCCGGCCCCGGCGTCCGAGACGAAGAGGTCGTTTCCGTCGGAGTCGTACAGGGTCGCCGTGTCGCCGGTGCCGCCGTTCGGGGCGGCGCCGGAGATCTGGTCGTAGCCCGTCGAAGAGTTGTTGTAGACGTTCGCAACGCCGACCGCGCTTCGCATCAAGCCGGTCCGCAGTTGGGCGGAGGCCTGGTAGACGTCGTTGTCCGGGCCGTCGTAAAAGGTGACGCTCTGCCCCGTGCCGGCGCCGGCGTTGTCGATGATGGTCTCGACGCTGGACGCGGTCACGCGATAATAGCCCGGCGATCCCGCCGTGCCCGGCCCGAGGTGGTCCACCGCGTACCGGTTGATGGTCGAGGTATCCACTCCGGGGCCGCCGGTGACGGTGATCTTGTCGCTGCCGGCGCCGGCATTGATGGTCAAGGCGATCGACCCCGTGGCGTCGTAGAGGTAGGTCACCATCGGGCTGCCGGCGAGCGTGACCCTCAACTGGTGCATGGTCGGCAGGCCGCCTGCGCCGCCGGCGGCGATGAACTCGTAGGTATCGGCGCCGGCCGTGCCGGTGAAGGTCGAGGGATTCAGGACCCAGGGGTCGCTGGCATTGCCGGCCAGGGCGTTGCCGGCCACGTCCGTGATCCCCGAGCCGGCGGCCGTGAGGGTCAGGTTGTAGGCCGTGGTGGTCCCGCCCACCACCGTGCCCGTCAAGGCGGTCAGGTTGCCGAGCGTCCAGGTGATGTTGTCGGTGCTGGTAAGCGTCTCAGTGCCCGTCAGCAGGTTGGCCCCGCCGTTGCTCGAGAGTTTCAGGCCGGCCAGGCTGACGCCGCCAACGGCCTCGCTGAAGATGATCGCGATCGAGTCGACGGCGGTAGTCCGCGGACTCGGACGCACGGCCACCATCGTGTCAGTGGGCGACACGGTGTCGATCGTGAAGTTCCGCACTTCATCGGCCCCGTCGTTCAGCGGGGCGCCCCCGATTTCGGTGATGGCGCTGGGCGTCGTTCCGTCGAGCCTCACCGTGTACTGGCCTTGGCCGGTCAGGGCCGGGGCCGTAAACGCGATGGTCAGCGTGTTGGTGCCCCAACCGGTGATGCTGTTGGGCGTGACCGTCGCGCCGCCCGGTCTGGTCACGGTCACCGCGGCATTCGTCCCCAACACCACCTTGCTGAACACAAAGGTGAGCGCGGGGGTGGTGTCGTTGGTGACCTGGTCCGTGCTGCTAAGGCCCGAGTCGACAACGAGGCTGTAACTGGTGACAAACGGCCCGGTGCTGCTGCTGACCTGGTTCGAGGTCACTTCGCCGGAAGCGTTGAAGGCGACCACCCGATACCTGTAGCTCAGGAGCGGGTCAATGGTGCCGTCGATGAACGACGTTGCGTTCGCCAGGGCCGTCCCTATCTCGATGAAAGTGCCGGGTTGGCCATTGGGCTGGATCTGGGCCCTCTCGATCCGGTAGCCGATCTCATTGGCCGGGTTGCCCCAAGTGGCAGGATCGCTGAGAGGCGTGCCATCCGTCCAGAAGAGATTGACCTGGGTTGTGCCGACGGTACGAGTCAGCACAGGCGCAGCCGGCAGCGTAGTCGCCACGTTGAACTGCATCGGGCGCATCATGTCCATTTCTTCGTGGCTGAGGATGTGGCAGTGCCAGACGTACTCCCAGCCGAAGTTGTAAGGTTGGTTCGTGACGGTGACGGGGTTCCCGTTCGGGTCTACGCCGAAGAAGCCCACCGTCGAGCCCTGGGGCATGGCCGGGTTCAGCAGGCGGACGCTGTCGGGCACCCCGAACGGCATCTTCGGAGCCACCGCCCGGAAGGCCACGATAATGTCCTCCAACTGGTTCATCCGCACGGTTTCCTTCCACCCCAGTTCGTTCGCATCCGGGGCCCTGATCGCCCCGTCCCAACCCACACGGTTGATCACCTGTACGTTGAACAGGTGGAAGTGGATGAAATGGGTGTCCACGCCGTTGTGCGTGATCTTCCAGATCTGGGTACCGTCCGCCAACGAGCCGATGGGGGTGATGAGGGGATTGGGGGTGTCGTTGACGACCTCAGTGACCGGGTCGATGTAGCCGTACGGGATGGTCGTCTGGTTGTTGCCGTTGGTGAAGGGCAACTCGACCCCCAGGGTGGCATTCATCCGGCCATAGTCGTTCTCGAAGAGTTCCTGGATGGCCTTTGGCTCGAAAGGCAGGGTCACCGAAGCCGCCGCGAGCTTCGTGGGAGTCGTCAAGTCCAGCGGCTTGAAGGACAGCGAGGTGCTCTGGATCCTCGCGTAGGCCGTGGTACCGCTGGGGAAGCTCGTCGTGCCGTAGGCGCTGTCGTAAGCCGCTTGTGGCACGATGATCGGGTCCTGGTCCCGCACGAAGACACCCTGGTGCGTGGGGGTCGTGATGAACTCGTTCTGCAGGGCCGTCAGGTTGAAGGGCGTGGGGACGCCGGTGGCCGATACGTGGAACGCCATGATGGTACGCGTGTCGGGGCCGTAGCCCGGCAACGTGGGAGCGGACCCACCGATGTCGGTCTGATCTACGTCGTTGGTGTAGTAATCCAAGCGGGAGTCGGCGGCCGGGAAACCCGTGGGGGCGTCATTGTAGAGGATCACGGTCTTGCCGACGAACTGCGAGAAGTCGATGACTACGTCCGCCCGCTCCGCCGGCCCCAGGAGGAGGTTGTGCTCCGCGACGCTGCCAACGACGATGTTCTTCGGGTTCCGTTCGTAACCGATCGGGGTGTTGGGCCAGATCACCGGCGACGGCAGGAAGCCGCCCTCGGTGCCGATCTGCACCATGGACGGGCCGATCGTGCGGGGATCCGGAACGCCCCCGGCCCGGTTATCCAGGATGTTGCCCGGCTGGCCGAGCGTCTGTGTGGTCCATGCCGCCGGGAAGGCCGCTGCGCAGGGGACCGCGGGGACCATGCCCACTTCGGTGGAGCCGGTGTAGATCGTGGCCGTCGCCGTGGCCTGCGTGCCTCCGGGCGGAGGCGGGTCGATGGTGACCAACGGAGGCAGCGTGTACTCGCTGCCCACAGTGTTGAGGTTGATCGCCGTCACGGCACCCGTCACCGGATCGATGACGGGATGGAAA
>Ga0315279_10007135_pt1 | contig 13901 bp, 13 predicted proteins | sample YL17G06_20_MG_FD_203694 | JGI IMG/M metagenome (GOLD analysis project Ga0315279, IMG submission 203694) | Sediment microbial communities from Yellowstone Lake, YNP, Wyoming, USA - YL17G06_20 | ecosystem: Environmental > Aquatic > Freshwater > Lake > Sediment | place: USA: Wyoming | collected... | reverse complement strand
GGCCATCCCGATGGGGCGAAACGAGGAAACTCAATTTCGTCCCATCATAAACCACGGGCATCATCAATAGCCTTCCGTGCCAGAAGGCCCCGATGGCAGGAATCCCTTTCTCCCAAAATCCTCTCGGAATCTCTGGATGGATCTCTTCAAACTGCATGGTGACAGCCAAAATTTTGATGACCCAATAGGCAGACCACGCTCCCAACCACGAGACCAATTTCTTCTTTGAAGTTTTAAGAAACATCATTGTAAAAAAAGGGTTCGTGGATTCAAGGATCCAAGGGTTTTTTGTTTAAAATTTTTACTAGAACCCTTGACCACTTGACTCCTTGAATCCTTAAAATTAATAAACTTTCTTCACTTTGGTTGCCGTTCGAACTCCCATCCCATCATCTTTAAACTGAAGAACGTAGAGCCGCCGATATTCACCATTGAGGGCCAACAATTCCTCATGCGTTCCTTGCTCCACAATCTGACCATCAGAAAGAACGATAATCCGGTGCGCATTTCGAATCGTTGAAAGACGATGGGCGATGACGAAGACTGTTCTACCCTTCATCAACTCTTCCAGAGCCTTTTGGACTTCTGTTTCAGAATCGGAATCCAGGGAGGAGGTGGCTTCGTCCAAAATCAGAATGGGAGCATTCTTCAAGAGGGCTCTGGCGATGGAGATGCGTTGCCGTTCCCCTCCAGAAAGTTTGACGCCTTGCTCACCGATGATCGTATCGTACCCTTTGGGCAATCTCTGGATGAAGTCATAAGCATTGGCTGCCTTTGCTGCTTCGATAATCTCTTGGTCTTCGCATTTGAGCCGTCCGTAGGCGATATTATTTCGAACCGTATCATTAAATAGGATCGTTTGCTGAGTGACCAAACCGATCTGACCTCTTAAAGATAGAAGCGTGACCTTTCGAATGTCGGTGTCATCGATGAGAACCTGCCCTCTCTCCACATCGTAGAAACGAGGCAACAGATTAACCAAAGAAGTCTTACCCGCCCCACTCATACCGACCAGAGCGATCACTTCTCCCGCCTTCACATAAAGGGAAATATCCTTGAGCACGATCTCCTCATCATATTTGAAGGAAACATTTTGAAACGTCACTCCTTTTGAGATGAGGGGAAGAGGAATGGCCCCTTCCTCTTCTTTGATATCTGAAACGGTATCTAGAAGTTCGTATACACGCACTGCAGCGGCTAAACCCTCTTGAATCTCCAGATTCAACTTGTTCAACTCTCGAATCGGTGCATAGAGCATAAAAATAGCGGCCATGAAGGAAAAGAAAGTCCCTGGGGTTACCTCCCCACGAATGACACTATAACCCCCTACCCAGATGATCACGGCGACTCCAATGCCTCCCAATAATTCCATCAAGGGATGGGAAAATGCCCGGACTTTCACCCGTTTGAGGTTAATTTTGAAATAACGTTCATTCTCCTCAGCGAAACGTCGTTTCTCATACTCTTCCATATTGAAGGCTTTGACAATTCGATTACCTGAGATGGTCTCGTGGAGAAAGGTCGTAATCGAGCCGATTCGTTGTAGACTCTTCCAACTATATTTCCGAAGCCTCTTTCCAAATTCTTTAATGGGGAAAATGGCGATTGGGAAGATGATGAGGGCGATGATGGCCAACTTCCAATCTCTCAAGAAGACCACTCCGATCAAACCGAAGATGGTAAAAATATCTTTGATAAGGCCGGTGACGGCATTGGAGACGGATCCCTGAATCAGGTTTACATCATTGGTGATCCGGGAGATGAGGATGCCGGTGGGGGTTTTCGTGAAGAAGGAAAGTGAGAGATTTTGGAGATGATTGTAAAGTTTCTCCCTCAAATCCGCTACAATCCTCAACCCCACGAAGTTCATCAGATAGGCTTGCCCATAGTTGAAGATGCCTTTCAGAGAAAACAGAAGAATGATGGCAATGGGGAGCAAAATGAGCATCTCCATATCTTCCTTGAGTAACAAATCTCCGAGACGAAGTCGGATGATCATATTCTTAAGGAATGGGGGGATTCCTTCCTTCTTAAAGAAGACGCCGTCGAAAGCGGGTTTAACAAGAAATGCCTGCGCACCGGTCAGGAGGGAGACAAAGACCATACAGATCATGGCGAAGCCTAACTTGGACCAATAGGGTTTAATGAGTTCGATGAGTCTGCGATAGAGAGACATTTCAGGCCTCCGCTTCGTGGAGCAAAGAAGTGACAATGCGGGCAGCTCGTTGGGCCGCTCCGGGTTTCCCAAGTTTCTGGCACACCTCACCCATGGATTCACTCATCTTTCGACTCAGGATGGGATCCCTTAGAATTCGAAGGGCTTCGTCAGCAATCCTTTGGGGATGGACATCCTTCTGAATCAATTCTGGAGCAATCTCTTTCTCTGCCACCAAATTGACGAGTCCAATGTGGTCCACTCGAATCAAAGCCTTGCCGATCCAGTAGGAGGGGAAAGAGACTTTATAAATAATGATCATGGGTTTTCCAAGAATCGCTCCTTCCAACGTGGCCGTCCCAGATGCTGTGATCAGAAGGTCAGAGAGGTTCATCACATCGTAAGTGAAGCCTTCCACCACTTTCACAGGTACTGAAATATTTTTCATCCGGGATGATAAGATTGTTTTGGGAATACCCGGGGCGAGAGGGATGACGAACTGAAGATCTGGAATCTCTTTTTGTAGGAGATGAGCCGAGGCCAGGAGGGGAGGAAGAAGTCTTTCTACCTCGTGACTTCGGCTTCCAGGGAGTAAACCAATGGTTCTCTGTTTGGGATCCAGACCAAATTGTTGGAAAGCTTTTTCCTTGGGGAGAGTTGGTTTCACGATATCGAGAAGAGGATGACCCACCCATTCCACATCAACCCCTGCTGCCTCATAGAGAGGAACTTCAAAAGGGAAGAGGACGACCATTTTTCTCACTAACTGAGCAATCAATCTAATCCTTTTAGGCCTCCAGGCCCATACTTGAGGACTGATATAGTATAGAATAGGGATTCCTCTTCGGTGGGCTATTTTGGCCAACCGAAGATTGAACTCAGGGAAATCAATCAGAATGACAAGATCCGGTTTCTCCCTTTGAAGAGATCTTTTCAATCCCCTCAGAGCCTTTAAAATAGTTCTCAGTTTTACGAAGACTTCAGTGATCCCTACGACAGAAAGAGAATGAGCAGGGTAGAGGAGCTTCACGCCCCTTCTTTCCAAACCTTCCCCTCCCACACCCGAAAACTGAACTTCCGGTTCAATGCGTTGAATGGCTTCCACCAAGTGAGAGCCATGAAGGTCTCCTGAAACTTCTCCAGCGACTAACAGGATCTTCTTCGATTTCATCTGTTCAGTCGCCCCGCTATGTCTTTTTTTTGTTGAGGTCATCAATCTTCTGGATGATCTGGAGTGCCATCTCTAATGCCCGCTTTCCATCCAACCCAGAGACCCGAACATCTTTTCGATCCCTCACGCTCTGGAGAAAAGAATGAATCTCGGCCTCCAGAAGATCAATCTTTTTGACCGGAATGTCTTCCGTGACCATTTCAGGAATCTCTTCCTTTCCGAGAGGGACAGCCTTTTTAGAAAAGGAGAGTTTTTGTGAAAGGTAGTCGATAGAAAGGATTCCATCGGGTTGAAAGATCCGGGTTTTTCGAATCTTTTCTCTGGAAACTCGGCTTGCGGTCAAATTCGCTGTACATCCATTTTCGAATTCAATGCGGGCATTGGCAATGTCCGGATAACGAGTGAGGATGGGCATGCCGACAGCCTCAAACTGTTTCACCTTTGAATTCATGAGGCTTAAGAGGATATCGATATCATGAACCATTAAATCTAGCACGACATCGACCTCTGTTCCCCTTCCTGAGAAGGGGCCCAAGCGATGGGATTCGATGAACCGTGGATTTTTTACCCTTCCCTTTAAGCCGGACAGGGCTCCGTTGAATCGTTCCAGATGGCCCACTTGTAAGATCAACCCCTTTGATTGGGCCAATCCAATTAATTCATCAGCCTCCTCAAGGGTGTTCGAGATGGGCTTTTCCAAAAGAACATCGATCCCCTGCAAGAAAAAATCTTTCGTCATCGAATAGTGAAAGGTTGTGGGAACGGCGATACTAACAGCCTGAACTCTGTTGAAAAGGTCTGTGTGATGAGAGAAGGATTGGGTTCGGTATCGTTTAGCGATTTCCCTCGCTCGAGAGGTATCGACATCCACCACACCGATTAAATCCACTTTTTCTATTTTAGCATATTTTTCTGCATGGAATTGGCCAAAGTAGCCGACACCGACGACACCGACCTTGAGTTTTTTCACTTAACGACTGATCCCCCTCTTTGAATGTTGGATGAAATCGAGGAGATGTCGGACCTCGGGTATCAGAAAAATGTCATCTTCTTCAACGGTCTTCATCGCTTTCTCCAGTGTGAGGCTTGAGCGAAAAATGATGCGGTAGGCTTTCTTCAGGGCCCTTAGAGTTTGTTCAGAAAACTGAGCCCGTTTAAGACCGACGGTGTTGAGCCCGAAAAGTTTCGCCCGACTTCCAGCGGCCATCATATAAGGGGGAACATCCTGGGACACGCCGGTTAAGCCACTGATAATGGCATGGGCACCAATCCGACAGAACTGGTGAATGGCTGAGAGTCCGCCGATGATTGCATGGTCTTCAATGAGAATATGTCCTGCCAATGTCGCTCCATTCGCCATGACGACCTGATTTCCGATCTGGCAATCGTGGGCAACATGGGAGTAAGCCATGATGAAATTCTCATTTCCAAGAACTGTCTTGCCACCCCCCTTGACCGTGCCTCGATGGAGGGTGACAAACTCCCGGATCATATTCTGATCGCCGATAAAGAGGGATGTCTTCTCTCCTCTATAAGCAACTGCTTGGGGAGCTTCTCCGATGGAAGCGAATTGAAAGATCTGGCATCGTTTCCCAATGTGGGTTCCTTCTCGGATGACCACATGAGGTCCAATCTTCGTCCCTTCGCCAATCGACACATTCTTTTCGATGACAGAGTAGGGACCTATTTCAACTCCCTCACTGATTTCAGCCTTTGAATCGATGATCGCAGTGGGATGAATCATTTTTCATCTCCTAACATGGCCAAGAGTTCTGCTTCAGCCACTAATTTTCCATCGACCAAGGCCTTTCCCTTAAATCCCCAGATCGACTGACGATGCTTGGTGATCTCCAGTTCAAGATGAAGTTGATCTCCTGGAATAACGGGTTTTCTGAAACGAGCATTATCGATTCCTAAAAAGTAAATCGGGGGTTTATTTGGCTCTTGGGGTAAGGAATTAAACACGAGGATTCCAGCCGTCTGAGCCATGGCCTCCACGATCAGCACCCCCGGCATAATGGGACGACCTGGAAAATGGCCTGGGAAGAAGGGTTCGTTATAAGTGACATTTTTAATGCCCACGATCCGTTTTCCCAGCTCCATTTCAATAATCCGATCCACGAGCAAGAAAGGGTAAGCATGGGGGAGGATGTGTATGATCTCTTTAATCTCAATCATCTATTTCTCCTTCCCTCTCGAAGAGAAAATCTCCTCGATCTTTTTTAAGCGTTTCTCGATTTCGATGAGGGTCTTTCTCATCGCCGGCAATTTCGGAAGGACAGCGGCCATCCGGAGAAACTCGCGGTGAGGATAGGAAGGACTTCCTACATAGGCCTGGTTAGCGGGGAGATCGTTCATCACTCCGGATTGAGCGCCCACCATGACATTATCTCCAATTTCAACGTGATCCACCACTCCCACCTGCCCAGCCAAGGTGACATTGCTTCCGATCTTTGTGGAGCCTGAAATCCCCACCTGGCCGCAGAGGATCGAGTCCTCGCCGATCACGACACTATGGGCAACCTGAACCAGGTTATCGATCTTCACTCCTCTTCGGATGATCGTCTTGCCCAATGAGGCTTGATCGATCGTGGTATTGGCGCCGATTTCGACATCGTCCTCAATTTCCACCCTTCCTAATTGGGGGATTTTCACATTCTTCTTTCCTTCCTTCACATATCCGAATCCATCACTTCCGACCACCACCCCACTGTGAAGGATAACCCGTTTTCCAAGGATTGTCCCTGAATAGATTGAGACATTGGAGTGAAGAATCGAGTCCTCTCCAATGGAGGAGTCCTCACCCACATAGACTCCAGGATAAAGAGTGACCCGATCTCCGATCGAACAGCGATCTCCAATATAAACGAAAGGATAGAAGGTCAAGTCTTTCCCTAATTTTGCCGTGGGGCTGATCCAGGTATTGGAATCGATCCCTTTGGGTTGGTAAGGTTTGTGAGAAAAGAGGGTGAGGATCTTCGCAAAGGCTAAATAGGGATTCGTCACGCAAAGAAGAGGCTTGTCTGCTTGAGTCACTTCTTTTGAGACGATGATCGCCGAGGCATGGGTTTCGCTGAGCTTCGGAAGGTACTTCGGATTGGCGACGAAGGTGATCTCTCCGGCTTGGGCTTCTTCAATGGCTGCCACTCCAGAGATTTCTATCTCTCCATCTCCAACCACTGTTCCATCCACCCACTGGGCCAATTCTCTAAGCTTTTTCTTCACTCCTCCACCTTCCATCAAAGCATTCCAACGTCATATTCATGATTGATAAATCCCAAATTCCAAATCACAAACTCCAAATAAATACCAATATCCAATTGATCAAAATACTTTTGTTTGAAATTTAGAAATTTGGTCATTGGAATTTATTTGTTATTTGGTACTTGGTATTTGGTGCTTGTCCCTATTTTTTCTGAGCATCATAGGCTTTGATCACTCGATCGGTGATATCAAGGGCCTTGGAGACGAAGAGCACAATGCTTTCGTTCTTTTCCAAGATAAGGGTGTAACCCTCGTCTGCACCCACCTTTTGAATCACCTTCTGTAGGCCGATGGAGATATTTCGCTCTATCTCCATACGTTTCTGATTGATCTCATTCTGGGTGTCTTCCCCCCACCTCTGAAATTCCCGGAGTTTGTTCTGATATTCTTTCTCTCGAGTTGCCCGGGCATCCGGATTGAGCATGGGGGCCTGCTTCTCTAAGGATTCTTTCATGGTTTGAAGGACTTTCTGCTTGTCTGCGATTTGACCCTGAAATTTTTCCACATCCTTGGTAATCAATTTTTTCGCGTCCTTGCCGGCATTAGATTCGTTGACTGCCTTCTGGATATCGACGTAAGCAATCTTTAAATCTGCAGCCCAAACCGATCCAAACCATCCCAATAGAATCATCCCTATGACTACACTTAACTTTTTTCCGACCATCTTCATTTCTCCTCTCTGTTAAGTTTAATGCTTGAATTTTTAATAAACGGTTCCTCCTGTAAAGTCGAGCACATGCCCTTTCTCTCCTTTTTTGGTGTTGAGGTTAAACCCAATATCAATATGGATGGGACCGAATGGAGAGAACCAACGAATTCCAGGCCCTGCCCCGACTCTCAACGGGAACATTTTGCTCCAATTATCAAATCCCTTTCCCACATCGAAGAACACAGCTCCTCGCAGGCCAATCTCACGAGCCAAAGGGAAGATCAGTTCGGTATTGAAAACCACCATTTTTTTCGCACCAATTGCCTCATTGAATTCGTCCTTGGGTCCCGCCATTCCATATTCAAAGCCTCGAACCGTCGTGATGCCTCCCACAAAGAATTTTTCATAAATGGGGAGTCTCTCTTTATTATGGAGGACGCCGGTATTATCAAGCACTGATATTTTACTCCCGTAAGACGTGACGACTCCCCCCTGGGCACGAAGGTTGAGAGTCATATTTAGAGGCATTGGGAAAAACCAACTGGTCGATCCTAACACCTTTACGAAGTAGTTATCCCCTCCTAAAATACCTCCTGCGTTTTGAATGAAAATGCTAGATTGGGTTCCCCGCCGGGGATTGAAGTAGTCGTCACGGGTGTCTATGGAGGGGACTACAGAAATCGCGCTGGTCGTTGCCTTCCCTTTCTGTTCTTGTACATAGATCGAGGCAAAATCTGAAACATCATAAACCTTGACGTTCTCCAATTTATACATCAAATTAACACGAATCGTGTCAGTTAATTCTTTTCCGAAACGGATATCCCCCCCTATAATTTTATAAGAATACTCGGTGAAGTATTCATTAAGTTCGCGATAGAGGTCAAAGCCTGCCGAATAGGGAAATCCTAAAAAATAGGGATCTGTAAAGCCCAATCTAAAATTTTGGGTGTAGGCTCCCAAGCTGAACTTCAACACTCCAGAATAACCCAGACCAAAGAGATTTTTGTCGGAGATGGAGGCAGTGCCCACCACGCTTTCTATTGAACTATACCCAATTCCGAAACTGATGGCACCTGTGGGAGCCTCCTCGACTTTGATATCGAGATTGATTTTTTCTTCGGTGCTTCCACGGCTGGTGGTGAAGTCCGCCTCTTTAAAGTACCCTGTCCTTTTCACTCGGTCACGACTCTTATTCATATCCGCAGCACTGTAAAGTTCTCCCTCGGCTACCCGAAGCTCTCTGCGGATCACCTTGTCACGGGTTTTCGTGTTCCCAACAATCTGAATCTTTTCATAAGAGACGCGTTTCTTTTTTTCAATGTCATAGGTGAGGTGGACTAAAAGATTTTTATTGTCCGAAGAGGTTTCGGGATTGATCTCTACATAGGCATAGCCTCGATTGGCAAACTTTTCCGTGAGGGCATTGATATCCCTTCGCATCGCTGTGTTGCTAAACACAGCGCCCCGCTTCAATTTAAGAACCTTGAAGAGGTCCTCTTTGGTCGTGAGGAGATCGCCTTTGAAGTCGATGTTCCCCACACGGTATTGGGGTCCTTCCGTGATCTCAATCTCGATTCGAATCTTTTTCGGGTTGGAGAGATCGATCTTGGGCTCGGAGATTTTTGCTTCAAGATAACCCTGATCAATATAGTAGGCGTTCAGGAGTTGAAGGTCATTTTTCAGGACATCTTCATCCAGGGTCCCGGTCTTGGTGAGGATGGAAAAAATATTCCTCTGTTTGGTTGCCATAATCTTCTTCAATTGGGAGGATTTGATTTTTTTGTTCCCCTTGAAGACTATTTTTTGGATATGTCCCTTAGAGCCTTCAGAGATCGTAAAAGTGATCACGGCTTCGTTGGTTTCCAAATAGTCGACCTTATATTCCGCCTTGACCCCGTAATAACCTTTCGAGAAATAAAGCTTTCGGATCTGTTCAGAATCCTCTTTCACTTTATCGAGGTTAAGGATGGTGCGCGACTTGAGGGTCATTTTTTCCTTAATATCATCCAACTTCACCTTGTCATTTCCCTTGATCAAGATTTCTTTGATTGAAGGTTTTTCCACGACAATGAAGATCACTTCTTTGCCCTGGGGGGTCGATTTGATATCCACTTGGACATCGGTGAAGTAACCCAAATCAAAAATAGATCGTAGATCCTCACGAACCTTTTCGACCGAAAAGGGACCTCCCTCCCGACTCTTGGTCGCTCCTCGAATGACCCCTTCTTCAATTTTTACATTTCCGAGGATCATGATTTTATAAATGTTTTCCTCGGCTCCAGCACATATTCCCATGAGAAGAGAAATGACGAGGAGGATAAGTCCTATTTGTCTTATGATCACGGTTAGGCTCCTTCCCATTCTTTTGAATCTGGAACAAACCTTCTGTTCCAATTTTTAGATGAGCGTGGATGGGATAAGAAAATTTTCATTTTAATATCAAATCTTAATCTTTTTGTAAAGTGGACATTGTCTATCCCGATGCTTTTCCATCGATGAGTTGGATCTGACGGGATAGTTTTTCAGCCAATTTTAGGTTGTGCGTCACGACGATGAGGGTGACCCCTTTGATCTGATTCAGTTGTTGAAGAAGATCAAAGACCGACTCTCCTGTCTTGGTATCCAGATTCCCGGTGGGTTCATCGGCCAGCAAAACTTTCGGTTCCAAAACTAAAGCCCTCGCCACCGCCACGCGTTGTTGCTCTCCACCGGAAAGCTCCCCTGGTTTATGAGAAAGGCGCTCTTTGAGACCCACCAAAGTGAGAATCGCTTCCGCTCGAGAGGCGGACTCCTTTTTTGGGATGCCTTGGATCAGACAGGGCATCATCGTATTTTCCAAGGCACTGAATTCTGGAAGCAGATGATGAAACTGAAAAACAAATCCAATCTCACGATTTCGAAAAAGGGCGAGTTCCTTTTCATTTAAGGCATAGATGTCTTTTCCTTCATAAAAAACCTTTCCACCCGTTGGCCGATCGAGAGTGCCTAAGACGTGGAGAAGGGTAGTCTTTCCTACGCCAGAGGCACCGACGATGGCAGCCCTCTCCCCTCGAGAAAAATTGAGATCCACTCCCTTGAGGACCTCCACACGTTTGGTTCCGTTTCCGTAAGACTTGTGAAGCTGTTGGACTTGAATCAACTCTTTCAAACCATCGCCTCCCTGGCCTTTTGAATCGCCTCTTGAGACAGAAGTTCTTTCATCCGATGGAGACGCTTCATAGAAATCTCTTTGAGTTTCGTTTGAAGCGCGGGGAATTGGAGGAGGCAGGCTTTTAAGTCTTCCTTTGTCATTTCCAACAATTCCGTAGGACGGGTGGTTCTCGCATTTGCCATTCGGGGCTTATCGAGGAGTGGCCCGATCTCACCAAAAAAATTTCCACTTTCCAGAAGCCCCAATAACACTTTTTTCCCCTGACGGTTTTGAGTAAATATCTCCACTCCGCCACTTCTCACCATATAGAGTGAGCCAGGAGGATCCCCTCCTTTGAAGATGATGGTTCCTTCGGGAACCTTACGAAGATGGAACCGTTTGATGATTTCTCCTCTCTCCTGGGAGCTGAGGGATGAGAACAAAGGAGAAAGGGCGAAGAAGTTGTCTAAAATTCGTTCTTTAAAAAGATTCTGGAGCACCTCATCCAATCTAGGATGGACCCTGATCATCTCATTGAGTTCATTTCTGGAGATTTCCAAGACCTCACATTCTGTCATCGCCTTGACCGTAGCATGCCTTTTTTGGTCTATGAAGAAACCAAATTCCCCAAAGAAATCCCCATCCCGGAGGTTGCGAACATGAACCTCCCTCCCCCCTGGTGTTTGCTTGGTAATCGCCACCTCTCCTCGACTGATGACAAAGAGGGAATCCCCTCTTTCTCCCTCTTGGCAGATGAGAGAGTTCTTCATAAAAGTCTTACTTTGAATATGGGGGAGCAAGGATTGAAGCTCCTGTTCATTGAGTTCAGAGAAGAGAGGGAGGTGCGGGAAGGGGTGATAGGATTTCGTCTCCCTATCTTTTTCTGCATAAAGCTGTGCCAGCCGATCGTTGACATCCTTAGAAGATGGATCAATCCTCAAGATCATCTTATTGATGGAAATAGCTTGAAGCAAAAAACCATCCTGGGCATAGGCCTCGGCCACCTTTCGATACATTTGGACGGCCTCTTTCTTTTGACCCAAACGCTCCAGCAGTTCGGCCACCTTCAGTTGGGATCGAAGATCCTCTGGCTCCTGAGCACAATGATTTTGAAAGCATTCGAGCGCTTTTCTCCATTCTCCTCGAGAGAGAGCTTCCTGAGCCTCTTTTTTAAAAGACATCTTCTCCCTATTCATAGCGCAATGCCTCAGCAGGGTCGAGTCTCGATGCCCTCCAAGAGGGATAAAGGGTAGCCAGGAGACTGATGAGGATCGCTGTCATCACGATCAGTCCAATATCAACAGGATTCACCTGGGAAGGGAGTTTATCAATATAATAGACATCACCTGCAAGAATTTTGAATCCAAATAGGTTTTCAACAAACCCTGTGATCTTCTCCAGATTGAAAGCCGCCCCAACGCCCAGAAGCGTTCCAAAGACCGTTCCGACTATACCGATCACCCCTCCTTCGATGACAAAGATCTTTAAGATTCCCTTGGAAGGGGCGCCCATGGATTTCAGAATGGCAATATCCTTATGCTTCTCCATCACCACCATGATGAGTGTGGAGATGATGTTGAAGGCCGCCACCAAAACGATCAGGACGAGGATGATAAACATAGCGATCTTCTCCAACTTCAGGGCCGAGAAAAGATTTCGATTCATCTCCATCCAATCTTTCGTCCAGAAGGGAAACCCCATCTTTTGGCGGATCTCCTTTCCAATTTCTTTCACTTTATAGATATCATTGGTTTTAATCTCAATCCCTGTGACGCGGGCTCCCATGCTGAAAAACTTCTGAGCACTTTCAAGAGAGACATAAGCCATGGTGTTGTCATACTCATACATTCCGGAGTAAAAGATCCCCATCACACGAAAACGCTTCATCTTAGGCATCATTCCCATGGGTGTCATGGTACCGAGAGGAGAGATCACTTGGATGGCATCGTTAAGCGAAACGCTGAGATGCTTGGCTAATTCCGCTCCGAGGATGATGCCTGAAAGGTCACTTTCTCCTACTTCCTTCAAATCCTGGAGGCGGCCTGCCTTCATATTGTGGGCCAACTCGGTTACTTTTCCCACTCGGTCCGGGTCGATACCTTTAATCACCACACCGGAGACATTTGACTCAGAGGAGAGCATCACCTGGTTGAAGATAAATGGGGCAGCAGAGACCACACCCTTTATCTCTTGAACCTTCTTCGCCACCTCCTCATATTGATCCATGCCTTCTTGACTCGCCTTGAGGAGGACGAGGTGAGCTTGAGTGCCTAAGATTTTTTCCTTCAGGGTCTTTTCAAAACCGCTCATCACGGCCAACACAACGATCAAAGCCATCACTCCCACCATGACCCCGACGATGGAGATGATCGTGATGATGGAGATGAACGTCTGTTTCCGTTTGGCTTTGAGATATCTCAGACCGATAAACCACTCATATCGCATAGAATAATACCAACTTTTCTAGTTTGAAGATTTTACCTACCCTATTACAATCATACTGCAATGATTTAAATTCCAATAACCAAATCCCAAGCTCCAAATAAATTCCAATCACCAATGTTCAAATGACCTAAAAGCGCATCGATTAGTTTTATTTTCGAAATTTGGGTCATTGGTGTCTTGGTCATTATTTGATTATTGGTGCTTGGAATTTGGTGCTTCATCCATCGTCCATGAAACTATTGATTTTATGATAAACTTCATTCATATATTTCCAATTCGGGATTTATTTCTCCATTCGAAGCAAAGGGAAGAAGATGACATCTCGGATGGAAGGTGCATCGGTGAGGAGCATGACCCAACGATCGATTCCAATTCCTTCACCAGCCGTGGGAGGCATTCCGAATTCGATGGCCCGAAGAAAATCCTCATCGAGGGTGAGAACCTCATCGGCTTCATCACCCCTCTCTTTCAACTGTTGGACAAAGCGTTCCCGTTGATCGACGGGGTCATTTAATTCAGAGAAACCATTGGCGATCTCCCGGGCCGCAATGAAGAGCTCAAATCGGTCCACCACCCCAGGATCCTTTCCGTTCCGACGAGAGAGAGGAGAGACCTCTGTGGGATAATGAATCACAAAAGTAGGTTGAAGAAGGTGAGGTTCGACCATCTCTTTAAAGAGATCAGCCAGAACTCTTCCATGAGAGGTTCCCTTTTTTAGTTCGAGGCCAATCTTTTTAGCGACTTCGATCGCTTTGGATGAATCTTTTAGAACAGCTGGATCAACCTTTCCATATTCCAAAAGAGATTCATTGAAGGAGATCCTTTTCCAAGGAGGAGTAAAATCGAGTTCCTTCCCCTGATAGGTCAGGTGGAATCCACCATGAATTTCTTTGACCATGGAGCAGAGAAGTTCCTCGGTCGTCTTCATCATATCTTCATAGGTGGCATAACTCTGGTAGAATTCGAGCATGGTGAATTCAGGATTGTGTTGGGTGGAGATTCCTTCATTTCGAAAACAACGATTGATCTCAAAGATTCTTTCAAGCCCTCCGATCACCAATCGTTTTAGAAAGAGTTCAGGGGCGAC
>Ga0315279_10007134_pt1 | contig 13901 bp, 11 predicted proteins | sample YL17G06_20_MG_FD_203694 | JGI IMG/M metagenome (GOLD analysis project Ga0315279, IMG submission 203694) | Sediment microbial communities from Yellowstone Lake, YNP, Wyoming, USA - YL17G06_20 | ecosystem: Environmental > Aquatic > Freshwater > Lake > Sediment | place: USA: Wyoming | collected... | reverse complement strand
GTGCGGGGGGAGGGATTCGAACCCTCGAAAGCCTGAGCTAGGGGATCTTGAGTCCCGCCCCTTTGACCACTTGGGAACCCCCGCCCCCAGAGAATAGGACGGCAAACCCCTTAAAACCTATTCGAAGACCCCCGCCCGAGAACCCGTACCACGGGGCTACTCTTTAATACGGCTGAACGAAATCAAAAGCCGGTCCAGATGAAGGTCTCCATCAGCCTCGGCGGCAGCCTCCTCACCAGGAGCCAGGACGCCGACTCCTACAGGAGGTACGCGGAGGCTCTGAGGAAGCTCAAAAGGGACGGCCACAAGCTCGTCGTCGTCTGCGGCGGCGGGCTGCCGGCGAGGCAGTACATCAAGATCGCGAAGCAGCTCGGCGGCTCAGGCGAACTCCAGGACCGGCTCGGCATACTCGCCACCCACCTGAACGCCCTACTCCTCATCGCCGCCCTCGGCGAAGACGCGGACAGGCGCGTCCACAGGAGGGGGGGCGAGGTAGCCAGACACCTCGACGGCAGGATACTCGTCGGAGGCGGCCACATGCCCGGCAGCAGCACAGACTACCGAGCGGCCCTCTTCGCGGCGGCGATGGGCGCGGACCTGATAGTCAACGCCACAGACGTGGGAGGCGTCTACGACAGGAACCCGAAGACCCACCGGGACGCGAGGAAGATGGACGCGCTGACCTTCACGGAGCTTGAGAGGTTCATCGGGGAGAACGTCAGGCAGGCACCCGGCGAGTACGGCCTCTTCGACCTGAAGGCGGTGAGGCTCGCCAAGAAGATCGGCGTCCCGGTCGTCTTCGTCGACGGCTCAGACCCGCAGGAGATCGTCCGCGCCGTCGAGGGCGGCCACTCTGGCACCGTCGTCCGCGGCTGAGTAACCTATATATGATGTCGTTCAGTTATCACAGCATCTAAAGGTGAGGCGGAATTGAGCAGCAACCTACCCCTCGACAGGCTACGCGCCAAGCGGATGCTGGAGCAGCTCGAGAGCCTGCAGGGTAGGGGCACTGAGCTCGTAAGCGTCTACATCCCCCCGGGGAAGCAGGTCAGCGAGGCTATGAACGACCTTCGCAACGAGTGGGGGACCGCGGTCAACATCAAGTCGAAGACGACGCGGAAGAACGTACAGGACGCCCTCACAAAGGTCATGGAGAGGCTCAAGCTCTTCAAGGCCATACCGCCGACGGGCATCGCCATCTTCGCCGGGACCATCGCCAGCAACCAGCTCGGCGTAGGCGACATGCAGACCTTCGTCATCGTACCCCCGGAGCCGATAAGCATCTACTACTACCGCTGCGAGCACCAGTTCATGCTCGACCCCTTCTTCGAGATGCTCCAGTCGGAGGACGTCTACGGCCTCCTCGTCATGGACTCCAAGGGCGCCACGTTCGCCACCCTGAAGGGGAACAGGACAGAGGTGATCAAGGACATCACCTCCGGCGTACAGGGCAAGACCCGCGCAGGAGGCCAGAGCAGCCGCCGCTACGAGCGCCTCAGGGACATGTACATGAACGAGTGGTTCATCAGGGTAGGCGCCTACGTCACCGAGATATTCAGGCCGATCCCGGGCCTGAAGGGCGTCATCGTCGGCGGACCGGGCCCCACCAAGGAGGACTTCCTGAAGGGGAACTACCTCCACTACGAGATGAAGGACAAGGTCCTCTCCACCGTCGACACCGGCTACACGGGCCCGGAGGGGATCAAGGAGATGGTGAGCAGGAGCAGGGACATCCTCAAGAACGTCCGATGGTTCGAGGAGCGCAGCCTAGTCCAGGAGTTCATGAGGCACCTAGGCGTAGACGACCACCTCGCCACATACGGCGAGCAGGAGGTGATACAGGCGCTCAAGGGCATGAACGTCCAGCTGCTCCTAGTCTCGGAGGACCTGCGCAGGACCCTCATCAGGCTCAGGTGCAAGGACTGCGGATACGTCGAGAACAGAGTCGTCGACTCAGACAAGGTCGCGGACTTCGAGGCGAACCTCAGCCAGCAGAAGTGCCTCAAGTGCGGAGGAGGAAACCTAGAGGTGCTGGAGAAGGAGGACCTGATAGAGGCCCTCGCCAAGATGGCAGAGACCTCGAAGGCGAACATGGAACTCGTCTCGGGTAACACGGAGGAGGGCGAGATGCTCTCAAGGGCCTTCGGCGGCATAGCCGCCATCACCAACTACAGGACCTACTAGCCCCGCCTCTTCCTCACGTAGTCGCTTATTATCGGGTCGACGCGGCTCCAGTCCCTGTCCTTCGCGAAGTCTTCTCTCTCCTTCTTGGTTGTGGACACGGTCTCGAAGCCGCACTCGTCGTCGCCCAGGATCATGCACCTGGTGTGGATCAGCTTCTTCGAAGGGTCGGCGGCCATCGTCTTCGCCGGGTCTATGAGGCAGTAGAGGCTGCCGAGCTCGGGCTCCCCCATCTCGACCATGATCTTGCCGAGCTCGCAGAGCGACGGCTTACCCTTCCTGCGCTCCCAGAAGCCGTACCTTGGCAGCGACTGATGGCCCCTCTTCGTCCTCTCGGCGACGTACTCGCCGTATCGCTTGATGGACCGCAGTATGAGTTCCTTCCCCCTCTCCCAGCCATACTCCTCGACGAGCGTCTTCGAGAAGGCCAGGTGGAGCAGGGCCAGGCGCTGGGTGACTACCTTCACCTCGTTCTCCGCCTCCGCGAGCGGCACAGTCTCTTCCGACAAACCGGATCATGGTACAGAGCGTCCCGGCGACTAAAAAAGTTGGGAACAGCGGCTATCACCTGTTCCTCCGACTAACCGGCTGAACCGTTCGATTCGACTCAATCGCTCTATGAGTCTGAGCTCCCGGCAGACAAAGGGCGCTGAAACTCGTTCAGGCAAGTCGCGGCTGATGGCGCTGTAGGAAAATTCATAATAGTGGATCGCCATCAATATGCTACCAACTACAGGCGGAATGTGGATTCTCGTAAGATGTCTAAGCAGATAGCCGCGAACCTTGGCTTCATCCTGCAGCTGGCGGGGCTAGTGAACCTCCTACCCGTCTGCGTCGGCCTACTGCTGAACGAGATGCAGACCCTCCCCGCCCTCTTCCTAGTGACCGTCGCCTTCTTCGCCCTCGGGTTCCTCATGAACTCGCTGTCCGAGCGGAAGGACCTGGGCTTCCTGTCGTCGATCTTCTTCATCACACTCTCGTTCATCCTCCTCGCTCTAGTCGGCGCCATCCCGTACTTCTACGTCGACCCCTTCGCGAGCCCGAGCCTCCTTGACCGCTTCACGAACTCCTTCTTCGAGAGCGCGTCCGGCTTCACGACGACGGGGTTCAGCTTCATACAGACCCCTGAGACGCTGCCATCCTCTCTGCTGCTCTACCGGAGCATCACGGAGCTTATGGGCGGGGTGGGGATCGTCTTCCTCCTCCTCTCGTTCTTCAACTCCAGGGACTCGCTGGGCCGGCTCGGAGACGCCCTCGGAATAAAGAGGCTGGGGCCGAACCCGAGGACGACCTTCCTCTTCATCCTCATGGTCTACGGCGCCTTCATCGCCGCCGCCACCTCTTTCTTCTACATCATGGGCTACAGGGACCTCATCAAGAGCGGATCATTCGCCATCGACATGCTCACGGGGGGCTTCGCCCCCTCCCCCGCGGCGTTCAGCCAGTACCTCAACCCGCCCGCGCTGATCGCGATCTCCCTGCTGATGTTCATCGGCTCGGTCAACTTCGACCTGCTATACAGCTTCCTCACGCGCAGGCTTGCCGGACTGGACACCTCGGAGATCGTGACCTACGCGCTCGTACTCGGCGGCGGGACGGTCCTGCTGATGGCGGCGTCTGGCGTCGGAGTGTTCGACTCCTTCATCCACGTGCTGAGCATGTCATCCTCGACCGGCCTCGACTACCTGAACCTTACCCCCATGAACGACACGGTGGCGGGGCTCTTCATCCTGCTTATGCTCCTGGGGGGATGCAGCTTCTCCATGGCGGGCGGCATCAAGATGGACAAGGTCGTGGCGTTTGCGAGGTCGTGCAAGATGTACGTCAACGACGCCCTCGGGGAGGAGACGACGCAGCCTTCGGGCAGCTACCTTGTATACGAGTTCGCCCCCGCCCTCATCAACATCATCGTCTACATCTCCGTGTTCGCGGCCTTCTCGCTGATCTTCTCCACGATGGGGGTCTCCCTCAGGGACGCCTTGTTCGAGACGGCCTCGGCCCTCACGACATGCGGAGCCTCCACGGGCGCCACCCACCTCGGCATGCCCATCCTGTACAAGTGGCTGCTCATCGCGGCGATGATCATCGGCAGGGTGGAGACCCTGCCCGTCCTGATCAGCGTCGCCGTCCTGTGCAGGGTCGCCATGGTGGTCCTCGGCGAGGTCTCGAGCAGGGTCAAGAGACGGCCTAGGCGCTACCGGGCCCCTCCCGGCGACGGGGACCATGCCCCTCCAGCGGAGCCCCTAGGCGGCCGATGAGGTTGGAAAAAAGGGTGGTGCTTCCTCAGCTCCGAGGCGTCGGTATCCACCACTCCTCTCCGCGTGGCGTCGTGACGTACTCCGGCCACCTGAGGTCCACGGGCGCGTCGAAGTCCTTGGGCAGCAGCGGCGCGACCCACTTGGAGCCACCGATCCCTCCGCCAGTCCTCTCCCTGAACTCGGCCTGAGCCCTCGCCAGGTCGTCCGGCCTCGTCATGAGGTCAACGAAGGTGGCGGCTATCACCTTGCCGCCGACGTAGATGCTCGGGTCTATCGTGCTCCTTATCCCGCCCATGGCGAGTGAGGCCCAGCTCGGGTACGTGAAGCCGGGCTTCGGCGGCCTCAGGATCGCCTTCGCCGAGTAGAGCCTGATGCTGGGGCTGTGCCAGGTATAGTCGACGTAGTCGTCTGCGCCGAAGTGCATCTGCCAGGGCTCCAGCGACTTCCTCTGCTCAGCCTCGTACTCCTGCGGCGTGGTCAGCTTCTGGCAGTTCTCGGTGAAGGGGTCATCCATAGGTTCCAAGCCTAGGTTCCTCTGGATCTCCCTCCCGACCTTCCTAGCCTCCTCGCCGTACCTCGGCGGCCCCACGAGCTCATAGTTCCTGAAGGTGATCTCCGTCATGGCCCTGTTCGGAAGACCCACCCTCGTCTTAGTCACCCACCTCGCCGAGACCTTGCAGAAGGTTATCTCCGCGACGTGCCGCGCGTTGTTCTCCAGCACGTCGTAGATCTGCTGCGCCATGCCGAGTGTGGGCGTCCTCCAGGCGTACTGGATCTGGGCGATGCGGGGCGGCAGGTTGTCAGAGGTGCACTGGCCGGCGACCATTATGAACTCGTTCAGGGTCCAGTAGGCGCCGTGGGGGAGCATCGCCTCCTTCGTATACTTCGTCGTCGTGTACATGAGGCAGACGGCGTCCAGCGCGGCCGGGCATCGTCCGCCGGCGTGGCCTCCCACCTTCATCGGCCCCACGGGCTTGAACCACTTCTCCGGCTCGAGGCACTCGAAGGTGAAAACGACGCTCCAGTAGGCGCCGTTCTGGGTCTCGAGGAGGCAGGTGTTGAAGCCGGAGGGGTGGTAGCAGATGGAGGCGTCGTGGTCGTCGAAGTATCCCTTCGCGGCGTGGACGGGCTTCGAGCCGCAGACCTTCTCGGCCGGCTCGCCGAATATCTTCAGCGTCCCCTTCAGCCTGTGCTTGTCCATCGCCTCCTTGGCGGCGAGGACGCCGGTTAGGGCGACCGTTCCGAGCTGGGAGTGGGGGTCGGTGTGGCCGGCGGCCCACGGGTGTAGGCCGTCTCGGGGCTCCTTGTGGGTCACCGGCTTCTGGGAGTTGCCCGGGACCGCGTCGTACTCCGCGTACGTGGCGAGGACTGGCTTCCCCTTCCCGTAGGTCGCCAAGAAGGCTGTCGGCATGCCGCCGGTCCCCTCGACGACCTTGAACCCCTCGGCTCTCAGGAGGTCGCAGTACGCCTTAGCCGACCTGTACTCCCTCCAAGCCGGCTCAGCGTACTTCCAGATGAGCTGGTGGAAGTCTGATAGCCTCTTCTCGTTGGCGTCGACCCAGTCCAGGGCAGTCTTCTTCTCCTTAGAAACCTTTGACAAGTAGGATCATCCCGGATGCTGGATCGGCCGGGACGGGATTTATCATTTTCCCAACCTAATGAATCGGTAAATGAAAAGGGAGGTGGGTTCAGGCTGCGGTCTCAATTGTGAAGCTGACTCCTGGATGGCCCTCGACATCGACGCCGCCGGCGCCCCTCCTGAGCTCGATCTCCTCGGCCTTTGTCGTCTCCGCTATGTCGTGTTCGCCGAGCCTCAGGTCTGTGAGCTTCTCCTCGGAGTCGACGTTGACGGTCAGCTTCGCCACCGACCTGTTCAACGGTATGCCGAGACGATTCTTCTCCCGTCTGATGTCGCCTATGACGCCTATTATCAGGTCGCCGCTCCTCTCGGCCTCCGGGTCGATGAGGGCCTCGTCTGCGTCCGGCCACCTGCTCGTGTGGATGCTGTCCTTCGGCCCCTCGGCGTAGAGGGTGCTGTATATCTCCTCTGTGAGGTGGGGTATTATGGGGGCTAGGATCTGCAGCTGCCTCTTAATGGCGTAGTGGATGGTCCGCTGCGCCGCCTTCTTCGTTTTCCCCCCGCCGTAGAGCCTGTGCTTCACCGCCTCTAGGTAGTGGTCGCAGAAGACGTGCCAGGTGAAGTTCCGCGCAGCCTCCGAGGCGTTCATGAAGTCGCAGCCCTCCATCGCCTTGGTCGCGTCCCTCACCGTCCTCTCTAGCTTGCTCAGTATCCATCTGTCGAGGAGCTCTGGCTCCGTTTTGGCTGAAGGATCGTAGTCCTCTAGCCTCATGCTGGCGAACCTGCATGCGTTCCAGAGCTTCACCATGAAGCGGCGTCCGTACTCGACGTCCTCCCACCTGAACGGGATGTCAGTGCCAGTGCTTCCGCCCGCAGCCGCCCACTGTCGCGGGGCGTCAGAGCCGTGCTTGCCGAAGACTTCGGGCGATGCGACGAAGTTGCCGAGGCTCTTGTGCATCGCTCTACCATCAGAGCCAAGTACCATGCCGTTGATGAGGACACTGTCGTACGCGGTCTCCCCGAACAAGGCAAGATGACGGACCATCAGGTAGTACGCCCAGGTGCGGATGATGTCCTGCCCAGACGGGTGGATTGAGGCGGGGAAGAGCTTGTGCCAGTCGGGCCTGTCCGGCCATCCCGCGTGGATGGCGCAGGTGAGGCTCGAGTCGAACCATGTGTCCATAACGTCCCTGTCGGGCTCGAAGTCGGATGAGCCGCACTTGGCGCATCTGCCCTTGGGTTTCGTCACCTTTGGGTCCACGGGTAGCTCGTCGGGCTCCGCCAGGTGTATCTCGCCGCATCTCCTGCAGTACCACGCCGGCACGGGGGTGGCGAAGACCCTCTGCCTGCTCAGCACCCAGTCCCAGTCGAGGCTCGTCGCCCAGTCTATGAGCCTGTACCTCATCCAGTCGGGGTACCATGTGATCTCCTTAGCCTTCTCAACGACCTTGTCCGTGAGGGCTGTCGTCCTCATGAACCACTGGAGCTGGCTCACCACCTCAATCGGCGTGTCGCAGCGCCAGCAGGTCCCAACCTCCTGCTCCAGCGGCTTCTCGTCACGGAGTAGGCCGGCTGCCCTGAGGTCGTCGACTATCGCCCTCCTCGCCTCGGTCACGCTGAGACCGGAGTACTTGCCCGCGGCCTCCGTCATGTTCCCCTTAGCGTCGATGAGCTTGATCACCGGGAGCTTGAACCTGGCCACGTCCACGACATCGACCTTGTCGCCGTAGGTGCATATCATCATGGCGCCCGTGCCGAAGCCGGTGTCCACGTCGTCCTTGGCGATTATCGGAATCCTCTTCTTGAATAGGGGGGTAGTCGCCTCCTTCCTCATGAGGCGGCTGTAGCGTTTGTCGTCTGGGTGGACTCCTATGGCTACGCAGGCCGGGATGTACTCCGGTCTGGTGGTGGCGATGATGAGCTCCCCGCCGGGGACGCCGAAGGCGACGCTGTAGAGCTTCCCCGTCCTGGCGAGGCGCTCCACCTCGGCGTCTGCTATCGCAGTCTCGCAGCGCGGGCAGTAGTTGATGGGGTGCTCTCCCTTGTAGATGAAGCCCTTCTCGTAGAGCTGGAGGAAGCTGAGCTGAACCTTCCTCATGTAGCTCGGCTCCATGGTGCGGTACTCCAGACTCCAGTCGATGCTTACGCCGAGCCTGACCACGGCCGTCTTCATCTTAGCGATGTACTGCTCAATCCACTCCTCGCAGAGCTTCCTGAACTCGTCCGGCGGCAGGTCGCTGCGCCTGATCTTATAGGCCTTCTCGACGGCGACCTCTGTGGGCAGCCCGTGGCAGTCCCAGCCCTGGGGGAAGTGGACGTTGTAGCCGCGCATCCGCTTGTAGCGGGCGCGTATGTCGAAGTAGGTCCAGTTTAGGACGTTGCCCATGTGGAAGTCGCCGGATGGGTACGGCGGCGGCGTGTCTATGCTGTACCTGGGGCGGGTCTCGTCGTCCCAGTCGTACCTGTATGTGCCTCGCTCCTCCCATAGGCGCTCCCACCTCTCCTCGGTCTCGAGGAAGTCTATCTTACTCGGCAGGGTCTTCATACTCATCCCTCGTCTCCCGCGGACAGCTGGGCGAATAGATGCTGTTCGAGTATCCGTCCAGCCTAAAAACCTTGTCCGCGCCAGTCAGAATCCTGGAGCCGAATAGGTACGCTGCTTTAAGCCCCGGTGGGGGTCTCGACAAAGCGATTCCCCATTTTTCAGCCCTCTTCAGACCGTTCTAGCTGAAAGGATACGGCTCCTGAATAAATATTTTTGTCCAAGTCTTTACCACAAAAACTACTATAAAGAAAGAGGCCCATTCAACACTTTGCGCGCCTTACAAGCACAACGTTTTAAAAAATATGAACGGGGGTTCTCATATCTTCCTGATCTTATCCGGAGGAGTCGGATACACGCTTTTACTGTGGGAAATTTTCATGTCGACCAGCGATTCCGCGATCTTCAGCGACGCCCAAGTCGGATCGATGACGGGGACTCCCAGTGCTTCCTGCAGGCCTCTGGCCATCCCAGCCATGCCAGTGCAGCCCAAGATTATGGTGTCGGCCTTGTCCTCCTCTATCGCCTTCTTCGACTCCTCCGTCAGGGCCCTCTTCGTCTCCTCCTCCTTCTCCAGTTCCAGCACCGGGATATCGATGGACCTTGCCGACGCGAACCTCGCCTCGAAACCGTAGGCTCTCACCATCCTGTCGAATATCAGAAGAACACTCTTGAGGACGGTGACGACAGAGAATCTGTGGCTTACGACATGCGCCAAGGCCATCGAAGCCTCCGCGGGGCCGATGACCGGGATCTTCACGATCTCCCTCGCCGCGTGTAATCCGGGGTCACCCATGCAGTCGATGATGACGGCGTCGAACCCATTCTCCTCGGCGTACTTGACCTTCTCCAATATGCATGGAGTGGCTATGGACTCGTCATACATCGACTCGATGGATGCTGGGCCTCTCTCTAGACAAGATACAGTTATTTTGGTATCCCTCCGTGCAGCGGCTTCGAACTCCTTAATCGTGATTTCCTCAAATTTTTTATTATATAATATCGGGATTATTACGTAAACTCTCATTTTTTTACCACCCTGAATATAGTATATCCACTCAGTCAAAAAAATATCGATATTTTATTCTAATGAATATAAAACTAAGAGGGTATCAACCCAAAAATGCGACTATAAAATATCGTACCATTAGTGAGCGTATAGCCAATCTTATTAGTCTGCGGACGCGATAATTTTTGACGTTTTGACATGTGGGAACTAACCAAGCAGGATGTTGAAGATCTGGCGACAGGGGCGGCTATCCTGGGCACCGGTGGCGGCGGCGACCCATACCTCGGGAAACTGATGGCTCTGAGCGTGCTTGAGAAGGGAATGAAGATAAACGTGATACCGCCGGAGGAGGTGCCGGACGACGCGCTCATAATACCATCAGCGGCGATGGGAACCCCGACGGTCCTCATCGAGAAGATTTCAAAGGGCGACGAGGTTCTACACGCGTTTAACAGGCTCAAGAAAATTTTCGGGCGTGAGGTATTCGCCACGATGCCCCTCGAGGCGGGCGGAGTCAACTCAATAAACCCGCTCACCGTCGGCGCTAAATGTGGGATACCGATAGTCGACGCTGACGGGATGGGGAGGGCGTTCCCTGAGCTGCAGATGACCACGTTCCACGTCAACGGGATCCCTTCCACACCGATGACCCTCGCGGATGAGAAGGGAAACGTGGTGATCATAGACGCAGTCGACAACGTCTGGGCGGAAAAATTGGCACGGGTGGTCACCGTCAGGTTCGGGGGCACGGCCTGGATCTCCCTCTACCCGATGACAGGGAAGGACGTGAAGCGGGCGGGGGTGCCGAAGACGCTTTCGTTGGCCAGGGACATCGGGCGCTCGATAAGGCTGGCGAGGGCGGAGAAAAGTGATCCCATCGAAGCCATCCTGAAGATCACCCACGGATACAGGCTCTTCGAGGGGAAGATAGTGGATGTTCAGAGACGCATCGTCTCAGGCTTCGCGCGCGGGGAGGCGAGCATCGAGGGAACCGGGAAATATGGTGACAGCAGATTGGTCCTGCAGTTCCAGAACGAGAACCTCGTCGCTATCAGGGACGGGGAGGTGATCTGCTCCGTGCCGGACCTGATATCCGTCCTAGACATCGACACGGGTTTCCCGATAACCACCGAGTATCTCAGGTACGGCTACAGGGTGGCCGTCATCGGCATGCCCTCAAACGAGAAGTGGAGGACCGAGAAGGCCCTGAAGGTCGTCGGGCCCAGGTACTTCGGATACGAGATCGATTATGTCCCCATCGAGAAGAGGGCACGGAGGAAGGATTAGGGGGTCTTAAGAGATGTCTCTACGGATAGGCATAGATGTCGGCGGGACGCACACAGACGCGGTCATCATCGACAGGAAGAACCGCATCGTGAAGGCTGTGAAGACGCAGACCACTTCTGACGTGATAACCGGGATAAAGAACGCTCTGACCAGGGTGCTAGAGGTCAACGGCGTCAACACGGCCGACATCAAGGCGGTAATGTTAGGCACGACCCACTGCACCAACGCGATCGTGGAGAGAAAAGACCTCGCCAGAACCGCCCTGATCAGGGTCGGGAGGCCCGGGGCGGAGGCCATCGAGCCCCTCATGGAATGGCCTGAGGAGCTCAAGGAAGCCATCGGCGACATCAAGTATCTCGTGCAGGGAGGCCATGAGTACACGGGTGAGGAGATTGCTCCCATCGACGAGGACGAGGTCCGGGGCGTCGCCAGGGACCTGAGGGAAAAACACGTAGAAGCCGTGGCTGTGTGCTCCGTTTTCTCGCCTGTGAACGCTGAGCACGAGATCAGGGTGGCAGAGATTCTTGGGGAGATTCTGGGTCCAGACGTTCCGATCACCCTCTCCCACGAGATAGGGAGCATAGGCTTGATCGAGCGTGAGAACTCGGCCGTCCTCAACGCCTCAGTCGTCAATGTCGCGGGGAAAGCGATAGAGGCCTTCGAGAACGCCATGCACGACGTCGGCATCGAGAAGGCAGCGATGTACCTCTCACAGAACGACGGCACCCTCATGTCATCAGACTATGCGCGTAGATACCCGATACTGACGGTGGCGTCGGGTCCCACCAACAGCATCAGGGGGGCTGCGTTCCTGACAGGCTTGACCGACGGGGTCATCGTCGACATCGGCGGGACCACGACCCTCGTGGGGATTCTGATCAACGGCTTCCCCCGCGAGTCTGCGATAGCGGTCGAGATCGGTGGGGTCCGCACCAACTTCAGGATGCCAGACCTGATCGCCACCGGCTGCGGAGGCGGGACGTTGGTCACGGGCAGGGACGGGTCTGTCGAAATCGGTCCTCAGAGCCTCGGGTACGAGCTTGTCGAGAAAGGAACCGCGTGGGGCGGAGACACCCTCACGACGACGGACGTGGCCTTGGCGGCAGGTTACGCGAAAATCGATGATCCCAGGTGCAAACTGAACCGATTAAAGGGCTTGGATAAGGAGTTCGTCGCGAAAGCTGTGAACAAGATCACGGGGAACCTCGAGGAGTCGATTGACAAGATCAAGACTCAGCCAGGCAACGTCCTCGTGGTGCTCGTCGGCGGCGGCGGCCTACTGATACCTCCTGATAGGTACGACGCAATAAAGGGAGTTTCGAAGATAACTAGGCCGACGAATTATCAGTACGCCAATGCTCTCGGCGCGGCCATCGCACAGATCAGCGGGCAGATAGACAAGATATATTCTCTTGAGAACCTGAGCAGGGAGGACGCGCTCAAGGTGGCCAGGGAATCGGCTATCGAGAACGCTGTGGAAGCGGGGGCGGCCCATGACACGGTCAGAGTCGTGGAGTTAGATGAGATTGCCTTGCCCTATCTGCCCGGAAACGCGGTCAGGATACGTGTGAAGGCGGTAGGGGAACTCACCTACTATTGAGGGGTGAGGAGCTGGAGGAGTGGGCGCCTCATCCCTGGCTCGATCGAGGTTCCTTGAGACCCCCCAGCCGGTGGTTCGAGGGCGACGCCGCTAAGCTTCCACGAACCTAGGCTCGTCCCTCTTCCGGGGTCCCTTGAAGACGAGGCTCTCACCGAGGGTGGCGGTCATCCCGTCCTCCGCGGCGACGACCGGGACACCCGACTCCTCTTCGAGGTAGGCCGCCTCAGCCGCGGGGCCCGCGTTGATCATCTTCAGGCCGAAGTGGGTTACTACGACGCATCGCGGCTCCGCGGCCCTTATGAGCTCCAAGGCGTCGTCCGTGCAGAGGTGGGCCATTAATGGATTCCCCCTCGGCCACATGGTGCAGGCGATCATGATCCTGAGGCCTGAGTAGGCGGGGCCGAGCTCTGGGAAGAGGGCGGTGTCGCTCGTGTACCCTATCTTCCCCGCCTCGGCCTCAACCCTTAGCCCGATGCCGAGGGGGTCGCTGTGCCGCGCCTCGACAGCCTCGAATCCCAAGCCGCCGATCTCGAAGCGGCGCCCCGGCTCGAGCCTCTCGACCCTCCCCGCCAGGCCCTGGTGGTAGTGGCTGACGCTGAGGTCGATGCCCTCGCCGCCCTCGAGGACGCTGCGGGCCGCGGCGAGGACGCCCCTCCTCCTCGTGGTCCCCCCGGTCATCGCCTCTACGAGGACCTCCGCGTCAGTGTAGTGGTCGGGGTGGCAGTGCGTGACGACTACGCCGTCGAGCCTCATCGGTGTCAGGCCTGCGTAGATGCTGTGGACCAGCGCGCCGGGGCCTGGATCGAGGTGGACCTGCGTCTTTCCCTGGACCAGGCGTATACCGGCTGTGCGCCGTCTCTGGGTGCACATGGCGTGGCGGCCTCCGCCAGTGCCCAGGAAGTGGACCGTGAGGGGCTCCATGGCTGAGCCTTGACGCGGGAGAGTTAAATATTTAACATGGGTCTCGCATCAGAGAAGAGGACGCGGGCCCGTGGCCTAGAACGGCTAAGGCGTCTGACTGATAATCAGAAGATCATGAGTTCAAATCTCATCGGGCCCACCACTCTACCTACTATTCTGGCACCTCAAAAAATCGAGGCCCTCCTATCCCCCGGTCGGGCCTTCGTCGCCTGGAAAAATCAGGCCTGGTAGACGATCTCTCCGTTCAGGATCGTCGTGTAGGCCTTCGTCTTCTTCATCTCCCTCTTGGCCTTCTCGACGCTCTCGGCGTCTGTCTTCGCTAGATGGAACTCGGGTTTAGTGATATCTATCGGCAGGATCGTTACATCGGCCAATTTTCCAGGTTCGATCGACCCCTTGATGCCCTCCTCTCGGGTCGCGTAGGCGCCCTCCATGGTGTAGCAGTGGACGGCCTCCTCGACGCTTATCCTGCTCCCCGGAATCGGGTGGTTGACCGCGGACCAGATGCCGTATAGGGGGTGGAA
>Ga0315279_10007133_pt1 | contig 13902 bp, 11 predicted proteins | sample YL17G06_20_MG_FD_203694 | JGI IMG/M metagenome (GOLD analysis project Ga0315279, IMG submission 203694) | Sediment microbial communities from Yellowstone Lake, YNP, Wyoming, USA - YL17G06_20 | ecosystem: Environmental > Aquatic > Freshwater > Lake > Sediment | place: USA: Wyoming | collected... | reverse complement strand
TACTGATGATCGAGGCGAACTGGTCTCCGAAAGGTTAAAAGTGCTTTTTCCTCGTATCGGCACCTAGGGCCGGTAGTTCAGCCTGGTATGCCCATCGACGGGGCCGAAGAACGTCCGGTTTGCAAGAGACGCCAACCAACAATCCGGAAGGTCGCGGGTCCGAATCCCGCCCGGTCCACCAACCTTCACGTTCACCATTCTTGTTCCCGAGTTCTGGCCGTTTCATACGCAGCTTCTTCATGCACAACCGTGCAGCGTTACCCAAAGACATATCCTGGTTCAAGCACGGATGGATGTAGCTGAGTTTCGGGTCGCGTAAGACATCACCGCGTTCACACTAAACGCCTCCGATCCTGTGAGCGCGTCCACTTCGCCGGTGCTGTCGATGTTGTCGTGGAATGCCTCCTGGAAGACCCGCTGCCGTTCCAGCCTGAAGTCCAGGCGGGCTTTGTCCTTCTCATGCTTGCTCTTGCAGCGCGTACGCTTGTAGAGCTGGGCAAGGAAGTTCTCTGGTCTTTGAGCCAGGGCGAGTGCGGGTCTCTCGTGTGACGAGGGTGTCCCACACCTTGAGAAGGGTGTCCCACACCCTCGTAGCGGTTTGTCCTTCTTGCTTCCCTTATGCTGATGTCGAGTCTTTTTCACACCGTAGCGGTCAGATGCGTGAAGATCGTTCCAGGGAAGTCACACGAAGTCAAGAGAGATAGGCAGGACGCCACGCTATCAGATACCATCCGTGTTCTGCTCCTACAACAGTCGGCAGAGAACGGCTACCTCGAGGACAGAGAAAAGAAAGCCCTCGGATTAACCGCATAGCTTCTACGTTAGTGCCTCTGAGTTCAGAGGTTCAGCGAGCAAGACTCAACTCCTACAGAAGATAGCTAGAGCTCGCCGCTGCAGCCTCAGCCTCTTGATTCGACGGGCAAGAACGCCAATCGAGCCCGCGATGAGCTACACAAATTCTGGTCCTCATCCGACACCTGGGAAGATTCGTCTGACAACAATTAGAAGGTGCTCTAATGGAAGCCAAATGTTGGTCCAAGCGAAGTTCTCATGTGATGGGAATCTCGTATCTGTATCTCTTCTCCAGTTCCTCGGAGTCCTCAAGGAGTCGCCTCGCTATCTCTTCTCGAACGCAGGTGTCCTTGCAGGCCTCTTCTCCACAGTATCTACAGATGAATTTGTAGGTGGTTAGGGAGATTTCGACTGATTTCCTTGTCCTTCCCTCAGGAATCCTCCCAGTGTATAGCTGAGAAAGAGTCTCTCTCGGATTCCAAGTCTGCGGGCATCCGGCTTGCTTGCGTAGCTGCGCAATTTTGTAGCACAATGCAGTCGTCCATGAGAAGACGTCGGCCAGCTCACGCGTCAGGCTAGTACACGCAAGCGAGTATTTCTGCCAATCCATGCCTTCACCATTTCCCACCTTCGTCTTCCATTCAGTCCTCGAGTTCCTTCCAACTAGCACTTCGAGATTTGCAATTGCTTTTGAGACTTCGCCGATCTCCTCCAGAAAGTGAAATGCGATGTCTGGCAATGGAACGCCCCAGAGCGTACCGCCATAGATGTCGTTAAACACGTCGAATAGCTCGGGCATCGACAATTTCTCATGTGCTTTCTCACTCAGTAAGAATTTCCTGTACTCCTCTTCAATCCGTGCGTTTCGTTTCTTCGAGAAAGCATCGTATTCTACTTTCTTCGTATCATGTCGCAGCTCCACGCAGTCACGTACGCTTGCACAAATGCAGGGTTTTTCACCGCAGTGATGGCAGACCCCCGGATACTTGTGAAGGATCCATTCCGTCCAGCTGTTTCCACAGCTGGCCAGCACCTCCTTGCCTACTTTGCATTCGGAAAGATCTGTCATAAGTCGCCCAACAAACGAAAGTACCCAAGCCATGACATTTCCTAAACTGTACAATATGAGGACGTAGTCGTTGAGTCTAGCCCCCTCAGCCAAAGTGCTCGCATGACTTGTTGCTGGCAGCCATATTGCAGAATAGGGTTTCTCATCGTCGTGTTTGCAGTATACTTTGTAGAAGCCGTAAACCCAAGTTTCGAGTTCCCATTTTGTCTCGTCCGGTCCTAGCAAGAGCGTCAACTCTTCCCGTCATGCGTGCTGCGCGACGGCGACCGCGGATTTGGATGCCGATTTCGAGTGATGATACTTCTTCATAAGAATGCCCAGTTCATTGTCAATATGGTCGACTAGTCTGGCTGACAATTCGATCGCGCCTAACTTGTAAGCGTTGAACCCTGCTATGGCAAGTGCAAGATTCGTGTAGAACGGGCATAGAAATGAATTTTCAATTTGCTCTGCAGTTTCCTCACTCAGCAACGTGCCTTCTCTAGTTCTCTGCTCAACGTCTAGGAGCCTCCTTAACTCCTTCTCAAAATCGGCCTTTGACAATCTTGCATCTTGCGGTGCGTGCGTCCTATACAGAGAGTAGGGTTCACTGGACCGTTCGTAGTCTGAAAGTATTCCTTCGACCTTTGCTTTGTCGCTTCGATAGACGTGTGCACTTCCGACAAAGTGCACATACTTCCCTAAATCCACTCCCAGCCAGCCTGCAAGAATCTCTTGGAACCACTGAAATGTCACGGTGTCGTAGATGAAACCTTTGAACAGGTCATTGCTTCTCATGTAGGTAATCATGTCAAGCTTCCTTTCTCTAACCATGAATTGCCAGCTGACCGTGCATGGGACATCCAAGGAATCTTCACAATTGTCTGTCCTCGGATCAAATATGGTGACCACTGCCCTCCGGGTATCTCGGTCCTTCAGCAGTCTACTGTACACCGCATCAAGTTGGTCCATGCCGGCAGCACTCCTAATCCGCGGACCGTAGGCTCCGTCGAACCGGCCGGTTCCATGGTTGATATAGCAGAGGGTCTGCCTGACGTAGTGTGATGGAATGTCAGGCGTGTCGTTGCCTTGGAGAATCCAGAGCCCCTCCACGTACGGGAAGATTGGGTTCTCGTTTCTGCCGGGAGTTCCAAAAAGACGTTTTCTCGGAGACGACGCAGAGACGCACAGTGGAGCGATCTCGAGGCATTCGTACCCTCTGGGCGCGACTAGTCTGCCTCTGTCGATTGCATGCCGTAGAATCTCTGGATACTGCTCCGGAATATGGTCACATTCGACATGAAGCATCTTCAGACACATTCAAATGTTGATCTAAGCTGTTGTCGGTTCTCACTATTTTGGGTTTCCTGCTACGGATTCGCATATTCCCCGAAAGTGAACTCCCTCAGCCCATTCGTGACTCCCATGACAAAGGTATAAAGCGCGTAAAGGAGAATTGACGCCGCGGATACCTCTACCACGCGAGATGGCAAGAGAGAGAAATTAAGGAACTGGCCTTGGCGAAGACCACTCTCAGCACCGGATTCAGACCTCACAGGCAACTCAAAGCATCTACGCTTCCATTCTCAGCTTCCTAGCTTCATCCCTCAAACGACAAGAATCTCGTGACGATCATCGCTATCCTCATTTCTTGGGATTAAACTGCTTCAATCGAAGCATTTGCGGAGCTTTCGGACTCATTCAGCCATTTTTGCCGACTTCCCGAATCTTCCATCGAAATGTTTCTACGAAAGGTTCATCAGTCGGACGTCAGCCATTAACCGTTAACCGTCAACCAAAGTCGTGAGACCAGATGTATGGTTTGAAAGAAGAATATTTCCTGATCAATCCGAAGAAGGAGTACAAAGTCTTCTTCGCTAGGGAGGATGAATTCAACAGATTCTACGAAGACCTCATTGGCACAATGGACAGTGGACGTGTCCCACACTACGTGGTTTTCGGGCTATACGGTGTCGGCAAGACCCATTTCCTTCTGCATCTGAAGTACAAGCTTGCTGACAAAGCCGATCCTCTGTACGTTGAGACACCGAGTTCGCACAGACGAACATCATTCGTGGATTTCTACCGCGCGATCATCTCAGCGCTAGGTAGAACGACTGTTACAGATCTCCTCACAGATGCAATGAAGAAGAACTTGAGGCGCAACGAGCTCGGACTCAGTGAGGATCTTGTTCACGTGATAAGCAATGCTGTGAAAGAAAAGAAGTCATTCCTTCTTTGGAAATTCTTGAGCGGCGAGAAACTAAAGACGAGCGAAGCCGACGCGATCGAAGCAGTTAGACCCGAGCTGTCTCCTGACGACGCCGTGGCTCTTCTAAACACAATTTCCATTCTGCACGAGAGACAGCGTGGTAAGCCGTTACTCCTTCTCTTGGACGAATTCGAGACAACAATGAACATCGGAGGTGACGCGCGAATGTCTTTCACAGAAGCAATGCGTTCACTCCTCGACGAGGGTAGTAAGGTAGCAGCGATCTTTGCGCTAACCGCGCGATCACTAGCCGAAATGCCCTCTGTGATCTATGATGAGCCTGTCAGAAGAAGAATCGGCATCACCAACTTCGTTCAGTTCCAAGACTACAAAGAGGACGAGCTTGAGAACTTCATGCGTGAAGTAGTACAATACAGACGCGATCCCAATTTCGACATCAAGAAAGCCTTGGCAAATCTCCAAACAACCGAGACCGTGGACAAGGAAACATACCCATTCTCAAAAGAAGCACTTCAAGAGATCGCCAACTCCGTGGTAATCTTCCACGAAGAGAGGAGGATCGACGGTGTCAGGCCCAAAGAAGCTATGGAAATGATGGACAAAGCCTTGCGACTAGCAACTGCCAACAAGCTTCCATTCATCGGAAAAGATACAGTCACCAAAGTGAAAGACGCAGTAGTAGAGGCGTTGCGGCTTTGAGAGTCCACTGGATGCGTTACCTCGTGGGAGATGCAGGTAATGTTCAGAGGCTCTACTTTGCGGTCAGAACAGCTTCTGACCACGAAATCGAGAATCTGCAGACACTCTGTGAGATCTACTTGAGGAAATTCCGGGGACTCACCGCCGATGGTCCAAGAAAGAGAGGCCTTCTTCATTCCAGTTGGCGCTCCGCAGAACCCCATTTCAGCTTGGCGAGAGAAATCGACCTGCTCGAATGGAGAGAACGTGAGAGATGGAGAATTACGTTCGGAGCGGGCAAAGCATTTCTGAGCGTTTGGATAGATGACTCTCCACCCAAGGCCCTTCTACTCCATCAACTCATCACCTATGACCGCACTTTTCTGATTCCGTTCTTGATCAGACTCGTGGAAGCTGAATATGATTTCACAGCCGGAAAATTCGTCGGCCTAGAGAAGTACGTAGAAGAAATCTGGAGTGAGATGTGGCAGACCTACGGACGAGAGTTGCGGGAAAGAGAACCCCCGTTGTCCGCTACGCCCAAACGCCGCACACTCTTGCACCATGCCGCCGCACGTGTCAGGTTCTTGAACAAGCTCGAAGGACTTGGCCTCAACATGGACAAGCTGATTCGGCTTACCCAAGAGTTCCATGGATTTGAGGATACTGAGGAGATGCCGGATGACTCTTTCTTCAGGATTGGCCGAGCAATGAGCGGCCGGAGGCCATCCGAGCTAAGTGCGTCTGAGCTGACGGACAAGACGCTGCAGGCTTTCTCCGTGCTTCAAAGAGCAGGCCACGCCTCTGGTTTTGGCGCGTACCTTCTGGTGAACGAGAGGTCCTTGCCAGAGAAGGCGGTTGATTGGACAGCATTCTCAGATCACATTAGAAAGGAAGGCCCATTCGCGACTAGAGCGAGTTTTAGACGAGACGACTTTCTGATCACTGTTGAACCGCATGCCGAACAGGCGAGGTCACAAAGATGACCAACAAATTCAGTGCATTGAAGGACAGATTCTCTCGGATGTATCAAGGTGACCAGCCACTTCGTGAAATCTGCGCAGAATTGGGAGTCAACTTGTTGACGGCCTATGAGTGGAGGAAGAGGCTGCACCTTGCACCCCGCAGAGAAAGACGAGCCTCACCTGCATCTTGGATGGATGAAAGGAATATTCAAAGCAGAAGCCCACGGGAGATTCTGAGTACTGTTGCAGAGCCTCTCGGCCTTTCACCAAGAGACATAGAATTCATCTTGGTACGTTTCGAAAAACTGAAATCGAAAGGCCTAGTTCGGGGACGAGCTCAGATTCAACTGATTCTGACAGGCGCCTATCTTTACGTTCGATGGGAAGCTTCGCACAGAAAACCGATCTCGCCGAAGAACTTCGTGCGGATTTGTACCAAGAGCAAGTTCAGATTAGATCGACGCACACTTCTCATGCACTGCAGATTGTTCCAAGAAGCAGGACTGTATCCCACAGCACATCTCAAGCCGCAAGAACTTCTTGAGAGAATGTGGAACTCCCTTAAGCAAGAGTTCGGCCTGACGGACCAAGTCAAGCTCGACGCACTGCAACTCATGTCCGAATTGAAGCTCGTCGCAAGAACGCCGGAAGTCGTAGTGGCAGGTTGCCTGTATGCGGCTGCCCTGAGATGTCGACATCTAGATCACAGTGTCGGAGTGGTTACTCAGAAAGAACTGGCAGGCTCTCTGGGCATAACGGAGGTGTCTGTAAGAAACGTCTGGAACCTGATAAGCTCCGGTATTCCAGATTTTCGAAGCTATTCCCAGGATAGAGTAGTTTGGATTGCGACCGAGCCTGAGAACACTGAGGCCCGCTTGGATAACTGGAGTGATCGGAACAGAGGAATACTGGTCTCTGAGATCGAGAGCCACATCGGTGGGTATTGCGCGAACTGCGGTAGGTGCACCTTACATGATCGAGAAGCAACCCATTTTGTGCTGTTCTCCGCAGATCACTCACAGCCTGACTCGGTTCTCGTTTCTGCAGTTTGTGAAGAAGGCAGGCAATATCACGCAAGTTCTCCCAACATGCACAACGTGAAGGGCTTCGTGCCGATAACTCGCGTGCTGTTCGCTGAAATAAGGGCGAAGTTCCCCAAGATCGAGGGTGAACTTGTGAGCAGCGACGATGTCAGAAGAAAGGATGCGGCCCAGTTCATTCTGAGTAGTCAGGAGAGAATGATGGGAGGCACAAACCATTGAGCGACCTCTCAGCATCGGCTGAACTGATCAAACCAAAGATCACAGAAGATTCCCAGATCCTTGCGGCATTAACCAGCACAGGAGCAGGATTCGAGGCCCTCGGCGGCAGCTCCCTGATGCTGACAGAGCCTGTTGAGAACGGTGTTGATTCAATCATCGAAGCCAACAAGAAAGGAATCAAAGTCAAGGGAATCGTTAGAATATTCATCGACAAGGGAGCTGAACAAGTAATCATAGTAGATAACGGCATAGGCTTCGCGAATCCCCGTCACATCTGCGAACGACCATTTGACTCGCTGAAGAAGTATGATCCTGATCTAACCGGCAAGTTCGCAAGAGGACTGCAGGGTTTTCGGTCCTATTGTCAGCAGCTCTTGTTCGTAACGAGGCGAATGCAGATACCGGTCGGCGAGTCTTTCATGGGAAAGTCAGGCAACACAGTCAAGATTGAGTTCAAGGCGGATAGGATCGAAGTCGCAGCCAAAGTAGTGCCTGACAGGGAATTCGACCTTTGGAGCTGGGGCGACTTCAATCACGGTGCAGTTGCACTGTATCGCGACTGGAAAAAAGGCGAGTTTGCCAAGATACGAAGGGAGAAGCTCATCAGAAGGATAGAGCGGCACTTCGGGGAGCTCGTTAGGCGCGGACAGATAGAGATTCTGTTGTGGGAAGGAGACAGCCTACAACTTGGGAAGAAGATACCAAGGAAGAGTTTCTACGAGTGCAGTCCGCGAGACTACTCCGAGTTCAAGAAGATCGAGATCCCGCCGGTCCCGTTCATCGAAGATGGCTATAGAAAGGGCGAAGTTATCTTCGAACTGTATCTTACGAATCGAGCCAGATCTGATCGAGACTTCTTGCCATTTCTGATGTACAAGGACAGGCCCGTGGGTGACGCTCCTATTGCACTTGTAGGCGAGTTCGCCGACACCGATGTCTGGAACAGTTCCTACTTGACAGGGTTTATCAGGGCCGACTTTTGCGAGATCAACGAACTGCGGCTCGCCCTGAAGCCCGGTCCGGCCAGAGATTTTCTGTATCAGCAACTGGAGAACTCCGAGGATTCTCTGCGCGAAGAGATCAAGAAACACCATCGCGGACTCATTGATATCAAAAAAAGTCAGGAAGTCAACCAGCTTGTAAACAAACTCCAGAGTTTCCTTAGACAGAAGAAACTCTTCGACTTCAAACTCGCGAGAGAGATCGGGCAGCTGGCTACAGGAGAGAAGCCGGAGAATCTTCCTCTGGCAAGCCGCCCGGGCTCGGATGCAGCTTTTGCTATGATAGAACCGTCTGGAGAATCAGCAGTGGAAGGCAGACCTCTCGAAGTGATACCTCAACCCAATGTGGTTCCCGGTCAAGAAGAAGGAATCCATCAACCTCAGAACCAACTTGGTGGGAGCGGAGAAAGCCACACTACAACTCTCGAAGGCGGCCCTGGCAAGCGTGGTGCGGTTGGCAAGGAAGGGACAAGTGGGTACAAGGAACAAGCAGGACTGAACAAGGCGGAGCCCAACGAGAAGAAGGTCGTGCCGGGAGACGCCACTACCGCGACACCAAGGAAGGTAACCCGAAGGAAACCTAGGGGATTCAACGTGAGTCTCTGGCCAGACGAATTCTCTGACGAGCTTTCAACTTTTGATCCTGTCAACTCGACTGTCATTATCAACAGCGGACATGAACGGTACAGAAAGAGGGACAATCCAGAGGACCCGACCAGCAAGGAACTCCTCGAATACATCTCCGAGCTGTACATCTGGGAAATCTGCAAATTGGCCAGTCAGACAAACCCCGACATGAACCTGACAGACACTTTTCTCAAGACAAAATACGAATTCTTCGAGGTGGCATAAGACGGAATCCAGAAATGAAACATTGAACAAGATCGCCAAGACGGTAGAGGGCATACTGAAAGACTCCAAAATCGGCACTGCATACGAAAGATACGATATCAGTCACCTCTGGGATCTTGGCGAGCAAATCAGAGAATACAGTACTATTGCGGCAGACAAGAGCGATATCACGGCCGAAGTCATCAATTACCTTGAGCATCATTCAACAAGATGCGTTCCGCTTCTTCTGAAGAACGCCGAGACAGCTAGGAGGGTCTGGCCAAGAAGAGAGGAGTTCTTAGATTTCGTGAGAGGCGTTAGCTATGGAAAGTTCAGGGAAGTCTTACCGGTTTTCGACCCAGGGTTCGTGTCTCAGCACAGAGTCTCAAAGGAGGACTTGGACGGTCTCCGTAGCATACTCCCAGAGTCAACGTACGAGAGAGTGCGTGAGCATGTAGGGAGGTTGAGAGACAAGTATGACCCTAGCAGAATGAGTATGGACTTTGACACGTTTTACCAAGACCTCTATTCGGCTACGGTGAGACTGAAGGGAATCGTGGAAAGATCCGACGCCAAAGCGCTAGAAGAATTCAGAAAGAGCTTCACGCCCAAGTTCATCGAGGATAGCCGGCGTCTTCTGGCAGCTATGAAGAACGAGGAAACTTTCAGCAAGATCGCAAAGCAATTGGCCAAGGGATTCGGGCAGGACTTGAATACCAAGGATGAGAATCTTGAAGCCGACCTCGACAAAGTGATATACCAATTGTCCCGAATTCGCACGGCTCCGGTAGTATTGAGACAAACCCTGCGTGAACGGATCGGGATTGCAAGGCTCGGTGAGCTAAGCACTCTGATGAAGGCCGCTTCTAGTGACGAGGAAATGGAGCAATACTTGAGATCTCAGAAGCTACTGAGGCAGATGCGTGTGCCGGAAGTCGCGGGATGAACACCGGGGATTGAGGCGACATGGATCAGAGCAGGGCCTCGCTGCGCGTCCTCTGTGAATGCAACAATGCGATTGTTGATTGTCCGACGCACGGGAACGGTCTGACGACAAAAATCCTTTGCGGCTTGGCTGCGCGACGATTCGAGTTTCGAGTTGGGACATATCACGTAACGGAGATCTGTACCTGCCTCAGGCGTGGCTATCTTGAACGCAAACACAGTCACGATGAGACCTACAAAGGACTCTGGATCAAACAGCGCGGCAATGCATTACACCGCCAAGTAACCCATGCATTCCGAGGCTGGAAAGAACTTTCTGTCTGCATGCCAATTGCACTAAAAGGAGAGACGATCAACTTAGTCGGGCACATCGATGCCTATGACCCAGACCGTTCAGAGATGACTGAATTCAAGTCAACTCGTTATCTCAAATGGCGGCAAAAGACTGGAAAACTTCCACACGAACATCATGTCCTGCAACTGTTGGCATACTACACTATCTGGACTGGATCGTATGGTTTTCCAGTGAAGAGCCTCTCTGTGGCATACATGGACGATGAGACTCCTCCGGTACCCTACGAGATTGAGCCCCGTGACATGAAAGACTGGCTAGCAACCCGTACTATCGCATTGCACAGATCTGTGGTTGAGGACAGTATGCCCGAGGCAGAGCCAGGGCCTTGCTGCATCTACTGCTGGTTCAAAGACAAATGTGCCTCAGGAGTCCAGTCAGCCTCGACATGCTCGACTTGATAGACATAGACCCTGATCATTGAGAAGCAACATCATCGACAGACGGGTTGCAGTAGTCGGGTCGGCCAACCTGACGTGGGGAGGTTTGGTCTCAAATCACGAGATCTGCGTGTTGCCAAGGAGAGGCCGCGTCAAGGATTGTCACTCTGCTCGACCGCATGGGGCAGAAGAGGCTCTGTCAGCGAGACTGATGGCGGCTTTGATGGTTACCACGCTTTTCATCTCGTGTTGAAATCCCTGCGGTGACAGACGGTAACGAGAACTCCGCGCAGGGTCAGATCAAATGGGCTTTCCGCCATCTATTGACAGCAGGATCCAAGTAGTCGGAGAAGAACGTCTCGAAGTCAATGACGCTCGTGCTCTGTGAGTAGTGGGCAACTTCAAGCTTGGCCTTTTTGGGCACTACGAGGAAGATTCTGTTACGTCCCATTTCTTCTATCGAGGTCACACTTACGTCCCGATCGATGCTGGCCAGAAAGAAGCCAAGTCCTCTAGTGCCCTCTGTGACTATCTGTCTCCAGCGTTCTCGGACAGTTCGTTTCACCGTGAAGATTATGCAGTCAACCGGATTCTTTCTGAAATGTTCCTTACTTGGGAGTATGAAGTCCGGTTTACCATCGATGACAGGTTGTTCGGAGAAAGGATAGCCAAGTTGCCTGAACAGGGTCTTTATGATTGTCTGAAACGTCTGACCAGCTCGCGCTTTCCGTGATTGTGCCAACGAGAGAAAGAACCGGTCAAACTCATCGAAATGCTCCGAGAGTGTCCTGATGACATCGGCACGTGTCGGGGAGTCTGGCATGACTCTCGGTATGTAGTCTTCGATGGCTTTCGCCCACGCTTCTCGTTGCGTAGTAAGGTAGATGCTGAACGCCTTACTTTCAATCTCACCCACAAGGCTGCTGAACTCGCTTTTGACGGCTGCGGGTGAGAGCCTGCCAGAATTCAGGGCATCGGCCACTGCCATCTTGACTACGTCTCCCCAAGAAAGGGCGTGTCTGTTGAATACGTCAAATAGACTCGCGGCTTTCTTCGCCAAGAATGTTCCTTCCAAAGCAGCAATTACCATTGAGTGGGCAAGAGCGACATAACGGTTTGTGTTTGCATAGCATCCTTGTGTGGTCCAGTAACGCGTAGTTGAATTTCCTGAAATCTCGTCTGGGTGTGATTCGATCCGCCAAGTCTAGAAACTGCTTGAATCGTCTCGTTTCGGGATCGGTGACGAATCCGAAGTATCTTCCGTAGAGGCGGACGACATTGCTGTCAACAATTACTGCTCGGCGTCCTTTGTGAAAGGAAAGGAAAGCGGCCGCAGCATAGGGCCCCACGCCCGGCAATTCCAGCAGATCGTCCAAGTTGTTTGGGATTCCTCCTGCATGTAATTCCGCAACCAGTTTCAGAATTGTCACGCTTCGCCAGTGCAATCCCAGTGGCCGAAGCAGCGAGAGCAGATGGTCTTCCGTGTCTTCGAGAACGTCCTCGGGAGTCCTGTATCTCCTCACGAACTCTGTGTAGACTCTTTCGACTTGCTCCGCTTTTGTCCTCTGTAGCATGATCTCAGCAATCAGGGCGTGAAAGGAATTGTGAGTAAGACGCCACGGAAACGGAGCAAAGTTCCGCGTACTCCATTCAAGGAGCTTGCGTCTAAACAGCTCTATGACGTTAGTACTGGGAGTTGAGATTGACCCAATCCTTTTTGGTCGAATAGGCACTTCACCATCTCGCGAGCTATTCTTTCCACCACGGGGACAACGACTGAGTTGCCAAACTGTTTGTACGCTTGCGTGTCGGAGACCACTATCTTGTAATTGTCGCCAAATCCCATCAGACGGGCACACTCTCTGGGAGTCAACCTTCTCGGGTTATGCCTCCGCTGTGCAAGCAGAATCTCGGAGCCATCCTTGTAGTAGCGAGCACTTAGCGTTCTGCTTACGCCATTCAGATCGGCAACACTGTAGCCGAACCCGTTGCCTGCTGCTCTGTGTTTCTTGGCATAGTCCTGCAAATACCTCCACAGGCGATCCGAGAGGGTGTACTTGTCGCTAGGGTTTGCTTCGAGGATGTCTCTGAGACGTGGCTTCTGATCTTCCAGTTTTGGAAACTCAAATGGCGTGACCTTGTTGAACCCGGCGATGAACACGCGCTCCCTGTGTTGTGGTACAAGGACTCTAGCATCTAGCACCTGGTAGTGGATATCGTAGCCCAGTTCTTGAATTAGCGTCTCGCGAATTATCCTGAACGTGTTCCCTTTATCATGAGTCATCAGGTGCTTCACGTTCTCCAAAAGGAACGCTTTCGGTTTTCTTGCCGCCAGTATCCGCTCTATCTCAAAGAATAGTGTCCCTTGGGTCCTATCGTGAAATCCGTGAGGTCTGCCGAGGCTCTTCTTCTTCGTTACCCCTGCGATTGAGAACGATTGACATGGAAAGCCCGCCAACAGGATGTCGTGTTCTGGGATTTCTTCAGTCCTGACTAGCCTTATGTCTCCGGCAGGTGTTTCGCCGAAGTTTGCGCGATATGCCTCCTGAGCACTTCTGTCCCATTCGGAGGAGAAGACACATTTCCCGCCAAAAGCTTCGAAAGCGAGACGCATCCCCCCAATCCCGGCGAAAAGGTCTATGAAAGTGAACTGGGGGCAAGACGTGGCCATTGGTATCACCCTACTGCTACCAAGTTCGCGTTTAAGAATTGTGTGTGTGCGCACCAGCCGTCGTCGTTGTTGGTATTTGTGGGATGGGTACCCTAGTGAGTCACACCATACGAGTTATCAGGAATCTGGCGGCTGTTTTCCATTTTCGTTGGGGAGGCTTGGTGGTGTGATTGGACCGTTAGGATGGGTGAAATGTGTGTGTGGGTCAGCTGGTGCGGGCGCCTAAATTTGAACCGTCGTTTTTGGTATTTTGTGTATGTGGTAGGATGGTACGGGCGACGCAACTTGAACCCTCGAATTTTCGTGCGTGCTAAACCTGATGAGTGGCTTCGTTTCTGGTTAATGTCTCAATTGTCAGCTTGGGAGGATGGTCTCTTAGCTCCTAAGAGAAGATGCTCTTATGGCACACCCATTTTGCCGGACACGCAGAGTGTCCGTTTTTTCCGACAGCCTATTCACGCGCTGAGACCAATCGGTGCTGGAGTTCCGTGGCCTAGTAGAATTCCCTGGAACTATCGCTTCTTTTCATGAAGGCTGGCCTAGGAATCTCCAGCTAGGCTATCGGGTGGTGTGTAGCCTTTGAAGTTCTTGTCAATCCGAGATGTCAGGTTCCACGGAAGACCGCTTGCATCGCCGATTGTTCCCGTCACTACGATCTTCTTCTCAACTAGCGAGTCTATGAGTTCGGCTAGCCCGCCGCAGGAAGCGGAAATGCAATGATGCGGCTTGATTGCACGGATGTTA
>Ga0315279_10007132_pt1 | contig 13903 bp, 11 predicted proteins | sample YL17G06_20_MG_FD_203694 | JGI IMG/M metagenome (GOLD analysis project Ga0315279, IMG submission 203694) | Sediment microbial communities from Yellowstone Lake, YNP, Wyoming, USA - YL17G06_20 | ecosystem: Environmental > Aquatic > Freshwater > Lake > Sediment | place: USA: Wyoming | collected... | reverse complement strand
GTGAAGCAGATGCACCAGAACGGAAAGCTGGTGGCCGCCATCTGCCATGCTCCTTCCGTTCTCATCTCGGCCAACATCCTGCGTGGAAGGAAGGTCACCTGCTTCACCTCCATCAAGGATGACGTCATGAACGCAGGCGTCCGATACCTGGACGAAGCGGTGGTAGTGGACGTTAACATCATCACCGCCCGCGGACCGGCGGACCTTCCAGAGTTCATGAAGGAGATCCTGCAGGCGCTGCGTTAGCCAGCCCCTGAACGGCTCTGGGGGCGTGGAGACGCGCGGCGCATACGATTTAAATAGTATCCTCACAATAGCAGAGTTTCACAAGCCTTGATCGGCTGGATTGGTTGATCATCATGAAGATCGGATTTGTTGGGGCCGGTAACATGGCCGAGGCGCTCATGAAGGGGATCATCTCCGCTGGCATTTCCACCAAGGAGGACATCGTGGCGGGGGAGGTCTTCCCGGAGCGAAGGGACTACGTGGCACGCACCGTGGGCGTGAAGGTGACGGCCGACAACGTCGAGGTCGTGAAGTCGGCCCATGTCATCATCCTCTCCGTCAAGCCGCAGCAGATGGGCATGGTCCTGGACGAGCTGAAGCCCTACCTGACCCCCGACCATTTGGTCATCTCCATCGCGGCGGGCATCCGCATCTCGTTCATCGAATCGCGCCTTAACATGGGCGTAAGGGTCGTGCGTGTGATGCCGAACCAGCCCTGTCTGGTCGGTGCCTCGGCTTCCGGGTTCGCGCTCGGCAAAGCGTGCAAACCGGAGGACAAGGACACGGTCATGAAGGTCCTGCAGTCAGTGGGGGTGGCCTTCCCTCTGGACGAGAAGCTTTTGGACGCAGTCACGGGCTTGAGCGGTAGCGGGCCGGCGTTCGTCTACCTCGTCATCGAGGCCATGGCCGACGGCGGCGTGCTGGCCGGTCTTCCCCGGGACGTGGCGCAGAAATTGGCGGCGCAGACCGTTCTGGGAGCGGCGAAGACGGTGCTCGAGACCAATGGACATCCAGGGCAGTGGAAGGACATGGTCGCCTCTCCCGCAGGGACGACGATCGAGGGGCTCAAGGTGCTGGAGAAGGCAGGCGTTCGCGGGGCTTTCATCGAAGCGGTGGAAGCGGCGGCGAAGAGGTCGGCGGCGCTTGGAGAGAAGAGCTAGACCGAAGCGATTCCAGGCGTGATGAGATCGTTTCCCTCCGCAATCAACAATGTTTACTAGGGGAAGCTCAAATGTTTTCTAAACGGAGTCATAGATGCCGAGCTTCAAGTGCAAGGACATCGGGATGGCATGCCCATTCGAGACCAGCGCAAAGACCGAGGACGAACTGATGAAGAAGACCGCGGAGCATGCAGCAAAAGAGCATGGAATGAAGACCGTCCCTCCGGAAACCATGACGGCGATCAAGAAGGCTATCAAGAAGTGATTTGTCGCCTCAGCGACCTCGATCTTCCTTTCTTTCCTTTCCAAGGAGCGAAACAGCGAGAGGTTTCTCGGCCGATGCGGAAAGCGCTATGCGGAGGCTTGGCTCGCCATAATTTCCTCGGACCATAGAAAGGCTCGATGGAATTGTTCAGCGGAAGTTATTAATCACCTTGGCATCAAGTCTCGGAGTATGGAAGAGAATAAGAAGGTCGAGGTCTTCGCCCTGGGCTGCTCCAAGTGCCGTTTGCTAGAGGTGGCCACCGCCGCAGCCCTGGAGGAGCTGGGGATGGATGCGGAAGTAGAGAAAATCCAGGACCCCATGGCGATGCGGGAGAGAGGAGTTCTGAGCCAGCCGGCATTGTTCATCAATGGCAAGTTGAAGGTGGCTGGTCGGGTGCCGAGCGTGGAAGAGATCAAGAAGATGCTGATGGAAAGCACGGCCGAGGATGAGGGATCGGCCTCGGACTAGGACGGTCGCTTCCATGGCGAAAAGGATCGAGGTGTATGCGCTGGGCTGCGCCAAATGCAAGCGTATGGAGATGGCCGTGAATACCGCAGTGCAGGAGCTAGGCCTGGATATTCCTGTGGAGAGGTTATTGGACCCAGTGGAGCTGCAAAGGCGCGGAGCGTACAGTCAGCCGGCACTGTTCATCGACGGCAAGTTGGTGGCGGCCGGGGTAGTGCCCTCGGTGGATGACCTCAAGGCATTGCTAACTGGCAAGGAAAAAGCTGGAGAGAGTGCCTAGGCTCGTTTCTTGGTTCTCATCAGTCCCATCATGGCCCGGGGGATGCTCTTCACCACGCTGGGGCTCTTCCATTCCAGCTCGCTCTTCTGGCAGATGGTGGGTTCCATCAGTTCGCGCCCCTGCTCTCGCGTCCTTTCCATCTCCGCCCGCTTCTCGGGGCCGTCTGGCATCGCCACAATGGCATCGATGTGCTCCATCATCTGCCTGGCCAAGTCGGTGCGCTCCAAGCGCAGCTCCAGTTCGTCCTCGCTCAAGTGACCGCAATCGAATCGGACATGATTGAGGATGTCCGCCGTGTCGTAGGAGGCGTCCACGATATCGTCCCGCGTCATCCATTTGGTCTCATACGACAGCACGTACTTCCACGACAGGCTTACCAGGCGGCTTCGGTGCTCCTCGAGCGTTCTGGCCAGAAGCCTGTAGCCTACCTCGTCCGCGTGCTCGAACGCGTAGCTCCCGGGGTCCAAGAAGGGCGCCAGTGGCGAGGTGTAGGTGAACAAGCGCTCATCATTCCCGACCAGCGAATACAAGCGGCGGGCATATTCGGCGCTCGCCAGGGCGCTCTCGCGGGTCTGCTGTGGCAGCCCGATCATGAAGAACAGGTCGAAGCGCTCGCAGCCGCTCCTCAACGCGTTCGCCACGCACCTCTCCATCGATGGCGTGTTGAAGCGCTTTCCCAGGGCATGGCGCACCCTCTCCTCGTGGGAATCGGGAGAGAACTCGATGGAGTAGCCTGCCAGGGATGAATCGGCCTTCTTGAAGAAGGTCGCTGGCGCAGGAGAGAACAGCTCGAGGACCAAGTGGTTGTCGACGCCCAAGGCCTTGGCCTCCTTGAAGAAGCGGTCCGCATAGTCCTTGCCCCCTTGTCGGAGGTCGCCCACCACGAAGGTCGGCGCTCTCAGATAGTTCTGGATGTTACGGATGTCTTCGGCCAATCTCTCCGGCGTGCGGAACGCGACCCTGCTGCGGCCAAGAAAACGGTTCATGGCCGAGCAGGAACCCCCGCACACGACGCAACGCTGATCGCAGCCTCTCGCCGTGAAGACAGCCGTCAATGGATAGCGGTCCCAGTCCTTGAAGGGCTTATGCCCCTCCAAGTCCCTGTGCCTTATGACCGACCTTACGATCCAGCCATAGTCAACGTCTATGTAATCAATGTCATTGGGGATGAAGGTCATGGGGTTGTGCACCACTTTCCCCCCCGCCTTCCAGCTCAAGTTAGGGACATCACGGAGGTCCCGGTCGTTTTCCAAAGCCACCATGAGCTCCAGCACGGGGACCTCGGTCGAATCCCCCCGCATGACCAGGTCGACCTGCGGGTACCTTATCAGCTCATCATGGTAGTAGGTGGAGGAGTAGCCTCCGAAGAGCAGCCTGCTCTGCGGATGGATGCTCCTCAGGAGCTTGGCCACCTCCAGGGAACCCTGCGCATGCGGAAGCCAGTGCAGATCGATCCCGAAGACATCGGCGTCAAGCTTGGCCAGGAACGAGTCCACGTCCATGTCGGCATCATTGAGCATCATGCTGGCCAGGTTGACGATGCGCACCTTGTAGCCGTTGGATTGCAAGTAGGCGGCTATCGTCATGAACCCGAAAGGGTACATCTCAAAGACCGGGGTGGAGGGCACCAGATCGCTCACTGGCCCATAGAACAGGAACTCCTTTCGAAAATCGTACACGCTCGGCGCGTGCAGCAAGATCAGGTCCTGTTTCGCCATCCTCGTTCCTCGTCGGGCTGCAATCGCATCGCTCTATTTCAATTTGGCTTTTTGGCCTGACCTACTTGCCGAAGCGCCTCTGCCGCTGTTGGTACGACCGTATCGCCCTGAGGAAGTCCACTTTCCTGAACCCGGGCCAGTAGACATCGGTGAAGTACAACTCGGAATAGGCCAGCTGCCAGAGCAGGAAGTTGGAGACCCTCTCCTCTCCCGAGGTCCTTAATATCAGGTCGGGGTCCGGGAAAGGAGCAGTATAGAGGAACTTTGATACCATGTCCTCGTCTATCTCATCCATGCCGAGCTGGCCGTCCTTGACCTTCTGCGCGATGATCTTGACGGCCTGGATGATCTCCTGACGGCTGCCGTAGGCGAGGGCTATGTTGTAGAAATAGCTGTCATAGGAGGCCGATCTCGCCTCGGCATACTCGATGGCCCTGCGCAAGTTCTCCGGGAGGAGCTCTCTCTGGCCCAGCACCGTGACCCGGATCTTGTTCTTGTGGATGCGCTCGTCATCCCCCAGCTTGTAGAAGTTCTCCGCGAACATGTGCATGAGGTACTCCACCTCGTCCGGGTCCCTTCTGAGATTTTCGGTGGAGAAGGCGTAGACGGTCAGGATCTTGATATCCAGCTCCAGGCACCACTCCATTACCTCCTCGAGCTTGTCCTTGCCTTTTATGTGCCCTTCGGGGGTGGAGAGGCCGATCTCCCTGGCAAAGCGGCGATTCCCGTCCATGATGATCGCGATGTGATGCGGAATGTGGCCTTCGCGTATCTCCTTCAGCAGGCTTTTTTCGTAGGTGTGATAGGCGGTGTCCGCTATGACCTTGGAGATCTCGTTCTTGACTATAGCTGTCCCTCTGTTTTCTGGTCGCCTTCAATAATATTTCGTGCGTTATCTATTTTTGGGGAACCCATGCCCGAATTATTCCGGAACGTACGGCGTCATTAGGGGGAATCTTCCGAGAAATCCTCAGGAAGACCGGCTGCCCTTATTCCCATGTCGAAACAGCCTATTCCCGCCAGTGCTCCGATCATGCCTCTAGTCCCCGTGATCTCGATCAGCTCCGCCCCCCCGGCCATGGCGGCCTTCCTGGCCTGCTCCACCGTCATTATCTTGGTCTTGGCGTCCATCCCGTAATCGAGCAAGGCCTTCGGGATTCTTAGGCTGTTGAGCATGGCTAGGGCGGTGTTCGAGGAGAAAGTGCTCTCCTTCACGAACTTCACCACGTACTCCTTCAGCTGCTGGATATCCCTCTCCGCCACCGCGAATGAGATGCCCACCGCCACGCACTGCGTGGTCTTGTCCGGAGCGCTGGGATTGAGCTGCACTATCTTGTGCTCCAGAAAGTGGCCGACCGGACTGGCGCGAGCGCACTTCAAGAGCAGCACCCAGGACGCCCCCTTATCCTTCGTATCGGTATCGTCCACAGCGAAGATGACGCGGGCGAGCTTGGGCGTGGTGATGGTGACCTCCACCCGGTGCGCTCCCCCGATCCACACCTCATCCGGATATTCGGCACAGATGGTCCCCGGTCCTTGCGGCAGGCAGGCCCCGATGCCCACGCTCGCTCCGGCCAGGCCGACCCAAGTGGTCTTGACCTCGTCGCCTTCCACCCTGAGGGCCTTGAGACCCTGGCCACCGAGGTCCTTCGAGGCAGGGCCGAAATGGACCTCTCGTTCGCCGATGATGGTGTCCATGATGAGGGTCGTGCCGTCGACCCTGATATTTTCGATGGCACCCCCGGCGCGCCTGCGGTTCACCGCGTCCCATTCCACTGGCCCTTTGGCAGAACACTCCTCGATGATGCGTGCCACGCCGTTTCCCTCGTCCACCAAGGTGTACAAACCGCGGCAGAAGAGCCTGCCATACTTCTCAGTTACTTCCGCTGGCTTGAGAGTGATCGTCATCGGCATCAACCCCGTTACCGCTCGGGGAGGCACGATTGACCTTCCTCATATTATGCCTTTGCACCTATCGATGATGAAATGCGACGGTGTCTTGGAGATATCCAGCATCCTCACCTCCCCGCCGCTCCGAAAGAAGATGAAGCGGCCCTTGAGGCCCAGGACCTGGCCCTGATGCCTTCCGATGCTCCTCACCAGCACTGGCTCCTCCTCGAACCGCTGCATCGGATAGGCATCCAGGACCTCCAATCTGTCCAAGACCGGGTATTCGTTCTCCAGCCGTGCCAGGATGCTCTCGTGCTTGGCCGCCAGCCTCTCGGCGGACAAGGTCCGGGAGAGCTGCTTGCGGATCTCCATGCCCCTGACCGCCTGAGTGCAACCCAGGGCCCCCGCCACCGCCTTCTCCTTTTCCCTGGCATCGTGCCTGCCTTCTACCTCAAGGAGCAGGGCAATGCCATCCGCCCCTTGTTCGATGGCCCTCTCTCGCCAGCGTTGCGAGCCGGTCATGCCCACCTTTACGATGTCGCCATGGAAGGCGGCATAGATCACGTGCTTCTTGGAGCAGAAGGGCGAATCGCACTTCTCCCCGTTACACTGGGGCTCGAAGACGCACTCCTGTATCGGTATCCAGGCGGAGGCACAGGCATCGCACTGCGCGAAGTGACCATGGGGCATGCTCTTTGTCGGGCAGGGGCGATAACCCTCTTCCTCGAAGCTCCCCACGCATCTCCTGGCTGCGATGACCTCGAGGTCCAGCTCCCAGAGGTCGATCTCGATGACATCCTCTTCCTTAGGGTCGTAGGCCATCAGGTGGGGCTCGAACCCTTCCCAATGGAACTCCAGGACATGCTTGAACTCTGGGTTCAGGTGGCTCCGAAGCAGCCTATCGGCCCGGATAAACATCAGCATTCAGTCGCGGTCGGTGCAGAAAAAGGTTGCGTTCGGTTGCTCGAAGGTGCTAATCGCTTCGGTCGAGGATCTCTTCCGTTTCCTCTTCCACCGCGGGCGGCTCCGCGCGCTTCAGATAGGCGGCGGGCACATCATCGGTTAAGAAGACGGTGCGGCACGCCCTCTGGATGATCAGCCCTTCGTGAATGGCCTTCTCGGCATCGATCTCCAGGATCACCGGGTTGTCCGTCCTGACCGATCCGGCGTTGACCGCGTCCTGATAGGTCTTGGATAGGTGGACCATCTTGCGGTCGGAGGGCTTCAGTCCCGTCTCCAGGATGATGTCCGTCTCCTCCGGGGTGGTCGGATAGTAGAGCTTCTCCGGGATGTTGTCCGTGGGCAGGCCAAGATTAAGCGGGATCGAGTGGCCATACGTGGCCCGGATGAGGTCATTGCTCACTTGGTACCGGCCCTTGGGGTCGGTCTCGATGATGGCGATGATGTGATGGGGTCTGAGCCAGTGGTACCGCTCTCTCTGATTCTTGAGGGCGGCGATGAAATCTCGCATGGGAACGAAGCCCTGTTCGTCCATCTGCAATCCGAAGCGCTCCGGGAAATGTCGCAGCACACCGGCCATGGTCCTGCCGATCGCTTCCAGCTCCTGGTCGTTCATGAGAAAGCGGCCAGGCTCTCCGCATATGGTGCAGGTCTCCCCTCTGAAATAGCCATGGTCTTGGCATTCGCGCAACATTCAGCGGAGAAATGCAAGTAGCCGTTTTAAAGGTTTTTACAACCAAAGATGGAGTCCAGAATGGAGGCAAAAGTTACTGGCAGGAAAAGGTAGCAGTCCGCAAGCTGTTCAAGGATGCCGACAGGTCGGCCCTGAGGCAGGGGCTTTACGCATAGAAGACCCTCAATCCATGAAGCAGGATTCTACATAATTAGAGCACTAGCGAAGCATTAATAAGCCGAAGATCGACATCTTTTCTCTGCCGCAAGGCAATGGGGGAGAAGGAGAAATGCTTTTCAACGCCAAGAAGCTGGCCAGTTGCTTCTGTGTCGCTATCATGGTGATCGTAGGATTGCAGGTCCTGACGGAAAGGGATGCTTCCGCCTCGGGCACGGAGATCAATAATCCCATCTCCAAAATGGAGAACAGCTCCTCGCTCGTCTCGCAGAACCGCATCCTGACCCTGTCCAATCTCAACGCCGGGAGCCCTTCGATGGCGAGGGGTCAAGATGCGAGTTTGAACCTCGCTTGGGTCGATTCCAGCAAGAACGGTGAGAAGATCATGTGGAAGCGATCCTCCGATAATGGACGTTCATTCTCCCCGGACAAGGTCATCTCTCCCGAGTTCCAAGCGATTGATCGCCTCGACATCGCCGCTTCGGAGCAAAGCGACGCGATCGCGGTGGCCATCAGCGGTTGTGTTGAAGCTCAGAAGGACGGCGTCTTTCTGCTGTATTCCATTGACTCAGGGACGTCCTGGAGCCGCTGCTACTATGTGGAGGACGGGGACGATCCCCAAGTGCAGATCTGGGGCAAGGACGTCATCATCTCATTCAAGAAGGTCGTTGATGGGACGCCCACCCTGGTGCTCGGCAAATTGGTCATGGAGGCCAATCAAGTAACGAGCGGATCCGCCCTGCTGTCGATGGAGGTAGGCGGACCTTATGCAATGACCGTGGCGGGTAACGCGGTCCATTACGCGTTCTCGATGTCCTCGCCCATGTCTGCCATAGTCTACGGGTGCCTGGATATGGGATCCAAGAACTCCCTTGACCCCAGGATAGTTTGCAAATTGGAAAAGGGATCGGTAGGAGACCTTTCCATCGTGATGACGCAAAATGTCCCCGTCATTTCATGGTCCCGAAATGCCGATGGCGAAGGCTTCATCGAGAGCGCATCAGGATTGGGAAGTGGGGACTATTGGCTTATGCACGAGGTGGCTCACGAGAAGACCGCGTTCGGCCTGATCGATGCCTGCCCGACCCCTGAAGGGGTCTGCATCATGTGGGAGGGTTCGTATGGCGATAAAAGCTGGATAGAGTGCGCCGAGCTATCGGTCGACGGGAAGGTCCTCAGCCTGCCCAAGAGATTGTCGCCTTTGGATGCCGGTGCGCGATCGCCCTGCGCGGCCACCGGCAGATACGGCGACGTCTTCGCGCTGTGGTCCGACCGCCGATCTGGTCACGAAGAACTCTGGGGGGTATCCGATGCCCTGTTCATCCTTCCAGATCTGTCAAGGCTGAAGGCCTGGCTCGAGGACGACAGGACGCAGGCGTTCTTCGATCGCAATGGGAAAGCGGCGCAGGACATCCTGCAAAGATTGAGCTTGATACTGGCCAGCCTGAACGATTCCAGCGAGAAGCTCGCTCTAGAGCAGATATCGCAGCTCCGCGCCATCCTCGGCGATGGCAGCGGCCTGCTATCAAAGACCTTCGCTCAGGATGCTATCGCCGCTCAGATCGATGCACAGCTCAGAATGATGGAATCGGAGCTGTATGGGTCGGATCCCTTGCCCCTTTACGACGGCGGCTATTCTCTTGATTCCATCGACCCTCCGCCGGAGATACACACCCGAGGTCCGACCTTCTCGAACATAACCGCTACATCTGCCGTCGCAGATTGGGAGCTCTATCCTCCCCCTCCCCCGCCCTATGAAATGCCCGGCGAGTGCTACTTCAGCTATTGGAAGTATCCAAGCGGCACCGTTCATACAAAGATCGTCGAGGCGCACGAGCCGGATGATTGCTACTTCACCTATCAAATGACTGGGCTCGACCCGGGCACCATCTATTCGTGCCATGTGAACGGCTCATTGTCCGGGGAGGGCAGTGGAACGTTCGAGACCCAGCATTTCGAAGTGAGGAACATCACCACCTCCGTCATCTCCCAGGACACGGTCGATATCGACTGGTGCACGAACCTGGAAGGGACGACCAGGTTGTACTATGGCGTGAGCTCATACAACGAGAACCTGGTCTCGGGCGCGGATGGCAGCTTCCACCATCTCCACCTGACGGGTCTGGCTTCGAGCACCATTTACATGTTCAAGATTGTCTCCTCGAGCGTGGATGGCACGGGAGTGAACGCTTCCACAGAGGTCCTCACTTTCAGGACCAACATGTCGATCGCCGGCGTCAGGGTGACGACCGATTTCGACTCGGCGACGATCACCTGGAACACCACCATGAACGCCACCGGCGAAGTGAGTTTCGGGGAGGACCAGCAATACCTGCTCATATGTGACGTCCAAAGCTATGGCAAAAGCCATGTCGCCATCCTGACCGGCCTGACGGCATCCGCCAACTACAACGTCAGGATTAGAGCTACGTTCATCGGTTCCCAGAATTACTACGCGACCAATTACACCAGCTTCTGGTCCACGGAGATGGCCATCCAGAACATCACCTCGCAGCGCGGAGCGGACCATGCCCAATTCAATTGGAACACCACCGACAACGCGACCGCAGAGGTTTTCTACGGCACCTCTCCTTCCACCTTGAATAGCCACGTGAACGGCACCGCCGGACTGGCTCACGAGGCACGGATCCAGAACCTCACGAAACAGACCACCTATTATTACAGATTGGTCTCGCATTTCGTCTATGATGCAGAGATCAGCGACGAGGCCACAGGGAACCTCCAGACGTTGAATTATGCTCTGAGTTCCGTCCAATCCAACCTCATCGATAGGAACGCCAACGGAACCTACAACGTCCTGATAACCTGGCACTCGAGCTTCTTTGGAACCGGCAAGGTATATTATTCGACCCATTCAGACCTCCCTCCACTATACACCAAGACGGTCCTGGGCAACAATACCTGGGACCACGCCGTCAAGCTTAACTTTCTGACCGGCAACACCCGCTTCTATTACAAGGTCGAATCGAAGCCGGTGAACGACCCGCCCGCCTCCGCGTTGGTCAGCTCAGTGAAGGACTTCGAGACCAAGTTCTACATTTCGAATCTTGCCGCGACCATGGTCAACGCGACCGCGTGGACGATAAGCTGGACCACGAATTACGCCTCATCGACGACGTTGTGCTACAACACAAGTCAAGTTCTCTCGAGAACAGCGACCGGATCCTCTGGTGTGACATCTCACAGCATCACGCTGTCCGGGCTCAAGCAGGGAGAGACCTACTATTACCAAGCGAGGTCGGAATACTCGTCGACCATGAATGCCACCAGCAGGATGGGCTCATTCCTCTGCGGCGTGATTACCATAAGCGGTCTGCGGTCGGATCTGTGGACCACCACTTCGGCCAATGTGTCCTGGAGGACCAACATCGGGGCGACGGGCGTGGTCCAATATGCCCAATGTGACCTCAAGGATGCAAGATCGGTCTGGAAGGCCGGGGATTATCTTAGCCGGACTGGATCCGGTGACATTTCACACCTTGTTTCCCTCCTAGATTTGCAGCCGAACGCAACCTACGTCTATCGGGTCGTATCAGTATCATTGGTGGACGGGAGGGTGAGCAAGGCGTCCGACTATTCCACCTTCAGAACGGAGATAGCCATCACCGGCGTATCGGCGACCGCCACCGATACGAGCGTCACGGTGAAATGGACCACGAACATCCGCACCAATTCATGGGTCTATTATGGCACGGCCGCCAGCTATGGAAGCTCGATCAACGGGTACGATGGCAGATCGCACTCCGTCACCATCACGGGGCTGGTGAGCAATCAGCTCTACCATTTCAAGGTATCATCGGGCGACGGAACGCTTACGGCCTACGGCCCAGATGGGGTGGTCCGGACCTCGGCCGTGATGATATCGAACGTGGCCGTCCCGGACAGCACGATAAGCTCGACCGGGGCGACGATCACCTGGACCACGAGTTTCGCCGCCACGGGGTTCGTCGATTACGGCCTGACATCTTCGTACGGAAGCAGGGTCACGGGCAGCAATGGCACCTCGCATTCGATTCCGATCACCGGGCTGACGCCCGGCTCCACCTACCATTACCGGGCGACCTCGGCATCCCTGTCCAATTCCTCCGACCTCTCGGTCAGAGGGGATTTCACCTTCATGACCGTCGGCCAGAACGACGCCGGAAGCTGGACCGATGCCGGCAATTCGCAAGCGACCGCCCTTGAGGTAGTTTCATCGAAATTCAAGGGCGCCCTCCAGAGCGGCTCCGACCAGAACGACTTCTACAAGTTCTACGTCTTCAGCGGCCAGAGGATTAAGGTGGACCTGACCGTTCCTTCCGGGTTCAACTACAACCTCTACCTCTACAACCCCGCAGGGACGCAGAAGGCCAGCTCGACCAACGGCGGCAGTGCGGCAGAAACCGTCAGCTTCACCGCCGATTCCGAGGGCTATTGGAAGTTCGAGGCCCGATGGATCAGCGGATCAGGGAAGAACTACTACGACGCCACGCTCCAGGTGCTCGAATCGGCCACCTCCTACAACCTCGATGTGGGAGTGTCGGGGGACATGACGGCGGCCGACCACTTGCCAGGGCTGGTCCTCTGCGACAACACCGGGTGGGGCGGGATCCAGAGCAGCCCCACCAGAAGGACGGCGAGCGCCGGTTCCGGATTCCTCCTGAACCTGGACTCGGAGACGCAGAGCAGGGATTACCAGATCACCATCCGGTATTATGCCACCCAGAACGTGACCGTCTCCGTCGTGGGCAGCGCAGGCTCGGCCAATCTGACCAAGATGGTCGGGAACACTTCGTGGACGAGCTCCAGCTTCATCGTCTCGAACCTCTACCTGTTCGATTACAGGGGCGATCTGCAGGGCATCAATGTCCGGTTCAACCTCTCCGCCCCCGCGGAGGTCGACACCATAAAGGCGACCCCGTACACCGCCACCCAGAGCGTCAACGAGACCAGACCGCCGGTGGACCTGCCCAACATCAAGCTGGAGACGGGATGGACCGTGAAGGACTCGGCCAATGGAACTGCCGGAGCAACCATGATCCTCTCCCTGCCGAGAGGGGACATCTCCTACATGCTCACGCTGATGTACGCGAACGCCACCGAGGGCATCGAGGTGCAGCAGCAGCAATCGTCCTCCGTCTACAAGACCGTGGGAACGACCTCGAAGTTCGGCCAGCAGTCGTTCGTCCAACTGAACCGGGAATGGTACTATGATACAGATGTGAACTCCCCGGGCATCAACATCCGGATCAAGTTCCTCACGGCGCTGAATGAGCTTTCCTCATTCAGCCTGACCCCCTCGATGTATTCGGACGATGTCGGCACCACCGGAGACGATTCCATGACCACCCTGAACCCCGGGGTCTGCATCAAGCCGAGCCAGGCTGAGTGGTCGTCGGCGTCCTCCCAGAACGGCAGGACTTACCGCACCGCCTCGAGCGGGGCTTACTTCTACCTGAATTCACCGTTGAGCGATACGCCGTACAGGATTACGATCGCTTACAAGACAACCACGGCCAACGTCAAGGTCAGTCAATGGGCGGGAGGAACATCCTGGGACGATCTCAGCACCCTCGCCAACGACGGGCAATGGCACCAGATATCGTTCCTCACCAAGCCATCGAAGTACTTCGATCATATTACGGGGGCGGAGATGAACGTCCTGTTCAGGTTCAGCGGGACCGTGACCGTCGATTGGATGAACGCTTCCGCCGACCACGATAACGATACATTGAGCACCTTCGACGAGGCGTTCCGGTCGTATGAGCTCGATCCGACCGTGCGCACCGGGCCGTTCAGCAAGACATTCACCTGCTGGAACGCGGCCACCTACTCGATCGGGCTCGATATCGCACTGGACCCCGAGGACTTCTTTATTCTCGGGATCAGATTCCCTGGCTGGGTGAGCTACGCGGTGACCTTGGACGGCCAGCAGAGATTGAGCGGCATCGCCAACGCCCAGACCCGTTCGGAGCAAAAGACCATCACGATCGCGCTGCAGCAAGGGACGCACACCCTGGCCATGCAGGTCTCCGGCAACGGCACCGTCACCACCAACAGCGTGACCATCCGGAACGCGTACTCATTGAACCCGTTCGCAGCGGATACGGACAATGACGGCTGGGATGACGGCAAGGAGCTTACCAAGGGCACGAACCCGACCATCGCCGACACCGACTGTGACGGTCTGCCTGACGGCCAGGAGAAGTATAGCTAATGTGGAGTTCGGACACGTTCTCCAGGATACCGGACACCGGCCCTACAGGGAACCCGGCCAAGATATATTTGGGACTGCCAAGAGTAACCTCA
>Ga0315279_10007131_pt1 | contig 13905 bp, 23 predicted proteins | sample YL17G06_20_MG_FD_203694 | JGI IMG/M metagenome (GOLD analysis project Ga0315279, IMG submission 203694) | Sediment microbial communities from Yellowstone Lake, YNP, Wyoming, USA - YL17G06_20 | ecosystem: Environmental > Aquatic > Freshwater > Lake > Sediment | place: USA: Wyoming | collected... | reverse complement strand
GACTAATCGTCTGGGCTTGGAAACTCTATTAAAAGGGGGTGAGAGGAGTGAAGGGAATGCTAAAAGCGGTTGTACACGACATGGTTTTTAATGAGCTCAGGATAGCGCTCCTGGCGGTTATCGTTCTAGTTCAAACGGGAGACCCTATAACCGTAAAGGACCTCGCAGAAATAATTGACGAGTCAAAAAGGTCATAAGTTTTAAAATGAGCCGTTCGGAAGGGAGGGACCGAAAAAGAATATGACTACTGTAAGTGTAAACGTGTACACCAGGGACGTCGAAAGAATTATAGCTATAGGATCAAAGCCCTGGGGACAGGTCACGGCTGAAGAAAGAAAAGAGTACGACGGCCTTATCAGCCTATATGGCTCGATGGTTTGCCATGCGGTGTTAAACCAAAAATGAAAGCCGTTCGGAAGGGATAAGCGGGGGTTCGTTGTTGGAACGGAGTGACGGATGGGTCAACCCAGGGACCCTTTGAGGAATCATCGGATCAAAGGCCCTTCTCTGAAAAACACGAACCCCCGGGGGGATCGACAATAAGGGGGAGTCGATCAACGGCTTACACCTAGGGTGCCTGAAGCAGGAAGGAGGAAAAAACAACAATGAAAAAAACCAAACACTATCCACTAAACTTGGGGGAAGCGGCGGTATTAAAGGCAGCGGTCTATGATCTTCCTCCGAGCGCACGCCTACAAGTCCTTTACGGAATCATTCAGACACTATCCCTAAAATCAACCCTCACAAGAAACCGCTTTGAAGATATTATCGACGACGCCAGAAAGTTAACCGGCGCAACAAAGACCAACGGATGACGGGAGCAAAAATCGGATGATACCAAAAATTTACATCCTCGATAGGACGGCTTTGAAAGCGTGGGAAGCACCAACCTCTTTCAACCTAACCTTTGATGAGACGGTTTCGTTTATACATGAGCTCCAAAACGCTCTACTCGATCAAAGGCATCTATCAATGCAGTCAGGCCTTGAATGGTTTATTTTAGTGGTTCCCAAAAAACCACAGGGAGAGGAGGGACAATAAATGAGACAGATCTGTTACGAGTGTAAAATTTGTTACGGGCGCAAGGAGCCGCTCGAAGACGACTCGGAAACACACGGGCTATGCCCGGAGTGCTTTGAGCGCGAGATGCAGAAAATCAAGCAATACCAAGAGAACGGAATCGATCCCTGGAAGAAGAAGGAAGCTACTTCTTAGGCTCGAAGAGTCCGGGTTGTTTTAAAAACTCAAGCACCGTTTCAAACGCTCCAACGGCGACATCGTCCCAGGTTTCGGGAGTCTCGGCGGCCTTCTTTTTTAGGACCTCACAAATCTTCGAAAGAACAGGAACAACGATCGCGCCAACCATAAAAACAACGTACAGCGGCAGCTTAAACATAACCCCTCCTTTTAGACCCCTTTGGGTCTCAAATGATAGTGATCTTTCTCAAATAGGGCCACAAGACCCACCCTATCACAATCCTTTTCAAATTCAACATTTTTTTCCATGGGTTCAAGTATGGCATCGAGACCGAGCCACAAAAGGTGATCGCTTCCGTCAACACCACCAACTTCCTTGTTGTGTTTTACCGTCCGCCCCCAGGAAGATACACTAAACTGATGTTTAGCTCTCAGGGTGATGACGGGCATTATAAACCCTGCAATGTCCATAATCAAAACCTCCCTTGGATCTTTAAAAAGACCCTCGACATATTTTTCGGCCCAGGGAAACGTCCGGGCGCTTTCTCGAACAACGATCGTTGTTTCGGCCTTATTGAACGCCTTGCCCCGAAGGAGCCGACACGGGCTTCTTTCTTGAATCAAACCAGGCACCCGACCAAGTACGAATTGACTCACCAGCTGCATTGTAGGCCGACGCACGAAAAATGACAAGGGTATTTTCTTCAACGTTCGGATAGGTGAAGGTCAGGACATTTCCAATGTCGATTGAAGCTGCCCAGGTTACACCGAGATCGACGGACTTCTGAATTTTATAGCCCAGGGCGCCGGCAGATGGATCCCATTTAAGGGTAACGTCAGCGGCAAGGGTAACTGATGCCATAAAGACAAAAACCAGGCTTAAAAAGAGAGTTTTAAACATGGGAGCTCCTTTCTTTTAAAAAGGGTTTGGCCTTACACTTTAAAAGTGGTCCGTTTCGGACTATAAAGATCCTCCGATGGGCTTCGCCCCGATCCTCTTTAGGGCGTTGGAAGTATCAAATCCGGCGAAGCCCTACCTTTTTGGGGAGATTTCAACAGGATTTCCACATTGCCGGAAAGCTGCTTTAAGATCTCGTTCTCTCTCTGAGACTTATTGTGTGCAAAGGTTTGCACACGGAAACCCAAACTAACCTTCTCGCACCATTTCTTGAGGCCATTCAGCACCTTGAACGCTTTCGCTTTTAGAAAGTACAGTGTAGACGTAAACCGACCGGCCAAGATACCCTTCCTTGTCAGACGACGAAGACGGTCAATCAAACCCTCTGCCGTCATTTTAACCAGGTCATAGCACAGCGTACGCCTACAAATTACAACCTGGTGGTATCTTTCGAGCAGACGAAGAATGGTTTCTTGCGACGGAAAGCAGTAGCGGTGATCATACCTCAATGAGATCCCAAACAACACGGAGAGAATGGCCAGCCGACGACTCCCGTAGGTTCCCGTTAGACCTTGCATAGAAGCACCCCCCTTTCAGGATCAAGCCCGTGTACCCACAGCTCATCACGGGGCATAATGAAATTTGCTACGATTTTATCCCACACCCACGGAATCCGCTCTCTCTTCCGTCGACGCTTCAGCTTCTTCAGCTTCATGATCTCGCGCTTCGTCACACCACACCTCCTGAAAAATTTGACCATAGACCTATACCAAACAAAGCCACAAGTCAATACTCAACATTTGTTTAGTGCCATAAAATGGCACTACTATGCAAAAAGGTAAAGAAAAAGCTTGACAAGCGACAAATTGTCTGGTATATGGAGGCAAAATGTCACACTTTTGAAAGGAGGAAGCTAAGATGGCTGAAATAAAATCTATTGCTGCTATTCAAGAGAAATGGGGTCGCGTAACACCCCAGAGATCCGAGGACTACACCCTGGGCATCAAAAACCCCAAGCGCGACTGGGCCAAGGCCGCAGGCGACGCCAAGGAAAGCCACAAGGCAGCCATGACGGCAGCGGCACAGAACGACTCCTACGCAAAGGGAGTCGCCAAAGCGGGGACCGCAAGATGGCAGGACAGAGCCGTCAGGAAAGGACCCGGGAGATTCGCGGAAGGCGTTGTAGTCGGCGCAGCGGACTACGGGACGGGTTTCGCTCCTTATGCCGACGTCATCAAGGGCACAACCTTAACCCCTCGATTCCCTCGAGGCGACATCCGGAACCTGGATAGGGTCAAGGTGATCTCCCAGGCTTTGAGAAAAAAGAAGATGGGATAACGCTACCACCACTAAACAAGTGTTTAGTGTACAAACATACACCCTAAACCAGAAAGGAGGGGGAAGAATATGAAGTACAGAACCTATGAGCTATTAGCGGCGGAAGACCAAACCGCCGGAGCAGGAACAAAAACCATCGACATCGGAGGATCTCAGCCGATATCAAGAATCGTCATACAATGGATAATCACCAAATCCGTCAGCTACATGATGAGCTATTGTCATAAGGACATCACAAAAATTGAGCTCGTTGACGGATCCGACGTCCTCCATTCACTCGACGGAGGACAGAACCAGGCGCTCTGTATCTATGACCGCAGGGTACAGACGATGAACCATGGGCAGTATATCGGCGCAAACTCACAGCGCTCAATGTATGGAATCGACTTTGGCCGATTCCTACACGACCCACTTCTAGCGTTTGACCCAACGAAGTTCAAAAACCCTCAGCTCAAAATCACCTACGACGAAGACGTATCGGATACGGGCAACACCGCAAACACCCTCGCCGTATGGGCTGAGTGCTTTGACGAGAAACAAATTTCGCCTATCGGCTTCCTATCGGCCAAAAACTTTGAGTCCTGGTCGCTCAGCGCCGCTGGGGCCTACCACTACGTTGACCTTCCTACAGACCGCATCATCAGGAAGATGCTTATTCAGGGATACCGATCGGCTTACGAGCCCTGGTATCAGGTCATCGGAGCAAGGCTGAGCGAAGACAACGACAAGCGTGTTCCCTTCGATTGGAACCTCGAAACATACCACCAGCTCAGGAAGGGTATGGACATGCCGATCAAAGAAGACGTAGTCACCCAGCTTGAGGCGACGGACAGGGCTCTTTACCTCACGCCAACAAACTACTGGGCGGGCCTTGTATTCCAGGCCTCAGATGCCGACGGATTTATCGGCGTGCCTTACTGTGGCAGGGGCGGATACTTCCTGAAAAACGGCAGCAACGCATCGGAAGCCAACGGCATCGCACATGGATGGCTACCCAACCACTGCTTCCAATTTCCGTTTGGCGATCAGCAAGACATCGACGACTGGTACGACGTCAGGGCCCTCAACAACCTGAGGCTTCGATTGCTCTCCGGATCCGGAACCTCCGGCAACGTAGATACCATCCTTCAACAGCTTCGACTTTATTAGGAGCTTAGGACACCATGAGGCAAGTCTATTCGCGTAGCTTCACTGTCACCTGGTTAACGGGTGACAGTGGCTACGTTTTTTCAGAAACAATCGACTCAGGCTATATCTTGCACGTCCATTCTTGCTTTGCGTACGCCCCAGAGAGAGAAGCGAACGATGACATCATAATTGGGATTCGAAACGGCGGACAAGACATGATTCTCCAGGCCCAGGCGACCCTGGCCGTCCAGCTTGGGGCTTCCGTTCCTGTGGATTTTTTTGTTGGGGAAGGAGATCAGGTCTTTGCATATTTTCCGGATGCCGACAATAATGATAAAATCGGTATCCATTTAAACGGGGTTCTGATCGGACGTGAAGACTGGGAAAAGGGGATGGAGTGAAGATGAATGGACATATCACAATACATCAGCACTCCGAAGGAAACGACTGAAGCCGATCCCCTTTTAACCACCATCAAACTCACCAGGGGGCGCCTTAGCGGTGGGTCAATATATTTTCCTCCAGGACCAGCGGGCAAGCTGCACTTTTTAGCCCGCATCGGCATCCATCAAATTATCCCCTTCAACGCTGGTCAAAACATACGGCTGGATGATTGCATCCTCCCGCTCTCGATCGGTATTGACTTGCTTGAGCCCCCCTACGAATTGCTTTGCGAAACCTGGAATGACTCGACGCTATACGCCCACGTGTTAACCCTAATCCTTCACCTTGAACCAATGATTGATGCGGACCACGACATCAAAACCCTCATCAATAGGTTTTGGTTTTACGGCGGGAAATAAAAATCATGTCTGAAACAGAAGACTACGATAAAAGCGCAACACCAACAGCACACAAGACCACACACCAAGACGGAGGATCCGACGAGATCTCCGTTCTCGGGCTTTCGGGGCTTTTGGCCGACGGACAAACGCCACTTGCTCATAAGACATCACACCAGGACACCGGGACGGATGAGATCAGCGTCGAAGGCTTGGCCGGCGAGCTCACCGCCGAACAAAAAAGCGCCTGGTCCAAGGTCTCCGGAAAACCAACCACCTTCCCGCCGGAAGCACACGCTGATCACCACCAGGACACCGGGACGGACGAAATCTCGGTCGCGGGACTATCGGGAACGCTTGCAGACGATCAACACATTATTGACAGCGAAGCGGTCTCCGCAATGGGAGCTAAAGCCCCAACCAACCCGCTTAACCATGACCGATACGCCGACTCAGAGGCTTTGGCTGCAGCTGTCCAATCCGGAGCGATCACCGACGGCGTAACCAAGGCACCCACACATGACGCCGTTTATGACGTCAAGGTAATGACAGAAGCCCATAAGACCAGGCATCAAGACACCGGAGCAGACGAGATTTCGGTCGCTGGACTTTCCGGTCTTTTGGTTGACGATCAACACGTCCTCGATTCCGAAGTAACATCGGTTATCCAAGGATATTTTAAAAAGGCAAGGGCATCTTTAGACACAGTCCAAACCATTGCAAATGATACGTACACAAAAGTAGCGATTGATGTTGACATCTTCGATCCCTCCAATATCACAGACCTGGCAAACCATAGAATCCTACCAAATACTGCTGGATATTATATCGTCATCGGCCACATACTTTTTGCGGCGGAGTCAACTGCTATATCAATATGCAGTTTATGGTTCAATGGAGGAGAAAAGACCAGGGGTCAACAGCAGCAGGATGGGTTATTCGCTGCTGTAGTCACCGATCTTATTTACTTTGATGGAGTTGACGATTATGTTGAACTCTATATTTACCAGAACTCGGGTGGCCCTATTAATTTACAGGAGGGCCCTGCCAATAATTTCTTGGAAGTATTGGGGCCATTTTAGGGATAAGATGATATGTCAACCGGATACCCAGATTTTTAGAGATAAAAAATGACAGACCAACCAACCACAATCAACCTAACCCCCAGGGTACTTGACCCAAAACTCCTAACGCCAGAGGTATTTTTGGCATGGGCACTCCAACATCCAACGCTTACGGGCAAAGCCATCCTGGAAGAATATGTGCGCACCTTTAATATAGGCACGGAAGATCTCCAAAAACTACAACAAGCAATAGCACAACAAGCCATACCAACTCAAACAGGAGAACCAGAAAAGGCCAAGAAGCCAGAAGAAGAAGAAAAAAAGGAAGTAGCCCCCGCCGCACCCAAAGAAGCCCCCGCGCCCAAAGTCGCGGCCCCACCAAAACAACCGACAGTAAAGCCGGAGCTTATAATAAAACGAACCGCTTACCCCAAGTGGTGGAACGATGAAGGGATCGCAAAGATTTCCCTAACCTCACCCGGATCCCAGTTCGTTATAACCGCCAAGGGAGATTATTCCCTTTATATCGCAACGATCGTTCTAACCGTATCTGGAGAGTGTGCCATAACCTTTGCTTTTGGTTCCTCCGGATCAGGCGGCGCAATGAACTTTGGGGGAGAGGGCCAACCAATGGGAATTGTGATCGCAATGGGAAATTCACCCGCGCCCTGTGGCTATGGTAGTTTTATGGTTACGGCAACCAGCGACGACGCAGTTACTATCGGGGGCTTCGTTTCCTATTTCCTTTGGAAAAAGGAGACACCATAGCAAAAGAAAAGTTCATAACAACATTCGGAGCATATGGAACGGGAGACGGATGCTTCTTGTGGCCCTGGGGAATATCCGTATATAAAAACGAGGTGTATGTCACAGACTATTGGCAGGGCCGGGTGCAGGTCTTTGACCTCGAAGGAAACTTCAAAAGAAAATGGGGAACGATAGGCACTGGTGACGGACAAATGAGCGGCCCACAGGGAATCGCAACCTACCTAGACCGGGTCTATGTCGGGGACAGCGGAAACCACCGCGTACAGGTCTTTGACCTCCAAGGAAACTTCAAGGCAGCGTGGGAAAACCATTTCCCGGGTCCAACAATGTTCGCATACCCACGTGACATCTCTGTCTTCCAGGGTAAGGCGTACGTAGCAAACGCACAGCTGCAAAAAATAATGGTCTTTGACATCCAGGGAAACTTCATACAAATAATACAATTACCACACACGGGGGGGTATTACTACTTCTATCCATACGCCCTCTCGGCGCGCGAAGACGGATTATACGTCTTCGACCAAGACAATTACGCCGTACAGGTCTTTGGCCTTGGGGGGACCTTTTTGAGAACTTGGGGATCATACGGCACTGCAGACGGTCAATTCAAATTGGCGACAGGAATCGCAACATCCAAAACAGAGGTATTCGTGGTGGACCGCCTGAACAAAAGGATTCAGGTCTTCGACCACCAGGGGACCTTTAAGAGAAAGTTCGCAGAACCATGGGGGGGTCATGGAGACGACTCTGACATGTTTAGAATTGCCCTCTTGGGAGGACTAAGATTTATAACAGATAATTTATTTGGCCCCGTAGTCGTTTGGCTTAAATCGGGCGCACAATACCTACCCATCATGGGAATAGGATAAAACGTGACAACCGAAATCTGGATCATCATTCTTGGAATATCGGGATTAAATATTTCAACCCTTCTAGGCGGAATCATCCACCTAACAAACCGGCTCACAAGGATCGAAACAGACATCAAATGGATTAAACGGGGGTGCCCACAATGCCGACAGAGCTCGGAGAACCCTTCGAAATAACGTGGCGCGGAGATCCTCAACAGATGCTACCGGCCGACGTCCCGCTATGGCATCGATTCCTCGATCGATACGCATCCAATTTTGAACGATTTTTTTATAACGTCCGGGTCGGAGGTCCAGACGTCTCGACAATCGAAGGCGACGAAGTTTTAAAAAGAATGTGGTACTTAAACACTGCAAAAAGAATTGACGCGATCGGAGAGAAAGAAAATGAGCTCTGGATTATCGAAGTGGCAAGCTCACCATATTTGAGAGCGGTGGGACAGATGCTCACCTATCACTTTTTGTGGGACCTCGATCCTAAAATAAACAAACCGGTCAAAGACGTACTCCTGTGTTACTACCTTGATTCGGATCTGGAGAAAGTCCTCAAACACCACGGGGTAGAGGTCTTAACCATACCCACACCCTGAAAAGATCAAAAACAAAACTATAGATTTGAGAGCTCCTCCTGATGGACCGGGCCCGGAGAGATCCCGCTCTCCGGAGGAAAAGCAAATCCATAGTTCAAAAACCCCCATGCTACCCCCTTAACCGGGTAGAGATCTCTTCAATTAGACCCCTCAGAACGACAACAAACCTTGACTTTACGTACGATCGCACATAAAATGGGCAAAAACGCGGTCTGGCCAGAAGGATTTCCACATTCGGAAATAAAAAATGAGCCTAAGAGAAGACATCCTAAGGGAGCTTGAGTACGGGAAAGACAATTATTACAGGGCAATACAGCAAACCCCTGCTTACAGGCGCGAGTCTAATAAGATTTACACAGACCACGAAAGCGGGCTGTGGATCGCCCTGGAGAAGTTCCTCCCTAAATTCTCAACCGAAGAATTCAAACAAATGAGAGAGAAGTTCCAGGCCAAATACGGGACAGAAATAAACATACCGGGATTCGAGGACATCATACATATCGGGACAATGGCTAAAATCTCGGACAGTGAAATGGCAGCTCACCGCGCAGCTCAAAAGCTAAAAATCCCTTCGCCCCTAACGGCAAGCCAGCTAAGAACCTTGGCCGTAAAAAAAGCAAGATTTCTACGGGCCCTGAAATCACCAACACCATCATGGGTCAATAATATCGCATCCGTGGCTTGCGCCCTGGACAACATCGAAGACGGCCTTGTCACACTTTCGGTCTTTGGCCGCTTAGGATCCTACGCAACCAAGAAACTTTGGCAAAGAGAGATCCCGGGGGTTGGCTGGGTGATGCTCGGCGCAGACATTCTAAATTTTTTCAACATGATTTCTTGGGCTACCTTCGCGGCCTCCGGAGGCAAAAGAAAGCTCGAGGATCTAGCTGCAAGAAACCCTTTCCATAAAAAGGCAAAAGCAAAAAGAGCCGTGAAGCTAAAACGGACGTGGCCTACCTTTGGAGAAGCACTCGAGATAGCACAAACGTGCGACCAGCTCTTTGGTTACGGGCTATGTCTCGGAGGAATCATGGGAATGGTAACAGACATCGTCACCCGAGCTTCACAATACGTAGAGCCAAAATGGAACCCCACTGGATACGGCTACATCCCACTAAACCCAAACGACCCACGATCGATAGCCGCACTTGAAAAGCTTCGTGATGACTTGTTCCGAAAACTGGCAACCGACTGGACAACGCTCGAAACATACATGAAGGACGTCGCCTACGGACTAAAAACCCAAGACGAATATCTTCGAAGACTACTCCAGGTTGAAGTAAACAAGGCCACGGGCTGGATCAAAGACTCCGCCGTCTTCCTTTGGCAAAAATTCACTCAATACCCACCCCAAAATTACGACATGTACAGCTCGGCACTCATGGGCAGCATGATAGCGGCAACGGGATCACAAAACCTCTCAAGAGACGATCAAATAAAAACATACCTAAGCGCATCAGCGGCAATGACACCACTCGAACAACTCTGGAAAGAAACGGATCCCCTGGGATCCTTCAAAAACCTTCGGGACCATAAATTCACACCACCGACGCCGAAAGACGCAGGCACGATCGCCACCCTCGAGGAGCTCACCGAGAACTGGAAAGAAAAACTAAAGTGGCCCTTCATCGGAACAAAAGAAGCCACCGCCGAGGAGATCTACTTCAACTACGCACACAGAATAAAGAATGAGTTTCAGATGTTTTGTCTAACACATAAAAACGACTATGCAGCGGCGATCGCCGCGGGCGAAGTAACCGACTTCGTCGAAAAGATCCTCCGGACTTTTTCCGACGACGGCACCATCGAAAGCGGTAGATCCGAGTACGTCAACACCGCAATCAATATGGCAAGAGAACACCTACTGATTCCACCAGACACGCAACCGGCCACGGTAGCCCTTTTTAACCAATGGGTACGATCGTACGCAACAAAATACGCAAGGGCCCCTGGGGCCCAGGAGATCCGCGCCAAGGGCAACGAGCTCAAAATCAAATGGATGGAAACCTTCCCCCGAAGAACCTTCACCGAGGCCTACAAACTATTCCCGGAATGGCAAGCCCTCCAGGACCAGCTCGAAGATCTCTTCGTACCAGACTAAACATGGGCAGGGTGTTATAAAACAATGTGCATGCGCACAATTTTACCCATCCTCTCATTTTTTTTTATTAGACTTTCCCATCGCCTCTTTTTACGTTCTCTAACGTTCAAAATGGGGTGAGAGTGCCAAGAGTCCCCCCCTTGCCCCCCAATCAGGGGCAGCCCCAGGATACATCTACGTTCACTTCGTTCACTTATAGGGGCTGACCCTGATTAGGGCTTCGGTCGCTTCGCTCCCTTCGGGGTTCGGCAAATTTCTTATGCAGAAATTTTTTAACCCTCACCCTGCAACGGGGGGACTCTTGGCACTCTCAGGCTCCTTGCTCTATGCGGAAAATCAGACGAGGCGATGGGGGAGGACGGAAACACCTACTGAGGAGAAGCGGGGATATTCAAATCGACATCCAATGCTAAAAGCTCAGGGGGCAGCGTCCTTTTTAACTCGACCTTGACCCCATCTTCTAAATAAATTTCCTGGACCAACTCCCAACCCAACACAACGGCGACGTTCATTAGTCGATCGACTTCGTGTTTTTTATATTGACCAGCCATCGTTTCCACCCTCCTTAGAGCATTTTAAAGACCTTATAAATCCAGGGGTAGAACTGCTGAAAATCAAAATCATCTTTATCAAAAAAGTCCTGGTGGTTTTCCACGTTCTCCATTTTACGAATCTGAAACACCCTCCAGCCCTCACCTTTACCGCTTCTTGAAAGTCCCTCGAGCTGATACCCACGCATTAAGGGATTCCCTTCACTACTTACCCCGATAACAAAGGGAGCTGCAACCCGATCTGATTCACCATAACGAAAAACAATTAATTGGGGCCAATCCATGGCATCAAGAATTGTTTCGATTTTCGCCAGGGTTTCCGGGTCGATATCTCTGATGTCTTCGAGTTCGGCGCCCCTCACTCCTTCGTATGGTGGAGATTCTTTCCAGGCCGCTATCACTTCGTGTAGTTTCGACACAAGAGACCTATCCCTTTAATTTAAACGTGCCTCACTTTTTTGAGACAATCGGGACAAACAACCAGGTTACGAACTTTACGAATTTCACACGAACCATGGCAGACCTCACAGGTCATAAAAACAGGCTTCGCCTCAGTAGAAACGTTTGACGGGGGGGAACCCCCGTCGCCGTCATAATAAATGCCGATCTTCGTTTTTTCATAATCTTCAACCCACATCCTTGCGACAACGGCCGTAATGCCGTTCGCGGCGGCCATCTTGAAATGATAATCAAAAGCAACCGGGTCGTCTATCTCCTGGAGCGTTTCGAGAACGAGCAACGAAATCTCTTTCCGGTCGACGGCCCTCCGGACTTCTTCGGAACACTTTGCAAAATTCAAAAACCTAGTAACCGTAGGGGTAGACTTACCTGTTTTCTTCGCAATATCCTTTATGCTTAACCCACCCTCTTCTTTAAGGGCTAAATAAACTTGACCCTCCTCAGAGAAGGTCAGGTCTACGCGCTGGAGATTTTCGATGCCACGGATAACAACGGTCTCACGATCGTCGAGCTCCCGTACGATCGCTTTGATCTCTTTTAAATTAAGAAGTTTGTGGGCAAGATACCGGCGATCGCCAGCGACCATCTCAAAGCGGCCGTTTGACGGCCTTAAAAGAACAGGTTGTAAAAGACCGCTCTCCCGGATAGATTCCGCGAGCTCCCGGACCTTCTCCGGGTCGATCGTCTCCCGCGCGATCTTAACCGGACGATCGATCAAATCCATTTTGATAAGTTGAATCTGCCCTTCTTTCATAAACACACCTCCGAAAAAAAACATACCACATCCAAAAACGAAAAGTCAAGTTCCGGACGGCCATCGATTCAGAAGGTGGCACAAGACAAAGGCCACGCCAGACTTCCGCAAAATTGTGCTCATCATCACCCCGTGACGGGTTTCACAAACAAGGATCACAAATTTGCTCCCAAAAGTCTGTCATGCCCTTTGAAGCTGTGCTCGTTTATAGGCCGTCTATAGGGTAGCAGAGCGCCTTCAATCTTTTTTTGAACTCCCAGCCGAGGGTAAGAAGTTCAAAAAAAGATTTATGGTTTTTTGTGAAAGGAGGTAGTAAGATGGGAAGGAAGATCGATTGTCAGGGGTGCTGCAGGGCTTTGAAAGCTGGAGTTGAGTTTTATAGGTGCGATCAAACGGGGTGCCCTTTTTGGACGTTCATTTTTGGACGCACTGGAAAAATATTAGACACTTGCTTTACGTGAAGTGACTGAAACAGCCTGTCAGTTGACGGGAAAATTTGGCACGTGGATTGCAGCTTATTTAAGAAGGGGTAATTAAACATGCTTAGAAAAATAGTAAAGACTTTGCTTGCCTTGGTGATGTTTGGAGACATCTTGTGCGTATTCGCAATTGACCCACGAATAGCGCTGGGAAGGATAATTATTCTAGGACTAATCGTCTGGGCTTGGAAACTCTATTAAAAGGGGGTGAGAGGAGTGAAGGGAATGCTAAAAGCGGTTGTACACGACATGGTTTTTAATGAGCTCAGGATAGCGCTCCTGGCGGTTATCGTTCTCGTTCAAACGGGAGACCCTATAACCGTAAAGGACCTCGCAGAAATAATTGACGAGTCAAAAAGGTCATAAGTTTTAAAATGAGCCGTTGGGAAGGGTGTAAACGGGCTGGTGAGCATAAAGCCGCCAGCACGTCCAGGGGGATCGACAATGAGGGGGAGTCGATCAACGGCGGAAAGGAGGAACAGAAAACAATGAAAAAAACCAAACACTATCCACTAAACTTGGGGGAAGCGGCGGTATTAAAGGCAGCGGTCTATGATCTTCCTCCGAGCGCACGCCTAAAAGTCCTTTACGGGATCATTCAGACACTATCCCTAAAACCAACCCTCACAAGAAACCGCTTTGAAGATATCATCGACGACGCCCGGAAGTTAACCGGCGCAACAAAGACGAACGGATGACGGGAGCAAAAATCGGATGATACCAAAAATTTACATCCTCGATAGGACGGCTTTGAAGGCGTGGGAAGCACCAACCTCTTTCAACCTAACCTTTGATGAGACGGTTAAGTTTATACATGAGCTCCAAAACGCTCTACTCGATCAAAGGCATCTATCAATGCAGTCAGGCCTTGAATGGTTTATTTTAGTGGTTCCCAAAAAACCACAGGGAGAGGAGGGACAATAAATG
>Ga0315279_10007130_pt1 | contig 13906 bp, 14 predicted proteins | sample YL17G06_20_MG_FD_203694 | JGI IMG/M metagenome (GOLD analysis project Ga0315279, IMG submission 203694) | Sediment microbial communities from Yellowstone Lake, YNP, Wyoming, USA - YL17G06_20 | ecosystem: Environmental > Aquatic > Freshwater > Lake > Sediment | place: USA: Wyoming | collected... | reverse complement strand
GCATCGTCAAGAAAAACTCGATCATCCTTGTGGACTATGCGAACGCCTTTAAGGTCAAGGGGCTGAGCCCCAGGGAATCCATGGAGAAAGCCGGGCCCATCCGGCTGAGGCCCATCCTCATGACGGCTGTCGCCACTCTCATGGCGGCCATTCCGCCCGCGCTTGGACTCGGGTCGGGTTCGGAGATCCGGAGGCCCATGGCCATCGCGGTCATCGGCGGCCTCGTCTTATCCACGGCCCTGAGCCTGGTCGTCGTCCCGGCCTTCTACGTCATCGCCGAGAAGGTGAGGGCTAAGCGCAAGAACGGTGCCGGCTCAGTTCAAGAGCCCAGGTAGCGCTCGCTATTTCACGGCCGCCTTCTCAGGACTTAGAGGGCGGCGATGAAGGCCCCAGGCATCACCGCTCGTAGGAATCGACGATCGACTGATATACCATGACCTTGAACTTGTCGTGGAGGTCGATCGCCCCGGCCGGGAGGAGCTGGGTCATGAAGACGGCAACGAGCTTCTCGACCGGGTCGACCCAGTAGGTCGTGTAGTAGGCGCCGCCCCAGTCAAAAGCCCCCGGCGTACCAGGCATCCCGTCATGCCCGAGCCTTGTCGTCACCCCGAATCCCAGGCCGAAGCCTTCCGAACCGCCGCTGAAGAGGTTCCCGACATGGTCGGCGGTCATCAGCTCGACCGTCTTCGGACTGAGGATCCGGACGCCGCCCAATTCCCCCCCGTTGAGCAGCATCTGGAGGAAACGGGCGTAGTTGTCCGCGGTCGCGAGGAGGCCCGCTCCTCCGGCGAAGCACTTCCGGGGCCCCTTGAAGTAGGGGTTGTCCGCCGCGGCTTCGACGAGCTTTAGCCTTCCGTCGTCGCCGACTCCGTAGACCGGCGTGAAGCGCCCGACCTTCGTCTCCGGCAGGAAGAAGTGGGTGTCGGTCATGCCGAGGGGCTGGGTGATCGTCTTCCGGATGTAATCGTCTAGGCTCATCCCGGATACGCACTCAACCAGATAGCCGAGGACGTCGGTGTTGTAGCCGTAGACCCATTTCTCGCCCGGCTGGGCGTCGAACGAGAGGGCAACAAGCTTCTTGATATAGTCGCCGATGGTGATATCCTTGGCGGACAGGTTCCAGCCGTAGACGCCCGCCTTGAGATACTCCTCCTTAGCCGGCCCGTCGCCGTAAGAGATCCCGGCTGTGTGGGTAAGCAGGTCGCGGATGGTGATGGGCCTCTTCAAGGGAACCGTCGCGTACCCCTTCGCCCCCTTCTCCGTGGAAGGGACGGCGACCCGGACGTCGGTGAACTCAGGAATGTATCTCGAGATCGGGTCGTCGAGGAGGAACCGGCCCTCTTCGAAGAGTGTCATGACGGCCGTGGTCGTAATCGCCTTCGTCTGAGAAGCGATACGGAAGATAGCGTCAAGGGGCATGGGCGTGCCCTTCTCCGGGTCGAGCTTACCGAAGGATTCGTTGTAAGCGACCTTTCCGTTGCGCATAAGGAGCACGACGACGCCTTTAACCTTATCGTTATCAACATACTCCTGCATGACCCGTCCGAGCCGCGCTAGGCGTTCGGCGGACAATCCGACATCGGCGGGCTTGGCCTTGGGCAATGCCGCGGCCTGAAGAAGAGAAGCCAGGGCCAGGACGAGAATAACGGTCGCAAAACCGGTCCGTCCTCGGGATCCGGATACCTGAGAGTTTTTCATAACGACTCCTTCCGAACGGTCTTTGCACGGGGCCGGAGGGTTTCCGTAGCACCGGGCCCGTTCACGTTCACGGGTCCCATTATACGTCGGTTCCCACCGCCCGTGAAGTCCGTGGCGAAGTACGTCAGCATTTCTTTTCGTGTTAGAAGGAATTCCAGGCTAGGGTGATGAAAGTCTTCTGTCCAACCACGTTTGTACGTAGAGAGTAAGAAAAATATGGGTACAAAGAAGAGCGTTTTGGTCGATTTAAGCAGGTTTTCCATATTGGTTCCTTTTGGCACGAATATTGTCGCTTTACGAATGACACCTAACTATCTTCCTGCCCGCCCAACGGTTGAGTCCAGCGGCGGCATTTTCTCCGTCCGTTGCGACGATTAGTCAGACAACAGGACTATTCTTTTTTATCCAAGTTAATATTGACCTTTAAGGCTAAATCTTTGATTACTGCCTTTAAAACCCTTGCTTTTGATTTCATATCAGACCTATCTACTTTTTCACCTGCAAGTTTTTCTTTTGCTTCTTTTATGGCTTTGTTAATCAAGTCAATCGACGTTCTTGTACAGACTTTACAATAAAGGCTCATTGATCGACCTTCATTATAATTCTGAAGTAATTCCTCTAACAATGCCTGTCTTTCTTTTTGTTCTCTTAACCAACTTTCTAAACCGACTTCTTTAATTTGACGTAAATTATCAGCAGCCGGAATCCACTCTACAACTTTTCTTCTCTGGAAGATTGTGCAACTAAATATTTCACTGCATTCGGTACAAGTCTCAAATCTATGCTTCTGTGCACAGCAATTCCAAATACTGCACCATGAGTGTTGTTCTCCCAATCTACAACCAATACATCTGCTTGGTGCTTTTGACTGATACTTATTACATAATCCACAATATAACCCGCAGCACCCGACGAGATTCCTTGCTTCACTATTTTTCATTTTTTCACCGATTGTCCATTTACAGTTGTTGTCTAACGACCAGCCTCACTGGCAGGGATAGAGCACAGCGAAAAAACCAATCCGCGTTGATGCGCTTGTTAGTGTTCAAAGTTTCTGAGTCATAATTTTGTACTTTGATTCTAAAAAGCCTGATTTGCGATATGCTTTTACAGCCCGGTTATTATCTTCATGCACATACAACCTGAGGTCCAACCCTCCTTGCGTTTGAGCCTCGACTTTAACGGCATCAAGGAGCCGTGACAAATAACCTTTTCCGCGATATTCGGGTGAAATATACATGCTCTGAATCCACCAATAGAAACCGGCATTCCAGTTACTCCATTCTCGAAGAGCGGACACATTCCCTACCGGCTCATCGCTTTCATCAACCAGAACCCAGTATAAAGCTATGTTTTCGTCATGAAGAGCAGTCTCAATACCTATTCTTAAAGTCGCCGGCACCTTTTTGAGTCCTTCAGCTTCCTTAGCCTCTTCCAAGGCAAACATAATGAGTTTTTCAAGATCGCTTAATCGAGCACGTCTAACCTTTAAATCCATCCGCTTCTCCTTAATCTTAAAGAACACTTATCGCGCGCATCCCCCGTCGTCGGGCCAGCAAGACGCCTCACATCATACGACACTTGTGCTGGCAAACCAACCTTGAAAACAGAGCGGTAGGTAATCGGAGTGCATAAGCTTGTCAGGCAGGCATTTGGCCTACTTAGGTCTACGCTGCAAACGCTTTAATTATTCTAATACCGGCACCCAACACTTTGTCGTCTTTATCATAATCCGGATCAAAAGACGTTATTGCACTTGCACAGACCTCGAATCTCTCCTTGATCATTCCGACAGCCTCCTCAACAACGTCCACCGAAAGACCCCCCGGCACTGCTAAATGATTTGGCAACGCTTCACCGGTATCAAGAACGTCCATATCCACATGGAGGTAAATTTTTGTCACCTTGTTCCTTAATTTGTTGAATGCTATGTCCATAGCTTTGCGAACGCCCCTCCCCTTTTGAAGTGGCGTTATAACCTTAATCTCTGATTGTCGGAGCAGCCGCGCCTCCTCTGGATCCAAATCACGCGAACCTATATGAAGGATATTCGCTTCAGGGATAGGACTTAAACCTGGGATTGTTCTCAGAAGTGACCGCCAACAGCGACCTGCCGCCATGGCCAGCCCCATCCCATCAAGACACCCACTGACGCTGGTTTCCGGGGTATTGAAATCTCCATGAGCATCGAACCACACGATCCCCAATCGGCTTTGACCAATTCCTGCTATGGTACCAAGACAACTATTACAATTTCCAGCCAGCACAATGGGAAACATTTTGCTGCTGATAGCTGAACTGATCCGCTCGGCTAACAGCCGATTCAATTCAAATGCGGTTCCAATCTCAGTCGTAAAAGACGCATTTGACTCAATGCGATATGAACTGACTTGATGACCACAATCTCGAAGTATTTGATCAACTCTATGTCGAAGGAGGTGCTCAGGTCCACGCCCCATTCGAATACTCTTATGACCTGAGTCATAAGGAACCTGAATGATTTGAATATTCATTAGTCAATTCTTTCAAATGGTAATAAGTTCCGTATAAGACGCTGGAGAATCAGGCATCCTTTCAAGCCTAAATGCAGTAATTTCAACCTATCCCGGCAAGTTGACGTTATTATCATGATGTCTTATAAGGATCGGCATAAAATCCTCCACCATTGCATCGAGTGTAGCGAGGCCATCAGCCTGACCCCCCCTCATCTCGAGCGGGATTCTAGATCGGCCCGGCCGGGATGTCAAGGCTGGGAATACCGTATCAGAGACTGAACGTATAGGAATATTTGATCATCACAGCCCGGCCGGCCGAAAGGGGGAGAGCGGGGAGCTGACGGCTTCGGCTTGTGTTCAGGGCCTCATTATAGACAAGATAAAGGTCGATTCCCTCCCGCGGATTATAGCGAAAGCGGATATTGCCGATAAGAGCCTGGGACGCGCTATTATACTGAATGAAGGCGCTGGCGGAAAACTCCGTGCTCAGCATATAAAGGGCCCGGAGCCTGGCAATATGAGCGTCAAATGCCTGGCCGCGGCTGGGAAAGGTCACATGGTCGAATTCATAGTACCCCGTGAGCTCAAGGTCGGAAAGAACAGACCATTTTTGATCCAGCCCGATGGAAAAGCGGCGCCCGTCGTAAAACGAACCGGCATCGAGATTCATCGTCGCAGCCAGGGGTCTTCTGGACGGGGTGGAGAATTCCAGCTTAAGACCAAGAAATCGGTACTCCCCCGCGGGGACTTCAGCCCGGTCCGAAAGGAAAAATGTCCGGGGGACATTCTCGTAGCTAAAGCTGGGATTGATGGCCCAAGCGTAACCGGTTTTGGTGCTGAATTGCCAGATCGGTCCTATGCTTAAGGTTTCGACGACATGATCTCCATTCCGGATAAAAAGATATGTCGGCAGCTGAAGAATATGGCTGAAAACCGGAGATTTTGCTCCTGGATACCATCCGTACCAAAGATTGGCCACCCAACGGGTGTAGTTTTCCCTCAACTGAAAACCCATTCCCGGCTCGTAATCGGCTCCGCAGCCGGAAAAACTCAGGCCATAGCCCAAGCCTTTGTACGAACGCCGCAGCCAATTCAGATAATAGCGGGACGAAGCGAACGATAACGGATTGTTCTCTTTTCCTGACGTGAACGTCTGGGCCATTTTCATAGTCAGGTAATTATCGCCAAAAACGCGAATGACCCCATCCAAACCATACGCATAGTTATAACCCCCGCCGGTGCCAATTCGGCTTGTCATCATTCCCCCGATATAAGAGTTGGGGTTGAAGAGTTGCCGGCGCAGCCGCAACACGGCCATATTTTCTGAAGATAAATTCTCGCTGGACGAGGTCTGCATATCAAGAAAGCCCAGATCCCAGGGCCCCACCCTTCCCACAACCCGAGCGCCCCCTAAAATCCCCACCAACCGGGTCTCTTGAATGCCGATCCGCCGGCTGTAGAAAAGCCGGTTGCGGTCGGTCGTTTCGAACTCAAAATCAAAAATGCTGGAGCGTTCCTGGAAGAACAGCCGTTTCTCGGGGAAAAAGAGGGAAAAGCGGGTCAGGTTAACCTGCTCGTCGTCGGCTTCAACCTGGGCGAAATCGGGGTTTAAGGTCAGGTCAAGCGTTAGGTTGCTGGAGGGTCTGTATTTAAGATCCAGGCCCGCCTGCCGTTCTATATTTTCGCGCTGCCGATAGCCCGTCTTGGCATCATTGAGTTCTGCAGTCCGGCCCAATCCTCCCAGAGCATAGGGGGTCATATACACGGGCCTCTGATTGACGACGCCTTCCAGCAAAAATTCCTGGGCCTGGGACGGCTTGAACTTGCTCCAGAAGCCCCAATCCGGAGGTATGGCCGGAAAAATGTCCCATTCATTCTTCCGGGCGATTTGCCTCCAGACGATGATTCCCACAACGACGCGACCGTCTTTATTTTGGAAACGAAGGCTCGAAAAGGGGATGCGAAATTCGGCAAACCAGCCTTCGCCGTTTCGGGCTGTGGCGACGTCCCAGAAACTGTTCCAACTTATATTGATAGGCTCCTCTCCCTGGGCATCGCCAAACACGGCCGCATCCCAGCGCAGGCCTGCGGGTGTCGTGAAAAAGGCCAGGGCATTCTCCTTGTCGTTGAAAGAATCGATAACGATGCCGAACCACTCGCAGCTGGGATTGCCCGAATCGCGCTGTTTGGAGTTGGAATAGATATTTTCCGGTTCTCGATCATAAAGCCGGCCGGCCATGTAGAGATAGTCCTCGTCATAGGCTAACAAGACTTCGGTACGTTCTGAAGGCTCAGCTCCGGCCAGGGGTTCGATCTGGACAAAAGAAAGGGACTCGATATTCTGCCAGGCCGGCTCGTTGCTCAGTCCGTCAAGGATTACAGGCCCGTTCGTCCGCGACAGCACCATCAGGTTGCGTTGACCGGGTTGCGCGCGGAGGCTCAGCACGGACCGTCCCGGAGAAGCTCCCGGAGCAATATCGTTTTTCTCCAGGGCAGGGATGATTCCCGGCAAAATGAAAAAAGCGAGGAAGAGAAATACGAGATTACGCCAGAAAGTCATCGGGCACATCCAGGAGGCGAATGACATCTCTCATCCGGCCGGATACATCAAACCCCATCGTACAGGAAACAGCGCACCGACGACAAGACCGGCAGACGATCTCGTCCGGCTCGCGCTCCAACAGTGTGGCTTTTGCTTTTGCAGGTTGATGATAGCCATAAGCATACATAAAGCTCCTCATCACGGTAGGAATCTCAAGGCCGAAGGGACACTGTTCCCTGCACGCGCCGCACTGAGCGCAGTAAAGACCGGCGAGCTTCATCTTCTCCCCGAACCGGAGATCCTCTTCCTCCTGCGCCGTCAGACGCAGGTCTTCCATCACGCCGACATCCTGCGCCAGCTGGTCGAAGTTCTCGACTCCAGGGATGATGGTGTGGATATTTTCACTCTGGAGAACCCATTTCAAGGCCGCCTGGACATTGACAGGATACTTCCGGTCGCGATCCCAAAAAGCGCCGGCGACGGTCTTCATGGCGATGATGCCGAGGCCGGCCTGAGCCGCCGAAGCGACGGCCTTCCGGACCTCCTCGCGGTGCGGCTGGCGAAAATTGTGGGAGGTGAGAATCACATCATAGATCCCTTCCTTGACCACGGCGGGAATCAGCTCGAGTTCCTTATGGTGAAACGTGGCTCCTAAGAAGCGCGTTTTCCCTTCTTCTTTAATCTCCTGCAAGACGTCTTTGATGAGGGCGAGACTCAGCAGATCCGGTCTTTCGACCCCATGCAGGAAGAGAATATCAAGATAATCTACGCCGAGACGCCTTAAGCTCACTTCCAATTTTCTGCGAAAGTCCTCCCTGAATTCATCAGCGCCGACGTCCGTCGGAGGCAATCCCGTCAGGTTGTCGCGCAGCCCCAGTATTTTAGTGGCAGCGATGTACGATTCCCGGGGCCTTCCCTTTAGAGCTTGTCCCAGCAGCATCTCGCTCATGCCCGCGCCGTAACGATAAGCTGTATCAAAATACATCACTCCAGCATCCAGCGCTCTTTGAACAAGATCGATGCTGGACAGAGCACCCAGGCTGATAACGGGAACGCGGATGTCCGTCCGTCCCAGAGTGCGGAAAACGACTCCCCTGCTTTTCCCATCATGCGGAGTCTTATGTGCCATACTCCGGCTGCTGGATTGAATAGGCGAAAAAGAAAGCCCGGCAGCCCCAACCAAGCTTCGTCTCAGGAATTCTCTTCGCGTTGCATAATAATTTTTTCCAAGCATCTTTCCTCCTGACCGATCTTTGAGCCGGCTCCGATTTAATAAAGCGGATTGCCGTAGACCGTCCCCCTGATAGCAAAAAGCTCGAGAAAACCGAGCTTTCCTCTTTTCAAAAAATCTATGGGCGGGCCGTAGATATCAGCGGGGGGTGTTTTTTCACTGATCTCCGTCACCTTGAAGGAGAAACCGACCCGGCTTCCCCCTTCAAACACCTCCTCCTCCGAGGCAAGGACAAATCCCCGGATTTTCCCGAGTTCCGTAAGATAGGTCGAGCGCGGATTGAAGAAGGAGGCAACCCATTGATGGATCTTGTCGGCCATCTTCCAGTCAAAGGCAACGTCCTGCGTGCTGATGATCCGTCTTCTCCTGTCATAAAATCGGTCATCTCTCCGGATCATCCATTCCGCAACATCATAGACAGCGCATTTTTTGCCGAGAACGCTCTCCTCCCTGCCGGCTTCCGACACTTTCCCATCGATCTCAAAATCTTTCAGACGTTCAGGCAGGGGTGGCTCGACATGGGCGGTAAGGACCATGGGAAGAGGAATCTCCACAAAAGACTTACTGGTCATATTGACAACCAGAATCCGCTGTTTTTCTTGGTCTAAAATCAAGCGCCAGTCGCCGTATCCGCTGTAGTCAAAACGCCATCCCGAGCTGGTGAAAGACACCTTGTCTCGGCCGAACCACCACTCGTTGACCACCTCGGAATCCGGCACATTATGGCCGTAGCGGTACCCGCCCTCGATATGAAGAATGCCCTTGACATAAATCTCCGCTTGGAGCCAAGAAGGCAAGAGCAGGAGGCAAAGAGCCACCATGCCTAAAGTCAGCGCTTTTCTCATCGGACCTCCTTGTTTCAGCCGCTGAACGCAAAATTGATCCATCGACACACGTAAGTTAGAGTAAAAAAAGGCGCGAATCGACCTGCCCCATAGGGCCGAACCGGGGAATGATTGCGGCTTCCTGATCCCGGATGCTGGGGTCTAATACAAACGCATTAAATAGTTTGGGCCCCCGGGGAACCAGTCCCGTCGGTTCCCCCCGTCGCACCTCTGTCGGCGACGCGGACGATTTCAGAGCCCCCCTCAGATTATCGGAGGGGGTAGGGGGTGGCAAGAAATATGAACAGAGTCTCGGGCGCGTCGCCGAGATAGCCTTCATAGGACTCGGGTCCCCCCTCCGCTACGGGGGCTTGAGGACGGCATTCAGGGCCGTTCATAGATTGTAACTTTTTTTATTGTGTTCGTATTAGCTCTGCTGCTTCCGGAATTGGGAAGGAGTCATGCCGGTATGCTTCTTGAAGGCCGTGTTGAACACGGATTTGGAATTGAACCCGGTCCCGTAAACGACCTGGAGGACTGTTCGCTTTCCGTTATCCGGATCGACGAGCAGCCTCCGGCTCTCCTTGATGCGATACGAATTGACAAAATCGAAAAAGTTCTGGCCGAAATGGGTGTTGAGAACCTGGGAGAGATGGTGGCCCGGAATGGCAACTTTCCTGGCCAGCCCCCCAAGCGACAGGAGCGGATCAAGATAGGGCTTCTCTCTCTCCATGAAACACTCGAGCTTTTTGGCATATTCCTCTTTCTGCTCTTTGGAGAGCAAGGCCTTTTCATACTTACGCTGGTGATTGACCTCCTCGGCTCCGGCGAACACCTCGGGCTGCTTTAATCCCTTGAAGAACATCACGGCCAGGAAAACGATAAAGACGATCTGGGCCAAATAATAGAGGACGACAACCCTCATATCGCCAGTGGCGAACCAGAGCCCATACTCAATCACCTCCAAAGATCTGACGACGATAAGCCCGGTGAGAACAAAATTGAGCCAGGAAAGGTTGATCTGCTCAACGGTGGAATAGACATCTCGAAGATTTCTTCGGAACAATCGCAGAACCACAAAGGAAGCCACGGCATAGGTCAAGAATTGCAGGTAAGCGAGGAGGCTATAGACCAATCCCTCTAGATTGCCGAACAAAGACCCATCTTGAAGCATCTGCCGCAGTGTCTCTGCGCTGTGGAGGTGGTACTTGAGGAGGATCAAAACCACAAAAAAAGCAAAAGGAACGAAGTGGAAAAGATGAACTTTTTTGAGTCTGAAGTCCCTTAGGGTCAGGGACAGGACATAAAAATAAAGAAGAGGAGCAGCCAAAAAAGGAAAGGGAAAGTCGATGTACAGGATATGGGGGATATGGGTGAGCAGATACCGCTTGAGGTCCAGGAAATGGACAAAGACTCCGCCCAGCTCTATGATAGCAAGAACAAACAAAAACGCGGCCAGGATGATATTGGCCAGCCGTTTCCTGTGCTTCTGGGAAAGAAGATAAAACAGGAAGAAAAGGCACTGGAAAATGATGAGGACATGAAAGACACTTTTTAAGTTATGGAGCAGGTTCATCTCAAGTCTCCGGCTCCTTTTCTATCGTCATGAGCCTTGTTCCGAAAAATCTCTCTCCCGGAAAATTATCATATCCTCGGCGGATCATGCAAACTTCGTCATTTTCTTTCAAAGGTACGCTTCTTCCTGATGAGGCAGAAAAGGCTGGACTCATCGACTTCGACGATATTGACATCGACATAAAATTTGGAGGTCAAGGCGAGGAATTGCTCCGGGGAAAACGTGGTTGCCCTGAAGCCGTCCTTGCAGACGATCATCCCATCCCCTGTTTTTTCTTCGTCGATATCGCCCAGGAGTCCCTCTGCAGCCTGAAGCCGAAACCATTCCAGGCGGTGTCGCCAAAATTTCTCCGAGTAGGTCGAAAAAAGGACGATGCCGTTTTCCCTGGCGACACGGATGCTTTCGGAGACGAGCTGGAAGGGATCGACCTGGAAAGCGGAAATCCCGTTCTGGATGCAGACAACCGCGTCAAAAGACCCGTCAAAAAAACTCATCCCTCCGGCGTCCATTTTCAAGAGAAGAGAGTTCCGGACTCCGTGGAGAAAAGAGAGACCGAATTTTAAGCTGGAAAGGGACGTATCGATCCCGACAACAAAGGCCGCTTTTTTGGCCAGTTGAGGTATGACCCGCCCGTATCCGCAGCCCAGGTCGAGGACGACATCACCGGGAGGGACCCTGTCAAGGACGAAGTTGACTTCGGCCTGGAGATACTGCCGGACTCTCGGAGGAGCGATGTCATAGCATCGTTTGAGCCGTTCCGCCGCCAGATCGTCCGAGTAGTAGATATTGGCCATTCCTTTTCCGCAGATTGCCTATCCCATATCCTCGATCCGGTAAATGACCTTGGCCAGCGGGTCGGGGCATTGGAATTCGCGAGTGATTTCCAAGATATTGTTTTCGGGATCTGTCGGGACGCTCGCCGCAATGAGGGGCGCAAAAATGCTTCCCAGAGCGAAAAGGCAGACGCCCTGGCCGTCCGGGATCTCGAGGCGGGCATTCTTGACATAAAAAACCGTGCCCGCTTTCGCCCGACTGCAAGGGCCTTCGACACAGGTGACGGTCACCTTAAGATTTTTCAGTTTCACGTGATTTTCTCCTTTCTGAACCGGCCCCGAGCTGAGATAGGTGCGTTGTCCCTAAAGGCTGATTTTTTCGACTTTAATTCGGTCGGGGTCGCTCGTTCCGACACCTTTTTTGCCCGCTAGGTCGATATGGTCCACAGGCCTCCTTCCCGAATAATATCCCGCTGATTCTCTTAAGGAAGGGAGGCCTTTTTCAAGGCGCTTCGACTCGATAACCTGGAATCCCACCGCATCCAGGGCAACGGGATCGGTGCCCAGCCAGAGGGTTTTGGGAGTAAAGAAAAAGCGAGAGCTGTCCGGGACCGGCCCGCCCTCGTAGCAGCCCTCCAGCCCGTCGATAAGGTGAAGGACGACCTTTTTACGGACAAGGGGTTGAGAACAAAAATCCGCAATAAAAGGCCCAATATACTGAGGCTTGTGAAACCGGTTGTTATTATTACATAGGCCATAAGCAAGGTTTTTCAGGCACATGGTCACACCCGAATTGCTGTGATCCTTGATGATGGCCAGGTTGATGACCTTGTCGCAATCCCGGGTGAAAATGCTCGAATACAGGGAATCGATTCCTTCCTCCCGCTCATCCGGAGTATCAAAATCCGACCTGTAGACGACATCGGGATCCAGCCTTCTAACAGAGGGATCCCGACTCTCCGTTCCATAGCAGCGGACTCCTTGGTCTGAAACGTTCAACGTGAACTTGCAGGCGATCATGTGATGCTCCCAGCGGTCCCAGACGATGATATTGTTTTCCTTTATCCCATAGTCTTTAAGTTCCTCAACCATGGCCTGGATGAGTTCATGGTGGGTGAAAAGGAGAGGCCGGCCCAGGGTGTTGATCTTGAGGCCGATCCTGTCATTCAGGCTCAAGAATTGTCTCCAGGGCTGGTCGTTCCCGGTCAGGGCTTTCATTCCCTTCCGGAGCATCGTTCTCACCGCGGTTTTGTCGACCCGCCGGCCATCAACGACCGAGCCGGGATGGGTGACCTCAATGACCCGGCTTGGCAATTCCGTGCTAGACCTGAAGCCGAGTCCCGTTTTCGCAGCGAGCCCTGCTCCCAAAGCGGCGGATGTTCCTTTTACCATGAATTCCCGTCTATTCATTTTCTTTTTCATTCTTCTCTCCCGCATCATTTAATTGGTCGTATTATAACCCAATAGCAATAACAAAGACGGCCGCCATGGCTAAGAACCTCAGCAGACAATCAAAGGGTTAGGCCGCTTTTTCACCAAGAAGCCTTACGTACACAAGCAAATCACTCCGCGAGAAGCAGCAAAAAATGACCTCATGAATACATTGCAGCTCCTGTACCAAAGTGCGGACAGTAGATACAGCAACGTCCGCCGCGAGTTCGATAGGATACCCATAGATTCCGGTACTGATGCTCGGGAAAGCGATTGTGCGTATGGCGTTGGCCGCGGCGAGCTCAAGCGAACGACCGTAGCAAGAAGCCAGGAGCTCTGGCTCCCCATGCGTACCGCCCCGCCAGACTGGACCAACGGTGTGGATAACGATCTTCGCGGGAAGGTGGTAGCCCCTTGTGAGTTTGGCATCGCCAGTTTGGCACCCTCCCAGCAGGCGACACTCTTTTACGAGGTCCGGCCCGGCGGCCCGATGAATTGCTCCGTCTACGCCGCCGCCTCCAAGGAGCGAGGAGTTCGCAGCATTGACAATTGCGTCAACTGCGAGCGTCGTGATGTCCGCCTGAAGCGCACGAAGTAAGGCAGACATGCTAGTGCCGCCTAACGTTCGGGTCACCCGCGGCGGGTACGCCATCGCGTGGACCCACTTGTTGGCCGATTTCCTTCTCGTATTCGATCATCCTCTGTCTTGGATCGCGATCCCAAGGAATACGGCGGACTTCCCGGAATCCGCATGCCGTATACATCCGTTGAGCGGGAATGAAGAAGGGGTGGTCGTTGGTAGAGGCTTTAGCCGTCTCAATCGCCATTTCCCGGAACCGTCGAAGGATTTCCTGAATCTGCTGCTTCCCAAAACCCCTTCCCCTGAACTCGGGCAATACGCAGTTGTGGCCGACGATGCCGAAGTAAGGCCTCTGTCGCGGATCCCATGAGCCAAACCCTACGATGCGACCATCTAGTCGGGTAAGAAATATGCAGGCCCCAACAGATGTCGGACGTCCGAAGACCTCACAATCGTATTGCTCCCAATTCGCCTGCTCGGGCTCCCACAGCAAGGGATCGCTCTTCACCAGGTCAGCATAGGCCTGCCTCAGGAGCAATGCAATAGTTCCTGGTTTTTGATCAAAGGGTGTCGTGAATTCTACGTTCATGTCTCTCGGCCAACAATGTTTCCGCTTCATGTGCCGTATATGACGCCAGTTCGGTCGGGAAGGGTTCACAATTCGTCACTACGTACCCAATGCGATATCAAGCATTCCGTTCAGCTCTAACTTCGTAGTGTTGTGAGCGTGCATCAAACCGCAAAAGCAACTCTCTT
>Ga0315279_10007129_pt1 | contig 13907 bp, 12 predicted proteins | sample YL17G06_20_MG_FD_203694 | JGI IMG/M metagenome (GOLD analysis project Ga0315279, IMG submission 203694) | Sediment microbial communities from Yellowstone Lake, YNP, Wyoming, USA - YL17G06_20 | ecosystem: Environmental > Aquatic > Freshwater > Lake > Sediment | place: USA: Wyoming | collected... | reverse complement strand
AACCCTCTACCTGGTGGTGGAGCCTGCTGGCTGCCAGGAGCGGAGAAATCGTGTTCGTGGAGGAAGGATTTTGAATAAATTTCAATATGGCATAGATAGAGACATTGCTGTGCCAGCTTCATTTTCAAAACGAGTGCTAAAGGAATAAGGCGTTGCAGATAATACACCGCTATCGGTTGATATCTCTCCTTTTCCGTTCTTGAGAGCACCTTTCCAGATGGCAAAAGCCTTTCTTTTCATGTCTTCTCCCGTTTTAGATAAATGTAATTTGCACACACTGATATTTTGCTCAATTATGAAGTAAATAAATTCCAGTGTTTAGTGCTAGTATTCTTGCATATCGATAAAGGTGCCGTGCCAATTGTGATACCAGACCTGACCGGTGAATCCGTTTACGCTCAACATACCTGAAATTTCTCCGTCTTTTGTAACCGTATGAATGGTGTAATACCCGTAATACCCCTCTGCTTCTTCAGCTATTTCGCCTGTATTCATCTTAGTCAGGTATCTGTCCGCTATTGCAATTGCTTTCTTCTCATCTATTGGCATAAGTAAATTATTACTCGATATATCCATTCTGCTGTGCATGCCGTATTTCAGATTCCACATCATATTGGGTCCATATTCAGGGAATATTGAGCCATCACTTTTATCCAACAGCAGCTCCAGTGCACCAATACCTGTATCTTTCTCAACAACCTCTATATAAAAGTTATTAGAGAATTCCATGATCTCTGTTATTTTCAAATTTTTTAATTCATAAGAGCTTAGATAAGCATCAGAACTATCTTTTACCTCCTGAAAGCTGAAGCTTTTTAAACTCAGATTTTTATCTGAAAACCTCCTGGAACTCATCATGTTCATCATGTCGTTCATCCCAAATGAATATCCCCGGGATGTGCCAAAGTTACTTCCAAAGCAAGCCCCTATATCCAACCCACACCCGTAACATGCAATAAATCCGGTTACGACCAGACCGAGAATGCCAATGGATAAGAAGACAATCGACAGGATTAAATATTTTTTCATGTTCATTGTCTCTGATGATCAGCTTAAATCTTTTTTCATCTCATCGTATTCTTTTTTCGATATCTCCCCTCTGGCATATCGTGTCTTCAGTATTTCAATTGCGCTGTCTTTTTTGATTTCAGCAGAACCTGATGCAGAAGTTTTTCTCACTAACCAGATTATGAGGAGCACGACTCCAGTTATGATCAATAAAAAGAAGATGAGATTAAAAATCATCCAGAATATTCCTGCCCCACTGGCGAAACCACCCATCATGTAAGGACCCATCATAATATATTCTCCTTTCTGTTGAACTAAATACCCTACAACTGAAAATAGTATATAACAAATGCTGTAATTAATGGAGTCCCTGGGCGGACTCGAACCGCCGACACCAGGTTTAGGCTCTTAATGTTGGTAAGATTAGGTTAGAGTAGGCAAGGGCTTGCGACGGGGTAATTAAGAGTTTGATCGGTCAAATGATATTTCTGCAGGATGACTAAGAAATTTATGCGTTGAGACGAAAAAGTGTACAAAGGCGGGGGATATCAGTATTCGCCCCCATATATTTAGAAGAAGTATCTTCTGATAAGAACATTTCGGTCATTACCGTGTAGCTTGAGACTTAAACATCAAAGAATGCCCGCCTTTTTTGCAAGAGAAAGTACTCCCTGTATGCTCAACTGATCGATGTCGGCCTCCTCGGTGATCATACTCACGTTGCATTCAGGGCTTACCTTTGTTTTCAGAAGATGTTCATAAATGCGGCACCTCCGCTTCATGCCTATAAGAATAAAACTCGTGCTCGACAAGCCCATAAGCTCTCGGACCTGGTGCAGTGCACGCATATCCTCGGCCGCGAGTAAAGTCTCAGCGAAAAGTTTCCGCTCATACCAGTGAGCATGGACTAAAGTATCAAGGAACCGGACATACATCAGCCCGCGAAGGAAACCCGATCTTATAATCTCGTCGTATGCGATATCGACGACATCCAGGTTGAAGTAATCCGTATCGTCGAAATCATCTTCGCTCCGGACCGACTTTCCTACGAATGTCTCCTTCAGCACTGCCTCATACAGCTGTCCTGAAAGGGTTGTCACGCTTCCAAGAATCCTTTTTTCCTCGTCGATGGGTATCAGCTTTGTGTGTGAGGAGAGTATAGTGATGATGGTAGGTAGCTTTACCTTCCGATCTTCCAGCAGGCCAGCTACCTGAACCTCCTCCCCACGCATGAAATCCAGAGTCCCGACATCCCGCATTGATATCTTACTGGGATCATAGAAGTTCTTAATCCCCTTTACAAAATAGAGCGGGATCGATGGCGGGAATACATCTAAGTCTTTGACACATGTGATATTAGCAGCGAGAGTGTCGAGGGTGCAGGGAGCCCAAAGATGTGGGATCTCCACAAGACCCAATTCCGATGTAATCATACCGGAGGAGAGGATACAGTGTATTTCTGCCACACCGATGCCGGTTTCCCGCAAGGCCTGGTCAAACACTTCCCGAAGACCGTCCTTGAGGACCTGGTTATTTCCGTGGATCGCAGTATCGCGAACACCGACCTTCTGACTAGCCCTGGTAATCACGCCTCCATTTTCGTCTACAATGTAGACACGGGAGTTCGTCGTTCCGCAGTCAATTGTCGCAATGAACATATCACAACACTCCTAGTTTATGTAAAGCTGTGCTCAGAGCTCTCTTTTCATTATCAGTCGCCGGTACGAACGGCGCGCGTGGGTAGGCGTTGATGATACCTCGCAGGGACGCAATGCAATAAATCGCCTGCTGCGTCGAGCGGGCAAGATACATAAGGCTTCTCATCTCATTTACAAGGAACTGCGTTCTCCGACATGCATCGAAATCGTTCCTCATACCCTCCTCCCACATTTTAACACACAGCTCGGGAAAGGTGTTCCCGATTCCCGGTATATAGGCTTCGCAACCCAGAACTCTGGCGGAAAGCCACATCGCCTCCGTGCCAAGAACGACATCGAAGTCATCCTCAGCAAATTCCCTGAGGTAGCTCGCATGGGATTGGATGTTGAAGCTTGCATCCTTGATTCCGTGAAGTCCGATCTCCTTCAACTTGTGTATTGTTGATAGGCTGATGTCATAGCCCTGGAATTTCGGGTTATGATATACATAGACTGGGAAATCCGAATCAACTGCCCGGATAATGTCCGAGTAGAAATATAAAAGATCATCCTCACCATGGGTGTAATAATATGGGCCGACAGCCGCTACTGCGTCGCACCCGATTTCCTTAGCGTGTTGAGAGAGTTCCAAGGTATCCCGGGTGTTCGTCGTTCCCGTATGAGCAACGATGGTCAGTTTCCCCGCAGCCGCATTGACGGTCGTCTCGGCAACCTTCTTTCGCTCCTCGATCGACATCATTGGGCCGCTCCCGTAGGAGCCGCAGATGAAAAGACCCTGGACATGCTGGCTGAGGAATTTCACCAGCCGCTTTAGGTCTGCTAAATTGAGGTCCCCTCGTTTATCGAAGGGTGTTATCATGGGTGGAATAACCCCTTTAAGTTTGAACATTTATTTTATCCTTTCTGTGTCGGCGCCGGTGTCGTCTACTCTTATGACTCAAGCGCTCAGTTGAATGTTGACTACATGCCTTGGGCGTAGGTCCAAAGAAGCCGCGTTCCTTCTCGCCCTTTCCTGGGCTCCAACCTTCGTATGCGCTCCTTGATTATTTCAGTATCCAGGTTTAGTTCGATAGAACGCCGTTCAATATCGATCATGATCTCATCACCGTCCTCTACACATGCGATCTCACCGCCTTGAGCGGCTTCCGGGCTTAGATATCCGATCGAAAGACCTCCTGTCGCACCGGAGAACCTCCCGTCGGTTACGATAGCGATCCTCTGGCCAAAAAAAGCGCCGGCGAGGCGATGCATTTCACGCATACCCGGCCCTCCCTTCGGTCCTTCGTAGCGAACGACTACGACGCTTCCCTCGGCGATCTTATTTGCCTCGACCGCTTCAGTTGCCTGCTCCTCTGAGTTGAAAACGATTGCTGGACCTGTGAATTTCATCATTCCTTCAGGAACCGTCGACAGCCTCAATGCTGCCCCTTGTCGGGCGATGTTCCCCTTCAGAATGGCGATCCCACCCTGCTTTGAAACTGGGTTTTTCAGAGGCCGTATAACGGCGGGGTCCAGGTTGAGCGCACCTAAGGCGATTTCCTTGATACTCTTTCCTTCGACGTTCATGCATTCTGGCTCGAGAAGGGGAAGTAATTCCTTCATAATAGCGGGAATGCCTCCGGCTCTGTGTAGGTCGGCGATCGAGTGAGGACCGCTGGGATTAATAGTGCATAGCTGTGGAGTGCGGGAGTTTATTGCACCGATGATGTCGAAATCGATCTGCACCCCGACTTGCTGGGCGATGGCCGGCACATGCAGAAGCTGGTTTAAAGAACCAGAAAGGGAAGCCAATACCGTTAGTGCGTTTTGAAAAGATTTAGCCGAGATAATTTCTGAAGGCTTCCGCGATGAGGCCGCAAGAGCTACAGCAAGTTGACCGGTTTCTTGTGCACACCTCATCCTGTCGTTTGTGGCAGCTGGTATGGTCGATGAGCCGGAGATCGCAAGCCCCAATGCTTCGGTAAAGATATCCATTGTATTCGCGGTTCCCATGTACGGACAGACACCCGGGTGAGGATACAACGCCGCGTTGCTCTCCGCCATCTCACGTTCACCAATCTTGCCATTCAGGAAATCTTCCCGCAACTGCTTAGATTCGGAGAAGGAAATTGCTGGAATGCAAGTGCCGCTGCAGATATGGATACAGGGGATATCGAGCCTGAAGGCTGCCATCAGCATGGCAGGGGTGATTTTGTCACAGGATGAGATGAGCACCAACCCATCTGCAATAGACTGGGAGCGCAGCATGATTTCAATGGAATCAGCGATGATTTCCCGGCTGGGCAGGATGTAATCCATGGCTTCATGCCCTTGTGCGAGGGCATCACAAGGGCCTATCGTATTAAACTCTAACGGAAGTCCACCCGCGACCCGGACCCCCTCCTTTACCCTGTCAGCTATTTGCCTTTGGGGAATGTGACCGTGGTTGAACTCGTTCCAGGAATTAGCGATCGCGATTATTGGTTTACCCAGGTCATCATAGGTCCAGCCGCAGGATAACAGATGGCTTTTGATTAGCGCTTTGGTAAAACGAGGCAGTCGTTCAAGATTTTTACCCATTCACAGCTCCTTTCACGTGCAATCGGCATTTGGAAGCGGGGAGGTTTTCTCGTCTTTTCTTTTCCGATGATCAGGACAGGAGGATTCGCTGCTTCCCTCGGCTGATGGTTTTAACAGTCCGAGTGCTTTGAGTCCCGAATGTACCTTCTCTCGAGTTGTATCATCGATTTCAATCAAGGGGCTGCGAGCATACCCAGCATCGATACCCCGTATCCTGAGGATCTCATGAAGGATAGGCACCGTTGGACCGGATTTTGCCAGGTCGCGGATCTTCAGGATCAGTCGTTGCAATTCCATGGCCTGTTGTCTGTCTCCGCACTGGTATGTGTCGTACATCTTCTTTAACAGTTCGGGGAATACGTTTGCTAAGCCGCAGATCATGCCTTTAGACCCAGCATCGAATGCGGCCATGAAGAAAGCTTCGGTACCCACGATCAAGTTGAAATCTGGATATGCGGAGACAGCATTTTGAAAGAGAAAGAAATTTACAATGTCGAATGAACTGTCCTTGCAGCCACGCAGACCGTGGTGGGCGAGGCGCGATAGAAGCTTCGGTGTGATGGCATTCTGAGAGTAGTGATGGTTATTATAGACAAAGACCGGGAACTCATCCTCGTTTACGGCATCGATCAGACTGGCGAAGTGACGATAAAGATTCTCTTCGGGCAGGTGCGGGGAATAGTAGGGTGAAATCACTCCTACACCTGCTGCTCCTGCTTCCTTAGCATGCTGTGCAAGCTTGATGGTCGGTTGTGTACCGGGATGGCCCACGTGAGCTACAATAGGGACACGGCCGTTCACCTCATCAAGGATGATTGTCAAAACCCGCCTTCTCTCCTCGGTGGACATCAGGGGACCGCACCCGTACGTGCCGATCGGGTAATATCCATGCACGAAGGGCAAAGTGAATCTGACAAGCTCCCGGATGCCTTTTTCATATATTTCTCCTTCTTTAGTGAATGAGGAGAGCAATGGGGGGATGATACCAATGAATTCATTCGCTTTCATTATAATATCTCCTTTTTGTTCTTTCTGCTTCCTAAACTATAAATTTCTGTATTGAGCCGATCATATTTAGCTATGAGATCCCGATAGAACTTCTGGTTTTCCATGTCAGGGTCTTGTTTTCCCGCAACGTCGACGAGGTTCACCGATTCCTCAAGACTTGAAAGTGCGCCGATAGCTCTTAAACCAAGGATGACACCGCCCCAAGCGGCAACTTCCTGGATGCGGGGCAACCAGAGCGTCTTACCAAAGAAATTGGCGACAATCTTCAGCCAGACGGGTGATTTCAAGATTCCTCCGGTAACCACCAGTTCTGGTTCTGAATCAGGGGCCAGCATCTGGTAAACTGAATAGAGGTTGTATGCGAGACCCTCCATCAGTGCACGGACAAGATGGCTGCGACAATGACTGAAGGTGAGCCCGAAGATGACGCCTTTGGCGTTAGGGCGATAATGAGGACACCGCTCGCCGCTGAGGAGAGGAATGAAGAATAGCCCATCAGCTCCAGCAGATGTCTCTGCTGCAAGCTGGTTCATCTGGATGAATGCCTCATCTTCCACTTTGGCCGGGGGCATCAGGTTATCAGCAAACCAGTGAAGAACATTTCCCGCGTTATGTAGGACCCCACCCAATAACCAGTTACCATCAGCGAGATAATAGCACCATGCTTCAGACCCAGGAATGACACGGGGTGAGAGCATGCGCCTGCGTAAGGCTGCTCCAGTACCCACAGTGAGACTCATCCTCTCAGTAGCCAGCCCCACGCTTCCAAGGTGGGAGAGAGCCCCATCGCTGGCTCCGATAACCCCTGGCGTTCCTTCAAGAAGTCCAAGACGCGAGGCATACTCCCGCCTTAGTCCTCCTGGAATAATTGATGTAGGCTCGACACTCTCTGAGAAACGGTCAGGTGTTAGATCGATTTCGGAGAGGAGGTCATAATCCCAGTCCATGGTTCGCATATTCCATATGCCTGTGCCAGAAGCGATGGAGTGGTCGACCTGATGCGCCCCAAAGAGGCGATCAATGATGTACTCCTTAATGGAAATAAACCTGGCGGCGTGCTTGAACACATCCGGTGTTTCCTCCCGAATCCATGCGAGACGTGAAAGGAAATACATCGGATGAAGTGTGCAACCGGTCCGCTGCTTGACTTCTTCCGTATCAAGACGGGCTTTTAATCGCTCATTCTGTGCGATAGATCGCGTATCCGCCCACGTGGTGGCGCGGCACAGTGCATTGCCTTCCCGGTCAACTGGGAGCAGGCTCTGCAAGATGCCGTCGAAGACGATTGCAGTGATAGTATGCGGCGGGCCGAGCGAATTATTCATAAGGCGACGAGTCGCTTTCAGGACAGCAGCGAATATTTCATCTGGATCCTGCTCTACGAAGCCCGGTCTGGGATAATATGTAGCGTAGCTTTCTGTTTCTTGCCCGATGATCCCGATACCTTGCTGATAGAGGATCGCTTTTGTATGCGTCGTTCCGATGTCGATTGAGAGTAAGTAGACGTTATCCTTACAGCTCATAACCTGTGCTCCCAACGAGTGGCATGATCTCGCCACCATTTTTTATAACGGCGATGCTGGCTTTCTTTCCTTTCCGCTTCAGCGCGAAAGTCAGGGCTTCCTGGGGACTGGCTGCCCAGTGGAATCCAAGTTTAGCAGCTGTCTGAGGATCTATGCCTGAACTTACAAGGACTCCAATCGCCTTCTCGTAGATGACCCTTCCGACGTGTACAAGATGTGCTGCTAATGTCAGGTCCCGGATTTCCCCCCGTTTGACCATCGATTCCACCTCGGCGAAAGGACGATAGCCAATATCCAAAATCTGGGGGTGTTCCACAGAAACCCCTTCGGGACAGGGAGTTACGAGAATAAGAATCCCTTCCGGCTTAAGTGCTAGGTCTGCCGAATAAATCCCTTTTGCTGCCTGCCAGAGATTTAAGTCCGCAGGATGGGAATCGGTGATCACTATATCAACGGGTTCTGGTATTGGTATGCCGAAGATCTCCATGGATTTCCGTGCGCCGAGGCGAAATGCTTCCAGCGGGTCACCGCAGATACAATGGACTATCTTCGTCTTGCCATCAAGCACCGCATTAACGATGAATTTTAATCCGGCGGCTTTTGCCACTGCCTCTATTTCCTGGCGGACTGGATTATCGATTCTTCCGATGATCTCAGTCCCTGGGAATCGTGCACTGAGCCAGTGAGTCTGGCCTGTTGTAACGGCACCGCAAGCACCGGGTTGAATGATCTTTCCCCCACCGGAAAACCCAGCTACTCTATGAGGCACGATTTGCCCTATTCCAACTACGTAATCGGACTCTATCACTGCCCGGTTTACCCAAATCTCTGTGCCGCCAGCCGTATTAGGCAATTGAACCAGCTCCTTAGGATCATCATATCTGTGGTCTAAGACGTTATAATTTGCCATCACGTGGTGCCCGAACTTTTTAAGCTTCTCTGCTTGTGTCATCGGGCGATGAGTTCCGGAGGCAATAAGCAGCTTGATGTTGTCCTTATCGATGGCGGCGGCGCTCATCTCTTTAAGCACTTCCCATAAAATAAGGTGGATCGGTGTATTGCGTGTGTAATCGTCCACCAAAATGAGAACCTTCTTTTTGCCCTTAACCATTTCCCGGATACGAGGAAGGCCAACAGGGTTTTCGAGGCCTTTCTTAATTATGTCCGTTTCCCTATATTCCTGCTCAGGCAACGTTCTTGGTTCAAGCCATGAGATAGAAGCAGACTCGGGTATCTCGAGGGTGGGAACTCCCGGATACGGAAAGGAAACCTTCAATGTGTTGGCTCCTTTTTTTTGTTATCCTGCAGGGCATTGCTGAGTGCAGAAATGCAGGCTTCATCCATTTGTCTCAGAGTCTCATTGGTGTATGCCCCGATATGTGGTGTAACGACCACATTTTCCATCTTAAAGAGCTCTTTTAGGGCCGGTGGTTCGCTCTCAAACACATCCAGTGCAGCACCTGCTAATTGCTCGGTGGTCAACGCTTCCATCAGGGCCTGCTCATCAACGACCCTGCCGCGGGAAGTATTGATGAGAAAAGCGCCCTTTTTCATTCGTCCCAACTTCTCTCGGTCTATGAAATGGGTTGTTTGTTGGGTCAAAGGAAGGTGCAGAGAGATGAAATCGGCTGATTGGAGCAGGCAATCGAGTGTTACATACTTTCCGCCGGAGGCGATGAAACTGGGGTTATGAACGACATCATAACCGAGAATGGTCATATCCAGTCCAGAAACCATCCGCGTAAGGGCACATCCGATAGAACCCGTACCGATTACCCCAAGTGTCTTTCCGATTACACTGGTCCCAATGAATCCTTCACAATTTCCATTTCTGAGTTCTCTGTCTCCCTTGACAATATTACGGGCAACGGAAAGCATCATACCGAGAGCCAGTTCAGCAACGGCTTGGGAGTTGATTCCCGGAAGATTCATGATCTTCACTCCGTATTCGCGTGCGGCAGCAGTATCAATGTTGTCAATACCGACGCCATATTTGATGATGACCCTAAGACGTCGGGCCTCGGCCAATATATTACGAGTGACTTTCGAGGTTCCGATGATAAGACCGTCAAACTCGCTAATATTTTCAGCAGCGTCCTCCATGGAAAGGAAAGTGGGTTCAAGCGAGTAGGCATGAAAGAGGCTATAGAGCTGCTCTTTTTGCGCTCCTTTACCGAAGGTTCTCGAAGCTACCAAAATACGATGATCTGACATAATTACCTCTTTTTAAGGGATGTAATAATACCTGCGACGTCCAGTGAATTGATCAGAGAATGACAAACATCAATATGATAATTCGAAGGAATCGGAAAGTCAATAAAAATGGAAAGAATTTTCTTCAAAAATGTGTACTAATTAATATTGTTTTGGAAATATTTTCTTGACATAAGATGTTAAATAGGTTTACACTTTTTTGGCTTGTAAGGTTGTCCAAATTAATCATTGTCTTTGGGTTTAAAGGGTGTATTTGATAAACAGTCACAAATAAGTGATTAAAGTATCGGGAGTCTGTTTGAAAAAAGTCTGTTTAAGAGGGAGGTGAAATTTATTTATCTTTTTATCCAATGTAAATAATATTTACAAAAAGGAGAGTAGAAGTGAGTAATAAATTTACAAAAGTAATATGTTTTATGGTTGCCGTGATTTTAATTTTGACCCTCTCTTTCTTAGTAAGTTGCAAAGCAGGACCCGTCGCTGGAGAAACGGCAGGAGGTGGAGAGGCTACTGAGACAGAAAAAACGGTAGAATCTGGAGAGACTACAGTAGAATCTGGAGAGACTACAGCAGCAGGAGAAGAATCAGAAGCAGTAAAAAAGCTTCGAGAAGAGGTTGAGTATAATTGGCAGCCGGCTGAACCGGACAAATGGAATATAACCACTTCTTACAAAAAGGATCCTCCGTACACTATTGCTCTTTCCACAAATCACATGGCAGTAACATGGATGGATATCTATAAGGCTGAAATGGTAGATGAGCTTGAAGGGTATGGAGATGCTATTAAAGAGTTCATCCATGTAGATGCTGGTGGTGATATACCAGCACAGATAGCAAATATCGAGGATTTAATTTCCAGGAAAGTGGATGCAATTATAATCGATCCTGCATCACCCACTGCTTTGGTACCTGCTGTAGAAAAGGCATATGATGCTGGAATAGTCACTATTGTTAATAAGAGTGGTATTAATACCGATAAATATACGGCTTTCCAGAACAATGATGAAGTTCAGTTTGGTCAATTAGGTGCTCAATGGCTTGTTGATCAGCTTGGCGGAAAAGGTATTGTACTTGGTCTTAGAGGTATTCCGGGATATGGAGTTGAAATTGAAAGATGGACAGGTGGTCAGTCTGTATTCAGCCAGAATCCAGATATTGAGTTATATGCAGAATATGCTGAATGGTCCTATGACAAGGCAAAAGAAGTGTCTAAAGCATTAATCGCTGCACATCCTGATTTTGTTGGTATCTGGTCTGAGGGTGGTCAGATGTCAAGAGCTATGGTGGATGCTCTAGTGGAAGCAGGTTTAAATCCTGCTGATTATCCCCATGCTTCAGAAGACGATAATGGATACTGCAAACAAGTTCTAAAATATGGAATAAATAGTTGTGCTACAGGTAAACCAGTATGGCTGAGCAGACTTGCAGTTCGTGCTGCAATGGATGCTTTAAGAGGGGTATATGTTCAGAAGTATGTAGTGGTTCCATCACCGTTTTATGGTCCTGATGACATTGCATCAATTGTCAATCCAGAAGTATCGGATCTATCATGGCTTACCACTACTCTGTCTGATGAAGAAATTAATGAAATGTTTAAGGGTAAATAAGTTGTTCTCCATGTATTGAGTAGCGCTGTTTAGATAATTGAAAGCTGCCCTTTTATCTCTTATTATAGATTGAAGAGTTAAGATAAAAGGGCAGCTTTTTTAAAAGAATTTATAAACGTGTACAGATTATAAAAAATTATCAAGAAAGAGCGATTTAATAAATGAGCGAGATTTTAAAAGTTGACGGTATAAGCAAGTTTTTCCCTGGAGTTCAGGCATTAAGTAAGGTTACAGCTAGTTTTAGTGAGGGTGAGGTAAATGCACTTGTCGGAGAAAACGGTGCAGGAAAATCGACGCTTGTTTTTATTTTAATGGGTGCCCTGAAGCCCGATGCGGGAAAATGCTTTATAAAAGGGAATGAGGTTAATATTACAGGCGTTCATAGAGCCAAAGAATATGGTATTGGCGCTGTTTATCAGGAGCCAAGCTTAATTGACTATCTGAGTGTGGGAGAAAATATATTTCTTGGCGAACAAGGGAAGTTCAAGTATGGGGGAATATTATCATATTCTAAACTTTATAAAGCTGCTGAGAAAATTTTAAATGATTTAAAAGTTGAAATTGATGTAAGACAACTTGTTAGATTCTTGAATCCGGCACAAAGAAAATTAATAGAATTTGCCAAGATGATGAGACACAATCCTAATGTAATAATTCTGGATGAGATAACTGCTGCTCTTGATTATGAAAGCGTAGTTAAGCTGTTTGAAATAATTAGAAATAAAAGGGATGAGGGAAAGACTGTAATTTTCATTTCCCACAGGTTAAAAGAAGTTTTTGACATTGCTGATACTGCAGTAGTTTTAAAAGAAGGTAGGGTGGTGAAAAAATTAGAGCTGAAAGATACAACGGAAGAAGAACTAATTAATCTAATGATGGGTAGAAAATTGAGTGAAATTTTTCCAAAAAGAATAAGTGTTGCCGGAAAAGAAAAAAAGGTAATCTTTTCGATAAGAAATTTGACTGTCAAAGGAAAATTGGAAAATATAAATTTGGATATAGTCAAAGGCGAAATAGTTGCCCTTGCCGGATTAAAAGGACATGGACAAAGTGAATTACTCAAAGCAGTTTTTGGACTGGTTCATAAGAGCGGTGGCAAAATTCTCATTAATAATAAAGAGGCGACAGTTAATAATCCGGCTGAAGCAAAGATGGAAAAGATAGCCTTTCTATCCAACAGAAGAGATGATGAACTTTGCTTTACTCATAGTATTCGCAGGAACATAGCCCTATCCAGTTTAGGTAAGAGGCAAAAAGCCGGGTTTATAATTCAAAGTAAGGAAAAAAAGGAAGTAAGTGATATCAGTTCAAAAATGAATATCATTGCTCCTTCACTATCTACCGAGGTAGGTAATCTTAGTGGGGGCAATAAGCAAAAGGTGGTATTCAGCAAATGGTTACTTACCCAACCCGATCTTCTATTATGCGATGAGCCTGCTGAAGGGCTGGATGTGGGAACAAAGTCAGAAGTTTATCATATATTAAGAAGATTGGCTGATGAAGGTAAAAGTATTCTGCTGGTTTTATCTGATATGGTCGAGATATTGAATCTTCCTGATAGGGTTGTCGTGATTAGAGAAGGAAAGATAGTTGAGGAGTTCAGCGATATAGGATCCGAAGATAGCAAGATGTTGGAAAAGAAAATATTAAAAGCTTCTGTGGGAGTAACTTAAGAATGAAGACAAAAAAAATAGTTGGGGAATGGTACATATATATATTAATGATTGCGATATGGATTGTAGCTAGTCTTATAACACCTTATTTCAGACAGATGAGCATTTTTATGACTATAATTGTATTTTCAGTTCCTTTGGCTCTTACAGCGTTAGGTCAGAATTTAGTGATCTTGACCGGAAGATTTGACCTGTCAGTTGGTAGTATCCTAGGTTTATCAACAGTTATAGCCTCAGAGATTATGAAGCATAATTTATTTATTGGGATATTACTCCCACTTCTTTTAGGTGTAGTTATTGGTTTTATTAATGGTATTTCTGTTTCAAAATTTAGGATAGATTCATTTATTATGACATTTGGTATGATGGCTGTTTGCCAGGGTGTAGGACTTCTCATAAGAGATTATCCTGGCGGATTTATCCCTAAAGGATATGTTAATTTTTTATTGAAAGAAAGTTGGCATATTGCATTGACTCCGTTATTGATTTTAATAGTTGTTTTACTGGTGGGTGAATTTGTACTGAAGAGAACCAATTTTGGCAGGAGTGTCTATGCAGTTGGAAACAATGATGTGATTGCTTACAGATCCGGGATTAATGTGACTTTTATCAGAACTGCAGTATTTACCATAAGTGGTTTTACGGCAGCTATGGCTG
>Ga0315279_10007127_pt1 | contig 13909 bp, 11 predicted proteins | sample YL17G06_20_MG_FD_203694 | JGI IMG/M metagenome (GOLD analysis project Ga0315279, IMG submission 203694) | Sediment microbial communities from Yellowstone Lake, YNP, Wyoming, USA - YL17G06_20 | ecosystem: Environmental > Aquatic > Freshwater > Lake > Sediment | place: USA: Wyoming | collected... | reverse complement strand
TCGGAAAATGGTTGTTTTTAGCCCCCTTTGTAAAAAATGACGGATATAGTTTTCCGCCGTCATTTTCGATATACCATAAAGGGAAATCGGTTGGCAGGTTTCCCTTTCGTTAACTGGGAGTGCTACTACATCTCCATAAACCGCCATGGAGCTGGCATAAACAACCCTAGACACGTTATTTTCCAAGCACCACTTCAGCAGAAGAAGGGTCCCCAGAGCATTAGTCGTCAAATCCACTTCTGGCTTCTCATGTGAAATCTCTCCAGAGGATTGAGCGGCTAAATGTAAAAGAGCGTGAGTTTCCCCAGATGGCATTTTATTATAGGCTTTTGAATCTGCTATATCCATTCTTATAAATTCAGCGCCAGCGGGGATATTTGACTCAAAGCCAGTAGACAGATCATCAATAACCCAGACTCTGTATCCGTCCTCTAGCAACCTCCTTGCCAGGTGAGAGCCGATGAATCCGGCGCCGCCGGTAACGATTACACCCTTTTTACTTTTAATCAATTACCTCCTCCAGAAGCCAGCTAACTACGCTATGGGTATATCCTTGTCCAAAGCGTCTCCGGTGAGTGGGAGATAAATTTTTTGGTTTCCGTCTGCATCAGAGATGTGGAAGGCGATAACAATCTCCAATGCCTTCTTCGCTACCTCCCCGTCACAGCTGATGTCGCCACCTTCAAGCAGTTCCTTTATCGCCAGGCAAGTCAGACCAGGAATATCAAATTCAGCTTCTAGCTCAAATGGAATCTCTTCCATTGGGAGAATATAACGAGTGAGAGGTGATTTACGGTCTGCATCACTCCTGGCGAAAGCCTTCCAAGAATTGCCCCACTCCTCAATTATGACTCGTCCCCATCTTCCTACTAGCTCGAGGACATGTCTAACCCCAGTATCCTCAGAGGTATCAATAAATGCCCTAGCTCCGTTTTGAAAGTGGAGGATGCCGTAACCCCCAGGGTCTACAAATTGGGGACCCCTCGGGTTTGGTGTCCCTGTTTTATCGGTAAATCCAATGACCCATTCTACCTCACTATCGGTATAAAATCTCATATTGTCGAAAACATGTATACCTAGATTTCCCAGCCCAGTGGAACCACAGTGAAAATAGATATGGCGCAAATCACCTATTACTCCTTGACTTATCATCTGTTTTAACTTTTTATGATTGGGACTCCACCGGCGAATATGATTGACAGCCAAGTGACTTTTATGTTTATGGCACACCTCAATCGCCTTTTGGGCATCTCTAAGATTGGTGGCAATAGGCTTTTCACATAAAATGTTCTTAATCCCAGCCTCTGCTGCCTGGATAACTATTTCAGCATGGGTCGGACCATTCGTAACCACACTAATGATGTCAAGGTCTTCATTTCCAATAAGCTTTTCATAATTGTCATAGGCGTGTTCTTCCGGATAGTCAGGTAGAATTTGACTAATCTTCTTTTTATCCCAATCACAGATAGCAACAACATTCACTCCTACCTTTTGATAGGCAGCGTAATGGCGTTGTCCCATGCCGCCAAAACCAATGATGGCAGCCCTATATCCCTTTTCCATAACCCTATGTCTCCCTCTACAAACAGCCTACAAGTGCTAATTTTCAGTCTTTTTTACAAAGGCAAAAAGGGTATCACATATCCAGTGCTTTTTTAGGGTCTCGGCATATGCTGTTAACAAATCCTGACCAAATATATGATTATATCGCCCCATGCCCCCAGGTTTGCCAGTCAACATCCAATGCATATGATTTGAAAGGTCATATCTTTGCTCTGGCTTGATATCAAATTCGCTAAATCCAGCTTTGTGGAACAGAGCGGTGAGCGTCTTTTTAGAATAGTAAAATTGGTGGGCTGGAGTATAATAAAACTCTACGAATTTAGGAATATCGTATAAGGTTAAAAGGGCATCATCTACATTGGGGACTTCAATAACTATATAACCACCTTTCTTCAGGACTCTGTTCAATTTATTCAAGTAGCCAACAGGGTCTCCAAGGTGTTCTAAGAGGAAGAACATGAAGATACGGTCAAATTGTCCATCTCTACAATCCTCGAGTCTGTCAATAATATTGATGCCAATATCCTTACAATAGCGTTTCAATTCAGTATGCGTTTCAAAGCCAGTAACTGATTTGACCTTGTCCCTTATCGTGGCAAGAAAATAGCCTGAAGCACAACCTACCTCCAGACAATCGTTGTTTTCATTTATATAGTCCTTCACCCTTTCATAGTAAACCTTGGCATCAGGTAATCGGGCATTAAACAGGTCCTTAGGAGAGGTACCTTTTTCCTGGCTATAAATTACTCCATATTCCTTCTCGTAGAATATTCTTTCCTCCTCCTCAGTCATCTGAGGATAAAGGAAAATTAGACCACAATTACTGCATTTGAAAGCCTTCCGGGGTTGCTCATATCTTATCTTAGCCGACACCAGTTCATGCTTTTCGTGTCCACATAGGTAACATTTCATGGTAATATCCTCCCTTACCAATTACTCATCATAAGGTGTTTTTTCTTCACTGAAGCCATGTTTCCTGAGCCAGTATTCTACCATAGGTACTTGCCACTCAAAATCAATATCACACGCCCCCCATTGCTTCAGGGGATGGATTTTCCGGCCCATCCACCTCTGGGGAAGAATACCGTAACTTAAGTCTTCCAGGCAATGTGGTCGTACAATGGAAACACTCATATCAGCAAACCAGACATCTCCCTGAGAATCACGGTCACAACTCAGGGTTTCTGGGTCACCGAAAACTTCAAATGGCACGAAGGGATGAAGTAAGCCATCCTCCCCGGCCTTTCTGGCTCTCAATGGACTCCACATATTGTAGCAGGAAACAGTTACCGCCGAATCGTAGTCTGGATTAGCTCTCAGGACATCTATACCATGGTCAATAGTTTCAGCTAAGATAGTAGCTGCATTGCAGAAAAGGAGAACCATCAGCTCAACCTCTTTTCCCTCTGCTCTCCATTTATCCCGGATAACCCGATAGCCATGAGCAAAGGCATCCTCGCCCAATGCCTCTTTGGTGGCTAGTTCTGGAGGGCGGTCAATGATAAAGATTCCTTGCTCACGGCCTATTCTTTTGTAGGCCTGGGAGTCGGTAGAAAAATATACTTCATCTATATAGCGCGAATTCTTAGCCGCCAAAATGGGATAAAGTAGTAGTGGTCGTTCTAGGATAGGATAGGTGTTCTTACCCGGGAAGCTAATGCTCCCCTCACGACCAAGTAGTAATGCAGCTATCATTGCCCTTAGCCTAAAACCTGACTGTGGCTAATAATTTCAATGACACTCTTCACATGATAATGATAATCTAGGCCTACCAGAATATCAATGACACGTCCCAAATACAATGTCAATCTAATTTTTTATCAGGCAATCTACCTTTTTATTGCTATTCTTATCTCTCTCATTAACGCTTTAATATCACTGATGGACAAATAATCCCTATAAAAAATCCCAATTACCAAGCTCCATAGAATCACCTGAGTCGCTAATGATATACCAGCAAAAGTCCAGAGGTTGGAAGTTACTGAGTTCAAATAATTATGGAAGAAATAAAAGGGAATAGTTATCAAAAAAGGAAATAAGATTCTTACCTGAAATCTAACGAACTCTTTTACATCCTTGAAAATATAGCCTTTAATGAAATGATATGATATAAAGGTTACTAGACCCTGTGTGCATACGGTTACCCATGCCACTCCAACCACACCATACCCCAGCTTAACCACAAGGATGTCAAAGATTATATTTAATGCCAGTCCAATGGAAAAGCAATATAAACTAATTTTCTGTTTATTTGTAATGCTGGAATTTAAAATAAGGCTAGGGATCATCCCAATCGAACCAAGATAAAGACTGTAGGATAATACGTAAAATATAGGGATACTACCGATATACTTTGTTGTTATTAAACTTACCACTAAATAAAACCCCAGTTGACCAATGGGGATGAGAACAGCAGTGCCAAGAGCTAGATAGACGGCTATCCTTCCGGTATCCTTAAAACCCTCAAAGATACTATCAGCCTTACCTGCTTCCCTCCATAAGATTGGCTGCAATACATTGCCAAAATCTGTAGGAATCCTTTCCACTACCATTATAAACTGCATAGCGTATACATAAAGCCCTAATTGTTCAACTGGAAGCATGGCGGCGATAATTGTCCTATCCGCCAATCGAAATGCCCAAAACACAAAATTCAATGCGGAGAGGACGACGCCAACTTTTATTAGCCTAACAGTTTTACTCCGGTCAAATTTAAAATGGTAATTAATTGCCCCCTTTTTCAAATAGTAAACCCACACAACCACATTGGCAATTAACGGAGCGATTAGTAATGCATAGACTCCTAACCAATTTACACCGGCTAGCATTGCGAGAGGTGTCAAAATAGCGACTATCAAATTCCCCTTAGCAACTACGTTAAATCTCTCCCTGATAAAATTTATTCCATTCCAAAAGTTTGCCAGGCGGGTAGCTACATAACTTACTGCTATTATAATGAGACCGAGCTTTAAAACTGTGCTTGAGTAGAAGAACGAGGCTCCAATGATGATGACAAATGGTATTACTGTGTACAATATTTCCGCTGAAAGTGAAATATTCTGTATTTCTAGTGCTTCTCTTTCCTTGCCTCTTCCCAGAAGGACTGGCATTTCTCTTTGTCCGGCACTTAGAATCCCTGGCCCTATAAGAGTGGCATACGTTAGCCATAAGCCCAAGAAGCCATAAATCCCGTATTGCTCAGGCACCACTATCGTAGCCGCATATACAGTTACAGGCAATAATATAAGTGCCGCTAAAAAATTAACTGAGGTAAACTTCAAAGAATTCCTGGCTATATTTATAATACTTAGTGCCATTTTGTAACAAAAATCCGGCCCTACCTTGGGCAGCGCTCCTTCATAGATTTACAGAAGATTAGCGGCATATCTTATGGGGCAGCTGAGTCTTCTTTATGAATCTGCTCTAGTTTATTTTGGAGTTAGCTCTGCCAGCGGGCATTAAGAATTTACCAATTTGTCTTCTTGCCAATTTCCTCCAATATGTCAAGGATGCTTTTGTCTTCCATTTCAATGGTGGTTTTGTATGATTCCGGGTCACTATTGAGGAATTCATCAATGTGGTTTATGGCCTCCGGAATATTAGAAAATGGTTTCAACAAATTTCCGAAATACTCCACTGCTGATTTTCGAACTATAAGTGCTTCGTGGTATAACGACATGGTTGGCACGCCAGCAACGACAGATTCATAAAATCCGGTGGAGGGATAATCACAGATAACCCTATCCGCTGAAAGTAGATGCTCGGTAAACGGGTTGGTGGCAATCCTAATATTGCTGAAATTGTTGTCCTTGATAAAGTTGGGAATGGGGTTGTAAGCCGCGTCGGATGCTGGTAATCCTTTCCATACAAATATATACTCCTTTTTTGTTGAGAAGTATTCTATGAGAGCTTTCTGAAATTTGTAGTACCAAGTGTCCGGGTAATGAGCACAATCAAACCTGTCGTAATTGCCCCACAACATGGTAGGCAGATAAATAATTCTGTTTTTGTTGATGTTGCTTTCGTTTTGTTCTCTCAAGCGGTTAATTTTCTCAATATTCAAGAGTCTATGCGAGCTGCCATAGAACTTGGTCGGAATGTTATTAGCGCGGCACTGAGAGACAAAGTAATCCATAATTTCCTTATTTGAAGAAATATAGATTTTAAAACGGAATATGTCGGTAATCTTCCAAAAGTTAACGTCAAAAATGCTGTCTCCATGTTGGACACAAACGCTTCCGGTTTGGTGGCTGTGATTGGCGGCGGCGATGGCAGCAAACTCAGTGGGCAATACCTCATGGGGGGTAATGACGAAATCAATCTTATCTTTCTGGTAAAATTCGGTAAACGCCTGGAAATAGTCGAGAATCTCCGGGCATACCCTGGAAATAAAGTATTTTAGTCTAGGCAAGACTATCCCAGAAACATCTAACTCGCATATTCCATTAACCTGCTTTATTAAGTCATGACCTTCCAAGAGACTGGCGGTGTTTTCCCAAATGCTGTTATTCAAGTTCTTTACTTCATTATATTTGGCCTTCAAATTCAAATGCCTTCTTATACCCAGCGGAGAATATTTAACTATGAAACTATCTGACAACTGATAAATGCTGTGGCCCCTTCTCAGGGCATCTACTATAAAATCCAGTCCGATATGAGCAGTCTTAAGCAAGAAAATGTTCAGCTTTTCCTTATTTGCCTGCTTTGCTAAAAGCCGTTTATTTAAGTATCTGTAAACGAAGTGCATACTTCTTACAGTTGCACTTTTATATAATGTTCTTTCCAACCAGATTATAAGGTTTTTAGCGCTGCCAACAGATTTTATTTCCTTGACATCTTTGTTCTCTTCATCTAAAAAAACTGTGGTTAACGGAATATTATTTTGCTTACAGAGGATTGGAGTAACAAGCGAGTAATAGCTTTGGCTATCATCATGCAAACTAAAGTCTAAAGACGTCTCTTTAGACGGGGGAAAAACGAAGGTTATAGCTGATGGCTTTATGGCTTCAAATAGCCTCTTTAAGGTGTAGCAGCGGATATATAGGGGGTCCAGGACCATTGTTTTAAGATAAAAGTAATATATTGTTCCTAATTTTAGATTTAATTCCTTCAATTCTTTAATATTATTTTGTAGAAATTCATCCAATCTTTCTATCCATTGAAGTTGGGATTTGAAATATTCGTCTACATGAGTTGATAACTCAACTTCATCATAATAGTCTTCAATGATTGAGTATTTTATTCCGGCTTTATCCAACTGGTAGCATACCAGCGGAGTCAGGGCAACAACGACGCTGTCTTTATCAAATTCTATTTTGGGGCTATATTCTTCAACCAGATATGTCTTCAAAGTCTAATCCACCTTACCAGTCAGAAAGCCTCGATCAGCTCTCTGTCAACATTTACACCTCCAGTGTCTGGCGATTATCTCCCACTGGCTCCGGCGAGTCGTTCATACGCTTCCAATAAGATAGCAAAATTTTTATCCCAGTCTGCCCTTTGGCTAACCATAGCCATATTCACCTCCGCCATAATTTTTATCTTGTTTCGCTCATCTAAGGCTTCAAGGATAGCTCTGCCGAGGGCTTGGGCGTCTCTTATTGGCACGAGCCAACCATTGGTACCTGGGGTTACCCACTCTCGATTGGAAGGTAGGTCAGTCACTATGACTGGCAACTTGCAGGCCATGGCCTCCAGAAGTGAGATAGAGGTGCCATCGCTATATGAACTGCTCAGATATAAATCTGCCTCATTAAAGTAATCCGGCAATGTATCATGTGGAACCCTGCCGGTGAGATGAATTGCATGTTCTAGGTTATGCCGAGCGATGAAACTCCGTACCTTGGCTTCTAGGGAACCACTGCCCACTATCAATATGCGACAATTAGGTTCACGCTTAATCACCTCCCCAGCTGCTTCAAGAAATGTTTCAACCCCATGTATGCGTTCCAACGAGCGAGTAGTGATTATTATCTTGTTATCCTTCCAACCGAGCTTATCTCGCAACTTTAATGTAGAAGGAGCAGGACGAAACTGCTTCAGGTTAACACCCCAAGGGAATATAACTATTCTATCAGGTGGATAGTGAGTTAGCTCTATAATCTTGTCTCGCACTGCTAGACAGTCGCAAGCTATCATATTAGCACGCTTAATAGTAAACTTTGTTACCCATCGCCAGAGGACGTTCTCATCGGGTTTGGCCATAATGTCAGAACCCCAGGACATGAGGAGCATCGGCCTATAACCAGCAAGGGCAGTGAAGAAGCCGCAATTTTGCACAGGTCCAGCATGAACTAAATCAGGATGAAGCTGGTGTAATACCCTCCGAAGGTCCAAAAACAATTTCAACTTACCCCAGCCTCGCAACCTGTAGGTTCTATTTCCCATCCAATCCACCACATTGATACCTGATGGAACCGGGCGCTTCTCAAGAAGAGCCGGATTAGTCTCAAGACGAAGATACCAAACCTCGTAACGAGTCTGTGCTAACTTTTCCAAAAACCGATAGTCATGCGAAGTGTAATCCTGTGAGAAATAAACCACCCTCATAGTCTAAATTTTCTCCCATGTTATTGGTTCACCTTCATGAATGTCAACTTTTGCCTTTCTACCTATAACTAAATCTAGGTATTGAGGCAGCATTCCAATGGCGGGACGCAGAATTTCCACCATCTCTGCGGTCACTTTGGTACCAGCCGGGATGTCTGCCTTGGCAAAAAGACTCCTCCGCTGTAAAATTACCGTCTCCATCTCAGCGGGAGCAAGTTGCTTAACCGGAGAGCCTAAAGCTGCTTCTAGCAGTCTTATATCTTTTATCATGGTAGTCATTTCAGAAACATCCATAGCAAAGGGATGGTCGGGACCTTCTCGTTTTTTATCAAGGGTAAAGTGTTTCTCAATAACACACGCACCCAGCGCAACTGCACCTAAAGGAACAACGCTTCCAGGACTATGGTCAGAATAGCCAACAGGAACTTGAAAGGCTTCCCTTAAAGTAACCATAGCTCTAATATTAGCCTGTTCAATAGGGGACGGGTAGTTAGTGATACTCTGAAGTAAAATAATATCTTTGTTGCCGATAGCCTCTATGGTATTAACTGCTTCCTCTATCTCCCCCATAGAGCTGGCCCCAGTTGCTAGAATTACCGGTCTACCTTTTTTAGCTATGTACTCTATCAGAGAAAGATAGGTTATATCCCCTGAACCTATCTTAAAAGCAGCGACATTTATTTCATCCAATAAATCCACCGCTTCCTTGTCATAGGGGCTAGAGAAAAAATGAATCCCTTTCCTTCGAGCATACTCAGCAATCTCTTGATGCCACTTTCGAGGAAATACAGCTTCGGCATAGACTTCATAAACAGACTTCTTCCACTCTGCCTGAAAGGAGCTCTTGGTCTTGAATCCCTTCTCAGCTATAATCTTATTTGGCAGGAAGCTCTGAAACTTGGCGGCATCCGCGCCTACCTTCTTAGCCAAATCCACCAACTTCTTGGCTTGTTCCAAGTTCCCATCAAAATTGGAGCCAATTTCAGCAATAACGTAGGTTGGCTCTCCTTCCCCTACCCACCGCTCACCAATCCTTATTTTTCTCATGATATCCCCCTTGAAAGGAATTCTCTAAATTCTTGAACCAAGTAATTCCTTCTTTAACACCGAGCAATTTTGTATGTATAGCATTAGATACCTTATTAATGTTGAGAGAAACGTCCTTCGGTCTACGTGCCTTTAAACCAGCTTCAGCAACGGAGGAAGGTTTAACATATTCACTATTTAGCCCAAAGGACTTGGCAATCTCTTGCCCAAACACATATTTGCTGCATCGCTCACTTCCAGCGACGTGAAATATTCCACTAAGATTTCTGTGATACATTTCTATCAATACTTCGACTAAGTTACTCACGAATATTGGTGAGAAAAATACATCTGTAAACATGTTGAGTGTTTTCCTTTCTCTCAGCCCATTAACCACCCACTCAGCTAAACTCGACTTATTATGCAAGCTCCACCCATAAAAAGCAGTCCTCACAATAATACTATCTGACAACCAGTGTCGCGCTCTTTCCTCACCCTCGAATTTAGTTTTAGCGTAGACATTAATAGGATTCGGTGTATCTTCCTCGACATACATTCCCTGTTCACCATTAAAAACACTATCTGTAGAAATGTAGAACAACTTAGCCCCGACTTCCTTCGAGGCTAGAGCAACATTTTCTGTTCCCTCTGCATTTACTGCCCATGCTTCTTTAGAATGAGTCTCACAGTAATCTACATTTGTTAGAGCTGCAGTGTGGATTACTAAGTTAGGCATAGCCTTTCTAAATGTAAAAAACACTTGCTTCTTATCTCTTATATCCAAAGGTAAAAACTCTGTATCCTGGATCTGGCTTGGATTAGAATTATGGGTTGCAAAGACTTTGAAACCCTTTGCAGCTATTCCGGCAATATTGCTTCCTAAAAGCCCACTACCGCCAGTTATCAATAACTTTTCATTCATTAGTCTTTATTCTAGTGCACCCTCAACTCGAATAGTCAGTATTTTTACAGCATCCAAACTATGAATCTCCCCTGCCATACCTATGTAAGGCGGCGAAACCCAGATTGTGCCACCGGCCCCTGCAAAAGCTTCTCTACCTCCTTTTGGGCAACCGCCCGGGCGATGAAGGCAAAGGTTTCGTCCACTGCCTGCAAATAGCTCTCTACATGGCGGTCTTGATGAGCATAAGACGCATAGAAAGCGTTAGTCGCCAGGAACTCTCTTTGAAGCATCTCCTGGGTAAATAGTGTTCGCATGGCTTCGCCATTTTCGCCATCGAAAGAGAAATGCCCCAGTGGCGGGATACCACTGACGGTGATTTTCAGGTTGTATCGGTCAGCGGTTGCCTTCCAGCCAGACTGGATGCGTTGGCCAACTTTAATCAGGTGTTCCGCAACATGATAGCGCTGGTGTTTTTTAATCGTCGCCAGAGCGGCCGCCGGGCCTATCCTTTCCGTCCAGTAGGTGCTGCTGATGAAACTGTCCTGGGCTGCCTGCATCACCTCGCCGATGCCAATGATAGCGGCCATAGGATAGCCATTGCTCATCGCCTTAGCAAACACAGCCATGTCCGGTGCAACTTTGTACAATAGATGAGCTCCCCCGGTAGTTAGGCGCCAGCCCGAGGAGACCTCATCGAAGATTAGCACTGCTTTTATGCTGGTAGCGATCTCTCCAACTTCCTCCAGAAAACCCGGTTCGGGGTCATAATTCCTTACAGGCTCCATAACAACTGCTGCAATCTCACCTTTATGTTGTGAGACGAGTGCTTTCAGTTCCTCAACTTTATTATAGTGAAAACCAAACGCGGTGCCGCCCAAACAGCGCGGCACACCTGCCGGCTCTAACCCTGGCATCAGATGGCCGTCAAGAGCATCTTCCTCTCCCAGATTGGCCGCCAGATACCAGTCATGCCAACCATGATAGCCGCAGAAAATTATCTTGTCCCTCTTCGTACTCGCACGTGCTATACGGACAGCGATTGCCATGGCCTCTCCTCCTCCGCGGGCGTAGCGGACCATCTCCGCCCAGGGGTGAAGCTTAAAGAGTAGTTCAGCCAGTTCTACTTCTTCCGGACAATTTAAGGTGCACATCGAGCCAGAATCAATGGCGGCTTTTACCGCTTCATCCACATCGGGGTCGGCATAGCCAAGAATGCAAGCACCGATCCCCATATAACTCATATCAATATATTTATGGTCATCAAGGTCCCAGACCTCCACTCCCTCAGCTTTAGAATAATAGCTGGGCCACTGGTCAGGCAGTATCTGCTCGGGGCGTTTGGAGAGTAATTGCGTGCCACCAGGAATTAGTCGTTTCGCTTTTCTATACAATGATTGACCTTTGTTGCTCATACCCGTCACGCTTTCTTCATAATATTATCGCTTTTCCTGCCCGAGCTGACTCTTTGGCCGCCAGCGCTATCTCCAGAACGCGTCTGCTGGTAACTCCGTCAACTAATGGCGTATGTCCCTCTCTTATGCACTTTATAAAGTGCTTTATCTCTTCAAGATACATATCACTGGTCTTATTTTCAACCTTGATTTCCTGCCACTGGTTCAAGGCAGCGGAGAAAAGCATTACCTTTCTCTCAAGATTATCCCAGGTAATAGTCCCCGCATCACCTAGCACCTCGCAAATATGTTGATCAGGCTGCTGGATGAAATCTACATGTATGTTCGCGATGTTTCCTTTCCTGAATTTCAGTAATATTTCAGCAAAGTCTTCAGCTTTTAAATCCAGCCCACTCATTATCCCTGCATAACAAAATACTTCTGTTAATTCCCCAAAGAACCAGCGTAAAAAATCTATAATATGACTAGCTGCATCAAGAATAACACCACCGCCGACTTCTTGGGCGGCATAGTCCTGCCGGTAATCTTGGCCAGGATGGAAGGGAAGGCGTGTAAGAAAATAAGAACCGAAATGGGTTTTGGCACTAATGGGCTTGCCTATTGCTCCTGTATCCATTAGTTTCTTAATATGTCGTAAGTCAGGGTGAAACCGGTAGTTAAAACCGGTCATCAGGGTCAAGTTCTTACGGCGGGCTTCGTTAATCAGGCTATCAACACCTTCCAGTGTGTGAGATATCGGTTTTTCGACGAAGACATGGCATCCCTGCTGGATGGCGGCTGAAGCCGGGGCTATGTGATTACTGGTAGGTGTGCAGACCAGCACGGCGTCGATAGCTTCGCCGTTTAAGGCTTTCTCATAATCTCTAAATACTTCTATTGCATACTCACCTTTGATGTATTCAAGCCTTTCCTGGCTCTGGTCACAGGCAATTATTTCTGCCAGAGCCAGCGACTTTAGATTTTTGATATGACGCTCTCCGGCTGAGCCACAGCCAATGACCAGTATCTTCAATGGACTTCCTCACTTGTCTCTTTTTGCAATTCACGCTTGTTTTCAAGCACCTTTCTCATGGCTTGGACAATATCATCCATATCCGCCCGGGTTGCCGGAGGCCGGCACACCAAGGTGAGTATCAGCTCCTTCTCATAAAGCCTTTCCGTTACCGGGCAAATGCCCTTATCGTAACTAATGCCTTGGCCATAATAATTATAAATGAATGGCTTGTTTTCGTGATAGATAGGATTTAAGTAGAGAGGCTTAACATAACCGGTGCCCAAGGGGATGCCTTCCGCAACCACCGCTTTGACAAATTTGTCCCTGGATATTCCGGCACGCGCCTCATCATATTTCATGGCAAAAATGTAATAGACATGTTTGACATCAGGGTAAACCACAGGCGGTTGCAGTCCATCTAAGCCAGCCAGCTTCCCGGCAAGGTAATCTGCCAGCTCGATTCTTCTCTGGTTAAGCTCGTCCATCTTGCCGAACTGTACTATGCCCAGAGCTGCCTCCATCTCGGTCATGCGGTAATTCCAGCCCAGGATATCTGACCTGTAGGTTCTTTGCGTCTGACTTTCTAATATGACTTCGCCGTGGTTCCTGACCATGCGGGCTATCTCGGCAATCTTTTCGCTATTAGTAATAAGCATCCCCCCCTCACCAGTCATGATGTTTTTTGATTCGGTGAAAGAAAAGATGCCACAATCGCCAATGGTACCCACCTTCTTGCCTTTATAGATGGCACCGGGAGCCTGGGCGCAATCCTCGATAATCTTCAGATTGTGTTTCTTGGCAATTGCCATGATTTGCTCCATGTCAGCGGGGTGACCAAATAAATGAACCGGGATAATCGCTCTTGTTCTGGGAGTAATGGCTCGCTCCATCTTTTCGGGGTCCAGGCAGAAAATATCAGGCTTGATATCGACAAAGACAGGGATAGCATTATGCATGAGGACACAAGTAGCCGTGGAAGTAAAGGTATAGGGAGGGACAATTACCTCTTCTCCAGGTCTTACCCCACAGGCGACAACAGCAGCGTGCAAGGCGGCGGTGGCTGAGTTAAAAGCGACGGCAAACTTCATTTGATGATATTTGGCAAAATTCTCTTCAAACTGCCTTATTTTCTTACCACCCAGGAAGTGCTCTCCAGGCTGAGCGATAAAAGTGGAAATCTGGCCACTTTCTAAAACCTGCATCACCGCCCTTTTCTCCTCCTCGCCGATAATGGGGTGGGGGGGAAAGGGTTTCTCTCTCACCTTTTCTCCACCAAACAAAGCCAGTTTCTTGGTCATTTTTACTCCTTACCTGGACTGTATTTCCACCTTGCTGTCCTTGAGGGGCAGGGTTATTCTTTTGCCATCAGCCCTAGCTGATTCATGAAAGGCGCATATTAGCTCCAGGGCGACTCTGCCATCCTGTCCACTGCTTATGGACTTCTTCCCCTCTCTTAAACAC
>Ga0315279_10007126_pt1 | contig 13909 bp, 15 predicted proteins | sample YL17G06_20_MG_FD_203694 | JGI IMG/M metagenome (GOLD analysis project Ga0315279, IMG submission 203694) | Sediment microbial communities from Yellowstone Lake, YNP, Wyoming, USA - YL17G06_20 | ecosystem: Environmental > Aquatic > Freshwater > Lake > Sediment | place: USA: Wyoming | collected... | reverse complement strand
ACATCCGGCCCCAGAGGTCCAGTGTTTATGACACAGTAGTACTAGTGTGCGCACCGATCATGAGCCGGACGGTCTCTCCGGTTTCAGCGGTGGGGCGATGATCTGGAGCAGTTCCTCCATCTCCTGGTCCCGGGACTTCTTCATGAATCGGCCGCGGGAAATGGCGAAGAGCAGGAGTTTCCCGTCGGGCGTCTCCTGCTCCAGATGGTGGAGGAGGTCCTTGTAGCGGATCGCCGTCTCTCCCGAGGCGGCGAAGATTCTTTCCGGGTCCACCTGCTCCACCTCCAGCCATCTGCGGACCTCGGCTATGGCTTCCTCTCTGGTCAGGAGAGGGATCTCATCGTCCTGCGTGTCGGGCATCGGGGCCCTTCCTCCTTTCGCACCCGCATTGTATGAGGCGTGGCTGGGAGCGGCAAGCCCAATCCCCGTCTTCCTTGGAAAGCCATCCTTGGTCTGTTATAGTGGCGTCGTTCTGGAGGACTTGCGATGCCGACACGGGAAGAACTGGACGAGGAAGACCGCCGCGTGCGCCAACTGCGCATCGCGGTGGGCCTGGCGCTCAGTGTGATCGGCCAGACCGACATGACCCTGGCCCAGGCCCAGGAGATGGTGGCCGCCACCCGCGGCATGGCCCTGCGCCTCTTCCCGGAGAAGGAACTGACATTCGACCTGATCTACCTCCCACGCTTCCGCCGCTTGCTGGCCGAGCGCTTCGGCTACCATCGGCCCATCCTGTCCGGTTAGGGCTGACACCTATGGCGTCCCTCAGCACCCGTCCTTCCAACCGCGCGCCACGCCGCTCCGGCGACGTCCGGCTCGGCTCCCACATGTCCATCGCCGGGGGCCTGGACAGGGCGCCACTCCGGGGCAAGCAGGTCGGATGCGACACCATCCAGGTCTTCACCAAGAGCAACAGGCAATGGCGCGCCAAGCGGATCAGCGACCAAGAGGTCGAGGCCTTCAAGGCGAACCTCGCGGCGACGGGGATCGGCCCGGTGGTGGCGCATGATTGTTATCTGGTCAACCTTGCCGCGCCGCGCAGGGCGGTGTGGAAGAAGTCGCTGGCGGCCTTCCGGGTGGAACTGGAACGCGCGGAGCGTTTGGGCATTCCCTATCTGGTCGCCCACCCCGGCTCGCACGCCGGGGCGGGCGAGGCGGAGGGGATCCGGCGGGTGGCGGAGGCCCTGAACGTGCAGCACGCCGCCCTTCCCGGCGCCCGCGTCCGGATCCTTCTGGAGACCACGGCCGGGCAGGGGAGCAGTCTGGGGTATCGCTTCGAGCAGTTGGCTGCGATCCTGGCCGGGGTCGACCAGGCCGACCGCGTCGGGATCTGCCTGGATACCTGCCACGTCTTCGCCGCCGGCTACGACATCCGCACGCCGGACGGCTACCGGAAGACCGTGGAGGACCTGGATGCGTGCCTGGGCCTCGAGCGCCTGCAGGCCATCCACCTGAACGATTCCAGGGGGGGCCTGGGCAGCCGGGTGGACCGCCACGAGCACATCGGCGAGGGGCGATTGAGGCTGGCCCCATTCCGCCGCCTCCTGAACGATCCCGCGTTGCGCGGGATCCCCATGATCCTGGAGACGCCCAAAGATGATGACTTCGTCACGGCCGATCGGCGCAACCTGGCTCGCCTGCGCCGGCTGCTGAACGGCAGACATGGCCAAGGGGGTGCACCATGATCGAGATGCGCCAGGATCCCACCACCCGCACCTGGATACTGGTGGGCCACGCAGGAGGCGATCGGGGCCGCACGGAGGCGCCCGCCGGGTGCCCGTTCTGCCCGGGCCACGAGGCGGAGACGCCGCCGACGCTCGCCGCGATCACCGGCCCGGACGGGGCCTGGCGCGTGCGCGCCTTCTCCGACAAGATGCCCGTCTTCCAGGTGGAGGGCGATCTGGACCGCGAGGCCGAAGGGCTCTACGATCGGATGCGAAACGTGGGAGCGCACGAGGTCGTGGTGGAGACGCGGGAGCATGCTACCACCACGGGACAGCTCCCCGCCGAAGACATCGCGCTGGTCCTCCAGATGTTCCGGCAGCGGATCCGGGACCTGAAGAACGACGTGCGCTTCCGCTACGTCCAGGTTTTCAAGAACCAGGGCGCCCAGGCGGGCTCGGTCATCCAGCACGCCCACTCGCACCTGGTGGCCACGCCAGTCGTCCCGCGCCGCCTCGAGGCCGAACTTCGCTGGGGCAAGCGGTACTACGATCTCAAGGAGCGGTGCCTGTACTGCGATATCCTGCGCCAGGAGGTCACGCAGGGAACGCGTCTCGTGGCGCAGGGGGCGGACTTCGTGGCCTTCTGCCCCTTCGCGCCGCGCTTTGCCTACGAGGTGTGGATCTTCCCGGCGGTCCATCGCCACCGGTTCGAGGATCTCGACGACCCCGACCTAGCAGGGCTCGCCGCACTGCTCAAGGACGTCGTCCGGCGAGTCGAGCGGAAGGTCCCCGATTACAGCCTGGTCCTGCACACCTCGCCCAACGAGAAGTCGTCCCCGGTTTGGGGCCTCCGGTGGGACAGCCTGGCCGATGACTTCCACTGGCACGTCGAAGTGCTGCCGCGGCAGGCGGAGACGGCGCGTCTGCATCGGGAGGAAGAATTCTACGTGAACCCCGTCCCGCCCGAGGAGGCGGCGCGGGAGTTACGGGAGATGCCGGCGGGCTGATCGGATGGGCAGGCCGAAATCCGCCATCTGTGAATGCGTGCTCAACCCATCGTCCCCTGAGCGTTGCGAGAGGAGATCGGCGTGACAACCCCCCGCATCTTCCGGGTTCGTCCCCTGGCCGGCGTCGAGGGCGGCCGGGTGACGATATTCGGCGAGGGCCTGTGCGGCGACGACGTGGGGCTGCCCTCGCCCCACTTCGACGGGACCGAGACCCGGCCGTTGATCGCCGCGCCCGGGAAAATCGTTGCCCCCATCCCCCAGGGCGCGACGTCGGGGGTCATCCGCGTGGTGTGGCCCGATGTCATGGTCGAGGGCCCGTTCTTCGAGGTCGCGGAAAAGCTCGCCAATGAACTGCATCCCGTGGCGAATCCCGTGGTGGAGCCGGATGGGTACATCCTCTCCACCTTCAGCGGCAGCCGGGGGCAGGCCGCCCCTGGCGGCGTCTCCGTCTTCCGGATCTCACCGCACGGCGGGGCGGAGCCGTTTTTGAGGGACCTCATGAATCCCACCGGCCTGGCGCTGGACCCGGACGGCACGCTCTTCATCTCGTGCCGAAACGACGGGACCATCCGCAGGATCACGCCCACCGGACAGGCCGAGATCTTTCTCGACGGGATGGGCGTCCCCACCGGGATCGTCTTTGATCGGAAAGGGACCCTGTTCGTCGGCGACCGGTCCGGCGGGATCTTCGCCGTGGACGCCCAGGGGGCCAGGCGCCGATTCGCCCGGCTCCCGGCCAGCGTGGCCGCCTACCACCTGGCCTTCGGCCCGGACGGTGATCTGTACGTCACGGCCCCCACCCTGTCCAACGATGATCCGATCTTCCGGATCAGTCCGCAGGGAGCGGTGTCCTGCTGCTTCGAACATCTGGCGCGGCCCCAGGGCCTGGCCTTCGACCGGGATGGGAACCTCTTCGTGGTGGCGATCTACCAGGGGGAGCGTGGCATCTTCCGGATCGGCGACGACGGGCAGGCCACGCTGGCCGTGGCAGGAGAAAACCTGGTTGGCCTGACCTTCGACTACGGGGGGCGCATGGTCATCGCCAGCACCAACGCCATCTACCGGTTGTCGGGGGCGGGGATCGAAAACGAACCGTAGCCCCAATCCAAGAGAAACCAGGAAGCGCTTGGAGGGCGAGCACTGGAGACGCCACCGATGCCCGGGGATCGAACGACTGTCATGGACGACGTGATTCACGACTTGCAGAAGCGGATCGCCGGCGAGGCCCGGTTCGATCTCATGACCAAGGTGCTGTACAGCACCGACGCCAGCATCTACGAGATCGAGCCCCTGGGCGTCGTCATTCCCCGGACGCCCGAGGACGCCATCGCCACCGTGGAGATTTGCGGTCGCTACGGCGTGCCGGTGCTCCCGCGCGGAGGCGGCACCGCCCTGGCCGGCCAGGCCGTCGGGCGGGCCATCCACTTGGATATGTCCAAGCACCTCAACCAGGTCCTCGAGGTGAACGTGGAGGAGCGCTGGGCGCGCATCCAGCCCGGCGTCGTCCTGGACGAGCTGAACGCCCAGCTCCGCCCCCACGGCCTGTGGTTCGCCCCCGACGTCTCCCCCAGCAACCGGGCCACCATCGGGGGCATGATGGGGAACAACTCCTCGGGGGCGCGGTCCCTGATCTACGGGCGAACCATGGAGCACGTCCAGGAGATGAAAGTTGTCCTCTCTGACGCCCAGACCATCGTGGCCCGCACTCTCACCGACGACGCCCTCCAGGCAAAGCTCGGGTCGCCCGGCCTCGAGGGCGATATCTACCGCGCGGTGCAGCGGCTCACCACGACCCATCGCAACGAGATCCTCACGCGCTATCCCAAGATCATGCGCCGGGTGGGCGGCTACAGCCTGGACGAGTTCGTGAACGGGAAGCCCTTCAACCTGTCACGGATTCTGGTGGGTTCCGAGGGCACGCTGGCCGCGACGCTGGAGGCCAAGATCAATCTCGAGCCCCGACCCAAGCCAGTCGAAACCGCCCTGATGGTGGTCCATTTCCGGGACATGTTCGAGGCCCTGGAATCCACCATGGAGATCGTCTCCACCGGCGCCTCAGCGGTCGAGCTGGTGGACAGGTACATCATGAACCTCACCCGGGCGTCCCTGGAATATGCCCGGCAGATGACCTTCGTCCAGGGCGAGCCGGGGGCGCTTCTCCTCGTCGAGTATTACGGCGCCTCGCGGGAGGAACTCACCGCCAAGCTGGATCGGCTGGAGGCGCACCTGAAACGGCTTCACATCGGCATCGCCTTCACGCGGGCCGTGACCCCCGAAGAGCAGCAGAAGATCTGGACGGTCCGCAAGGCGGGCCTGGGCCTCCTCTTGGGAATGCCGGGGGACAAGAAGCCCATCGCCGGGATCGAGGACACCGCCGTCCCCCCGGAGCGGCTGGCCGACTACATCCGCCGCCTGGACGACATGGTCCGCTCGCACGGCACCGAGGCCGCCTACTACGCCCACGCGTCGGTCGGCTGCCTGCACATCCGTCCCCTCATCGACCTCAAGCAAGAGCCGGACGTGGAGCGGCTGCGCTCCATCGCCACGCAGGTCTGCGACCTGGTGATGGAGTACGGCGGCTCCAACAGCGCGGAGCACGGCGACGGACTGGCCCGCTCGTGCTTCAACGAGAAGTTCTTCGGCCCGACCCTGTACCGGGCCTTCAAGGAATTGAAGGTGACCGCCGATCCCAAGGGCATCATGAACCCGGGGAAGATCGTGGACGCGCCCCCCATGACGGAGAACCTGCGCTACGGGGGGAAGTACCGGGCCCGCCAGGTCAAGACGTTCTTCCGATACGCCCGGGAGGGCGGGTTCGACCGGGCCATCGAGATGTGCAACGGCGCCGCCGTGTGCCGGAAGAAGCTGGAGGGGACCATGTGCCCCTCCTACATGGCCAATCGCGAGGAAGGGCACTCCACCCGGGGCCGGGCCAACGCCCTCCGGGCGGCCATCAACGGCCACCTGCCCGAGGACGCCTTGACCAGCCCGCAGATGTACGACGTGTTGGACCTGTGCCTGGAGTGCAAGGGCTGCAAGGCCGAGTGCCCGTCCAACGTGGACATGGCCAAGCTCAAGTCCGAGTTCCTGGCCCTCTACTATGCGCAGCACGGCACGCCGCTCCGGGCCCGGCTCTTCGCGCACATCGAGAGGCTGAACCGGCTGGGCTGCTCCTTCGCGCCGCTGTCCAACTGGGTGGCGCAAAGCGCCCCCGCCCGTTGGTTCTTCGACCGCGCCCTGGGGATCCATGGGAACCGCCAGCTTCCGCCTTTCGCCTCCCAGACCTTCGACCGCTGGTTCGCGTCACGGAACGGCCGGCGCTCCACGTCGCACCAGGGGCCCGTCGTCCTGTTCAATGACTGCTACATGACCTACAACTATCCCGACATCGGCAAGGCGGCGGTCAAGGTCCTGGAGGCGGCCGGCTTCGAAGTGATCCTGGCCGAGAAGAAATGCTGCGGCCGGCCCATGATCTCCAAGGGGCTCCTGCGAGAGGCCAAAGAGAACGCCGCCTACAACGTGGGCCGGCTCTCGGACTACGCGGCCAAGGGCATCCCCATTGTGGGCTGCGAGCCCAGTTGCATCCTGATCTTCCGCGACGAGTATCCCGACCTGCTGGACGATCCCCGCGCCGCGGCGCTGGCCAAGGGCACATTCATGATCGAGGAGTTCCTGCTGGGCCTGCACCAGCGCGGCGCGCTCAACCTGCCATTCGGAAACGGCGCCAAGTCCTTCCTCCTCCACGGCCACTGCCACCAGAAGGCCCTGATCGGCTCCGGCCCCAGCCTCGAAGTGCTTCGCCTGTTGCCGGGGGCGAAGGTCGAGGAGGTGGACTCCGGCTGCTGCGGCATGGCCGGATCCTTCGGCTACGAGAAGGAGCACTACGACTTGTCCCTCGCCATCGGCGACCGCCGGCTGTTTCCCGCCGTCAAGGCCAAGGGGCCGGAGTGGGAGATCGTCGCGGCCGGGGTCTCGTGCCGCCAGCAGATCCCTCACGGCACCGGGCGACGGGCACGCCACCTGGTCGAGGTCTTGGCCGACGCCCTGCCTTGAGACCCATCGCCGCTGAGACAGTTCAGCCTCGACCCCGCCCCCGGGGGCGGGACCTCCGCTTTGAGTGGCGCGCGTTCCGCGCTTGCGGTATAGTTACGAGGACGTTCGAGGGCCTTTTCGGCACTGGATTCATAGGAGGCGGGCCACATCCCGGGAGACCCGTGGATACTCACCCGCTCACATAAGGAGGGCAGCCATCATGTCAGAGGCGATGCATGGACTGATGCTGGGCCAGAAAGTGCCTGACTTCGAGCTGACCACGTACGAACCCACCAAAGGGGACTTCGGGAAATTCAGCTTGCAGGAACAACTCAGCAAGAAGCGATGGACGATCCTCTTCTTCTATCCCGCCGACTTCACCTTCGTCTGAGCCACCGAGTTCGCTGCTCTGGCAGAGCAGCACGAGCGGTTCGTGCGGATGGGCTGCGATGTCATCACGGTGAGCACTGATACGCAATTCGTGCACCTGGCCTGGCAAAGGGCCGAAAAAGAACTGGCCGACGTGAAGTACCCCATGGCCGCCGACCCCACCGGGAAGATCTCGCGCATGTTCGGCGTCTACGACGAGAACACCGGCCTCGCGCTCCGCGGCACGTTCATCATCAACCCTGAGGGCGTGCTCCTGAATTCCGAAATCAATTTCTACAACCTCGGCCGCAACATCGACGAGCTGCTGCGGAAATTCAAGGCCAATATCTACATGACCCGCAAGACCAACGAGGTCTGTCCCTCCAAGTGGAAGGAGGAGGGCGACAAGACCCTCGTCAACCCCGGCGCCCAGATGGTCGGCAAGGTGCACGAGGCGTTACACATCTGAGGCTGATCGCATCCGGCCGCGAGCGGCCGGGCACCACCCAACTGGGCCCTGCCGCTCGCGGTTTCCTCCCGCCCCCCCTCGTCCCACTGCACCCTTGCTGCGCCATCCCTCCACCCCTATAATCGGCCGGAAACGTGGGAAGCCTGGTCGCCCAGGGAGGAGGCGCTGCATCATGTGGGTTTTCACCGGCAAGGCAAAGATGCCATCCAGGGAAGAGGCGCTCCCGGGCCGCCAGGAGCGCATGGTTGTCCCCGCCACGCACTTCGTGAACGGGAACCGCCTGGAGCCGCCATTTCCGGCCGGCACCGAGCTGGCCCTGTTCGCGATGGGCTGTTTCTGGGGGGCGGAGCGGATCTTCTGGCAGCGGCGTGGCGTGTACTCGACGGCGGTCGGATACGCGGGAGGTGTCACGCCCAACCCCACCTATGAAGAGGTGTGCAGCGGCATGACCGGCCACGCCGAGGTCGTGCGCGTGGTCTTCGACCCGGGCGTTCTCTCGTACGAATCGCTCCTCCGCGCCTTCTGGGAGAGCCACGACCCGACCCAGGGCATGCGCCAGGGCAACGACGCTGGCACCCAGTACCGGTCGGCCATCTACTGGTACGGGGAGGCGCAGCGCACGGCGGCCGAGGCCTCGCGGGACCTCTACCAGCAGGCGCTCAGCCGGGCCGGCCATGGTCCCATCACCACCGAGATCCGCGAGGCGCCGGAGTTCTACTACGCCGAGGAGTACCACCAGCAGTACCTGGCCAAGAACCCGTGGGGCTACTGCGGCCTCGGCGGCACCGGCATCGGGTTTCCCTCCGGCGCAGCCGCAAGGACATGAAGGCTACGACACGCCCGGCCGACCCCTCCCCGAACGCGATCGGCGGTCCGATGCCGCCAGCCGCGTCGCCCAGTCACATCCTGGTCATCCGGGGCGGCGCCATCGGTGATTTCATTCTCACCCTGCCGGTGTTGGCCGCCTTGCGGCGATGCTATCCGGGCGCGCGCCTGGCGGTTCTGGGACGCCCGCCCATCGCCGCCTTGGCCCAGGCGGGCGGGCTGGCGGACGCAGTGCGCTCCGTCGAGGACCGGCGGCTGGCGGGTTTCTTCGTCCGGGACGGGGACCTCGACCCGGAGTGTGCGTCCTTCTTCACCCGCTTCGACCTGGTGGTCTCCTATCTCTTCGACCCCGAGGCAGTCTTTCGCGAGAACCTGGCCCGATGCTCCCGCGCACGCTTCATCGCCGGCCCGCACCGCCCGGACGAATCCGTGCCATCCCACGCCACCGAGGTATACCTGGAGCCGCTGGAGCAACTGGGGATCGTCGGGGCCGACCCGGTGCCGCGATTGCCCATCGGCTCGTCATGCCCCCCAGCAGGGACGCCGGACCCGAGGCCCGTCCCTTGGACTGTGGCCCTCCATCCCGGCAGCGGGAGCGATCAGAAGAACTGGCCGGAAGAGAGGTGGGACGAGCTGATCCGCCAGCTCCTGGACAACACCCCGCTCAACGTGCTGCTGGTCGGGGGCGACGCCGAGGGCACTCGGCTGCCTCGCCTGGCGGCAGGCCACTCGTCCTCGCGCCTTCGGGTCGCCCGGAGCTTGCCCTTGATTGATCTGGCGCGGCACCTCAGCGGATGCGCGGCCTTCATCGGGCATGATTCCGGCATCTCCCACCTCGCCGCCGCCCTGGGAGTCCCGGGCGTGATCCTCTGGGGGAATTCGGCGGAAGCCGTGTGGCGGCCCCGTAGCGATCGGTGCATCCTGCTCCGCGACCCCCGGGGGCTCGCCGAGATCTCTGTGTCGCAAGTGCTAGAGGCGCTCGACTTGTTGGAGGACGATCCTCACGCCAGCACCGGCGCCTCGAGCCGTCCCCCGGGGGAGAAACGCTCGCCGATTGGGTCCTCAGGATGAGAGCCGGGGATGAGAGTTGGAGGTTAGCCAGGCATTACCCATCATGGATCGGCAAGCTGGCCTCCGGCGCCCCCGCCGGCTCGAAAAGCATCACGCGGACATCCGGCGCTCCGGCGAACGCCGCCTCAATCATCGGCCGCACTTTCTTCCAATCCAGCCCACCTTGTCCGCAGCCCAGGGGTGGCACTGCGATCGAGCGGATTCCAAGCCGCTTGACCTCCGACACGAGGGAGCGCAGGCCCGCTTCGATATCTTCGTATCTCGACTTCCCCCGCCAATGGCGCTTCGTCGGAAAATTGATGATGTAGCGCGGCCTGAGCATCGAACTGGTCTCAAAGGTAAGCACCTTGCCCGGCCGTACCAAGCCAGCCCGACAGGCCTTCTGATACGCCGTAAAGTTCTCGGGGAACGCCTTCTTGAATTGCAGTGCGATCCCCTTGCCCATGTATCCGACGCAGTTGACTGTGTTGACCAGCGCCTCTGCATCGGCGGTCAGCAGATTCCCTCGTGTGATCTCAACCATGGCAGGCCCCCCTGTCAACGACGGAGGAGCACTTCCAGGTTGTCAACGTGGACCAACCTGAGGATCGGCGTCGGGTTCGGTGGTGCCGCCACAGAGTCGTTCCTTCCTCCGCTCAAACGTTGAGCGTCAAGCTCCGGACAGTTCTTCGACCGCCGATTGAGTATCGCCAACCCGAACCGGACCGCTCACCCGATTTGATCGACCAAGAAAGAACGCCGATCCCCGGAACGGGAACCGGCGTCATATCCATCGATCTTCCCTCCTCACGAGAGCCCACGTGGGCAGGCCGCTCTGAGAACCGAGGGTAACTAGAGCCTGGGCTGTCTTAGCCGGAGCGAGGGTTGCTCGCTTTGCCTCCCCTTGACACGGACCGGCCTCGATTATGCGGAATTGCATTATGCGCATCTGCATAATGCCCCCGTGCGCACATGTGGTCGGCCTAGGCCTTCACCCAGGTTCCATTCTTCCCACTTTAGCCTTATACTTCCAGACGTCCGGTCGGGCAGTCATTTGGTGATTCGGGCTGGCCGATCCCCGGAGCATGGGCCATAGTACATCTCCAATTCAGAGAGGCGATTCGGCTACGAATTCCGCGAAGGGGGCTGCCATGGACCTGAGTGCACTGAAGGAAGCGGTGATCAACGGCGATCTGAAGGGCTGTACCGTCCTGACCGAGGTGGCGATCAAGGCAGGGTATCCGCCACAGAAGATCCTGAACGAGGCCCTCGTGCCGGGCATGGAAGTCGTGGGCGAGAAGTTCCGGTGTAACGAGGTTTACGTCCCGGAGGTCCTGGTGGCGGCGCGGGCCATGAAGAAGTCGTTGGCTATGCTCAAACCGCTGCTTATCCAGACTGGGGCCAAGCCGGTGGGCGTGGCGGTGGCCGGCACCGTGAAAGGGGACCTGCACGACATCGGCAAGAATCTGGTCTGCATGATGTGGGAGGGCGCCGGATTCGAGGTGGTGGACGTGGGGACCGACGTGGCCCCGGAGAAGTTCGTGCAGGCGGTCAAGGACAGCGGCGCCCAGATCGTCGGGATCTCCTCGCTGCTCACCACGACCATGCTGAATATGCGCGACGTCATCCAGGCGCTGGACCGGGCCCGGCTTCGGGACAAGGTGAAGGTTCTGGTCGGTGGGGCGCCTGTCACCCAAACCTTCGCCAGCGAGATCGGCGCCGACGGCTACGGCGAGAGCGCGGCCACGGCCGTGGGGAAGGCCAAGGCCCTCTTGGGACTCGCCTGAGGCACTGAATCCCCAGCGACTCGGAGACTACGCAGACACACACAGCGTTCGACTGTTCGACAGTTTCCGCCTCTGGCGGATTCGGGTGTTCGCCGGACTCGAATGAACTGCCGAACTCCCGAACGGCCGAACGTCTTTGTGGAGACAGGCCGGGAGGTCTAACCATGACCCATCGAGAGCGCGTGCTGACGGCTCTCAAGCGCCAGCAGCCGGATCGGGTTCCTGCGGACCTAGGCGGGACGTTGGCCAGCACCATCAACATTCACGCCTATCGTCGCCTGATGGCCCGTCTTGGCTTTGGTGAGGCCCCTCCCGTCGCCTACCTCTCCCGCCGGTCGAACAGCGTGCTTCCGGACGAGCGTCTGCTCACCCACCTCGATGTGGACTGTCGGGCCGTGATCCTGGACAACCCAGACAAAAATCCGGAAAGGGAGCTGCCGGACGGTTCCTTGTACGATGAGTGGGGCATCACCTGGAAGCACCTGGGCGAGGGCCAGCACTTCATCAACTACGACGGCCCCTTCTACGGGCTGGAGCCGGACCCCGCCCTGGTGGAGAAGTTCTCCTGGCCCGATCCGCTGGATCCCGGTCGCTTCCGCACACTGCGCAGCCAGGCCGAGACCCACCGGCAGAGAACCGACGCCGCCATCATCCTCGTCCTCGGCGTGGGCCTCGTCCACCAGATCCAGTTCATGCGGGGGTACGCCGCCTCCCTGGAGGACCTCATCGTCGCGCCGGACTTCGTCCAGGCGTTCATGGAGCGCTACGCGGACTTCTGGGTGCGGATGACCGAGCGGGCCCTGCGGGAGGTGGGGGACCTGGTGGATCTCGCCATGTTCGGGGACGACCTGGGGACTCAGCAGGGACCGGTGATGAACCCCGCCCTGTACCGCCGCCTCATCAAGCCATTTCACGCCCGGATGGTCCAGGCGGTCAAGCCTTTCGGCAAGCCGGTGCTCCTGCACAGTTGCGGTTCCGTCGCGGCCTTCATCCCGGACCTCATCGAGGCGGGCTTCGACGCCCTCCATCCCGTCCAGGTCTCGGCTAAGGACATGGACAGCGCGAAGCTCAAGCGGGAGTTCGGCCGTGACATCACCTTCTGGGGTGGAGTGGATACCCAACGCGTCCTGCCCTTGGGAACGCCGCAAGAGGTCCGGGAAGAGGTCCGAAGGCGGATAGCTGACCTGGGACCCGGTGGGGGCTACGTCCTCGGCGCGGTCCACAACATCCAGGCCGAAGTCCCGGTGGATAACATTCTGGCCATGTTCGAGGCGGCGCGGGAGTTCGGTCGGTACTCGCCATGAGCTACGAGCCATGAGCGCCGCGAAGCGGCATCTGATCGCCTGCGAAGTTTTTAAAGACGAGTTCGAGGCGATCTCGCCGCCTGATCTCGCCCGCACGTATCTCCCCCAGGGCTTGCACCGGATTCCCGGCAAGATGCCGGCGGCCATCCAGGAGGTCCTGGATCGCGTAGGCCCCGAGGTCGAGACCGTCCTGCTCGGCTACGGGCTGTGCAGCAACGGGGTCGTGGGGATCGCGTCGCGGACGGCCCCGCTCATCATGCCCCGGGTCCACGACTGCATCGCCCTCCTCCTCGGGTCCCGCGAGCGGTACGAGGAAGAAGTCGCGGCCTGCCCGGGCACCTACTACATCACGCCGGGCTGGGCCCTGTATGGGATCACATCGCTGAGCACGTACAAGAACGAATACCTGCCCAAGTACGGGGAGGAGGATGCCCGCTACATCGCCCAGGAGCTGCTGAAGAACTACAAGCGCGTGGCGGTGATCAACCATGGCGCCGGAAACATGCAGGCGGCCCGGGCCCACGCGGCCGAGATGGCCCGGACCTTCGGCCTGTCCTACGCAGAAATCCCCGGGTCTCTCGACTACGTTCGTCGGCTCGTCAACGGACCCTGGGACAACGAGGACTTCGTCACGCTGCAGCCCGGCAGCCCCATCAGCCCCACCCCCTTCATGCTGCTCCACACCATCGCCCTGCCGTAGGACGCAAAGAATCCCGCACACGTGGATTCGCTGACGCCTTCATGATAAAGTGGCTCTGTTCTTAATCCCTTTCGGTCTTGGCATCTTGGCGGTGAAAGGTTTGTCTATAAAGGAGGGCCGATGCGAATCGAACAGGAGCTGGAGAAGATGGGATTCACCCTGCCCACGCCAAAGCCGGTCGCGGCCTACGTGCCCGCGGTGCGGAGCGGCAATCTCGTCTTCACCGCGGGGCAAGGGCCCACGGTGGACGGCAAACCGATGTTCACCGGGAAGCTCGGCCGGGAGCTGACCGAGGAGCAGGGGTACAAGGCCGCCCAGCTCTGCGTCGTGAACTGCCTGGCCTGCGTGAAGAGTGTGATCGGCGACCTGGACAAGGTCGAGCAGGTGGTGAAGCTTCTGGGCTTCGTGGCCTCGGTGGATGGCTTCACGCGGCAGCCCTGGGTCATGAACGGGGCCTCGGAATTGCTCATCAAGCTGTACGGCGACCGGGGCCAGCACGCGCGGTCGGCCATCGGCACCAACCAGTTGCCTTTGGACATCCCGGTCGAGGTGGAGATCGTCGTCCGGGTGAGGGACTAGGGTGTCCAGACTCGTAATTGTGTTGACACCGGCAACGTCTCCGAGTGGGTCATGAGCTCAACTCGCCGCCTGCCCCACCGCCCCCCAGAAGAGGCTCGCGGGCGTCCGGCCGCGGAGGCGATA
>Ga0315279_10007125_pt1 | contig 13909 bp, 16 predicted proteins | sample YL17G06_20_MG_FD_203694 | JGI IMG/M metagenome (GOLD analysis project Ga0315279, IMG submission 203694) | Sediment microbial communities from Yellowstone Lake, YNP, Wyoming, USA - YL17G06_20 | ecosystem: Environmental > Aquatic > Freshwater > Lake > Sediment | place: USA: Wyoming | collected... | reverse complement strand
GACTTGCGAAGGAACCAACTCCTATGCCATGGTTCGGTGGAAGGCACTTGGTGATCACTTTCGCCTGAAATTGTCCGTGGGGCTCGCCGCTGTTAGCTCAACTCAGTACCGTGGAAATCGAGGCTAATGCAACTGTAGAGTTGAATCAGTCAATGTAGTCAACGCTCCTTTTGTTTACTGCTATAGGCAGCTGGAAATGCGCTCGGGCAGTCATTTTCCCAGCAGAGTGTATCCAGGAGTTGTCCCACGGGCATTGGAAATGATGGAAGAATACGTCGCATCTCTTCGTGACGAGTGAATATCACGAACGCGCGGGCCTCGTCTGTTTCTCTCTTTCGGCTCTCCGCAGCGGCCAGAACTGAAACAAGGCTGCGAAAATGATCAAGAAGGGAAACGTCACGGCAAGCAGGGCCGATGCAAGCCAGATCTCGAAAATGTAAGCGGGGGCACCCGATTCAACGTGCCCTGAGATGACGGGCGCCAAAGCGCCGAACAATCGTGCAAGGGCAACTCCGATCACGGCGGCAGTTGCCGCATTGAGAAGACCCTTCAGAGGTTGGGAAAACCTGGCATAAAGCGTGTCCTGCAGCATGTCCATCACGATGATGGTGCCGAAGATGAACGGAATGGGAACGCGCACCATGAACACAGGGGCATCCATCCGAAACAATCCCTCTCCGATGAAGAGGGCGACCGCTCCAATTCCCAGAACGATTGCTGTCCAGATCAAGCCGAGCAAGGGCTGCCGCATCAGGGCCGGCCGCTTCGGAAGAGGCCACAATTCAAAGTTCAACATGAGGAACATCGCACTTATCGTCGTCACATAGCCGACCACCGCGTTCCAGGCATTGAAAAACCCATGTGGATCCAGCGCCTGCACGTACAGCGGAGTGTCCCGCATGAACCCATAGTTGAAGAACAGCCGGAAGAGCAGGTAATTCACCACGTAGCTCGTTGCCAGCATCGACAGCCCCGCGACAATAGGGTTCTTCACAAGCGTGGTGAAAGGCCAGCCGCCCCATATGATGGCCAGCCAGAAGGCGATAATGACGGTTGTGATGATGCACATGGACAGCATCGGTGTGGGCGGACTGATGCTTCCTCCAACCGTGATGAAGTGGACCAGCGCGACAACGACACCCGCTGCTATCACCAGCAGCACGAAAAGGATCCCCTTTGCTGGCTGAGAATGCCTCGCCACAAGTTGCGGATGTTTCACCCCCCATGTCACGCTGATGACGATCACCATCGGAATGAGGCAGATCATTGCGTACGCGACCCATGTCGTAAAAGAGAGGACTGGAAAGATCGAGATGAATCCCAGCGAGACGATGATCACCAGAATCGTCCCCGTGATCCCGAGAGCGGGTTGTTTCATCATCTCCTCCTCTACAGAATAGGAGGACACCTCAAGAACTCTTGTCAACACGGCCGCGAGACGCACATAATGCGGGACACTCGGGAGGATACGATGATTGACGCGGACAGGCAGAAGGAGAAGGCAGATGGTTTTCTGGCACTGCATCATGCTCCAACTATCTTGATTCTTGCTAATGCATGGGATGCGATCAGCGCAAAAATCTACGAGCTTGAAGGATTCAAGGCGATGGGCACTACAAGCGCGGGTATCTCATCAACCCTCGGCTATGCTGATGGTGAGAAAATGACTCTGGCGGAAAACTTGGAAGTGGTTCAGCGCATTGTCAATGGCACCACGCTGCCCGTGAGCGCCGACATCGAGTCTGGATATTCAGCCACAGTCGAAGGTGTGGCAAGGGCTGCTGAGGCAGTATTGAATGCCGGCGCCGTTGGCTTGAACCTCGAAGATGGGGCTGGAAATTACTCATTACCGCTTTTGGACAAATCTCTTCAACAGGAAAAGCTCAGAGCAATACGAAAACTGGCTGTTGCCCGAGGCATACGCCTGGTCATCAACGCCCGGACTGATGTCTACCTGGCTGATGATATCTCGCGGCACAGTTTGCGCGAAGCGATAGACCGTGGCAACGCGTACAGGGAAGCTGGCGCTGATTGCGTATTTGTTCCGGACCTCGGTACTTTGGACAAGAAGACCATCGCAGTTCTCGTCAGAGAGATTGACGCACCGGTCAACATTATCGCAGGCGCAACGACGCCGCCGATACCTGAGCTCCAGGAAATGGGTGTCTCGCGCGTGAGCCTCGGTCCGCGCCCAATGAGAGCCGCGCTCAGTACATTGAGAAAGATCGCGAAAGAACTCATGACCAAAGGAACCTATGCGCTGATGTCGGAATCGTCCATCTCATACTCCGAAGTCAACCAATGGTTTGAGAAGAAGGGAGGAACAATATGAGGAGCGAAGAGCTCCGTGCTCTCCAGGCCCCACTCAAGGACAGCTACAGGAGCAAGCCTGATGCTGCTATGATCACTCTCCGCGCACAAGGGAAGCTGGGCGAGGGCATTACCTGCAAAGTACAGACAGGCAAAGCACTGGTGGAGGCAGGTCTGCATCCGGCTACCGGGGGAACCGGCCTTCATGCATGTTCAGGGGATATGTTGCTCGAGGCACTGGTTGCATGTTCGGGCGTCACATTGAATGCGGTGGCCACTTCACTGGGAATCACCCTGAACGGTGGAACAGTAAAGGCAGAAGGGGAGCTGGACTTTCGCGGCACCCTCGGTGTGTCGAAAGATGTCCCTGTTGGGTTCCAGCGCATTCGTCTTGTTTTTGAGCTGGACACTGATGCTTCCGAAGAGCAATTGGCAACCCTTCTTCGACTTACTGAAAGGTATTGTGTTGTCTATCAGACACTTGCGAAGTCGCCCGCTTTGAGCATTTCCCACGAGAAACTGGAATAGCTGCAAGGACATTTCTCAGCTTTTCTGGTGTTCGAGTAGTGAGCAGTGCCATGATCAAGCAAGTCATACTTCTCTCTCTCATCGGGGTCTCGATTCTCGTGTCGACGTCTCTTGGCATCTTCTGCAACACGATTGAGCCGAACATCGAAGGCACGAGCCTCCGTGGCCAGCACGTTGTATACCGTGGCGGGGGGCTGTATCGACTGAATCCGGAGTTCTTCGCCTGAGAAGGCATCGTCTGGGATGTCGTGAATCTCTGCATCGCGCTTCCCCTTTTTGTCGCTGCAGGAGTGGCGGGGTCGCGCAACAGTCTGAGAGGCCGGCTTGTGTTGGGTGGGCTGCTGACCTACTTCTGGTACGTCTACTTGAGCAGTGTGATGATGTATGCGATAAACAGCCTCTTCCTAGTCTATGTCGCAATAATCGCGCTCACCCCGATTGCCTTTTTCATGAACCTCAAACAGATTGATGTGGGCACCCTCCCTGCTCGCTTCTCGGCACGCCTTCCCCGCCGATTCTTTATCGGATACTCGATCCTGGTTGCAGCGACGCTGGTGGTGCTTTGGACAGGCCGCATTGCATCCGTCCTCCGAACGGGTCTGCTTCCTGAAGAATATGCGGGCATGGTGACACTCGGCAGTCAGGCTCTTGACCTCGGGGTTCTCGTGCCGCTGGCGCTGTCAGCGGCTGTCCTGCTCGCCAAAAAATCTCCCTGGGGCTATTTCCTGATTTCAGTTTCGCTGACCGTTGGCCTCATGATGTTCATCGCCATTCCGGCCTGGATAACCGTTCCTCTCATTCAAGACGGCAAAACCAATCTGGCCGAGGCAGTGCCATTCTTCACTGTGTCACTGGTCGGAATAGCGGCGGCTGTAATTCTCTATCTTAATGTGAAACAATCCAGGATATGAGAAAACCACTTCTATTGGAGCCCACAATAGATACAGGTTGGCAGGAGCGGGTAGTTTGAAGAAGCTCCGTGCCGGCAGGATCTTGTCTGTGTGCATAGCAGTGCTCATGGCAGGTGCGGGCTGCGTTTCCGCAACCTATGAGCCAGGGATGGGTGATGCGGAAATAGCAAAAATTCTCCTGGGTGTGCGGGAGCGGCACCAGGTGCCTGCCATGGCTGCCGCGCTGGTCACCAGTGGCGGATTGCAGAAGGTCGCAGCAGTGGGTGTTCGCAAACGGGGGACGCAGGTTCAGGTCACCATGGACGACCTGTGGCATCTTGGCTCTGACACGAAGATCATGACGGCCTCCCTGGCGGCGATCATGATCGAGCAGGGAAAGCTGCGCTGGACGTCAACTGTTTCGGAGATCTTCCCGGAGCGTACCCCTTCATTTGATCCGCATTTGAGAGACGTATCCTTGCTCCAACTTCTCTCACACCGGGCGGGGATTGCAGCAAATCTGGACTATGCTGCACTCCAGAAGTTCGGATCGGTGCACGACCAGAGACTGGAGGCGGTCAAAGAAGGCTTATCCGGGAAGCCTGTGAGCTCTCCTGGCAGCGAGTTTCTCTACTCGAATCTCGGGTACATCATTGCCGGTGCGATGATCGAGCGTGTCAGTGGTGAGGACTGGGAGACCGGTTTGAGGACGTACATCTTCTCTCCGCTTGCAATGGACTCCGCCGGTTTTGGAGGTCTGGGGACACCGGGCAAGATCGACCAACCCTGGGGACACGGCCTGAAAGGACAACCCGCCGACAGAAACGGCCCCGACGCGGACAATCCGCCTGTCCTTGGGCCTGCCGGAAGGGTGCATTGCACCATCCAGGATTGGGCCAGGTTTGCCACCGACCAGCTTCGCGGAGCTCGAGGAGAGCCTGCGCTGTTGAAGCCCGAATTCTATGGAATGCTTCAGACAACCCATTTTGGCGGCGACTATGCCCTGGGATGGGGCGGTCGGACGTATCATCCAATCAAGAGAACGACACGAGTAATTTCTCGGGTTGACACATCCGGAGGGGTTCACTACATTTGACTGAGACGTAGACAGATTTTCGGGGTGCTCGGTAGCGACCGGGCTGAGAGGGCGGCTGTTAGCCGTCGACCCGTTGAACCTGATCTGGGTAATGCCAGCGCAGGGACGGTAAACAAGGCACAGAGCCGCCCCGCGAGAGGGGCGGTTTTTTTTGAGGAGGAGCGCATGACGCCTGTGCGGGCTTTGCAGAAGATCCTTCCCCGGTTCCAGAGTCCTCCCGAATGGGGCATCGAGCCTGTTCCCCGGGACCACCGCGTGCTCGGCTTCCTGGACTTCATGGTCCTCTGGGGAGATCTCGGCATCGGCCTGCTCGTCATGCTGACGGGAACATTCCTCGTGCCGGGACTCGGGCTGGGAAGCGCGCTCCTTGCCATCCTGATCGGAAGCGCAGCGGGGTGTCTCCTCCTTGCGCTCATTGGGGCCGTGGGCAGCTCGACGGGCGCGCCGACCATGGTGCTCCTGCGCCCCGTGCTTGGCGTGCGCGGCTCATTCGCCCCGACGGTCCTGAACGTCCTCCAGCTCATCGGCTGGACCATCTTCGAGTTTGTCGTGATGGGAGTGGCCGCTTCCGTCATCGCCCGAACGATCTTCGGGACCGGCAGCTACGCCGCATGGGCAGCCGTTTTTGCCGTCATCGTCATCATCATGGGAGTGGGCGGTCCGATCGGCGTCGTGCGCCAGTGGCTGGAGAAGTTCGCCGTCTGGATAGCGCTGGCAACAGGCATCTGGCTCACCGTCCACGTGTTCACCACCATGGACGTGGCCGCCCTGCTCAGACAGCCCGGCGACGGATCCCTGCCGTTCGGATCCGGAGTCGACCTCGCCATCGCCCTTCCCATTTCGTGGCTGCCGCTGGTGGCCGACTACAACCGATTCTCCCGCTCCACTCGGCAGGGCTTCCTGGGCACCATGCTCGGCTTCTTCATCACCAACGCATGGTTTCTCTCGCTGGGCGCATTCCTTCTCCTGGGATCGAAGGTGGCGCAGGAACCGAAGGACTTCGCCTCCGCCATTGCCCTCACGGCGGGATGGATCGCCCTGCTCATCCTCCTTGCCGACGAGACTCACAACGCGTGGGCCGACCTGTACTCCTCCGCAGTCTCGATCCAGAACCTCTTCCCGAAGGTGAAGCAGCGCTGGCTCATCGTGGCACTCGGCGCGGCATGTTTTCTCGTGGCGGTCTTCCTCGACATCACCAGGTACCAGAACTTCCTCTACCTCATCGGGTCATTTTTCGTGCCCCTCTTCGGGATGCTCACCGCGGATTTCTTCCTGCTGAGACGACGCCGCTACCAGGTGGAGGAGTTCTACCGCCCAAGGGGCGCGTACTGGTACACGGGAGGCGTGAATATTCTGGCGATGATCGCATGGGCCGCCGGCATAGCCGCCTATCATTTTGCCAACCCCGCAACGCTGGGTGCGTTCTTCCCGAACTGGCTGAAGATCGTGCCCGCGTCCATGGGGCTGGCGGGCGGGTCATTGCCGAGCTTTGCGGTGGCCTTCCTGCTCACCCTTGCATTCGGATATGCGGCGAGAGGCAGAAGGAAAGGATTGGAGGACACGAAATGATGGGAACGAAGAGCCGCGGCGCGATTGCCGCAGAGCTCCTGACTCGTATTCGAAGCAGGCATCCGCTTATTCATCACATCACCAACTGGGTGGTCATGAATGACACTGCCAACGTCACCCTCGCGCTGGGGGCCTTGCCCGTAATGGCGCACGCTCGCGAGGAAGTGGAGGAGATGGTCGGCGCCGCGGGCGCTCTGGTGCTGAACCCTGGCACGCTGTTCCCCGACCTCGTGGAGGCCATGGTCATGGCCGGCAAGCGCGCCAATGAGCGCAAGGTGCCGGTGGTCTATGACCCTGTCGGCGTCGGCGCCACCCGCTACCGCAACGAGACCGGCGAGCGCCTGCTCAAGGAGCTTCAGATCGACGTGATCCGCGGCAATTCGGGAGAGATCGGGGCGCTTTCGGGAGCAGGCGGAGTGGTCAAGGGAGTGGAGTCCGTGGAAGGGGTGGCTGACCCGCACGCCGTTGCCCGCGAGCTCGCCCGGCGCCGCGCCGCCGTGGTTGCCATCACGGGGAAGCGTGATTTCATCTCCGACGGCACGCGGACGCTGGGAGTGGACAACGGTCACGAGATGCTGAAGACCATCACCGGCACCGGCTGCATGGCAACGACAGTGGTCGCCATCTTCTGCGCGGTGGAATCGGACAAGCTGGTCGCCGCGGCTTCCGCCCTTGCCTGCTACGGCTTGGCGGCAGAGCGCGCCGCACGAGGCACGAAGGGACCAGGCTCTTTCCGGTCATCGCTCCTGGACGAGCTCTACCACATGACACCCGCACTGCTGGAGAAAGGGGCGCGCGTGGTGGATCTCAGCTAGGCGGATGCGCTCTTCCTCCGCTGCGGCGCCGACGTACATTCTCTACCTTGTGACGGATGCCGGGCTTTCCCGCGGGCGGAGCCACCTCAGCATCGTGGAGGCCGCGGTCCGAGGCGGGGTGACGATCGTGCAATACCGTGAGAAAAACGCGTCCACTCACCGCATGATCGAGGAAGCGGCCGAGCTTCTTCGGCTCTGCCGGGCGACGGGCATTCCCTTTATCGTCAACGACCGGATCGACGTGGCCCTTGCCGTGGATGCCGACGGAGTGCACGTGGGCCAGGACGACATGCCGGCATCCGTCGCGCGACGGCTGATCGGGAAGAAGAAGATCCTGGGCGTGTCGGCGGGCAGCGCAGAGGAAGCTCGGAAGGCTGTCCTTGACGGGGCAGACTATATTGGGGCAAGCCCGATATTCTCAACCCCCACCAAGCCCGACGCCCCTCCGCCCCTGGGCATCGAGGGCCTCAGGGAGGTGACCCGGGCTGTGAAGATCCCCGTTGTCGCCATCGGGGGAATCTCGGAGATGAATGCCGCGGCTATGATTGAAGCAGGAGCCGCGGGGGTCGCCGTGGTATCGGCCATTGTCGCCGCGGAAGACGTGGAGGCGGCTGCCCGGGCCCTGCGTGCCACGGTGGAAAACGTGAGGACGAAATGAAGATCGAGCAAATTGGCGAGTTCGGACTGATCGAAAGGATCCGCGCGGCTCTTCCCGCGCCAGGGCCGGATGTGATTGTCGGCATTGGCGATGACGTGGCGGTGCTGGAAGCCTCCACGGAGAGTGTGTGGCTGGCCACCTGCGACGTGCAGGTAGAAGGTGCCCACTTCTTGCGTGATGCGATTCCGCCGCGCAGCCTCGGCAGAAAGTCTCTTGCGATCAACCTGAGTGACATAGCATCTGCCGGCGGCAACCCCCGCTATGCCCTTGTGTCCCTCGGTCTTCCCAGCGACCTGGAAGTGAGTTTCATCGACGAGCTGTACGCGGGGCTTCGCGAGGTCGGAAGTGAGTTCGGCGTGGACATCGTCGGCGGCAACATTTCACGCTCCCGCCTGGGCATCTTCATCGACGTGTTCCTCCTCGGGCAGACGATGCGCGAGAATATCGTTCTGCGCTCGGGCGCCCGCGCGGGAGACCGGATCATGGCTACCGGTACGATCGGGGACGCCGCCGCGGGTGTTGCTCTGTTGCTCAAGCCCGAGCTAGAGGCAGGGACCTCGGCGACGTACGCGGCCACTGCGCGCGCGCGCCGTGACGGCCCCGCGCCGCGCGTCAGGGAGGGCGCGTTGATCGGATCCCTCCACCTGGCCAGCGCAATGATCGACGTGAGCGATGGGCTGGCTGGCGACCTCCACCACATCTGCGAGAAAAGCGGCGTGAGCGTCCGTCTCCACGCGGACAAGCTGCCCGTCAGCCCCGAAAACCGCGCCCTCGCGCGCGCGGCGCGCGGAGAGGAGTGGCACTTCGCCCTGCACGGCGGCGAAGACTACGAGCTCTTGTTCACCGCGCCGCCTGAACGCGCCGAGAAGCTGGCAGAGCGGATCACCGCCGAGACCGGCACTCCGGTATCCGTCATCGGGGAGATCATCCCCGCGGGCGAGCCTGCCGAGCTCGTCCTGCCCGACGGGAGATCCATGCCGCTCGAGGAATCGGGGTGGGATCATTTTGCGGCGCGAGTAGGACACAAAGGAACTCGGACGAAATGAAAAAGGCATTGACCATCGCAGGCTCAGACTCCGGCGGCGGGGCGGGAATCCAGGCAGACTTGAAGACATTTGCGGCCCTCGGGGTCTTCGGGACCAGCGCCATCACGGCCCTCACCGCGCAGAACACCGTGGCTGTCGAGGGCGTGTACGCAATCCCCCCTGAGTTCGTCGCCCGACAGATCGATGCCGTGGTGAAGGACATCGGCGCGGATGCGGTCAAGACCGGCATGCTCTCCAACCGCCGCATCATCGAATGCGTGGCTGCCAAGATCGTCGAGTACAAGCTTCGGCCGCTCGTCGTGGATCCTGTCATGGTGGCAAAAAGCGGTGATGCGCTCCTCGAGCCCGAAGCGCGCGACGCGCTTATTTCCACCCTGCTGCCTCTGGCAACGGTGGTCACACCGAACCTGCCGGAAGCGGAGGTCCTGTGCGGTTTTGCCGTCACCGACATGGAAGGAATGCGCCGGGCGGCCCGGGCGATTCATGAGCGGGGGCCGCGCTGTGTCGTGGTCAAGGGTGGTCACCTGCAGGATGCAGGATGTAGCACGGACCTCTTCTTTGATGGGGTGCGTTTCGAGGAGCTGACGGAGGCGAGGATCGATACCCGCAACACGCATGGGACCGGATGCACATTCGCATCGGCGGTCGCGGCCCGGCTTGCCCTTGGCGATGAGATCCTGGATGCCGTTCGCGCCGCCAAGCGCTACGTCAGCGGCATCCTCGCTGCGTCAGCAGGTCTTCAGATCGGGCACGGTCACGGCCCCATGAATCACATGGGGCTTCTGGAGGCGCGGCGTGTGTGAGATACCGAGGGGAGCGATTTCAATAAGGAGATAGATTCGCGGAGCTGTCAAGCGCGTTCCTTCGTTCTGCCACTTCCCAGGGCAAACCATGTCGCGCTAACCCGCGCTAACGTACGTTTCCGCGTTTTCGCATGCGTTGCCCCGCGAACGACCGCCTGCCCTGGCCTGGTACTCGCAATTCTTGCCGTGTCCCAGCTCCTCGTTGGCGGAGGGTTCGCGCCGTTGTTCCTGGCGCTTCCGGCTGCGCTCATCGTAAGCCGCATCGACAAGCCGTTGTCATGGTGGAGCAGAGCTCTCCCCGCCCGGATGGTGCAAGGACAAGCGCGGATCTGGGCCCTTGCCGCCTGGTTTCTTCTTGCTTCCGCGGAGCTTGGAATCGCGGTCCTCACAAGGGATTTCGGGCTGACAAACACGTTGCCGCCTTTCATGTTCGGGCTGCTCTTGCTTGCGGCAATCTCAGGGTTCGCGTCTGATATCCACAGGAGGAGCCAATGACCCCTGATGCCTGGACGAAAGCGAAGAAGCCGATTGTCATTTTTGTCCACGCGCTTGTCGGGTGGGCACTCTGCGCTGCGACAATGGGAATCGGAATGGCGGCAACGACGCTGCAGAATGCCCTCATCATCCACGCGATCGGCGCGCCTGTCTTTTTTACTGCTGTCTCTTTCACCTATTTCCGAAAGTTCAACTACACGACACCACTGCAGACTGCCGCGATTTTCGTGGCCTTTGTCATGGTTGTCGACCTCCTTGTCGTGGCGCTTTTGATCAACAGAAGCCTGGCGATGTTTGCCAGCGTGCTGGGGACGTGGCTTCCCTTTTCCCTGATCTTCGTTTCCAGCCATATCACAGGGCTGATCTGGGTGAGGCGAGCCAGGCATCCGGCCTCTGCTCGATAGGGTGACTTTGTCCGATCATTGCCGTTCTTTGCGGGAAAGACTTGGGCCATTCTCGTCTCGTTTTATCAGCCATGCGAAGTCATTGTATCGCTATGGCTTATTCTGGATACACGCCTTAAAAAGATCATCTCCTGCAATCCTTTCAAGAACACGATTCCCGCGGCTATTACCAGCCAATAGCCTAGGTCGGGCTGGTACATCATGATGTTCACCTTATAGGACGGAACCTCGAACGTAAGGTAAAATATTACGAGTGGCCACAAAAAATGCAGAGCCGCAATCGAGCCATACCGCAAGATGATATTGGATTCCTGAGGAATCCCGCGTTCCCGCAGCCTTTTCTGTCGCGCTGGCATGCGAACTATCGAGGTGATCAGCATCAAGCTCATCACCGCTATCGCCAAATCGAAAATGGTGCTCAGCCTTCTTATCCCCGGTCCTTGCTGAGGCAGCGGTTCATTCAGAAACATGCACAGTATGCTTTCAGCCATCGCGCGAACAGTAGGGCCATCAAGCGGCGATGCGCCAGACGGAGAAGAAAATGTGTCCAATGCATTAACGACGTTCGCCGCGATGAACACTCCGACGCGTTCCTTCGCATCGAAAAATATGGATGCTTGGAAATTAGCCGTTCCACCGTCATGATTGATGATGGTGCGCCCGTTTACCTGGACAGATTCCCATCCTAAGCCATACGCATTCGGAAACGGAAACGTATGCATCCTGGCGATACCATCTGGCGAGAGCACAGAAACATTTCGGTAATGCCCTTCATTCATCTGAGAGATCAGGAAATGTGCCATGTCTTCGGCGCTCGATATCAAGAATCCGGCAGGAAGATTACTCCGATTGAATGGCAGCCTGACTGCGACAGGGAAACCGAACCACCAACGATGTCCCATTGCCATGCCATTCTTCATCGCTTCATCTTGCGAAGCGTAGCTATGCTCCATGTCGAGAGGCACAAAGATATTCCTTCTTACATATTCTTCATAAGGCAGGCCGGATACCGCCTGAATGATTGCTCCCAATACAACGTAGTTGGAATTGGAGTATTGAAACGATCGTCCAGCCGGCCCATCCGCCTTCACATTCACGAGATACCGAACATGACGTTCGATTGCCAAGTCAGTATCCGGCCAAGTCCAGGTCACCAAGGTAGGCTGCTGCGGTATTCCGCTTGTCATGGTGAGAAGCTGACGCACCGTTATTTTCGCTGACTGTGTCGGATCTTTCAAGCTGAACCAAGGGAGGTACTGTTGAACCGGTGCATCCAGGCTTATCTTGGCCGACTCCGCCAATTGCATTACGGCGAGCGCAGTAAATGGCTTGGATATGGAACCAATCATGAAAGGAGTCTTCGGCGTCACCTGCCGACCTGAAGGATCCGCCCGACCGTAACCTCTGAGGTAGACAACCTCGTCTTTATTGACAATTGCGACTGCCAGCCCAGGGATATGGGCCATTCTCATTTTTGTGGTGATGTACTGATCAATAGCTTTGAAATCAGTTCTGCTGCCCTCGACTTGAGCGTTTGCGCTGAAGGTCGAGAGGCCGGCAAGAAGCAAACATAGCAAAATACGAAATCCTTTTCTCATTTTCATCCCTGTCACTCCTATGCTATTTCGAAATATCATATGACTCGCGCTTGTATGCCGTGCCCTCTTGCCTGCCGTAGGTCTCGCTGACGGACTGTCCATGTCCAGCACGAGTTTCCTCATCGGCGTTCTTTGGCTGAGTCAGTCGATCCATTTTCCCGAAATGTTCATCAGGAGGCAGGTTTCCGCCATTTCGGTCAATCCCAACGCGCTATCGAGTTCCCGGTAGGCAAGCAATGCGGCGTTTATTGAATCCTCCGCTTTCAGGGCTTTGGAATCACGTTATCCATTTGCAGATAGGGAAATATACCCGAGACTCTTGCTCGTGCGGTAAATCATTTGGGAAATATGGGTTCATCCTGAGCGAGCACCGGTTTTCAACGCTCGCGATGCAAATCTACTACGTGCTTCCACAGGCCGTGCGCGTGTTCATCATGAAGCGGCTCTTCGGCAATCCCTGGCCTTCGCCCTCGACACGATCGACGGTTCGCCAGCGCGGAGGTTCATGCAGAACCTTGTGGCGCGGATCGAGAAAGGCGCATGACGAGAGACCTGAGCCACGGAGCCAACTTTTCAGTTGTGTCGATCCTGATTCCGCTGCTATCTTATCTCCATGAGCGCGGAACACGTGTACAAATCAAATCTCGTTTGGGAAGGCAATCATGGCGATGGCACCACGACCTACCAGGGCTACGGCAGGCAATGGCGGGTGCGCGTGGAGGGCAAGCCGGACCTCGTTGGAACCGCCGATCCTGCCTACCGCGGGGAGAAGGAGAAGTACAACCCCGAGGAGCTCCTGGTCGCGTCCCTCAGCTCGTGTCACATGCTGACCTACCTGGCGCTCTGCGCGCGGAACAGGATCTCCGTTCTCAGCTACAGTGACGATGCCTCCGGAGTGATGAAGACGACTCCCGATGGAGGGGGCAGGTTCGAATCGGTCACGCTGCGTCCGAGGGTCGAGATTGCGGACGCGAGCACGAAAGCCCTCGCGGAGGTGCTGCACGAGAAGGCGCACGCCCTCTGTTACATCGCCAGCTCCGTGAACTTCCCCGTCAACAACGCCGCGGTCGTGACGGCAAAGGAATAGCAGATGGCATTCATAAAAAGAGTGGTCGTTGTTTCTGCATTTCTCCTGGTTGCATACGGCTCCTTCGCACTCGAGTTCCGCAACACCTCCTGGCTGATGACAAAGGAAGAAGTGATCGCCTCCGAGTCCGGACGCGTCATCTCGGAGCTCAGCCTGCCGGGGCAGCAGCAGATTGTTTTCCAAACCCTCGTGCATGGATTCCCGGCAACGATCACGTACATTCTGGAGAACGACAAGCTTCTCTCTGCCTCCTATTCTTTCAAGCGGGACCTGGACTGCAAGGCTTTTGATTCCATGAAGCAGGAATTGATCAGTCAGAACGGGAACCCGACGTTCGAAAAAGAAAACCTCGTGGGGTGGAGGCTGCAGAGAACGGAAATCGCGCTGGCCCATCTCCCTGACGGCACCTCATACGCGGCCTACTGGGAAAAGGCGTACTTTGCCAGGATCAACAATCTGGCGGCGACAGGCGGCACCGCGAAGGACTAGTACTACAGCGATTATTCGCGCTATAGACTTCCGGCTGACTGCATGCTACAGTAACCCCCCGACGGCTTCCGGGACTTCTGTGGATCAGGGGTCTCCATCTCGTTGATCGCTCGGCCAAAGG
>Ga0315279_10007124_pt1 | contig 13911 bp, 5 predicted proteins | sample YL17G06_20_MG_FD_203694 | JGI IMG/M metagenome (GOLD analysis project Ga0315279, IMG submission 203694) | Sediment microbial communities from Yellowstone Lake, YNP, Wyoming, USA - YL17G06_20 | ecosystem: Environmental > Aquatic > Freshwater > Lake > Sediment | place: USA: Wyoming | collected... | reverse complement strand
AAATTGATAAGGTCAAATGAGAGATAAATGCCATCCTTGACTTCCGTATCCACCGGTTTTATTATCAAGTAGTAATCGGCGCCGCTGGAGCCCGGGAAATGCTCGTTGCCGGAATTTGAATTAAAATCGCGCGTGGCGCCGACGTTGTGTCTGCTGCCGTTGGCGCGGAGGCGGAAACTGGGGAATGTGTTTACGTCCGAGTTTGTTGATATGCGGAATCGGGCGATATATATTTTGGATGGATTCAGATTGGACTTGCCATCGGAGAAGACAATGGTGGGGCTTTCCCATGCCCCATAGGTGTTGCTGTCCTTGCTCTGCAGGATGAGTTTGCCATCTGCCCAACTGTTATCTGCAACTGTGAAATATTGCGGGATGCCGACGAATTGCCATTCCTCCGACGATTTGGCGAAGTCAAATCGTTTTGTGCGGGTTGTGGGGGTGATAAAATTTAAAAAGATGTTTTCAGCATTGATGCGCCCATAGCCGGACAGGTAATCCGGACCTGCTGTGTACATATCATCCGCGCCCTGGAATATGGCGGCGTTGATGTTATCCACCACTGCCTTGGGTGGCCAGGGGTTCAGGAAGGACGTATCGCCCACAGAGACTTTATAACCCTTTATAAGGGCGGCAACGGCGGCGGCATGAGGTGCGGCGCATGAGGTTCCGGCGAATGTGCGGAAATATGTCCCCCAGAGAGCCTGTCCGCCGGTTGTTCTATCAAAGCAGGCGATTTCGGGTTTCAGGCGTCCATCCCAGGTCGGTCCGCGGCTGCTGAAGTATTCCACCACATTATGCAGTTTGGTGGTGACATCGATGGCGCCAACGGAGATGACGCCCCCTCCCGCATCGCTGTTGTTTGAAATGCTCCCGTTCGCCACAATGTTATTTGTCTCCAAAATGGTGCCGCCAAGAATATGTAAATTCATCCGCATGGGATGATTGGCGTCATCGTAAGGTTTGTTGGGTATTGTTTTTCTGGTGATGACAATGCTGACGGTCTGGGGATCATAGGAGTAATTATAAACGCCGCAGCTTTCCTCCGGGTCGCCATCCCCCGATTGGAGATTTGTGGAGAAGGTAATTGGATAGGTGATGTTAAGTAAGTCGGGGTCAAGGAGATAAAGGTCAATATCATATCCTGAACTGCCCCAGGTTTCATCCCACGTCAGGAAGACATAGAGGGCGCCTCCGGATGGGACACTGACCTCAATGGTTTCGTCATTGAGGGAGAAGTTGTTGTAATTATTCGCATCGGGGTCATAGAAATAGCCCCACCAGTGTTCCTCGGCTTCGTTTCCCACGGAGGTGTAATATGCCGCACCATTTTCAACCTGGCGGGTGGAGCCTAAGGAGACCTCGCTTGTCCCGTCATAGGGTCCAGCGCCATAAAAACCGATGTCATCCACAATCACATCGCACCCCTGTCCCCTGAGCCAATCCTTGCACATATTCATTTCAAGGTCTGTGTCGAAGTTGGAGAAATAGAGGCTGGCGTCGGGGACGATGTCATGGATGATTTCGAGCATGGCGGTTCCTTCCTCGTCCGTGGTGCCAGCCCAGTAAGTGATGATGCCTGTGATGGAATCACCGTAAGGCTGGCCGGTGTAAGGATTTGTCCGGAAGGACCAGTAGGTCACCCCGCCGAAGATATTTTTTATATTCCCCAGGGTTTCGGAGGTGGGGAGGTCTCCGAGGAAGGAGGAGTCATCGGCAAGGTTGATGGCTGTTGAGATGACGCCGACCTTGATTCCCTTGCCTGTGACATTAGTGCCGATGAACTCGGGGCGGTTGACAAACCTGTCTATACCCATAGCTGAGTATCCCTCCGTGGTGACTGAGCCGACATGTTTCACGGGATAGTGCGGCAGGCGGATGAATTTCACCTCCGGCAGACTCTCAAGCGTAAGAATCTGGTCAATAGAGAGCCATGACTGCACAATGTTGCGCTTCTGGCTGAGCACGGTGGTGGAGACACCCAATTTGCGCAATATTTCGAGGGTGTCGCGGTTGAGGTCGTAGCACCGGATGTAGCACTGGATGCGGTCAGCGGCGTCAAAGTGGAAACCCACCGGCTTTCCCTTCAGCATCAATCTGGAATACTCCATCTTTTGAGACTTGGTGGAGAGTTTGAGAAAATTCATGGCTTGCTGGAGGTCTGAGGCGATTTTTGGGTGGGGATTGGCGGCGGCAATGTAGGCGGAACGGAAAAACACCTGTTTTTCTGCGGAAGTAGCGGAGACTCCACCCCAGAACAGGAATACCCCCACTGTCAGTATCATGATACCAGTTCGTGCACGAAACTTCATAAAAGGCTCCTCTCAACATAGATTATTGAGAAATTGAGTCATTGAATCATTGATTCATTGACTCATTAATTATACAATGTCCAGCCCGGTTTCGTTGCCGAACGCTTGTCCGGTATGGGTGGCTTCGGCAGGGCGTCTGTTGTGACGCAGAAAGCGCCTGCCTTGCTGATGCTCCTCTGTCCGCCGGGATTGGTGATGGAAATCGTGCGCGCCCCCACCGGTGCGTTCATGGCGATGCTGATGGTCACCTCGATAATTGTGGGGGTGAGCACCGTGGGTTCGCCCACTATAGAAATGCCCTGACCGAAATCGAGATTGCATCCCTGTTCAAAGTTGGCGCCGCTTATGCGGACGGTGATCTTGGATGTGCCCTGTTTGGCGCTGGACGGGAAGACTGTTGAGATGATAGGATTGCCGGGTGTCCTCACCTTCTGCACCATTCTGGAGTTGAATCCATCGCCAATGAGGCGGTTGATGAAGACGTAGTTCATGCCGCCACAGAGCGGGAACATATTCATTGAGCCCAAGTTGCATACAAATATATCCAGGTCTCCATCGCCGTCAATGTCGGCGAGTTTGACGCCACGGCTGTTGTTGTTGAAGTCGTAGCCCCCGGTGTAGAATTTGACGGAGACCGGGTTGGGGACTTCATAGGAGGCGTCAATGAAGCGCCCGGTTCCATCATTCAGGAGGAGCTGGATGGAGCGCTCTGTCGGGAGCGCCTGCATAGCAACAACAATGTCAATATCGCCGTCAAGGTCGATATCACCGGCGTCCACGCCGAAGGAGTCATTAATTGCGATGGGGATGCGGGAGGATGTCTCGTCTTTGAACTTTCCGGCGCCGTCATTGGTGAGATAGGTGTTCTGTCCGCCTCGCACGACGAGGAAGATGTCATAGTGAGGCGTGAACTGCCCATCACCGTTAGTGTCCACCCAGTCCAGATGACCGTTGTAATTGGAATCCTCGCCAGGGTCCAGTATCCCGTTGCCATTGGTATCCTCTGTCCAATCGCCCTTTCTGTCAAAATCGGCGGACACGACACCCTGGACATCGGCAATGATAACCGGCAGTTTGGACGCCGTGACATCTGTGAATTTGCCGGTTCCGTCGCCGAAGAGGAGCCTGCACTGTTCCACGAAATTCGGGGGTTTATTGGGGATGGTGGCGCGGCGGTTGGTGATGAAGATATCGAGATTCCCATCGCCGTTGAAGTCGGCGATAACAGGCTGAATGGAGTCGTCATACACATCCGCCGGCGTCCCATCCGGCATAAATACCCACGGCGATGGGGCAATAAATTTACCGGGTTTGGAATTGGGTCCGGGGAAGCGAGTATTCAGGAGAAGGACATTCGGCGCCCCGGCATTTTCATAACCGTTGGCGACCACGATATCGAGGAGGCCGTCATGGTTGATGTCAGCAATGGCGCATTTGCGGCTGTTTTCCTCCGGGCTTGGCACCGGGAAGTTCGGCAGATTGATATCCGTTACATCAAAAAAGAATCCGTCACCCAGTCCATTGTTATCGGGAACGGAGTTATAAGAATAGGTATTCATGTCTGCATTCGTATAGAGGCGGTTGCGGGTGCCTGCGCATGAGAGGAAGAGGTCGAGGTCGCCGTCATTATCGAAGTCAAAATATTTGGCGTCAAACACCGGCTCGGCAGATGTCTCGAGGAAGACGGTGTACTGATTCTGAAGGACACGCGGTGCAGGAAACTGGGAGCCGGAGGGGGTGAATACATAGATACCCTGGTTCAGCGGTTCGCCACGGTTGAAGTAGATGGGTGTGTAATCACCGGAGACGGTCTGGATACCGCCATTGGCGACCACAAGGTCGAGCCTTCCGTCCCCATTGATGTCTCCAAAGTCGCAGTTAAGGCTGCCATTGGAATACCCGAACACATAGGGCGGGTTGGCGGTAGCCGTGAAATAGGGAGGCAGGAACTGGGCTGTTTTGTCAATAAAGAGAGGCGTGTCTGAATTGCTGAGGAGGTCAGGGGGCGCATTGATTATCCTGTTGGTGAAGAGTTCCTTCTGGTCACCATAGTTGCACACAAAGACATCGGGGTCGCCGTCATTATCAAAGTCCGCCATGATAGCCCAAATTGCCCTGTTCGTTGCGGGATTTGCTCCAAAGGCGGCTGATGTCACATCTGTGAAGAGGCCAAAGGTATCATTCTGCAGGACCTGGTTAAAGGTGGGGGGTCCGATATTTCCGAGGTCACCGCCGGTCTGGTCGTTGCAGATGAAGAGGTCTAAGCACCCATCGAGGTTCAGGTCGCCCGCGCAGATTGCGCGTCGGCGACCCGTGAGGTCGGGAACTGCCTCCGCCAGATTTCTGCGGTGGCTGTAAACCCTGGAGAAGAGGGGCGTGTAGTCGAGGGCTGTTCCGGAAATTATGCCGCTCCATCTATCGCGCTGGGCGCCGGGGAATTCGCGCAGGGGCGGGTTAATGGGGTCAAAATAGGTGGCTCGAGCTGGTGGTGTTTCACCTTCACCGGAGGCGCGAACGGCAATAATCTCACGCCAGCCACTGTTATTGAAGTCCATCACCACAGCGCCCTGGGCGTTGGTCCTTACCTGGGGAATCCAGTCACCATCAGGCGGTGGGGGTGGGGGGAGCTGGTGGGGATAACCCTCCGGGCGTCCGATCCAGAGGGGCTCCTGCTGTGTATTACGGTTGGTGGTGATAAAGAAGTCGTCAACTGCGTAATTCACACATTCAAAATACCCATCCGGCAAGCCATCGCCATCCACATCCACATTGTCATATACAAGGTCATAGCCGTTGTATCTGTATAGGTGGGGGATTTCGCTCCAGTTTACCACATAGATATCGAGGGCATTTTCGCTGAAGATGGGAGCGAGCACGACCTGGTTCGTCTCGCTGAAATCCGTTTCGTCATTGGCGGGACCGGGTGTTGTTATTGGGTGGTCAGGGAGTAGGGGAGGCAGACGGTCATATTCATCTAGAGTATTGCCGCCGAAAAGGCCGTCTGAACCCAGGGTTTCATCCGTGAAGTAGAATCCCCGCTTTGCGGGATTGCGGTCATTGAGGTGGTTGATAAGGATACGTTCACTGAACATGAGTGGACCAAGAGGGTAAGATGTTGTTTCAGCGGGGTAAGGCGGGTCAATGCCGCTGGTGCCCAGGAAGTCGGTGAAGAGGTCCTGGTTAGCCACGACGATATCAATATCGCCATCGGAGTCAATATCCCCCACATCCGAATGGGTGGACATATCCACAGTGGTATATGGAGGGGTGTTAAGGACACCGGGCAGGCGGATAGAGGTTTCATCAGCGAAAAATCCATCCGGAATTCCATCGCCATCCACGTCAATATTTATCAGCAGTTGGTTCTGAGCGCCGATGCCGGGGCCAATGCCGGGGGCGAAGTTGGAGAAGAAGATATCGAGGTATCCATCGCCGTTGAAATCTGCGAGTTTCACATCGTATGTTGCCACGAGGGAGCCAATAAACGGGAGTCTGTCATCGGAAGTTCCGACGATGCCATCCGCGCCGAAGGTTACATCCGTGAAGTAGAATCCCCGTTTTGCAGGGTCGGGGTCATTGGTGTGGTTAATGTAGATGCGATTGCAGAGGGAGTTTGGTCCCTGGTCATTGATAACGCCATTGGCGAGGACGATATCGATGTCGCCGTCATTATCGATGTCGCCTGCGGCGGCGCCGAGGCTGTAAAGGACGTCCACGGGGAGGGAGTTACCGCCCTTTTTTGGGGATGTGTCCTCCAGATTTGCTACATTAGTATCGCAGGCATCGCCGATGCCGTTCCCGTTAGAGTCGGTCTGGTCGGGGTTGGGGACATCCGGGCAATTGTCCACGTCATTGAGGATGCCGTCGCCATCGCGGTCTGTGGAGGCTCCGGCGGCGCCGCCGGGGGCCGTCCCTACATTGGTGATAATGGTGATGTTCCCGGTGACTTTGTCGGCAATAACGGGCACCGGTTCGGATATATAAGCGATGTCGTCATATACTGTCGGTGCGGTTATACTGTAGGCAACGCCCGATTCTGGAATTCTCTCCGCCCTCAGGAAGCCATATATTGTGGACCATGTGACACTTTCACCGGGGGCGAGGGTTTTCATGCCAAAGAAGATGGCGACTGCGCTGTCCTGAGTGAAGGCATTGGCACCGGAGAAGAAGGCGCCGGTAGGTTCATAGTCAAACTGTGTTGCCACAATAGAGGGCCACCAGGCGGTGACAAATTTCCACGGTCTGGTCACGGCAGGACTAATCAGTGTTCCAAGAGCCAGTACAGTGGGGAATTCAAGGTGGTCATAGACCTCATAAATATCCGGCAGGGTGGCGCCTATGTATAATCTCTCATTACGCACCTGTTCCCCGTTGATAACGAAGGGTGCATCGTCCCTTGTGCCAAGGAGAGTATCCAGCATGATGCGGACTCCCACATCCACGGGTTCAGTGCTCATATTTTTGAGGATAAACTGGATTTTCAGGTCATCAAGTCTTGTGTTTGGACCGCCGAAGCCAACAATAGCAAGGCTTTCAGTCAGCTGGATGGTATTATCGAGGACCCATGTGCCTGTGCTGGTGTTGGCGATATCGTTGATATCGATGGGTTTTGACTGGATGCCGAAGGGTTGAAAGAAGTTGGTAAAGTCTTTTTGGATGCCTTGCTTCACGATTCGCACGCTGGAGAAGGAGGTGGCGGGCGCGGGGTGACCGAAGAGGATTGCCGGTCCATCGCGCACGCCGGCTGTAAACTGTCCGAATTCATTTTCGGCAACCTCGATGTAGGTGCTTGAAAACAAGTTATCGCCTGCGACATTGGTATCCTGTGCGGTGCCGTCTCCGGGTGTGGGCGGGTTTGCGCCGCCATAAAATTCGGCGGGATAAGTTGGTATCGCGGGCAGGTATTGCTGATAATCGGGTAGGTAACTGCGGGCTGTTGAGGGCTCAATGTAGACGGCGTAGTCATCGCGTGGCTCAAGTCCGATGAACAGATATTCGGAGTTCAGAACAGACCCCGGGGCGTTGTTGCCGTTGGGAACCTCAACATTGATGCCGGTGTATGTGCAGTATAGAAGGTCGACAATACCTCTATCGGAAAAGACGGCGTCAGCACCGATATAGAAGTCCTTTCGTGGCACGCCCGCAAACACAGGGATGTCGGGAATGATAAGAGTCGTCACCTGCATAGACGTTGTGTAATAGCCAGCGCCGTCCACGACACTTCCCCTGATGCCGCCCACGCCGCCAAACGGACCTGTCTCATTAGGCGTTCTGTTGTCTTTGCGATAGGGGCTGACGGATGAATACTGCATGATTCCCAGCATCCTGTCGGCAAGGGTCAGATTGCGTTTTCCCCAGGGATTGGAGGCATACTGTCCGCCGGAAGTCCAGTTTCCCATGACGGGGAGGTTGAGAGGGATGGCGCTGATGCCGAGCATCTCGCCAAGGGCTCTCATGAATTCCGACTCAATATCCGTCCTGCCGAAATAATCTGCCTGCTGTTCAGGCGTGAGACTGCCCGGGTCTTTGGGAGGGAGGTAATATCCGGTATAGATGGGGTTGAAGGCGACGTCGCAGTCGAGGATGGTTCCGCCTTCATACTTCTGACGGGGTAGTGCGACGTCCATGATGCCATCGCCATCCAGGTCGAGGTTAATGGCGCCTGTGGTGGGGTTATAAATAACGCCATTTCCAAGGTTGGGGAGGTTGATATAATCCCTGAGGTCGATATCCACCGTGAAGTAGAAATAATAAACGGCATAATTAACGCCTGCCGCCACAGTTTCGTTCGGTTCCTGGAAGGTTATAAGGTTAAATCGGTCAAAGGCGACCTGTGTGGGACCGAAGGGCAGTGCGGGATTGATGCCTGCGAGAAAATCCGAATAATAGGCAACCTCATTAAACTCGAAGGACATGCTTATACCGCCCAGCGAGACATCATTCCATCGCTTGAGACAGCGGTTCAGAGCCAGATAGACATCGTCATCCGATATATTCTGGAGATTGTTGGCAGGAAGGAGAATCTCGCCGAGGGGGTTGCGATAGATGGAGACCCTGAGGGGGCTCTCATCCTCCCGCCACTGGAGTTCCTCCGTTCTGAGGCTGTCATCACTCGCATCAAGTGGATTATGAATCACCGGGACAAATATCTTTTTGGCGAATGCAAATGAGACAATAATGGTGAAGAGAAGATTCAGAATTAAGAGCCTGCGATAATTTTTCATCATTCCTCTCGCTCTCTATGCTGAAGTGAGAAAAACCCGGCTTTCCGGTTATTTCAATTCTTTTATCACGTCTGCCTTAAACTCATTTAGACCTTTCTGGGATGGGAGGTCAAGTGAGGATAAGGTGTCCTTTGAATATTGGGGTGAGGCGGACTTTGCCTCCATTTTCCCCATGGATGCCTTTAACCGACCGGCTGTCAGGAGGGGGTTCTTTGTCAAAGGTGTGGTAAGTGGCGTCGCCTTCTCCGCCTTTGTGGGCTCTCCCTCCTTGGATATCCGCATCTTTTCAAACTCAGCCGCCACGGCGCAGAGTTTTTCCATCTCCCTTCTATCAAGGATGCGGGCATTTTGCACACCGAGACAAACCGCCTTTTCCTCGCCGGTTTTCGGGTCATTCAGTATGGTGAATTTTCCCTGCGCCCACCCCACAACGCGCATGGAAATGGCGCGTTTTGACTGGGCATCCGCGGATGGTGCCCGTGTTCCACTCTTTCCCTTTGGTTTTTCCAGAAACAGGACAACCCTTTCCCCTTCAAAGAAGTGTGGCTCGCCATCTGCGTGCATTGCGATGGGGAGGGGTTGAATGACATCGCCCCCCATCTGGGTCAGCTCAAAAGAGGGACCCATGTCGCCCTTCCAGTATTCCTTTGCTTTGATTTGTATGGTAGTTTCAATATGCTTGTCCACCCAGCGGGACTCCATCTTTTCCACCTGTCCCACGGCGATGACATCCGCCAATTTGGTCATCTCAGGCATTGTAAATTTCTGGATGGAGCTCCCGTGCGCTGTAAAAGGGATGAGGATGGCACAGAAGGCAAGTGAGTAACTGAAGAATCGGAGAATCGGAGAAATGGGGAAGCGGGGGATAGGGAGTATCTGGATTCTCAAGGAGTTCATGATTTACAACCTCCGGTATTTATTTTCCAATAATCGCCTGAGCGAAACTTGCATTTCCCTGCAGGCGGTAGACATTGCCTGAGCTGATAGTTCCGTTATTGGGGTCATATTCCTGGATAATGCTGAATGCCACAGCGGGCGCCTGGGATGGATAACCACCGGGATTACCGGTTTGTGAGACGCCGATGTATCCATCCGGACCCACAGAGAGGAGTAGCCATAACTTCACGCCGGCATCCTCCTTGCCCTGGGTCTGACTGGCAAGGACATTAGTCTGCTCTGGGTCGAAATAATCGATAAGGTTCAGGGGCGATGGCACCTTCAAGTCGAAAATATCCTGCGGGACTCTTGTCATGTATGCCAACGGTGTTGTTAGGACGTGCAGGTCATCCATCTTTGTGGATAAAAGGGGCGCATATGCCCCTCTTTGCCAGTTTGGATTCCGGCGATGGGGATAGTTGTTGTGGTCTATGGCGTAAACCTCCAGCGCTGTGGTCATTGCCGCCATGTCCGCCCTGACCCGTGAGACCTTGGCGCGTGTTTGCGCCTCGAGGAAGTTTGGCACGGCGATGGAGGAAAGTATGGAGATGATAGCCATAACTATCAACAGTTCAATCAGGGTAAAGGCATCTGGCGAAAACTGATGCAAAATTCCACTCCCAATTTTTTCAGCGCCTGTGTCGGATACGCTGAAACATATTATTAGGCAAATTCTAACTAATCAAAGGAAAATATGGGCAGATAGTGGTGTTTCGTCAAGTTAAAAATACTCCGCATGAACACCGCATAGGGGCGGATTGGAACTGCATAAGGCGGATACTGATTCACAAATCCTCAAATTCCGCAATTCTCTTTGCGATTGATATTGACAAATGTTCGAGATATGGGTTTATGAGTGCGATTTTTATAAAAAATAAGGAGGTGAAAGGATGCTGAAAAAATGTCTATTGGCTCTTTTTGTGGTTCTTCTTTGCGCGGGATTTGTATTTGCGAATCAGACAGAAAGCCCCCCGAATGGGGACAGTTCAAATGCGGATGGACCCATTACATTTAATAATGAGGTTCTGACTGGCGGTCTGCCCGGGGGCTGGCTTTACGAATCCGTGCCTGACCTGGACTACTGGAGTTTCACGGGGACAAACGGATATAATTATACCTTTACCGGCGTCCCCAAGAATTTCATGATGAATTCTCTTTACATTGGTCTTGATATTGAGAATTCAGTTGGAAGCATTTTGAAATCCGAGACGGCGAGTGTGCCAAATCAGACCGTTGTTTCGAACTGGACATGCGGCTCAAACGGCACCTACTATCTTGTTGTTTGGGAGGCAACGGGTTATCAGAACGGCACGGCATATTATGAAATCACATGCGCGCGGGCGGCTTCCGGCGTTGAGGACTGGAGTCTTTATTAATAAGGACTCTTTTTAACTTTTCGAATTTCAGGCGGGTTGAAAAAACCCGCCTTTTTTACATTGATTTCATCCCCCTCCCCGTTTAAAGATTTCCTGATAAAAAGTTACATGAGAGATGAGAGTGGGTATAATTTTATGGAAGAGACATCCATCAGGAAAACGGTTCTTGTTAATGTTGAAGAAAATGAGATACGTGTGGCATATCTGGAAAATCAGCAGCTTGTGGACTTATTTATAGAGAAGATTGATGACCTGAGTTTAGTGGGGAATATTTACAAGGGCGTGGTGGAGGATGTGGTGCCCGGACTGCGGGCGGCATTTGTAGACATCGGTCAGGAACGGCGGGCGTTTCTCCATTATGACGATATTCTTACGGATGCGCTGAAGATTGGCAGGAAGGAGAAAAAGGTAGTGAGCCGACGAGGCTCCGCTCCAGTAAGAAAGCAGGGCGCATCATCAAGTGAGAAGTGGGACGGGGCGCAACCTCGCTCTGGCGCTGAAGCTATGGAGCGTAAGCGAATCCATAAGGGGCAGACCATCCTTGTGCAGGTGATAAAGGATGAAATCGGGGGGAAGGGACCGCGCGTGACCACCAACATCTCGCTTCCGGGGCGCTATCTGGTGTTTCTCCCTTACCCATCGCAGAGGGGCGGTATTTCCCGCAAGATTGAGGATGAAAAAGAGCGCCAGCGCCTCAGGAGGATTCTGGGCGAGATAAAAAATACTCGCCAGAGCTATATTATCCGCACCGCGGGCATGGGAATGGATGATGATGCCATCAAGGGCGACATGGGTAATCTCAAGAGCGCCTGGGGAGGCATCCTGAGGAAATATCGCCAGCCCGGCCTTCGCAGCCGCTTCAGCGGAGCAGGCAAGAGTGCGCCGCTCCTGCTCTTCAATGACCATGACATCCTTTACAGGATAGTGCGGGACAACATCACAGATGACGTCAATGAGATAATCACGAATGATGAGAGGGTTTATAAAGACCTGCGCCGGATTCTGAGGCACATGATACCATCCCTTGAGGGGCGGGTGAATCTCTTCAGCCATCCAGAAAGCCTGTTCCAGCATTATGATGTTGAGAAGAAGATTCAGCGGGCATGTCAGCGCAAGATATGGCTCAAGAGCGGCGGGTATGTGGTCTTTGACGAAACGGAGGCGCTCACGGCAATAGATGTCAATAGCGGGCGTTTTGTGGGGAAAAAGGACCAGGAGAAAAACACCCTGAAGACGAACTTGGAGGCGGCGAAGATGATTGCCCAGCAGTTGCGCCTGCGGGATATCGGCGGCATCATCGTCATCGATTTTATTGATATGAGCGAACGGGGGAATCGCGAGGCGGTGGAGCAGGAATTTCTCCGGCAGACAAGGCAGGACAAGGCGAAAATCTCCACCGTACCGATTTCAGAATTCGGTCTTTTACAGGTGACACGTAAACGGGTGCGCATGAGCCTCTGGCACCAGATTTACAACAGGTGCCCTTACTGCGGCGGCTCGGGGCGGGTGCTTGCGCCTGATCAGATCTGGCGGGAGATGAAATATTCAATTCTCAATCTGCTCCAGAAGACCCCCAGACCGCTTGAAATCACGGTCGTCCTCCACTCCCATACCAAGAACTACATCCAGGAGAAGTTCATAACCACCCTTAAAGATTTTCAAAAACATTATAAGGTCCCCATCATTCTCCTTTCGAGCGAGGACCTGCATGTTGAGGATTTTCAGGTGAGATATATCCACCCCGACCGCGCCGAGGTGAGAGTTCAGGAGGATATGCGAAGGGGAGCGGAGGATGATGGAGACGAACTGCCGTCGGAAACCCGAAAAGGAGCGATTGATGAAGATTAAAAACCGCGGGGTATTGGCAATATAGGGAATAGACATCCCGATTGTGATTTTATCTTCATGTCTCCGAATATCCGACACGTGCGAGTCAGGTCTATCCACCTGAGGCGGACTCACCTGTGGTTATCATAATATACGAGGTAGCCCATGACAACTTCGGAATTTGTCCATCTCCATCTGCATAGCGAGTATAGTTTATTAGATGGCGCCTGCCGGTTTGAACCGCTGTTTAAAAGACTTCAGCAGTTCGGCATGAAGGCTGTTGCCCTGACAGACCACGGTAATCTGTTCGGCGCGGTGGATTTTTACCAGAAGGCTGTTGAAGCGGGGATAAAGCCCATAATCGGCTGTGAGTTTTACCTGTCTCCGGGTCTGCGGACGGAGCGCAATTCCCAGGAAAAAAAGTCAGCCAACCACCTTGTCCTTCTCTCCACCAGTTACCAGGGTTATCTGAGCCTTGCCAAGTTATCCTCCATTGCCCACCTTGAGGGCTTTTATTACAAGCCGCGGATTGACATGGAGACGCTTGAGAAATATTCCCGCGACCTCATTGCCTTTTCCTCCTGCATCAAGGGGAGCATTCCCGAGCTTCTTCTTGAGGGTAAGCCCAAAAAGGCGGCTGAAGTTCTTGACCAGTTTCTTGCCATTTTCGGGAGGGAGAATTTTTATATTGAGATTATGGACCAGAGCCTGCCGGAGCAGAAGAAGGTGAATCCCGCCCTTGTGCGGCTGGCGAAGAAGGCTGGCGTGGGGCTTGTGGCAACCAATGATTGCCATTACTTGAACCGTGAGGATGCCGAAATCCATGATGTCCTCCTTTGCATCGGGACGGGCAAGACCTTCAGGGAGGAACAGCGTCTCCGCTTCCATTCCACTGAGTTTTACGTCAAATCGCAGGATGAGATGGCGGATTTATTCCGGGATTTGCCAGAGGCGGTGCAGAATACCCTCGCCATTGCGGAGAGGTGTCAATCGGAAATCCGTTTTAAGCAGAAACTCCTGCCCCATTACACACCTCCCGACGGTCTGAGAGAGGGGGATTATCTGCGGAAGCTGGTGATGGAAGGATTGAAGGAGCGCTACAGTGTGCTTACGGAGGAGATTCTGGAGCGGGCGGAGATGGAGCTGGGAGTCATCCACAATATGGGGTTTGATTCCTACTTTCTCATTGTGTGGGACTTTGTGCGATATGCGAGGGAGAATGGTGTGGGCGTGGGA
>Ga0315279_10007123_pt1 | contig 13911 bp, 10 predicted proteins | sample YL17G06_20_MG_FD_203694 | JGI IMG/M metagenome (GOLD analysis project Ga0315279, IMG submission 203694) | Sediment microbial communities from Yellowstone Lake, YNP, Wyoming, USA - YL17G06_20 | ecosystem: Environmental > Aquatic > Freshwater > Lake > Sediment | place: USA: Wyoming | collected... | reverse complement strand
ACTCGACCTCACAAGCCTATTCCAGAAGGAAGGATTACTCGTTAATGATGCCCACCGACTCTGGATCTATGATATTCCGCACGATTCCCGTGTTCATGGAGATTGGAGGGCGTGTTGACTGATGCCGTTCCAAACGTTAAAAAAAGACACGGCGCAGGAACTTTCATTAGAGTGGGTTCTGCATATTAAGAATTACAAGCTCAACCTTGACAAGAATAGGTGCGCGGGTTGCCAAATCTGCAGTCTAGCATGCCCAAAAGAAGCAATCAGAATCGAAAAACGACACAAAGCCCAAGGGGAAAAAGCCCAAAAAGCCAAAGTGGATATTGACCTATCAAAGTGCAACTTCTGCGGCATATGTGACATACTGTGCCCCTACGGGGCGATCAGCGTTACTGTAGACGGGAAACATCTCCTCTCAGTTCTGGACAAGGAAAGCTTCCCTCAAATGATCCGAGACATCAAAGCTACCGCGAGCAAGTTTCCCATGGATCGCGACAAGAGCGAAGATGTTTGCCCGATGGAACTGATTAAAGTGCACTTTTCGACAGCCGACGGAAAACCAGTGGAAGATCCTGGTTCTCTAAACGAGTCTGAACGGCGTGCGCTCAAGGTTGACGTTGAAGTTGACAAAGAGCACTGTCCATGCTGCGGGATATGCGAAGCAAAGCTACCACAAAGCGCAATGCACGTGCGAAAGCTGCTTTCAGGAAAGCTTGCCATCAAATCTGAAAAATGTCCACCGGAATGTACAGACTGTCTGGACGTCTGTCCAATTAATGGCGTGCTCTACCTTTCCGACGATGACAAGAAAGTGCATGCAAACGAAATGTTCTGCGTCTACTGCGGAGCATGCAAGGTCGTTTGTCCAGTTGATGAAGCCCTTAGTTTCAAGCGAACTCGCGTTAACCATACACCTGTCCGTTCAGGAGCGTGGAACAAGGCTCTTGAACGGCTGACCTCGCCAACTGACTTGACCAAGGAACTGAAAGCCAAAGGCTCTCTGAAGACAAGAGAATCCGTGAAGAAGAGGATTGGTTTGAAGGGTGAACAACATGCCTAGAGGAACTAGGAAGAACGTTGGTACCCCTCGGAAAGAAAGAAAACCTGGACAGAAGAAAGCTGGACCCAAGGCTGAAGGGCCTAGAATCGGAGTCTTTGTCTGTCAGTGCGGTTCAAACATAGCTTCGATAGTAGACGTTGATGCTTTAACAAAGTATGCCCAGACTTTGCCCAATGTGGTGTATGCAGAGAACATGAATTATCCTTGTAGTCGTCAAGGTCAGGACGAGATAGTAGTCACTGTAAAGAAAAACAAGCTAGACCGTGTGGTTGTCGCTGGCTGTTCACCGAGGCTTTACGAACCGACTTTTCAAAGCTGCGTGTCTAGAGCAGAGCTTAATCCATGGCTTTTTGAGATGGCAAACATCCGGGAATTCGCATCCTACTGCCACCAAACCACGCCTGAAGAGGCAACCGAAAAAGCAAAAGACACGGTCAGAATGGCTGTTGCCAAAGCAAGGCTTCTCCAACCACTGAAGCCAATAGAATTGCCTGTGACGAAGAAGGTTATGGTTATCGGCGGAGGAATCGCGGGAATCAACGCTGCCCTAGACTTGGCTGACATGGGTTTCAAAGTCTACATGGTTGAAAAGACCGAAACAATAGGCGGCTACATGGCACTGCTGGACAAGACGTTTCCAACGCTTGACTGCAGCATATGCATCGAAGGTCCAAAAATGGTTGATGTCGGCAGGCATCCCAACATTGAAATAATCTCCTATGCCGATGTTTTGAAGGTCGAGGGGTACGTTGGCAACTTCAAGGTGAAAATTCGGAAAAACCCTCGCTACGTGATAGCTGCAAACTGCACTGGCTGCGGTGAGTGTAGAGACGCGTGCCCCATAGAATATCCGAACTATGCAGACATGTATCTTGGCGTGAGAAAGGCGATATCGATTCCGTTCGATCAGGCTGTTCCGCTCACCCACACGATTAACCGCGACTACTGCATTGAATGCTACAAGTGTGTTGACGCCTGCGGAGCTCGTGAGGCAATAAACTTTGACCAGAAGCCTGAAGAGATTGAGGTTAACGTAGGGGCAATAGTCGTCACGATTGGCTACGGCATGTATGATCCTAAGGATTTGGCGTGGACTGGCTACGGCAGGTTCTCCAATGTTTTCACAGCACTTGAGTTCGAGAGGCTCATACTTGCAGCAGGTCCAACTGGAGGGAAAATAATTCGGGCTTCAGACGGGCAGAAACCTCATTCCGTAGCGTTCATCCAATGCGTAGGCTCCCGTGACATCAACAAGTTCGAGTACTGCTCAAGCTTCTGCTGCATGTACACTCTGAAGCATGCAGTCATGCTTAAAGAGAAGTACAGGGAAGCCATCGAGGTTTACGTGTTCTACAACGACATGAGAAGCAACTTCAAGGGCTACGAGGAGTTCTTCAACAGGGCCCAGAAATCCGGAGTCAAATTCGTCAGAGTCAAGCTTGAAAACCGAAGGATAACTGAGGACCCGCAGACCAAAAATCTCACAGTTTTCGGTGAAAACGAAGACGGCAAACCGGTCTCTGCAGAGGCAGAAATGGTTGTCCTTGCAAATGCAGCCATTCCATCACAGGCAGCTTCTGAACTGGCAAAAATCCTCAACATACCCTTAGGCAAGGACGGATTCTTCGTTGAATGTCAGCCCAAGATCAGACCAACCGACACTGAAGTACCCGGGATTTTCTTGGCAGGTGCATGTCAAGGCCTGAAGGACATTCCTTACAGTGTTGCTCAAGGAAGCGCTGCTGCGGCTCAAGCCGCCTGTGTTCTGAGCAAGGGCTCGTGGACGGTTGAGCCACTGGTTGCGAAGGTGAATGAGGAGCTGTGCAGCGGCTGCAGGGTATGTGAATCAGCTTGTGGCTATCACGCGATTAATGTTGAAAAAGTCGGGGACAAATCCGTAGCCAAAGTTGTTGAAGGCTTGTGCCGAGGCTGTGGAATCTGCAGTTCTTCTTGTCCAATGGACGCTGTGACGATGCCGAACTATTCGGATATCCAGATTGTGGCCCAAATTCAGGCTGCCATGGAAAGGAAGTTGAAGAAGACATGAGTGAGCAGTCTGGTCCAACTCCCCCGGCAAAAGCAGAGGAACCACGCGTAGGCGTCTTCGTGTGTTACTGTGGTCTCAACATTGCTGGCACCGTGGATGTCGAGGAAGTGGCCGAGTACGCGCGCAAACTGCCAAACGTGGTCTACGTTAAGACAAACCGTTACACCTGTGCAGATCCAGGTCAGGAAGAAATCAGAAAGGGCATAAGAGATCACAAGCTGAACCGTGTCGTGGTTGCCGCATGCTCACCTAGGATGCATGAACCCACCTTCCGCAGGACCGTGTCAGAAGCCGGGCTAAACCCTTTCGTCTATGAAATGGCCAACATCCGCGAGTTTTCTTCCTGGTGCCATCAGAGCACGCCAAAAGAGGCAACCGAGAAAGCTAAAGAACTCGTGAAGATGGCTGTCGCGAAAGTGAAGCTTCTTGAACCGCTGGACGTCATCGAGGTTCCAGTAACCAACAGGGCGCTAGTCGCAGGTGCAGGCGTTGCCGGCGCAAGTGCTGCCCTCGACCTTGCAGAAATGGGTTATCAAGTCTACCTAGTTGACCGAGCTGAAATAATGGGCGGTCACATGGCTCAGCTCGGCAGGAGCTTTCCAGTCTTCGAATGTTCAAACTGTCCGCAGCAGATTCACTGTCCAAGGTTCTCATGCGTTGCCACAAGAATTGGGGCCGTAGCTGTTCATCCAAGAATCAAACTGCTTGCGTACACGGATGTGAAACACGTTGAAGGCGTCATAGGAAGCTACAAAGTGACGATTGCGAGGAGGCCGCGGTTCGTTGACGAAAACAAGTGCATAAGCTGCGGAAAGTGTTCTGAGGTCTGTCCGGTTGAAGCGCTGAACAAGTTTGACGCCGGAATGAGGAAACGCAAAGCCATCTACTTGCCATTCCCGTATGCTACACCCAACACTTACACGATTGACAAAGACACATGCCTGTACTTTAAGGACGGGAGCTGCAAGAAATGTCAGGAAATCTGTCCAGTAGAAGCTGTGGATTTCAAGCAAGAACCCTCAGAAGAGAAGCTTGAAGTCGGCTGCATGGTGGTGGCAACAGGATACGACATCTATGAGCCATACGACCTGCCAAACTATGCCTTCGGCAAACACAAGGACGTTGTAACAGCCCTGCAGCTTGAAAGAATCATAGACACGAACACCCAGATTATTGGAGAACTTCAGAAACCTTCAGACGGCAGAATGCCTGAGAGCATGACATACATACAATGCGTCGGTTCCAGAGACGTGAACAAGTTCGAGTATTGCTCAGGCTTCTGTTGCATGCTCACACTCAAAAGCGCCGTCTTCCTCAAAGAAAAATACGGCGACAAACTGAAAATCAACGTGTTATACACGGACATGCGTGCCAACAGGAAAGGGTACGAGGAACTGTTCAGGAAAGCTCAGCAGTTAGGTATCAACTTCGTTCGCGTCAAACTGACAAACAGGAATGTGAGTGAAAATCCAGAAACGAAGAAACTCCTAGTTCGTGCTGAACAAGAAGACGGTGCACCCGTCGAAGTCGAAAGCGATATGGTCGTGTTGGCAACAGCCGCAGTACCAAGTCAAGGCTCGGAAGAAGTTGCAAGGGTCTTCAACATCAGCCGCGGCAGTGACGGGTTCTTCATGGAAAGTCATCCAAAGCTGAAGCCAATAGACACACCATCAGACGGTGTCTTCGTCGCAGGAGGATGCCAAGGACCAAAAGATGTTCCTTACAGCGTTTCTCAAGGCATGGGAACAGCCGCAAGAGCAGCAACAATCCTTTCCAAACCAACTTATAAAATCCAGCCTATCGTCGCTTTGGTCGACCCGGCAAAATGCCGCAACACTAAAGTGAAATGCGGCCTCTGCGCTAAGGCCTGCCCCTACGGGGCTATCAGAGCACCCGAAGGCCAGGTTGCACAGACGATGAGCGCAATGTGTCACGGCTGCGGTACATGCGTCGCCGAATGCCCAGCAGACGCAATAACTCAAAAACACTTCACGGACGCACAGATAGTGTCCCAAATAAGAGCCGCACTGGAAACGAACCCGGAGGGCAAGATACTGGCGTTCCTGTGCAATTGGTGTAGCTACGCTGGCGCGGACCTCGCGGGTACAAGTAGATTTGAATATCCTCCTGTGATAAGGCCTATCAGGGTCATGTGTTCGGGAAGAGTTGACCGTGACTTCGTTCTTGAAGCTTTCAGGCTTGGCGCTGGCATGGTAATGGTCGGTGCCTGCCATCTTCCGTACGACTGCCACTACATCAGTGGAAACTACAAGATGAAGGCTAGAATGGATGCACTTGCGCCGATGCTGCAGAAACTCGGCATGAGTCCGGAAAGATTGCGTGTGGAATATGTCTCTGCGGCCGAAGGCATCAAATTCGCAGAAGTTGTAAAGGAAATAACGGCGCAGATGCAAGCGCTGGGCAAGGAGAAGATAGAGGCAGAAAACGCCAAGATGCGGCCATTCTTGGAGAACATGCTGAAAAGGAAGGAACAAAAATAGTCTCTGGTCACTCTAGGATGCATGCATCGACTCAGCTTGCTCTTTGCTATTCTCTGTCTTTCCAGAATTCTCTTGTTCGCAGGTACTGGATTTTGGCTTTCAGGAGATCCATGAAAAACTCGTCCTCTTTGGGATGCATTTTTCCAAGAATTCTGGAGGCTGTTTCCGGGCCTACGCCCTTGACTTCCAATGCCATTACTGCTTTTTTCCCGTAGCTTAATGCCAAGTCGGCTGTACGTCTTGCCTGAGCCAGTTCCCTGAGTTCTTCCTCGGACACTTCTTTGGCTTCGCGTCTTCTCTTCAAGACTTCATACAAGTGTTCTGCGTCTTGGTTCGGGTTCAGAAGTGCCAAGAGTTTTGAACCGCATTTTCGGCACGCGGGTTGGTCTGGCAGGTCTCTTATTCTCTCTTCGTCAGCCCATTGGCCACACGACATGCACAGCAGCGACGCTGTTCTTGCCTCTATTGCTTTTTTCATTCTGTCTATGTTGTTCAATAACACTTTTTCGGGAGCCATCAGCTCTGACATGTCAGAGAACTTTGCAAGCACGTGATAGGCTAATGGTGTGGGCTTTTCTTGGCTGAACACTGTACTGACCTTGATTCTTCCGCTGCTTACGCCGCGCATGATCTCCTTAGCTTTCTTGACGTCCACTTTTTCAATCATGGCTTCGCGTAATGTCTCATCCAGAATCGGCGTGTTTCCAAACCGTTTGGGCAGCTGACTTAACCGTTCGTAGCTCATGGTCTTTCCGCGTGGCAAGGCTCCAAATCGTTGAGCGACGAACTTCATTTTGTAGGAAAACGGAAACTTCGACTCCAAATATGCTGAAAAAGCCTGTTCTGTCTCTTGACCCGTAAGGCTGAACAGACGTGCACACGTATTTTCAACTTCCTGTCGCGTCAGCTTCCTAGGCGTCTCAATCAGCAAGTGGTAACCGTCGTTCCACCAGCCGACGATGACTTCCCTGTCAGACAAGACAGAGTCGAAGATGCAACCCAAGGTACGATTAACCATCTCACCAAAGCATGCGTGGATTATCAGGAACTTGTCAAAACCTTCAACGACAATGTGCTTGTCGGTTGGCAACGGTGCTCCTTGTTTCAAGTGCTCTTCAACTTCTTGAACCGTGCTCAACAATGTAGACTTGTCTGTTGAAAATTCCCCTGCCAGTCTCTCTGCTGCAGTCTCAGCTTTTCCGGTTTCCTTCAGTGTTTTTGCGATTCTTCCTCGCAGTTGTCCAGTTTCCTGGGCAAGCTCGAACGGAACAGGCAGCATCTCGCCGTCCCAGCCTGGAACTGCCGCCAAAGGATCTTCTGAAGGCACGACGTAAACCGTCCCTGTTTCCCCTTCAATCTGAACAATCCGCCAAACGTGCCCTTTGACGATGAAGTTCAATCCGACGCGGGCTTTCAACGCCATGAACTCGTCGCCCAAGGTGGCGATTTTCCTGTCTGAAATCACGTTGACTATCGGGTAACGTCTTTCGTCAGGAATCATCGACAGATTTTCGTAGTAGTACTTTCGACTGTTACGGCCTTTTCTCAAACCCTTGCCTTCTTGGTCAACCCTTATTTCCCCAAGACGTTCTAAAAAGCATACTACGTTCCAAAGAAGCTTTTGTGAAAGCTTCCGATAGGGATAGGCCCGCCGTAGCAGAGCCAAAAGCCCCTTCAAACTCACCGTCGCCTCGTCCATTACTGTTCCAACAATCTGGTGCGCTAGAACGTCCAAGGCGCTTTCATGGATCAAAACATGTTCAAGCCTGCCCGCTTGAGCACTTTTTATCGCTGCGACGGATTCAAGCGTGTCATCTGGAAAGGCCGTGATGATGACGCCTTCGGAGAGCATGTCCAAACGATGACCGCTGCGTCCCACTCTCTGGATTAGGCTGCTAACCTGTCTAGGCGAGAGGTACTGAATAACGAGGTCAACCCTGCCGATGTCGATTCCAAGCTCCAAAGTGCTCGTGCAGACAATCGCCTTCAGGTCGCCTGTTTTGAACTGATCCTCAATCTGTGCGCGTTCCTCTTTCGACAGAGAACCGTGATGCACGGCAATGTCTCTGCGTCCAAGCTGATTGAATCTGTAGCCCAGCATCTCAGCGACGGTTCTGCTGTTAACAAAAATCAACGTTGACTCGTGACTGTCGACGAGCTCTCTCACCCGTCTGATCCTAGCAGCCGCTTCAGGCGACGTGTTGAGCGTTCGAGCCAAATAATAGTCTGCTTCAACAGGAACAGGATTCTCAACGTAGTAGCGGTAACCCTTGGGCAACACGGCTTCTACGATTCTGATGCTTCTCTCCGTTCCGGCAAGAAGCTGCGCAACTTCATCCGGATTACCTACTGTAGCTGACAAGCCGATTCTTTGAAACTCCCTCCCGACAACCTCCCGTAGTCTTTCTAAAGCGACTGCAAGCTGAACCCCACGTTTGCTGGAGGCGAGTTCATGCACCTCGTCCACAACAACATACTGGACGCCGCGCAAGTGCTGCTTCATGCGCGAACCCGGAAGAATCGCTTGAAGAGTCTCAGGCGTTGTGACAAGCATGTCAGGGGGAAAGACTGCTTGTCTTCTTCGAAGCTTCAGATCAGTGTCTCCATGCCTGACCTCGATTGAGATACCGAGTTTGGAAGCCCAGAATGACAGGCGCTTCAAAAGGTCACGGTTCAAAGCCCTTAAAGGTGTAACATAAAGTACTGCTATTCCCTTTCTTGACACCTGCTGAACCAGTTTGGAGAAAATGGGAAGAAGAACAGCCTCGGTTTTTCCGCTTCCAGTGGGCGCAAGCAATAGCACGTTATCCCCGGCAAGGATGGGCGTAGCCGCCATCTTCTGAGGCAGAGTTGCTTCTGAGAAGCCAATCTCGCTTAATGCTGAACGAACAGGTTTTGCGAATAGGCTGAAAACCTCGGAATTCGAAGGTTCTTCACGCATTTCTTACAAGCCACAAGACCTTTTGTTAAACGTCCTTCTTCATCTTGGTGAGAGCGGATACGAAAGCACAAGCCCTGCTTCTTCCCGATATGGGACAGAAACTTTTTCCTTGAATTTGCCTCTGGAAAGCAGGTTACCGAGCTCTTCTGCTAATACCTCTTTTCTGGAACAGAAGATGACCTCGTTCATACCGTTTGTCCACACGGTCAACCCTCTCGTTTTCCCCTTGTGGAGCAAGTGAAGGAATGAGTCTTCTTCGCCCAGCTGCAGCATGGCTATGGCGCTTGAACCCTGAAGGGCACAGAAGAAGGAGTACAATGCTTCCGTCACATCTTCTTTCTCGCTTAGCATCTCTTCGAAAAAGTGGGGGATGACTTCTGAATCGATGAGTTCAAACTTTTCTGATTCAAAAACGTGCGCGTTGCCCAACGTCTTTCTGATCTCCTGGTAGTTCTCAACCTTGCCGTTGTGGACTGAGACAACGGTCAACTCTGGCTCCCTTTCAACAACGTACGGTTGTGCTGTCTCTTTGTACTTCGCCGTCTTCATGAATTCTGGGCTGGGCATCCGCACATGGCCAATCAACACAGAAGCCTCGTCAACCTTCACCGTCTCTGCTAATCTCTTGGCAGGAGAGTCCCTGACCTTTCCAACCTTTTCAACCAAAACGTTGCCGTCCTCCAGGAGCAAAGCCACGCCTGCCCCGTAGCCTCCAACAGGTCGCGGTTCCTGAGGGTACTGATGAACCTCTAGTTCCTGAAGAACTTTGCAGACCCTGATCATGGGCAAGGGCTTCTTCAGAGCAAATCCGAATATGCCGCACATCCTGCAATTCCTCCACCCAATTCTCTGTCTCTCTCAAAGGACTCTTCTCAGTCAGTCAAAACTAAACCTTTCGGTGAACACTTTTCTTCGATTTCCAATCGCAGCCAGAGTTAACACGATTAGCACGCATTTTTCAGCCCGCTTTCAGCCTAAGGCACCGGTAAAAATCGGAAGAAAGGCGATTCCCCTCAAACCGAACTGCGCGGGCTTCTGCGTTCGTATATTCTCCACTTGTCAATCGAAAGAACTGACTCCTTCGTCCTGCTCCTCGCTAAACAAGACTGCAATCCCCGCGAGGATTCCGAGTATTCCTCCGCTTCCGCCGACTATGCCGCCTATTATCAGGAAAGAAAACAGTGCTCCAAATATACCCGCTATGACCATCACACTCCATTCATCAGAGAATATTATAGCCCACGCGCAGACAATGTTCACGATGAAAGCCAGAATGTACCATGGAGATATTTGAAGCCAACCACCAAGTCTTCCCCAGTACGCGGTAATGACGACGGTCACCCCTAGTATTGCGCCCAGTGCGAGCAGCGTTCCCCCTATCCACGAAGCCCACTTAACTACTCCCTCCTTTTCGCTCATGTTCTAACCTCGCGCGCGCCGCCTGCGACTTTTTCTATCTCTGCACGACTATCCCTCGTTGTTCAAATAGTAAATTCGTCTGATTGTAAAGAGATGACTGTCGTAGATATTAGTTTAACCTCTCATGATACTGCTTAATGCTAAGAAAAGAAAAGCAAGCTTTTTTTGTTCAGAGTTAATAGTACTTGGCTCGTATATCATTCATTTGCGAAAAGCGAATTAAGAGTTGGGAGTCGGGAGACGTCGCCTCACGCGGGTGCTGGCCCTAGAACAAACCAAAACCTTGAAATCGTCTCGTGAGTAACATTGTTTGGACGATGAGGTCATCGAGGTACGGAGACGCTGTTGGCGAATGATCGCTTTTTCCGCTGCTGAGTCCAAAAATGAAAGACAATCGTTGTTAGCTGAAACCCGTCTCAAGAGTGGACAGAGTGTCGAGGCCTCTGTGTTGTGTGAATAAAGAAAGGGGAGAGAGGAGAGAAGGTTAACGTTCTGTCGGTCCAGTGATGTAGGCCCAAACGCTTACGAGTGCAACTGTTAGCAAGGCTCCAGCGAATCCCGACAGCAGGTACCTTGAGCTGATAAACGCTGGCAAGATAGATGCGAGTGCAGGAATCGCGTATGTCGCGGTCAAATCTGCAATCATTCCGGCAAAGAATCCCAAGATTGCCACAAACACGAAAATCTTTAACCTTTCACCCATTTGATTCACCTTTTTGAATAGGAATTAATTCAAGCCTCTTTTTAGTCTAACTTACACTTTTATGTCTATTCTCGGAAAACCGCGAACATACCCTTTTAGTTGGAAAATTAAAGCCCAAAACTGTTTCCGCCAGGACATATAGCTCCACATATATACCTGCATGTTTTCACCATGTTAACAATGTATAAGATTCTTCCACGCGACCTTTGGTCTCTGGAGGTAATTAACTTGTCAGAAAGGTTTAGCAAAAAATGGGAAACAAGAAGAGAAGAGCAACCCTTCACAAACCGTGTAAAAGAGGCAGTTAAGCCACCAGGCCCACTGAAACCACGCTTAGACTTCGCTGTTCGACGCATAGAACTGCAAGTTCAGAAACTGGACCAAGCCACAGATAGATTCGGCCAAAGGGACAAGACAATCTTCGCAAGGATAGTAGACGCATACACCAAGCATGACACCTCGCGAGCAAACGTTTTTGCCAACGAGCTGTCAGAGATACGCAAGATGGAGAAGCTTATCATAAACGCAAGACTTGCACTCGAACAGATAGTGTTAAGATTACGCACCGTATCAGAACTTGGAGATGTAGTGTCAACACTAGGCCCAGCAGTCGGCGTCTTGAGGTCTGTCAGAGCTGGACTGGTAAGCGTTTTCCCCGAAGCAGAGAGCGAACTCGGCGAAATCGGCAATATGCTCAGCGGAATAATGATGGAAGCAGGAACAGGCTCAGGAATGACGTTGAACTTTGACAACGTGAACGAAGATGCAACTAAAATTCTCACAGAGGCAGCGACAGTCGCAGAACAAAGAGTCAAAGAGAAGTTCCCAGACCTGCCACCAGGAATGCCAGGATTACCAGCAACCCCACTAGGCGAAAAATCCTCGACAGAAACTTCGTAAACATAGGGGATGAAAAAGATGTCACAAAACCCCAACCTTTTTCTTTCCGTAGGAAAAAAAATCAACGACGAGTACGGACGTGTGATAGGAAAGATAACCTCTTTTGCTGTGACCCCGAGTGGAAAATTTGACGGCGTCTTCGTTGAACTGGGCGATGGTAGATTTCTAAAGCGATGCGTGGATAACCTAAAGTTTGACGGTTCTGAAATAACCCTCATCTCCAACATAAAAGCACAAGCAGGCATACTAAGCGACCAGATCCCCCTCATTTGGCGCAAAGATCAAGCTCTCAAGGACCTCTCTGAGAAGAAGAAAATATCAAAAGAACTCTACACAGAGCTGCACAACAACTTCGACGGAGTTCTAACTCAGCTGAAAAGCGAAGCTCAGACTTTGAAAGAGGAAATAGAAGACGAAATCGCAAAATGCAACGAAGAAATAAAGGCTCTAAACTATGCCTTGGTCAACCTCGAACTCGAGCACGAAATAGGAAAAGTCGACAACCAAGACTATGAAACCGCCTTCTCGATGATTCAAGAAAACATCAAACGAGTACACATGGAGAAAACCGATCTAGAACTAACGACCAGCAAGCTTTCCAGCATACTGTTAGGTGACACTTCCAAACCTGCTGAACAGACCAAAGGCAAGGTAACCGAAACGCCTAAAGGGCTTGCTTCAGGGCTTCCAGAACCGCCTGTATTCGTTTATGTGAAGGAAATCGGAAAAACCGGGATATAGACTGGGAAAAGAGAGTAGCTGGCGGAGGGAAGAACCATCAAAGGATTTATCCATTCGAGCCCTCCACCTCTCCGCGAAACAGCCGTCAGGTCAATTCATGTGCTGAGAGTCGAACACAACAAGCTTGAACAGACAAGTTACAGGCTTAAAGAGAGAGACAAAATCCTTTTTCAAACGTGCGTCGGAGCTCTCAAAGCGAAGAACAAAGACCGCGCAGCAATCTGCGCCAACGAAATTGCAGAAGTCCGGAAGCTCATAAACTTCCTTTTCAATGTAGAACTAGCAATTGAACGGGTAATCCTTAGACTAGAAACTATAAAAGAGCTGAGCGAAATAGTCATCGACCTCAAACCCGCGTTGAAGCTTCTTCAAAACGTCTCACAAGAACTGTTCCAATTCTTGCCAGATGTTTCGTCTGAACTAAGCAAAGTCAACGACACGATAAGCGAGACGCTCTACTCAACTAAGATAACAGCCGACGAATCGGTGATTCCGGTAAACCGCAAGACGCCTGGAGGCGAAGAAGTACTAAGCGAAGTCTCAAGCTTTCTTGAACAAAGAATATCCAGAGATCTTCCTGAGCCACCTGCTGCTCACAAAGCCCCAGATAATGAACGAGCTACGTTGGAAGAGATGCTTGCGTTAGCAACCAATTGCTCGGAAACGAAGACCTGCAAAGTCTCTGAAGAGTCTGGAAGAGATTCTACTCAAACCCTCATTTCTTATAAGAAATCCGAGATCAAGGAAATCTCTTTGAAAGTTGAAAATCCTCAGTTGGAGGATGTTCTTCTCGATTACGTAAGAAGGAGCAACGGACAAATCGACCTTGAACGTTGCTCGGTTGACTTGGAAACCTCAAACGAGGATATTGAGAAAGCCCTCGAAAGTTTAGGGTCGAAGGGAAAAATAAAAATTGAATTGAAAGCAGGAGAATGAAAATTATGAGTGCATCCCAAGAGCTTGAGAAATCTGCAACCAACTTTGCCTTGGAAGCAGTGCGCCTAGATAAACAAGGAGCAAAGGGCATGGCAATAACTACGTATCAAAAGGCCATAGAAAGCCTTTTGCAACTCGTCCAACTCTACCCCGAATACAGCTTGAACAAGGTTTACATACAAAGAGCAATCGCCTATCAAGAACGAATCAAAGCAATACAAGGCGCCGTAACATATCCAGAACCGCGGCCCGAAGCCAGATGCAACGGCGTTGAAGGAGAAATCAAGACTGAAGGCGGAAAATCAAGCTATGAAGAACTTATAGTAACGGAGAAACCAAACGTAAAATGGGAAGGAGTCGTCGGGCTTGATCCCGCTAAGAAGGCTGTAAAAGAAGCCATAGTCTACCCAGTTCAGCGACCAGACCTGTTCCCGTTGGGTTGGCCAAGAGGTATTCTGTTGTTCGGGCCGCCAGGCTGCGGCAAAACCCTGCTGGCCGCTGCGGTTGCCACGGAAATTGAGGCAAACTTCGTCTCGATAGATGCAGCCTCAATAATGTCCAAGTGGCTGGGAGAGGCTGAACAGAACGTGGCCAAACTTTTCGGTTCGGTCAGGAAATCCGCGTTGGAAGGCAAGGCGGCCATAGTGTTCATCGACGAAC
>Ga0315279_10007122_pt1 | contig 13913 bp, 10 predicted proteins | sample YL17G06_20_MG_FD_203694 | JGI IMG/M metagenome (GOLD analysis project Ga0315279, IMG submission 203694) | Sediment microbial communities from Yellowstone Lake, YNP, Wyoming, USA - YL17G06_20 | ecosystem: Environmental > Aquatic > Freshwater > Lake > Sediment | place: USA: Wyoming | collected... | reverse complement strand
CCTGGATACTGTGGGACCACGACACGACTTCCCCATACCAGTTCTCGTTCGACCCGCCGAGCGGGGAAGGGTTCTACGAGTTCTACTCCAGGGCTTGGGACAGCAGGGGCAACTATGAGAACGCGCCTGCCACGGCTGACGCCATATGTGGATATGACCACACCTCGCCGACGAAGCCAACGCTGGTTTCACCTGACAACAACACGACGATCTCCGCGAGCTACGGCAAGCCAACTTTCTACTGGGCCAACTCACTTGACAACGTTGGGGCCTTCACGGGAAGCGGCGTCATCTACCGGCTGCAGATAGACAACGACAACGACTTCGGCTCCCTGATTTACAACAGGTCCGGAATCACTGAGAACCAGCACACTCTCGAAAACAGCCTGACAGAGAACGTGTACTACTGGCGCGTGATTGTCCGCGACAACGCCGGGAACGAGAACACGTCGAGCTGGTTCAAGTTCACGCTCAGGGTCCCGCCAGTGTCGAGCGTTAACGCAATCTCCACGTACTGGAGGCGCACCTCGCCAATCACCGTAACAGCCACGGCGAGCGACAACGACGGCTCGGTTTCTGATGTGGAGCTCTGGTACAGGTACTCGGCGGACAACTCCGGATGGAGCGCCTGGATACTGTGGGACCACGACACGACTTCCCCATACCAGTTCTCGTTCGACCCGCCGAGCGGGGAAGGGTTCTACGAGTTCTACTCCAGGGCTTGGGACAGCAGGGGCAACTATGAGAACGCGCCAAACACTGCCGATACTGGATGTGGGTATGATGCTACAACACCTGGGATTGCAACCCTCGTGTCCCCGGAAAACAACTCTACAGTGACCACGTCAGCTCCAACTTTCACTTGGGCAATTGTGACTGACATTTCCGGCGTAACGTACGAGCTTGTGATAGACGACGAAAACAGCTTCTCTACGCCCTACGTTTACTTCAAGACCGGGATACACGACAACTGGCACACGACGGAAAACACCCTTGGAAGTGCTACATACTACTGGCGCGTGAAAGTAGTTGACGGCGCTGGCTGGTCCGGAAACTGGTCAGGCACTTACAAGTTCACAGTCACTAACGCTTGGCATCTAATTGAGAGCTGGAGTGGGACAGTCGGCGCGACCGCTCCGAGCTGGCATTCTGTAGAGGGCTGGAGTGGAACGGTAAGCACTGCTACTCAGAGCTGGAGAAGTGTTGAGAGCTGGTCCGGCACTGCAAGCGCAGCGGCTGCTTCGTGGCGAACGGTTGAAAGCTGGAGCGGGATCGTCACTGCAACTTCCGGATGGCATACTATCGAAAGCTGGAGCGGAACAGTCTCCGCAGTGGCCAACGCTTGGCGATTGATTGAGAGCTGGAGTGGTGCTGTGAGCGTGCCAACGTCGGCTTGGTCGACCATTGATAGCTGGACGGGTGCTGTGAGCACTACTGCTCCGAGCTGGAGAAATGTGGATAGCTGGAGCGGGACTGTATCCGCTGTGGCTCCTGCCTGGCGGTCTGTGGAAAGCTGGACGGGTGCTGTGAGCACTACTGCTCCGAGCTGGCATGCTGTGGATAGCTGGAGTGGGAATGTGAGCGTGCCAACGTCGGCTTGGTCGACCATTGATAGCTGGTCTGGCATTGTGAGCACTGCTGCCCCGAGCTGGTATGCTGTGGATAGCTGGACTAGTGGAACTGTAAGCACAAGCGCTCCGAGCTGGAGAAGCGTGGATGCGTGGATTGGGACTGTCAGTGCACTCACACCAGCTTGGACAACTATTGATAGCTGGACAGGTACCGTAAGCGTGCCATCGCCGGCTTGGTCGACCATTGATAGTTGGACAGGTACCGTAAGCGCACCTACCAGCTGGAGAACTGTGGAGAGCTGGAGTGGTACAACAACCATAACTGGCCAATGGCATCTTGTGGAGGGCTGGACTGGTTCCGTTAGCGGAGCTGCCGCGTGGCGATTCGTGGAGAGCTGGACTGGAACTGCCACAACTACCGCTGGATGGCTGGCAGTAGAAAACTGGAACGGCAACACAACTACAACCGCTCAGTGGAACGCTGTCGACGCATGGACCGGCATAATACAGGGTGCCGACACCACTGGACCTCCAGAACCAACTTTGACCTCGCCGTCAAACGGTGGCACAGTGACGACAAGCACCCCGACCTTCGATTGGTCAGACGTGGTCGACTCCTCAGCTCCAGTCACGTACACGCTTGAAATCATCGGAACGTTGACCAAGGCTGGACTGTCTGACTCGAACTACACAATCGCGGGTGCCGAGGCCCTGGCGGACGGCTCCTACTCGTGGCGCGTCCAGGCGAAGGACAACGTGGGTAACGACGGGAACTGGTCTGCAACATACTCGTTCACCGTGAACACTGCCGTAACGCCTCCACCTCCACCGCCTACGCCTGCAGCTGACTTCAGCATCTCAGTTGCACCGGCCAGCAGGGAAGTCACCCAGGGAGGCTCGACAACGGCAACAATATCGATTGCACCAATCAGCGGTTACAGCTACAAGGTCTCGCTCAGCTCAAGCGGCCAGCCGAGCGGCGTCAGCATAAGCTTCTCACCAGAAAACGGCACACCGTCGTTCACAGCGACAATGAACGTAAGCGTCAGCAGGAGCGCCGCGGTTGGAAGCTACACAATAACCATTACTGGCACTGGCACAGACGGGAAGACCCACTCAACAACGTTCACGCTGAAGATCAACATGCTATCTGCAATGGTCCCCGTCTCGTCCGTGAACGCGATCACACCTTACTGGCAGACATCTGTACCATTTACGGTAACAGCCACGGCGAGCGACAACGACGGCAGTGTCGCGAGCGTCGCCTTGTACTACCGATATTCCAGCGACAACTCCGCATGGGAGAACTGGGCGCTCTTCGCCACTGACACAGCACAGCCTTGGTCCTGGCCATTCACCGCTGCAAGTGGCTCCGGGTACTATGAGTTCTACTCCGTCGCAACCGACAACGACAACAACGCCGAGCCGGCCCAGAATTCCGCACATGCCAGATGCGGGGTAGACACCACGACACCGTCTGCACCGACTTTCATGCCGTCCCAAGAGCTTACCAGCAATGTCATGCCGAAATTTGACTGGTCTGAGGTCTCCGACCTCTCGGGCGCCACTTACGAGCTCATGATAGGCAACGACACGAACTTCAGCTCAACGGTCCTGAGAAAGGTCGGGCTCACCACCTCGGAGTATACCCCAAGCGCTTCAGAAGCCTTGGTCGGTGGAGTTTACTGCTGGAGGATCCGAACGGTGGACGCGGCTGGAAACGCCAGCGCATGGTCAAACACCCGAACGATAGTCGTCAATACCGGAACAATACCATCCAGTGGGGTCCAACACGTGCCCGCGGGCGGAACTATCACAGCCGACTTCACACCATACCACATGTTCCTGGTGAGTGTGTCCGTGACAGTTAAGCAGGATGTTCCAAGCGGGGAAATTCAGGCATTACAAATCGGGATTGACGAGTTCACCAATATGCCTGAGATGGCCACGGCACCGAGCGGGGTGGTGTACGGCTACTTCGGGCTCGTCACCACAAGCATAGCGTCCACCGACATCCAATCCACAAAAGTTGGGCTAAGGGTGCCAAGATCCTGGCTTGAGCAGAACAATGTCGATGAAAACACGATCAGGATACTCAGGTGGACCAACGACGCGTGGGAGAATCTGCAGGCGACCTTCCTGGGAGAAAACAACGGGTACCTCTACCTCGAGGCCTCTGCAGATGGATTCTCAACTTGGAGCGTCGCTGGAGAGGAGACTTCCACTGTACCTATGGTGACCCCGTTCGCAGCGCCACCCATGCTAATCTTCGCCCTGCTGTCCATGTTTGGAGCTATCGGCGGCGGCCTCGGGTACTTCGTCTACATCAGAAAGATCCGCGCAATCCCGCAGATTGTCCCGCTCAGGCGCCTTATAAAAGTCTCGCGCCCGGCCGCGACGATTCCAAAAGCCATAGTTCCATCCGTGCGGCTAGAGATGCTGAAACCTGTACCTGTGACTCAAGCGCCTGGAGTACCGACCGAGCCGGTTGCGCCTGTGCCAATCACCACACTGCCCGTGATACCGCCAGTCGCTCCAACTACCAAGACTCTCGCGGTCCTGCAAAAAGTAAGGCCGACTGGACTTCCTGGTGTTCTGAAGCTTCGTGGGGCAATCACCGGACCCAGCCCAATCTCGCTTACGCAGCTTGCAAAAGTGGCGAGGCCGGTTGCCCCCATATCTCTAGCACAACTTGCCCAAGTGGCGAGGCCGGTTGCCCCTGCCACCGCGCTTAAAGATATTGCTAAAATAACGAGGGAAGCTCCGGCAATTCCGATAAAACAGCTTGAGACGACCGTTAGGCCGATTGAGCCCGTCGTGATGCTTGAGAAACTGAAGATAACAATAGACTCCCATGACTCCAAGATGGCGGCGCTCGAGCAGCTGAGGAAAAAAGACTCTGCGAAACGGACGGACGGCGGGACGACAACAAGAAAGGCTCGTAGGCGCCGGAAAAACAAGCGCTCTTAAACCTGTACCAAGACGGAATTTATTTCTCTGGGCCTGCCATCATCTCGAACTTGGGCGCAAGCTTCGTCTGCTTTATGTCCTTCTTTAGAATCTCCTGCGCCAGCTTCTTCATGGACAGGCTCGCGACTGTCTCCGGATATGCCGCAATCACGGGAAGGTCACGCCTGAAGGCATCCTCAACCATCTCGTCGTCCTCTATCATCCCTATCACCGGGGATATCTTGCTCGCGTGCTCGATCCAGTCGTCCATTATTTTCCCCCTCGGAACCCTGTTTATCACCACGCCAATGCCCTCTATCCCCATGAGCTGCTTGAGGCCGGCGGCGGTCTGGCTTGTGGAGAAGACTGAATCAACGTCTGGGGTCACGACAAAGAGAATTGCATCGGCTATCGCCGTTAGGATCAGGTGCTCAAAGCTCACGGAAGCGGGAGTGTCCACGATTATGTAAGAGAAATTCTTTCGGAGCCTTACCAGCATCCGCTCGAACCTGCTAACCGTGTGCTCGACAAACCCGACCATGTCCCTGCTTCCAGGAGGTAGGAACCTGCCTCCGGCCGGGAGTATGGCCAGCTTCGGGAACATCGGCTTTCCGCCCGACGCCAGCTGGCAGAGAAAAATCGCGTCCGCCAAAGAGTGCTTGCCCTCAAGGACCTGGGAAAGGTTCACGTCCGCCCCGGGACACATTTTCAGCTCCACTGTCCTGACGTGGGTGTCGCCGTCTATCAGAAGGACCATGTCATTCTGGAACTTGCTCATCCAGGCCGAAATCCCCATGGATATCGTAGACTTTCCTACCCCTCCCTTCGTCCCTATCACAGAAATTATCGGCATGGAATCAAGGTTGCCTCCTGCCCTTGAAAATCTTCTCAAGGTCCTTCTTCATGTCCCTGCCCAGCACCACGGTCGAGTTCCTGGCCTGAACCTTCAATTCTATGGCCTGATGGACCAGCTTCAGCCTCTTCGGGTTGACCGGGTCGAACTCAAACCTCAGCAGCTTGGCCTTCTCGAACTGCTGGAGGTGGTAACGCATGAGCACGTTTGTGATTTTCCTGTTGAAGAACTCGCTTGCCTTTGTGGCGAGCTCTGCCTGCCTGAGCGGCCCTTTTCCAACCTCCTGATAGACCCACTGTCTAATCGGGTCCGCGAGAGCCTCCGCCACCTTGAAAATCTCCGGAGCGCTGAGCGTCCGCCACTCCCCCTCCTCTGTGCTCTCGAAGAGCTTCGTCGGCCTTGCTTTTTCTACCTCCAAGTTCTCCCTGTTTAAATTTATTGTTGCCTGACTTAAAAAGTTTTATACTCTGTTGAAATTGCGTTAAACTTGAGTTCAACCGCCCGAAAACTCAGCCACATCATGCCTTCGCTTGGCGCTTGGACCCGAGCTTAAAAACGTGGGCACCGAACAGTCTTGGTCGCATGCTCAACAACCTGCGCGAAGTCCTGAAGGGACAACTTTCGGAGGACGAGATTGGCAAGCTCCGGGCCTTTGACGTCATGGGGGACATCGCGGTGATAAAAATCCCCGAAGAGCTCCTGCCGAAAAAACACGTCATCGGCCAGGCGCTCATGCATGTCCACAACCACCTGCGGACGGTCCTCAACCAGACGAGCCCCGTGAAAGGAGAGTTCAGGACGAGGGAGCTGGAGGTGATCGCGGGTGAGCCCAGAACCACGACCGTGTACAGGGAGAACGGGTGCCTTCTGAAGGTGGACCTCGCCAAGGTTTACTTTTCCCCGCGGCTGGCGACTGAGCGCATCCGGATAGCCAAGCAAATCTCTGCGGGGGAGACGGTGCTCAACATGTTCGCAGGGGTGGGGAGCTATTCCATCGTCTTGGCGAAAAACGGCCCCGCGGCCAAAATTTATTCCGTTGACAAGAACCCTGCCGCATTTGAGCTGATGCTGGAAAACGTGCGCGTGAACAGGGTCGGAGACCGGGTGATCCCGATCCTTGGCGATGTCAGGGACGTCGTGAGAGAAAAGCTTCAAGGTACTGCCGACCGGGTACTGATGCCCCTACCTGAAATGGCGAGAGAATTCCTGGGAGTCGCCTTGGACTCGCTGAAGGAAGGCAAGGGGGTCGTCCACTTTTACGATGTCGGGGGGGAACCGGATGTTTTTGGACCATCCCTCAACTTCGCCGTGAATTTGGCAAAAGAGAGGGGGTTGAGCGTCGACCTGATTGGGCAGAGAAAAATCCGCTCGTACGCCACCCGGTGCTATCACGTGGTGCTGGACCTACTCTTCCAGAGATGATGGTATGGAGATCAGACGTGTGCTGAAGCGAGTCCAAGAGTTTGCCCGTGGAGAGCTGAGGGAAAAAAAAGCGGACAGCGTCATCGCATGTACCGCAAAGCTGAAGCGTCTCATGAGGCGCGGGAGAGTCCCTGGCTTTCAGGCCAGGGGGATAGAAGGAGAATATTACGTCGTCTGCGTGTTCCGGGGAAAGGAGCTCACCACACACTTCTTGGACCGCGGCGGGGCGATGCTTGGAGCAAAGGAGTTCAGTGGAGCTGAAGCTGAAAAAGAATGGCAGTCAATCTCAAGATCTTTTAGGGTTGTTTTTCGCCTTCCCTGACCTCTTCGCCTTTTCCCTAACCCACCGCTTTCTGATTTTCTTTACCATTTTCCCGTCTTTCACCACCAGGGGGCCGCGGTAGCCACACTCCTTGCATTCGTAAACTGACCACAACTGCGGGAGCCCGGACGCCCAGCCCAAGTTGTCAGAACCACAACGCGGGCAGTGAAGAGAATCCTTCTTTGACACGCTGAAGCTCCGCTCAGAGTTCTATGAGCTTTGCCTGTACCTCTCGCTTGTTCCCTATCAAAAGCTCGGCCGCAAGCCCCTTGCTGATCTGGCCGGGGTTGACCATCAACGTCTGGCCAAGCCTGTCTATCCCCCGCGCCTCGTGAACGTGCCCGCAAACCATGGCCGGTGGCTTCTCGTCCTCCACATACTGCCTTATGCTCTTGCTGCCGACGTGGGTCCCGGCGGCTATCTTGTCAAGAGCCGTGTCGTAGGGCGGCGCATGGGTCACCAGCACCCACCTCTCCCCCTTTGTACAACCTACGGCGGCAAGCTCCTCCTGGATTTCCGCCTCCGTCATCTCGAACGGGGTGTTGAACGGGGTGAGATTGGACCCTCCCAGCCCGACGAAGTTCACGTCGCCCACTGCTCTGCACCTACCGTGAAGGTTAACGTCAAATTTGTCAAGAACCTGAAGGATGGGCTTCGGATCGCAGTTGCCTGGGATGGAAAATGCCGTGACCCCAGACTCCTTGACTCTCTGCATGAGCCCCTCCGCCACCTCCGGAGGACCGAAGTCTGTGAGGTCACCTATCAACAGGGCACAATCGTAACCCCTCTCCAGGAACTTCAGCAAGTTCAGCTCCCCATTCGAGGCGCCGTGGAAGTCTGCGGCTACAAGTATCCTCAACCAAGCCACCTATGGTACGGAATTCTAGCCCGTTAAAAGGCTTTGGGGGGTGAGATATCGCCTTGCGGCGCGCTGCTGGGCGCGGGCTTTTTTAACTTCGCCGCCCTTGGCCAATCTTTAATGCTTAACAGTCTGCTTTTTTGTCTTATTTTAAGTTAAAAACACATTTTTATCTCTTAATCATCCAAATCTTGTATTTTCATCTCCTAAGGACAAAATTTTTATAACACCTTTGCTTAAGTTAGGGTGCCTCGGTGATTTAGTGCCAGAAGATAAAGTCGCAGAGATTCTGCAATCAGCTAAAAAAGAGAATAGAAAGGAGCTCATGGAGACTGAAGCCAAGCAGGTGCTTCAGGCCTGTGGGATCCCAGTCAACCGCACGGAGCTTGCGGCCAATGTCGGCGAAGCCGTGAGGATCGCCAGGGAGATTCATTACCCCGTTGTCGTGAAAATCGCCTCCCCGGACATCCTTCACAAGAGCGATGTCAAGGGGGTCAAGCTCGGGGTGGGCTCCGAGTTCGAGCTGCGCCGGGCTTTTGAGGAGGTCATCAACAACTCCAAGACACGCAACCCTGGCGCGAGGATTTTGGGAGCGACCATCCAGGAGTACATCGCCCCCAGTCGTGAAGTCATCATCGGTGGATTGCAGGACAAGACATTCGGGCCGACAGTGATGTTCGGGCTGGGCGGCATATGGGTCGAGGTTCTGAAGGACGTGAGCTTCAGGCTCGCGCCCCTCAGCGTTGACGAGGCGAAAGAGATGATCCAAGAGGTGAAAGGTTACTCTGTTCTTGCGGGGGTGAGGGGAAGCCCACCTGCCGACATCGACGCCATCGCAGGAATCATCCAGAAAGCCGGACAACTCATCGTTGACTTCCAGGAAATCGCGGAGCTCGACATAAACCCGACGTTTGTGTTCGAATCCGGGAAGGGCGCCGTTGCCGTGGACGCCAGAATAGTGCTTCGGGAGAGCGCCTGATGCAAGCAGAACTCGCACCACTCTTCAGTCCAAAATCAGTGGTTGTCCTTGGCGCATCCGAGATGAAGGGAAACAGTGCATGCTCCCGCAACTTCAAGCTTCTCGCTGAGAACATCACGAGGTTCAAGGGCAAGTCAGTGGTTGTGGACCTGAGCCAGAAGCTTCCCGGGGCAGAGGGGAACCTTGTCAAAGTCCCGAAGGGAGTGGACCTGGCTGTAGTGGCCCTGTCAAAAGAACTCCTTGCAAGAAACCTGAACAAGCTGCTCTCCAAAAGGGTCCGGGCGCTGGTACTTGTGGGGGATGAAATTGAACTTAAACAGGGAAAGGTCTTGATGAGCAAAAAAATCGCCTTGCTTGGGCCCGGGTCTTTCGGGGTCGTGAACACGAAAGTCGGGCTCATTGCCGTCCCGGACATGGGGCTGACACTCAGAAGCGGGAACATCGCCGTGGTCTCGCGTGGCTGCGCGTCCACGACGAGCTTGATAAAACTGGCGAAGTCCCTCGGCGTTGGCATCGGAAAACTGGCATCCGTTGGGGAGAACACCGACGGGGCTGAACTGGGGCTTATCCGCTGGCTCTCAGACGACAAGGAAACCGGGGTAATCTGTGTTTACGCAGACAAGATAGTGGACGGAAGGAAGTTCATGGAAGCCGTGAAAGAAGCGTCGATGAAGAAGCCGGTAGTGGTGCTGAAGGGAGGCCGCACCGACAGGATATTCGAAAACATCCTCAGTCAATCGGGCGGGATGCTTGCGAAGGACTTTGGAGAGATGCTGGGCGGTGCCGAGGCCATCGGAAAGCAGCCGGGGATGATGGGAAAAAGGGTCGCATTGATCGCGGGGCTTGAAGAGGAGGCAACGCTGGCGGCTGGTTATCTCTCCAAGAGAGGTCTGGAACTCGTTGGCCCGTCTGGAGAGGTGGCCAAGAAGATCTTGAACAAGTGCAAGGACGCAAAAATAGGGGACTGGATAGAGCTCGGCGGCGCTGCGGAGGCAGAGTGGTACAGAAACACTGTTGAGCTGCTTCTCTCGGACGACGGCGTGGACGGGGTGATGGTGGTCTGCGCCAAGGCAGCCATACACAAGCCAGGAGACTGCGCGAAGATTGCTGAAGCGGCCCGAAAGTCAAAAGAAAAACCTGTTGTGATGGTCGTGGGTAGGGGGATGCTTGACGATGAAATGAGGGAGTCACTTGGCGACAGGACCCCCGCTTACGAGAGCGAGAGGGTGGCGGCGGCGGCCCTTGAGATGCTCCGCCTCAGGCAAGAGAGATTGCAAAAAATGGCTCCATCAGACAGGTAAGAACTTCCCGCGCCCACGTTTTCCGGTGACCTGGCCTTCTTCAAAAATCACTTCTCCACGAGAAACCGTCACAATCGGGGCACCCTTCACCTTCATGTTTTCGTATGGAGTCCAGCCTGCCTTGCAGTGAAGATTTTCTGCCTTTATTGTTGTCCTCTTCTTTGTGTCAACGACCACGAAATCGGCGTCAGAGCCTGTCTGGATGATTCCCTTCTTCGGGTAGAGGCTGAACGCACGGGCTGGCCCGGTGCAGAGAGCGTCCGTCATTCTCTCAAGCGTGAGCCTGCCGCCTGCTAAACCCCTGCTCAGCATGATGGGTAGTAGTGTCTCAACCCCCGGAACTCCCGTCTGAGCATTCCAGATGTCCTTCCACCCCACTTCTTTTTCAGCTCTTGTCCCTGGCGCGTGGTCGGTGACAACTATGTCTATTGTGCCTTCGGCCAGCGCCTTCCAGAGGGCCGCCTGATCCCGCTTCGTCTTCAGCGACGGGTTCACTTTCAGGTACGGGCCGAGCTTGGAGACGTCATCCCTTGAAAAAACCAGGTGGTGGGTTGTAACTTCCGCCGTGATGTTTCTTTTCTTCGCTTTCGCTTTCTTGATAACATCACAGGCCCGTCCGGTCGTGATGTGGGCGAGATGGAGCTTGCATCCTGTCTTGGATGCCTGACCAATCGTCATTTCCACTGCCTTCTTCTCTGCCTCACTCGGACGCGCCTCGTGGTGGGCAAGAGGGTCCTTCCTCCCTTGTGCAATCAACCTCTCCTGTTGCTTGTGGAGAATACTCTCGTCCTCGGCGTGAACAAAAATCGTGCCCCCGACATTCTTGACGGCGCCCATGAGCCGTCCCATTGCATTGGGGTCCAGATAGTACGGTGAACATGTGAAGGCTTTGAAAGACTTGACTCCGACTGCCGAAAGCTTCTGCACCGCCCCCACCGCCTTTGCCGTGAAATTCCCTGCGTGGAGAGCAAAGTCAACCAAACTGTCCTTCTGTCCTGCCGCGATCACTTCCCGCACGCTCGCCGGTGTGAGCACTGGGGTGTCCAACGGCATGACGATGAAAGTGGTTACCCCCCCGGCAGCCGCTGAAGAGCTCCCGCTCCTGAAATCCTCCCTGCGTGTGAACTTGGGGTCGTACACGTGAACGTGAGCATCGATTACCCCTGGCATCACGAGTTTTCCTTTGGCGTCGACCTCAACATCACCCTTTGGCGCTCCAGTAACCGCAACCCTCTTGATGACGCCCCGCTCAACAGAAAGCTCTCCAGAGACGACACCCTGAGGTAACACAAGCTTGGCATTCCTCACGACCAAATCTGGCATGAAAGGCACCTAAGGGGCTTGGGGTTTCCTGCGCGCTGCAGAGACAGCTGCCCTGACGTCGCTGTCACTGACGGTCCTTGCCCCTCTGTGCTCGCAGAGCCTCACGGCCTCCTGAGAAATCCGGGACCCGTACTCCTCTAGCACCACGCCTAGTTCAGCCGCTGCCTTTGGCGAGACCCGTGCGCCCGTGACCCGCCTGACCAACTTGGCCAGGGTTGTGGGGGAAAATTCTGCCATATTCACTATACCTTCTTGAACGGCGGGCTTTAAATTCCCTACTCTTGCCCTCGAAAGAGGCCGGTAGCATGGTATCAACCTTTAAATCGTTCGAGGCGTCTCTCTTCTGGGGAAACACATGGTCGACCTCCTGATAAAAAACGGGCTTGCAGTGACGATGGACAAGGAGTGCCGGATAATCCCAGACGCAACGATTGCCATTGATGACGGCAGAATAAAATCAGTGAAAAGGGGACGGGGCGGGGGAGTCAAGGCCGAGGAAGTAATCGATGCCCACGGAAAGATAGTGATGCCGGGACTCGTCTGTGCCCACACGCATCTTTACGGGATGCTCCTGAGAGGCGCTCCGCTCAAACTGGAGCCGCCCACCGACTTCTCACAGATTTTGCAAAGGGTTTGGTGGCCAATGGACGAAGCCATGGGGAAGGAGGACGCCTACGCCAGCGCGCTCGTCTCATGCCTCGAGTTCCTGAAGACCGGCACAACTTTCTTTGCTGACACCTTCTCCGGTCCTAACGCGATAACTGGAGTGCTCGACAGGATATCCGCGGCAGTGGAGCAGTCGGGGATAAGGGGCGCCATAGCCTTCGAGGCCACAGAGCGGCATTCGCGGGCCGAAGGGGCGAAGGGCATGAGGGAAAACGAGAGGTTCATCAAGAAGCTGAAGAAGGCCAGGGCCCGCAGGGTCATGGGGATGGTCAGCCTTCACGCCTCGTTCACCGTTTCAGACGAGCTGATAACATGGGGCCGCGACATAGCCAGCCGCCACAAGGTCCCGCTGACGATCCACGCATCGGAGGGACTTGCCGACGTCCACCACAACTACGAAAAGCATGGAAAACGGACAATCGAGCGCATGAAGGAAGTCGGGCTCCTTGCGTCGGATGTCGTGCTCGCCCACTGTGTCCACGTGAACGAGGAAGAGCTTGAGATAATCAAGAAGACCGGGGCGAAGGTGGCCCACAACCCGATGAGCAACATGCTGAACGCAGTTGGAGTTGCTCCTGTTCAGAAGATGCTCAAGATGGGAATCCCTGTGGGGCTGGGCAACGACGGCTACATTTTCGACGGCTTCGAGAACATCCGCGCCGCCTTTTTGATCCACAAGGTTGCGGGGAGGGACCCGCGCGTGATTTCCCCAAGGGAGGTTCTGGAGATGGCGACGATCCGCGGGGCCGAGCTCTACGGGCTTGGCAACGAACTGGGGTCACTGGAACCAGGAAAACTCGCTGATCTCATAATCATCAACCCATCCACTGCCCCGACTCCTGTCACTCCTGAAAGCGTGCTCGGGCACCTCGTGAACACCGTGGACGGGGACGACGTGGAGACGACGATGGTAGAAGGCAATCTGCTTATGCACGAGCGGAAAATACTGTCGATGGACGAGGGAGAGGTTGTAAATGTGTCAAGGAGAGCGGCGAAGAAGCTCTGGCAGAAGCTAGGAGCGACGAAGAAGTGAGAATATGGCTGACCTTTCTGTTGAAATCTGCGGCCTGAAGTTCAAGAACCCCGTGATGCCTGCCGCTGGCCCGAACGTCATGAGCGGTGACCTGCTGCTGAAGGCTGCCGAGGGAGGGGCCGGTGGTCTGGTTGCTAAGACGGTGAGCGAAAAGCCGGCGGAGGTCCCGAGGCCGTGCATCGCAAAGGTGAAGGACAGCATGCTCAACGCCGAGCTCTGGTCTGACGTCCCATTGGATCAGTGGATAAAAATCGAGTATCCAAAGGCAAAGAAGGCCGGGATTCCGCTTATAGCAAGCATCGGTTACCGCGCTGAAGAAATCAGGGTGGTCGCTCCCAAGGTGGTAGCCGCCGGGGCCGATGCCGTGGAGCTCTCCATCCACTACTTGAAAAATGAACCCAGCGAGGTTGCTGAGGCGACAAAAGCTGCGAAGGAAACAGTGAAGGTTCCGGTTTTCGTGAAGCTCGACCCCAACGTTCCGGACATAAGACAGTTTGCGAAAGCCGCTGAAGAGGCCGGCGCTGACGGGATTGTGGCGATAAACGCGCTTGGTCCGTGCCTGTCCATCGACATAGAGAACATGATGCCGACGCTCGGGAGTGTCGACGGGTTCGGGAGGCTCTCTGGGCCGGCTA
>Ga0315279_10007121_pt1 | contig 13913 bp, 24 predicted proteins | sample YL17G06_20_MG_FD_203694 | JGI IMG/M metagenome (GOLD analysis project Ga0315279, IMG submission 203694) | Sediment microbial communities from Yellowstone Lake, YNP, Wyoming, USA - YL17G06_20 | ecosystem: Environmental > Aquatic > Freshwater > Lake > Sediment | place: USA: Wyoming | collected... | reverse complement strand
GCGAAGATGATGCCTCCAATGAGCAGAAAGCTGGCATCCACGAGCACGTGCAACAATATCTGCCAGCCGGTCAAGGACTGAAATCCCAGCTCCACCATCCCTGCAGAGCCTTGAACCATGCCTGGCATCCAGTCGCTCGGCCCCCGGAGGGCAGATAGATAATACATCAGTCCGGATACTGGCTGGGGCGACGAACCGCTCACGGCCGCACCAGTTGCTGCATTGTATTTAGCCATGGAGATGAAGTTTCCGAGCAAGCTGGAGTAGCCGGTATACACAGTGGTCACACCCTGGCCGGTTACTGAGGCTGTGGTCACTGTGCCGATCTTGCCTGCCAGCAGTGCCCCCATCATCTCAATGTTGGCCTGAATGGCCCGCACCAGGATCATAGGAAGGACCGATGCATAAACCAGCTTCACCGGGAACCTTCCGCGAGCGCCGCGCACGCGGCTGTGGGCCAGAGGTATCTCTATCCTCGTGGACTCCACCAGAACGACCAGCAGAATGATCATCACTGTCGAGATCAGCGCCAGGATTCCACCCGTGACGAGGATGAACCTCAGGCCCTCTGAGGTGAAGATGGTGTCGAAGCTGATGAGCTGCAGCCTGATGATATCGATCCACTTGGGTATTATGCCCACAGGAAGGCCAGCATCGCCCGTGGCCGGATTGATGATGCCCGTCACCAGCTGCTGGCTTATTCCCGCCACGATGAAGAGGCCCACGCCTGAACCCACACCCCATTTGGAGACAACCTCATCCATATAAACGATGAGGGACCCGCCTACGAAGACCTGGATGAAGATCAGCAGAGAAATTATTCCCAGGGAAACCCCCAAGGTGCTGGCTAGACCGGGATCCGGCAGCAGATAGCCTCCCATGACCTGCGGCAAGGCCTCCACGGCCACCATCACGAACACCAAAGCCTTCTGAGTGCCCTGATATATGGCCTGGTCCCGGGGATCGCTCAGATCGAGCTTGATTATCTCTGCACCCACCAGCAGCTGCAGCACGATGGATGCGGTCACAATGGGACCTATGCCCAGGAGCATCATGGAGCCGAAGGACCCGGCAAAGAAGGCGCGATAGGCACTGAAGATATCTGTGGAGGCAACGGAAAGTCCGAAGAGGGGTATGTTGCCCAGAACGAAGTAGAGCAGCAATATGGCCAGAGTCCAGCTTAGCTTTCTCTTGAAATGGACATGGCCCTTGGGCCTCTCCACGGCAGGGAGCCGGCGCACAAAGGGCTCTATCGCATAAAAGAAACCATGCTGGTTCATACTACTACTGCCTGACCACCAGCAGCCTCTATCTTGCTCTTGGCCGCGGCCGAGAACCCGGCTGCGCTCACATTCAGCTTTCGGGTTACCTTGCCGCGACCCAGGACCTTCATCTCTCCGATCTCAACCTTGCCGTCTGAGCCTGCCATCTGGTCCAGCACGTCCACATTGACCACGTTCAGCTTCTCAGCCAACGGCTGCCGGACGAATCCGTGCTTGCCCATCTGGGTTCCGAGAAGGAGAGACCGCATGAAATGGTGCTTGCACTTGCCGGAGTCTCCACGACCGCCGCGAGAGCCGCCCCCTCGCGCGTTCTTGTGCTTGCCGTGGTAAGTCCGGTGGCCCCTGCGTTCTTTCGTCTTTGGTCTAACCATTGCCTTCTACCTCATCCTCTTGATAAGATCCGCCATATCCTGGCGCAATCCCATATCTCCGCCCTGTCGTGCGGTCTTCTTGGTGGTCTTTAAGCCCTTCCGGGCCGGATGCAACCTGAAGATGGGCTTGATCCCCAGATCCTTCAGGCTGGCAGAGCCGGAGTTCACAGCGGACGCCAGTTCCTTGAAGGTGCGATAGGAGGTATTCTCCTTCAAGAACTGGTCCGTGAGCCGTCTATTCGCGCTCAAGCGTCCCCGCCTCTCCAAGAGCAAGGCCAGCGTATCATCATCGATCTTGCCCCAGGCCACGTAGTCCTTCACCTTCTGAATCATGCCGCGGTAGTGGGAATCTTCCGCTACCACGATGCAATGGTTGACCCTGTGGATGCGCAGCATCTCCAGGGTGTCTTTGATCTCGGGCCGCAGATTCACCTCGCCCCTCAATCTCACTATGGCAAACATCTTCAGGCCCTCACTGTTATGGTGTTGATGAGTGCGTTGTAGGTGGCCTTGGCGAAGTTGAGGGTGGTCCTGGTCGAGCCAGCCGTCCTGGTCCACACATCCTTGATGCCGGCCATATCCATGACCTTCTTGGATGTTTCACCTGCAGCTATGCCCAGGCCCCGGGGCGCTGGGATAAGCACCACTCTGACGCTGCCGGATTCGCCCACCACTTCGTAGGGCACGGTGTGAGCCTGGCCGCAACCGCACTCCCAGCTGCCGCAGCCGCGCTTAACCTTCATGATGTTCCGCTTGGCGTTGTCGATGCCTTTCTTGATAGCCTTGCCCACCTGGACATCCTTGCCCTCTCCGAGGCCGATGTAGCCATCCCTGTTGCCCACGATCACCGTGGTTCTAAACTTGACCCTTCGACCGGAGTCAGTCATCCTCTGCACCATGTTGATATCTAAAACCTCGTCCTCCAGACCGGGAATGAGCACATCGATCAGGCCGGCCTCCTTTATGGGAAGGCCGGACGCCATGGCCTCGTCGAAAGTGGTCACCTGACCCTCATATACGAGCCTACCCAACCTGGTCCTGGGGACCCACTCTTCCTCGTAGAAATCGCGCTTCTTCTTCTTCTTATCCATCGTCTCACCCCAGTATCTTCTCGCGGGCCTGCTCGAATTGGGCCACAATATCCGCTCCGGTGTACTCCTTTATGTGCTCGCCCCGAATCCTCTCGTCATCAGGGAAGATCTCCGGGCTGTGAGGCACGTTCACACCCGCGTCCACAACGCCCTTAATGGCAGCATAGATTCTGTTGCCGCGGGTGGATGCATGCAGACCGATGTCTGCTATGCCCTCCTTCTCCCCTAAGGCCAGCATCTTCTTTCCAAAGAGGAGGCCCGTCAGGTAAGCCGCGGGCAGATTGCCTGTGCCCAAAGTATATCCAAAGTTCTTGAGATCCTTGGAGTTGACCGTCAGGAGCGTCTTGTCGCCTACCTGCTCCGCCACCACCAGCTGCAAGGTAGTGCTGGCGTTGCTCTTCCTGACCACAACTCTGGGTTTCTTCGATAGTATAAGCCTGTATCTTACATGATAGTTGGTCTTGCCCTCTCTCCGCCTGCGGAAGGGCACTTTGTATCTTGGTCCAGTCGCCAAGTCACTCACCCCTGGCCAGGCCCTTGGCCTTGATGTAGGCGTTGAGGTGCGCCGTGCTCCTGTATTCGCCGCCCTTGGATTTGCGATAAAGCATCCTGTAGGCGTGCCGATCGATCTGGCCGTCATCCCGAAGCTCTTTCAGCCTCCTTCGCAGGGCGCGGATCTTGGTCATCCACTGCTCTTTGCGCGGGGTTCGCGCGCCTTTTGCGCCTTTCCTATGCCCCGGCCCTTTGCGATGGCCGTAAGCCCGCTTCGCAGCCCTGACTCTGAATCTGGCCCGACTGTTGCCCTTCTTGGGCTTAGCCTTGATATTTCCGGCCTCGATCTGGGAGCGAATATCCTCTCGGGTTATGGCGTCGGTCAGATCGCCTGCCACTTCAGGATCAGGATTGATCCAGACGCGGCTTTCGCCTATGGAAAGCTCCGCCGCCGCCAGCCTGCGCTGTGTCGTAAGTCCTGGCATTTCAGGCCCCTCCCTTCGGGTTCAGCACCTTCCGGCCCATCTCCGCTGCCTTGGCCTGGATCTCCAGCCGCTTCTTCATGCCCACGGCCGCAGCTATGCGAACAGCGCATCCTTCGGCTTTAGCCAGCTCTGCCACATTGTTCACCAGCACCTCCGGCATGCCGGAAGGATGAAATCCCCTGACGGCTGCGGGGCTTCCAAAGCCAGGCCGGACCAGCTTGCCTTTGGCAGCCACCTGCTGCCGGAGCTTGTTGTGCAGGCCGCGAGGCTTCCGCCAGCTGGTGCCCAGCCTCTTCTTCTTGTGTGAATCATGAAAGTTGAACTCAGGCTTCTTGGCCTTCTGCCTGGCTCTCACTCTCAGCAACCTCTGTGCCATCCTCGTCACCTCTTGTCCACCAGGTATATTCCGTCCTGGAACACCCTGATATCGAATCCGCGCACTCGCGTAGCCTGCTCGATGTTGGCCATGGTCTGGCCAACGCTCTCCTTGTCGATGCCCGTAATCACTACTTCGTCCTTGCCAACTACTACCTTAGTTCCCGGCAGAATCTTTGCAAACCGGGACTTTCTCTCCCCAAGGAAGTTGTTTATGACGAGCCCGTCGGAAGCTGCCTTGAGCTGTATGGGGAAGTGAGAGTAGACTACCTTCATCTTGTACTCATACCCTCTGGTTACGCCAGCGATCATGTTGCCTATGTGCGCAGCCAGGGTCCCCACCATCGCCCTCTGGCGCTTGCGATCGAGCCTGGAATTCACGACCAGATGGGAGTCCTCTTTCGTGATCTCTATCTCAGGATAGGAAAGCTGCCTGGAGACCTCTCCTTTCGGACCCTTCACCGTGACGGTATTTCCGTTCAAGGATACGGCAACCCCCTCCGGGATCTCTACCTGTCGTGCAACCTCTTTGACCATTGCGACCACCTAATATACGTATGCCAGAAGCTGGCCCCCCAGGGACTGAGCCCTGGCGTCGGTATGAGCCATGACTCCCTTGCTGGTGCTCAGTATCAGCACTCCGAAGTTCCTGGCAGGGAGGAATCGCTTCTCCCATTTCTCCAGCTCTGAGACCTTGGTAGCGAACCGGGGTTTGATGACACCACAGCGGTTGATCCTTCCCAGGAGCTTTACTCTGAACATTCCCGACTTTCCGTCGTCCACGAACTCGAACTCGCCGATGTATCCTCTATCCGCCATTACCTTCAGTGCCCTTCCTATGAGCTTGGAGGCGGGATGAATGATACACTCGGCCTTGCCTACGCTCTCCGCGTTCTTGATGACGGACATAGCATCGGCCAGTGGATCCAATAACACTGCAACCACCTACGAATATTTTTCGAAGCCCATCTGTGGGGCGATCTCTCGGAAGCACTGCCTGCACAGATATATTCCGTACTTTCTCACCAGGCCACTCATGCGACCGCAACGCTTGCAGGTGTTTGCGCCCCTTCCGAAGACCTTCTTGCCTTTCTTCATGCTGCCTCCAGGATCTCTACGCCGAACTTCTTCTGGACAAACTCCATGGTATCGTCTTTGCCCAGCCGCTGCCGGCCCGGAATCTTCTTTTGCGCAATGCGCCTCCTGGCTATCCTGTAGCCGGCCCTCTTCAAGGCCACGGAGACGTCCATGCCGAAGATGCCTATCTCCGGGTCATACCTCATGCCCGGAAAGTCGGTGTGCTCCTCAATGCCGAAGGAGAAGTTGCCCTGCATATCGAACTGGCTCTTTTTCAGGCTGCCCCCGACAGCTTTCAGGGCCGTGACCAGGAACTCCTCGGCTGCCTTTCCCCTCAGGGTGAGCTTTGCTCCGATGGGCTCTTTCTTCTTGATGCCGAAGTTGGGAAGCGTCTTTTTGGCAATGGATCGAACTGGCGTTTGGTGCGTAATCGCTTTAAGAATGGTCTCGGCGTTGACCAGCCGCTGGCCGCTTTCCCCTACGCCCACATGCACCACGACCTTGTCGATCTGGGGTTCAAGCATGACATTCATTCAGCTGCCCCCAACTTGATGACAGGCTGGTCCTTTCCGATCATGTAGACATAATCCTCTATGGTCTCGAACTCCTCATCGCCGGAGATGATCACCCGGTTGGGCTGGGAGCTCTTCACGGTTATGATCTCTTTGATCTTGCCCATCTGACCGGAATGCTTTCCGCCCACGACCATGGCCAGATTGCCGACCTTGAACTCGATCCTATCCTCGATATTCTTCTCGGGGATGGAGAGCACCAGCGAATCGCCCGCTCTATAGTCGCCTTCCTCCAGCTTATTTGAGCCGTCGGACAGGTTGAGCTGCTGCTTTTTGCCCTTCAAGACGGTCTTGTTCTCTATTCTGGCCAGCTTTCTCACGTTCCCCGGCTCAAGAAGGCTCAAGTAGAACATCCCCCTGGCGTCTTTCAGCATTCTATACTGCTTGTCAAGCAAGGGAACGGATATTATATCGAATATGCCCACCGGCAGCTTGTAGTCCTTCTGGACCCTTCCGTCCACCAGCACCTTGCCCTCGTAGAGGACCCTTCTAGCCTCGCGGGCGTTGTCCACGAGCTTGAGCATGTCCCGGATTACCGTCACGAGAGATATGCTCTCCCCCGCAGAATGCGGTCCTGGACTGGTCTTGGCCACCCACGTGTGGGTCTTCCTGGCAATGGGCCAGCTCACGGGAACGGTTACCCTCTTCTGGTGTCTGCTCATTCGGATCGCCTCGCGAAGATCTTCTCCCTCTCGGAGTCCTCTAAGTTGAGCTTTACAATCATGACATTGGAGGGATGAATGGTTCTGGGAACCTCGGTTCCATCGGCGCGGTAGTTGCTCACGCCCGCCACCTTAATGGTGCACCTCTTGAGGTCCACATCTTCGACTAAACCTTCGGTGCCGGCGTGATCTCCACGCATGACCTTGACCGTATCACCCTTGCGCACCTGCGCATTGCGCTTCTTCAGCTCAATGCGCAGAGCTTTGCTCAAGGGTGCGTGCATGTACTTCTGACGCCTGTGCAGCGGCGCATTATACCTCTCCTTCCGCTGCTTCCTTGGCTGAATGCTTTTCATAATCATCACACTATCATGGATGCCGCAGAAGCGATCTTGCCGAACCGCTCCGCCACCTCGCGGGCCACAGGTCCCTTCACCTCAGAGCCCTTGGGCACGCCCTCGTCATCCACGATAACGGCGGCGTTGTCCTCGAAGCTCACCCTGAGACCATCGGGCCTGCGGAACTCCTTCCTCTGGCGGATGATGACCGCTTTAAAGATCTGCTTTCGCATCTCTGGCGTCCCCTTCTTAACAGATACTACTACCATGTCTCCGATTCCTGCGCGGGGCTGTCGGTTTTTCACGCCGCGGTATTTCTTGACCGCAATAACGTGTAGCGTTCGCGCACCTGTATTGTCCACACAATCCAGGTATGCGCCAGTGTTGATCGCCCTGGGGATCTTGGCCTTGTGTCCTCTCATCTTTGGACCTCCACTACCACGTAGGATTTGGTCTTGGAGAGGGGCCTGCACTCCGCTATCCTGACACGATCCCCCGCCTTGGCATCAATGCAAGGGGGGTTGTGCGCATGAATCTTGGACTGCCTCTTCTCAAATCGTTCGTACTTCGTTACTTTCTTCTCGAACTTGCGCATGACTACCACGGTGTTGTCCATCTTGTCGCTGACCACGGTGCAGTCAAACACCTGGCCGCGTACAGGAAGGGTTCCGTGGAAGGGACACTTCGGATCGTCACACTGCTTCGCAGGCGCGCGGACGTCCAGTCCGATATCCCTCATAACTTCCACCTCGTCCTCTGCATTCTTTTGCTTATTCTGTTCTCGGGCTGCGAGATCAAGACCGAGCCTGCGACCTTAACCCTCTGCCCTTCCGGCAGGGTGAAGATCAGGCTCGTGTTCGCCTTGGCAATGCGCTTTATGCCGCGCTCCGTCTCCAAAAGGAACGTGTTCCTGGTCTCGTCCACGACCTGTCCCGAAAGCCCGATCAGGCCCGGATCGAAGCTATCCGCGACCAGGACCTCAAGGCCGATCAGCTCGTGCCTTGCCAGGCTCTCTGGGACCAGGTTCACTGCACTCGCTCCCTCTGGACGGTCTTGATCCTGGCGATCGTCCTGCGGATGTCTCTTATCCTCCCGGGCTTCTCCGGGGCGCCTCCGGCTGTGACTATGCCCCTCTCACGGACGAGCTCGCTTTCGAGCTTTCGCAGCTCCTCTGCAATCTCCTCCTCGTTCATGTTTCGGACCTCATCAATCTTGAAGATCGCCATTGCCGATCACTCCTTCTTGGCAGCGTCCGGCTTCTCCATAGGAGGCTCTTGTGCCGGTGCTGGCTGCAGCGAGGGCTCCGACTCCAGGAGCTGGTCCAGATCGCTCTTCTTCTCTTCGGCAGGTGCCGCCTGGGGTACAGGTGCTGGCGCAGGGGCCATAGCTACGGCTGGCGTTGCGGGCTTCATCTCAGCGGCTGCTGGTGCAGCTGGCGGCACGATCTGGAAGTCGTCCGGAAGCCGGACTTCTGGGGGAATGATCCTGACCTGACAGCCGATCACACCCAGCTTCTTCACGGCTACCGAGTAGCCCTTATCCACCAGGTCGATGGCTGGCTTGCCGGAGTGCTTGATGTATCCCGAGATGAACTTCTCCGTTCTAGATCGCGGGCCAGTTAATTTGCCGCTGATTACTATCTCGCAGCCGAGGGCTCCTGCATCCATCACTCTGCGCATCATGGACTGTCCTGCCTTGCGGAAGTACCAGCCGCGCTCCAGGGAGGAGGCCAGGCGGTTGGCTACTACTCTGCCGTTCAGATCGCCACGGCCCACGTCCTGCACATCTATCTGGGGATTGTCCAGATGGAACCTGCGATCTAGGTCGCGGGTGATCTTGCGGATCAGCTTGCCGCCCTTGCCGATGACCATGCCGGGCTTTTCCGCATAGACCGTTATCTGGGTGCCCATGGGCGTCCGGTTCATGACCATGCCGCCGTATCCTGCCCGCTCCAGCTCTGCGGCCAAGTATTCGTCGACGAGAGCCTTGGTGATGCCCTCCTGCACGAACTTCTTCTCAACGGACATCAGCTCTTCACCTCGGTAAGAACCATCTCCACGGAAACGGTCTCCGTGTTCTTGGGCGTGGCCCGGCCCATGGCGCGGGGCATCCATCCCCGAATGGTCCTGCCCTTGAGGGTACCGGCATGATAGATCCTCATCTTGTCGGCCTCCAGCCCCTTGTACTCGGCATTGGCGAGGGCATTCTCCAGGACGACCAAAACCGCCTTGGCGGCCTTCTCCGGATATCTGCCGGCATCAGCTTTCACTAGCCCGTGCCTGTGGCCCACGTTCCTTCTGTAGCGCTTGAAGGGCACCGCCCTCCTCAGGGCTATCACATCCTCCAGATAGGTGCGGGCAAGGTTAGCCCGCATGCCTCGCAGCGTCCTGCAGATCTCGCGGGCTGCTTTCGGTGAGATGTGAAGCTCCATCCCCATGGCCCTTGAAGAGCGTCCTGCAGGCGTAAGCGAATAATTCAATCTGCCCAAGTCCACACACCTCACTTCAGCGGCACGTATTTGCTCGATCTGGTAGCGCCCACTCCGGCAGCACCGTGCTGTACGCGACCGCGTGTCAGCGCGAACTCTCCAAAGTAGTGCCCGATCATCTCGGGCATGACCGCGACCTTCTCGAAGCTCTTGCCGTTGTAGATCTCAATGCTCTTGCCCACCATATCCGGAAGAACTATCATGTTCCGGATGTGAGTGCGCACCGAGTCTTTGTTCTTCAGGCCCGCCAGGAGCTTCTTGTTCTCCTTGGCGAGACCCCTCTTTATCGATCTGCGCTGCCGCGCTGGAAACAGCCCGGCAAGCTCCTCTATGCTTAACTTGGCGAGATCGGCAATCTTCCGGCCCCGGTACAAGAACTCTTCCTTCCTCTTGGGAAGCTTGGATCCTGCTTTCTTAGCCAAAACCATCACCTAGCGCTTGCCAGTCCTCCTTGCGGCAATAGATCCAACCTTTCGGCCCGGAGGCGTGTTTCTGCTCACGGTCTTCGGTCGGCCTGGATGCTGACGCCCGCCGCCACCGAAGGGATGGTCTACGGCATTCATAGCTACGCCTCTGACGATCGGCCACTTCTTGGCCTTGGATTGGAACTTGTAGAAGCTCTTGCCCGCCTTGACCAGCGGCTTGTCCAGGCGGCCGCCTCCGGCGACGACGCCGATGGTCGCCATGCACTTCGGGCTGAGCCACTTCATCTCTCCGCTGGGCAGCTGCACCACGGTTGCGCCGGCATCATGAGCCACCAGAATAGCGCAGACTCCCGAAGCGCGAGCGAACTGGCCGCCGTGTCCGGGCTGCGACTCGACGTTGCAAACCGGTATGCCTTCCGGAATCTCCGCCAGTGGCAGGGTGTTTCCTGGCTCTATCGGCGCAGATATGCCGCAGGCAACCTCCTGGCCCACGTACACACCCTCGGGAACCAGGATGTACCTCATCTCTCCGCTGCTCAAGGAAACGAGCGCTACGGGTGCGCTTCTGGCAGGGTCGCGCATTATATCCTGCACCACGCCTTTTATGGTCTCATCGCTGTCGACTTTTATGTGCTTGATGTCCGCCCTATACCTGTGAGAGGGTGCCCTGTACGTAGGAGTTCCTTTTCCTCTATTCTGAGATATGAGTCGATGTCCCATAGTTTTTACCAACCTACAGCAGTCCTAGCCGTGTGGCTAATTCGTTCGCGCTGCCCTCTTTGGCCAGCTTCACGACGGCCTTCTTATCTCCCCGAGAGGTTATCATGGTCCTGACCGACAGGACATCGACATCGTAAAGCTCCTCCAGGGCCTTCCTGATCTCCGGCTTGGTGGCCTTCATGCTCACCAGGAACTCCAGGGTATTGCTGGAGTCGATCATGGCGGTGACCTTCTCTGTGACGTAAGGACTCTTGATTATCATTGCTTCGCCTCCGAGGAGCTCTTCTCGCCCAGCCACTTCAGCGAGGACTCAGTCCAAATCGTGAGCCGTCCCGCCTTGGTGCCCGGCGCGAGCAGCTCAGCGTTCAGCTTCTCCACTGTGACGAAGTCCACGCCCGGCAAGTTCCTCGCCGCCTTTCTCAGGCCCTGGTCGGAAGCCGCGACGATAAGCAGGCTCTTTCGGCCCTTATATTTCCTTCCCCGCAGCTTGCCCTTGCCTGCCCGGATGTTTCTTCCCAGCTTCGCCCTCATGACGTCATCCCAGAGACCGGCCGCCGCCAGGAACTTCCTGACCTCGACGGTCTTGTTCAGGGATTCCAGATCATCTTTGACAACGAAGGGCAATTCCATGTTGAACTTGTGGCCGCGCGCTGCGACCAGCGCCGACGAAGCCGTAGCGGCGATGGCGGAGCGGATGGCCTTTCGCCTCTCCTTGATGTTGATCTTCTCGGTGTAGTCTGCCCCTGGTTGAGGGGCGTGCGATCTTCTTCCGCCCACGGCCATGGGTATGCCCGCCGCTTTTCGGCTGTTCTTCAATCTGGGAACCCTGGAGACACCGTGTCCCGGACCCCAGGACTGGGCAGAGGTGTTCATGCCAGCGTAGAAGTGAGGTCCATAAGCCTGGAGCCGGTTAGCTTGCGCGGCCAGCACGGCCCTCTTGATCAGATCCGGCCTAAACTCCTCCTCGAAGACGGGAGGAAGCTCGATCTGACCGCTTGCATTTCCAGATAGATCAATGACGTTTACCCTCATCGCCTAGACCCCCTGCTTGGACTCTCTGCTCACATAGAGGAACTCGGGCGCCTTCACGAAGTTCATTCCGGGTCTGATGGCGTGTCTCATCCTGACCAGCCTCTTGATGGGACCGGGCAGGCTTCCCTTGATCAGAACAAATTGATTGCGGACTATGCCGTAGCCAGGGAATCCGCCCTCCGGCGTTATCTCCATGCCGTCAGTTCCTATGAACATCAATCGCTTGTTGTACTCCGTCCTCTGGTGGTAGCCCATCTGGCCCAGCTGGGGAACGCGCCAGCTTATGTGCGATGGATGCCAGGGGCCCAGGTTTCCCACGTGCCGCTTCTTGCCGGTGCGGGCATGCTTTCGCTTGGCGATGGCAATGCCCCAGCGCCTGACAGGTCCCTGAGTGCCTTTGCCCTTGGTAACGGCAGAGACATCCAGCAGATCGCCCAGCTCGAAGACGCTCGAGACGGGAACCTGTTGGCCGAGCAGGCTTTGCGCAAATTTGAGCTTGTCCATCATGGAGCCGCCGTTGACCGGCATCTCCATGAGCTCGGGCACCTTCTTGGGAATGCCAGTCACGAGAAGGGGATTGGTATGCGCCAGAACTCTTAAATCTGCGATATCTTCTCCAATGGCCTGCAGATCGCCCAATGCCGTGCCGCGAGTCTTCTTGGGCACAGTCATGCTTCTAGCCAGATCCGGGCTCAGGCTCTCTGCCCAGGCCTCGCCTGCGGGCCTCAAGCCCCCGTTGTAGTTCTCATAGGCGCGCAAAGCCACCACGTTCATGGGCGGCACCTCCAGAACCGTTACGGGCACGGAGATCTCCATGCCCTCGGTGAGGCTCCTCGGTCTATCGTCGATCATCATGACGTGGGTCATGCCGGCCTTGTAACCGGCAAAGCCTGCCATCCTGGCTTTATCCTCCTCCAGCCAGCTTCTGATTCTGGGAACCTCACTCTTCGCCCTCTTTCTCGGGCTGTAGGCCAGCGAACCTCGTCTAGGTCGGTGTATCTTTGCCATTTAATCCTCCAAACGCACCAGGTTGAGGGTGGCCAGCGTCGCAAATACTGCCTCTTCCACCCGAACCGTCTCCGTTCCCTGATGCGGAATGGTGTTGATCATCTCATACCTGCCAATTGCTTCTTTACTCAAGAACGCATCTACGCCTCGTGCGGGTGAGCCGAATACCACCGCAAGATCGCGCTTCTGGCCCGATTGTCCCATCTTCTGGAGGATTTCCGGCGTTACGGCCTTTCCTTTCCTGGAGGTGAGCACCACATAGGTATCCTTCTTTGATGCCAGAAAGCCTTCAAGGCTCTCCACTACCTCGGTCCCGTAACCCCAGTAATGAGGGATCTCCTTTTGGTCCACAGGCTCAGCGGCGAGCGGGTTTTGCGAAAAGATTCTGACGTTGAGGCGCTGCCCCACCGAGTACCTGCCCACGGTGCGGAGGGGAATTGGGCGATCGATTCCGATTTCCACCCATACGCCGCCATCAGATCCGACGCTTTCAACGACTGCTCCGACGCGAAACTCGCCGATCTTGAGCGATTCTGATTTTGAGTTTGTGGGATGATGAAGGGTGCGCAGCGGCGGCAGCATTCCCACATGGCGAAGCTCTTCCTTTCGCGGGATGAGCATCTTTCGCAGGTACTGCGGCGTGTCCATGTAGCGCAGGACCATGGCCATGAACCGGGAGTCATTGTGCTCAGGATCTCTAAAGATCACTATCCGGTTCATGCGGAAGACTGCTGCTGCCCGGGCGATTTGGCCAACCTTGAGCGTGTTTACACGCGAATCCCTGCTCTCCATGGTGAGAGAGGACGGGACAAGGATGGCTCTCTCGCGGCAACCGGTCATCAGATTTCCATCTTGAGAAGAGAGTGGATATATAAAAAGGTTTGGAGCATCAGAAGATCTATCGGGCATGACTTTCTTACTGGCCGTCTGCGAGCGCGAAAAATGGCAAGCTCAAGGAACCTCATGGCATCGGCTCAAAGGTCTTCGGGTCCAGGGATATCCTGTTCTGGCAGTAGCTGCAGATGGTCTCCAGGCAGGAGCCCTTCTCCAGAGCGGAATCAACCTCCTCCGGAGGAGTGAGATACTGGGTCATCTCCTCCCCGCATTTAGGGCACGCCACCTTCAGCCACTCCAGGCGGGTCAGATCACGGATGATTTTGATCAAATGGCCGATGGCGTCGGAGTATTTTTCTCTGGAGAAGCTTATGGACTGCAAGTGCTCGATTAAGAAAGGCAGCTCTGCCCCCTCCTCCAAGAGAGGAATGACCAGCAGGTCGATGCCCCGCGCCAGGCCGATCTCCTGGTTTGTCGTCGGAGACTGGGATCCCTCGCGGGTCAACAGGGCCACCAGGCCCTCGCAGTTGCGTATGCCAAAGGAGACCCTTTCCGCACGGGAGATGCCTGGAGACTGATTATAAAGAGCTGCATAGCTCTCCAGGCCTACCCGCCAGAGAGCCCGGGATAGCTGTAAGGCCATCTCCTCATCATCGCGGC
>Ga0315279_10007118_pt1 | contig 13915 bp, 14 predicted proteins | sample YL17G06_20_MG_FD_203694 | JGI IMG/M metagenome (GOLD analysis project Ga0315279, IMG submission 203694) | Sediment microbial communities from Yellowstone Lake, YNP, Wyoming, USA - YL17G06_20 | ecosystem: Environmental > Aquatic > Freshwater > Lake > Sediment | place: USA: Wyoming | collected... | reverse complement strand
CTTCACCGCGGCCTTGCCGGTGCGCTTGCCGTTGCGCGTCTGCAGCATGTACAGCTTGCCTTCCTGGATGGTGAACTCGAAGTCCTGGACGTCCTTGTAGTGCTGCTCCAGGCGCGTGGTGATCTCCCGCAGTTGCCGGTAGACCTCCGGCATGATGGCTTCCAGCTCGCGGATGGGGACCGGAGTGCGGACGCCGGATACCACGTCTTCGCCCTGCGCGTTCATCAGAAACTCGCCGTAGAATTCGCTGTCGCCGGTGGAGGGATTGCGGGTGAAGCCCACGCCGGTGCCGCTGGTCTCGCCCAGGTTGCCGAACACCATGGCCTGCACGTTGACCGCGGTGCCCAGGTCATCGGGGATGTTGTTCAGGCGGCGATAGGTGATGGCGCGCTTGTTGTTCCAGGAGCGGAACACGGCGTCGCGCGACATCTTCAACTGTTGCCGCGCCTCCTGCGGGAACGGTTGCCCGGTCTTCTTCCGCACCAGCTTCTTGTACTCGGCCACCACCACCTTCAAATTCTCGGCGGTCAACTCCGTGTCGAGCTTTACCTTCGCCTTCTTCTTCTGGCCGTCGAAGATGTGCTCGAACTCGTCCTTCGGGATTTCCAGCACCACGTTGCCGAACATCTGGATGAAACGCCGGAAACTGTCGTAGGCCCAGCGCGGATTGCCGGACTTGCGGGCCAGCGCTTCCGCGCTCCGGTCGTTCAACCCCAGGTTCAGGATGGTGTCCATCATGCCGGGCATTGAAAACTTCGCGCCGGAACGCACGCTGACCAGCAGCGGGTCCTCCGGATCGCCCAGCTTCTGCCCCTGCAATTTTTCCAGCCTGGCGAGCGCTTCCGCCGTCCGCGGGTCAACCTCGGGGGGCAGCTTTCCGCCCTGCTGGAAGTACGCGACGCAGGCGCGGGTGGAAACGGTGAAGCCCGGGGGGACGGGCAACTGGGCGTTGGTCATTTCGGCCAGGCCGGCGCCCTTGCCGCCCAGCTCCTCTTTCATCTTGCCGTGTCCCTCGGCATGACCGCCGCCAAAGAAGTAAACGTATTTGGTATCCATTCCGTCAGCTCCTATAAAGGATTGTTGTCACCACAGAGACACAGAGAACGCAGAGAAAGAAAAGAAAAAGTCAGCCACGGATGAACACGGATAAACTGCGCGCTCTTCATGTTCCTCCATCCGTGTTTATCCGTGTTCATCCGTGGCGAGTTCTCTCTGCGTTCTCTGCGTCTCTGTGGTGAATTCTCTGCCTAACTCATCACGATTTCCGAGAAGTCGGCTACGCGGGTGAAGGCCCGCAGCAGCCAGGCCAAAAGGGTCAACCGATTGCGCCGCACCCGCTCGTCCTCGGCCATCACCAGCACTTTGTCGAAGAAGGTATCCACGGCCGGCCGCAACTCGGCAGTGCGCCGCAGAATCGTCTCGTAATCCCTGCTTTCCTTTGTTTCCTCGAAGACCCGGCGGGCTTGGGCGCACAGCTCGGCCTCGGCGCCGGCTTCCAGCAAGGACGGCTCCGGGTCGCCGCGAAACTGCTCGACGCCGCCGGCCTTGCGCAAAATGTTCTGGATGCGCTTGAAGGCGGCCGACAGCGGCTCGAAATTGCTCGTGGGCCGCACCTGCCGCACGGCTTCGCAGCGGGCGACGGCGTCGGGCACGTCGTCGGCGCCCACCGCCAGCACCGCGTTCACCTCATCATAGCGGAAGCCGCGCACCTCACGCAGATAGTAACGCAGCCGGTCGAGGAAGAATTCCTTCAATTGGGCGGCAACCTCTTGCGACGGCTGTGGAGCGACAATCAGCTCCGATAGCGGCGCGTGGAGGCTGTGGTCGGCCAGGATCTTGACCACGCCCTGGGTGGCGCGGCGCAGGGCGAACGGGTCGCTCGAGCCGCTGGGCTTCAGCCCGATCGAGAAGCAGCCGGCCAGCGTGTCCAGCTTGTCGGCCAGCGCCACCAGCGCGCCCGCCGGCGTGCGCGGCGAGCGCTCTTCCATGCTCTCCGGCTTGTAGTGGTCGTAGATGGCGTCGGCCACTTCGGTCGGCTCGCCCTGCGCCCGGGCGTAAAGGCCGCCGACGACGCCCTGCAGCTCGGTGAATTCCTTCACCAACTCGGTGGTCAGGTCGCACTTGGCCAGCTCGGCGGCGCGGGCCGCGTGTTCCACCGAGGCTTGGGGAACGAGTGCGGCCAGGCGGCGCACCAACGCCACGTTGCGCTCCGTTTTCTGCCGGTAGCTGCCGAGCTGCGATTGGAACGTGACGTGTTCCAGCATCGGCAGGCGGTCGCGGAGCGGCGTCTTCTGGTCGGTCTCCCAAAAAAAGCGGGCGTCATTGAAGCGCGCGCGCAGGACGCGCTCGTTGCCGTGGCGGATGGCGCCGGTCGAGTCCCCGTCCAGGTTCATCACGAAGATGAAGCGCGGCGCCAGCTTGCCCGCGGCGTCGGAAACCGAAAGGTACTTCTGGTGATGCTGCATCACCGTGACCAGCACCTCTTCGGGCAACTCCAGGTAGGCGGGGTCGAACTGGCCCATGTCGGCGGTTGGGAATTCGGTCAGGTAGACGAGTGTGTTGAGAAGGCCGGGATTCTCGCGCAAAGTACCATAGCCTTCAGGCTGTGCGGCTGCCAGGACACGCGCCGCCTCCGCCAGGATCTTCTCGCGGCGCTCGGATGCTTTCAGGATGACGCCGTTACTCCTCAGCGCCTCGACACCCTGCTGGAACCCCGTTACCTTGATGCGCGGCTTGCCCAGCACGCGGTGGCCGAAGGTGTACGCGCCGGACTTGACTCCGGCGATGGAAAACGGCACCACGCGCCCGCCATACAGCGCCAGCAGCGACCGGATGGGGCGGATAAAGCGCGGCCCGTTCTTCCCGGTCCAGTACATGGTCTTCGGGAAGTAGATGCCCAGAACCACCTCGGGCAGCAGCGCGGGCAGCAGTTCGGTCGTCTTCTTGCCTTTCTCGCGGCGCTTGAACGCCCAGTATTCGCCCTTGGGCGTGGAGGTGACGCTGAGCTTTCCGGGATCGACGCCCAGCTTGCGGGCAAACGCCTCGCAGGCCTGCGGCGGCGCGGCCTTGGGCGGGCCGGTGAGCAGTTCTTCGGTGTCGGGTTGCCGGTCGGCAAGCTCCGGAACATACGCGACCAGGCGGCGCGGCGTGGCGTGGGTTTCAATAGTGGTGACAGGCATCCCTGCCTGTCCGCCTCCGCCCAGCCGCAGTTTCTCGAAGCCCTCCAGCAGTAACCGCCGCAGGTGTGCGAGCGCCGGCTCGATCATCCAGTCCGGAATCTCTTCCGTGCCGATTTCGAGGAGGAATTCGTTACTCGGCAATGACGGCCTCCTCGGATGGCGGCTCTTCGCATGGCGACCTGAAGGTCGCCGCTACATTTTGATCGATCCAGGCGTGGGCCACGCCGACCGCCAGCTCGCGCACCCGGTCGATCACGGCCACGCGCTCCGTGACGCTGATGGCGCCGCGCGAATCCAGTAGGTTGAACAAGTGCGAGCACTTCAATACCTGGTCGTAGGCGGCCAGCACGGGGAAGCGGCGCTTCGCCTCGCCGTCCACAGGCTGGAAGCCTGTGCCACTGTACTCAGCCAGCAGCCGCCGGCATTCCTTCTCGTGCAGCTCGAACAACTGCCACAGTGTCGCCACGTCGGCCCGCTCGAAGTTGTAGACCGAGAACTGCAGCTCGTCGGCGTGCCGCACTTCGCCATAGGAAAACGAGTGCGCCCCGCGCTTCGCCGGGTTCCAGGCAATGTCGTAGACGCTGTCCACGTCCTGCAGGAAGGCGGCGATGCGCTCCAGGCCGTAGGTTAATTCGGCCGGCGCCGGGTCCAGGTCGATGCCGCCGCATTGCTGGAAGTAAGTGAACTGGGTGATTTCCAGACCGTCGAGCATCACCTGCCAGCCGATGCCCCAGGCGCCCAGCGTCGGCGATTCCCAGTTGTCTTCCTCGAACTTGATGTCGTGCTTGCGCAGGTCGATGCCGATGTGTCGCAGGCTTTTCAGATACAAGTCCTGGATGTCGGCCGGGGAAGGCTTCAGGATCACCTGGAGCTGCCAGTGCTTGAACAGGCGGTTGGGGTTGTCGCCGTAGCGGCCATCGGCCGGGCGCCGGCTGGGCTGTACGTAAGCGACCCGGTACGGCTGCGGGCCGAGCACGCGCAGGAACGTCTCCGGACACATGGTGCCCGCGCCCACCTCCACGTCGTAGGGAGTCTGGATGACGCAGCCCTGCCGGCCCCAGAACTCCTGCAGCCGGAAAATCAAGTCTTGAAAACTCAGCGTCATTATCTAAGAATACCCGAGCCACAGATTTCGCAGATCCCCCAGGTAGCGCAGAAACGATGCACCGGAATCGGCGCAATCTGCGCAATCTGTGGCTGCCTTTTCATTCCACGTTTTCTAGTGCCGCGCGGGTGACCAGCTTGCGCTCGATGTGCGCCTCAATGCGCTGCTCGAGAAACCGGCGCAGGTCGGCGGCTGTCTCCTTGCTCCAGGCCCGCGGCGCCAGATCGGGGAGCGAGGCGCGAAGCATCTGCCGCGCCATCTGCCGCGATTCTGCGGAAAGCTCCCAGGCGCCGTCCGGCCGGCACCGGACGCAGGCGAGGCCGCCGGGGTGAAGCTGAAAATACGCTTCCGCGTCCGGAGCCAGCGCGTTGCCGCAGGCCACGCAGCGCTCCAGCGATGGCAGCAGTCCCGCCAGCCGCACGGCCCACAGGTCGAAATAGGTGAGCGCCGGCCGGATCCGGCCCGTCTGCCGGATCTGTTCCAGCGCCAGCACCACCAGCCGGAACAGGTGCTCGTTCGGCTCGCGCTCCGGCAGGGTCTGCTCGCAAACCTCGGCGATATACGCGCAGGCCAGCCCGGCTGTGTAATCGCTCTGGATGTCGAAATAGGACCGGATCAGCTCGGCCGAGTCGATGCTGACCAGCTCGCGCGTCTCGCGCTCGAAATACCAGAGGCGGACGTGCGAAAGGGGCTCCAGCGCGGCGCCGAACCGGTTCTTCAGCTTCCGGGCGCCCGCGGCCACCCCCCGCATCTTGCCCCAAGCGCGGGAGAAGAAGCTGACGATCTTGTCGGCCTCTTTCAGCGGATAGGTTCGCAGGATGATCGCTTCGGTTTCCCTGCGCGGCATTGAGTTTCGGGGCGCGACAGTCCGGCCCGCGGCCAGAGCAACAGACCAACGAAACTATCACAGCGAAGCGGGCATTGCAACGCTTGGCGCCGGCGTGATTCACCACAAAGGCCAAAGGACACCAAGGAGCACGAAGAGGCGACTTGGTGTTCTTTGTGGCTTTGCGGGAAGAACGGCCGCGCCGGGCCCCATGTGCTACACTGTGCTACATGAAGACAGGGAGACGGGTGGGTGTTCGCGCGCTGCGCCAGAACCTGAGTGTGTACCTGCGAAAGGTAAGGCGTGGCAAGAGCCTGGAGATAACCGATCGCGGCCGATTGGTCGCTATGCTGGTTCCCGCATCCGAAACGCAAACGCCGCTGCAGCGGCTGATCGCCTCCGGCCGCGCCCGGCCCGCCAAGGGCGATCTCCTGGACCTCGGGCCGCCGCCGAAGGTAGACCTTGAGATGCCGCTCAGCGTGGCCCTGGACGAAATCCGGAGTGATCGGCTGTGAGCCGGACGATGTTGTACCTCGACTCTTCCGCCATCGTGAAAACGGTCATGGCCGAGGAGGAGAGCGAGGCATTGCGCGAATTGCTGCGCGCATGGCCACACCGTGTGTCTTCGGCACTGGCCCGAGTAGAGGTGCCGCGAGCGCTGCGACGGGCCAAGGCCCCGGGCTTTCTTTTCGAGCGGGCTCAGCAAGTCCTGCTGGATATCGTCTTGATCAGCATGGATGAGGCGGTGCTGGAAACGGCGGGCGCGCTTGAGCCGCCGGCTCTTCGCGCCCTGGATGCGATCCACCTGGCGACCGCGCTTTCCGTCAAGGGTGACCTGCAAGCGTTTATCACCTACGACCAGCGCCTCACCGACGCCGCCTCGCAGGCAGGTCTTTCCGTCTGGGCGCCCGGCTCCAGCCGTCACGAACCTCGCTCGGGCTGAACGGAGCGTGATTCACCACAAAGGCGCGAAGAACACGAAGTGCACAACGATTCTTTCTTTATGCCTCTTTGTGCCCCTCGAGTCTTTGTGGTTCAAAACCGCCCCCGCTGTGCATTACAATCGCTGGCGGAATGAATCGTCCCTTCGATATGGTCGGCGTGGGCCAGAACGCCACCGACACCGTCATCATCGTTCCCCGCTACCCCGAGTACAACTCCAAGAGCCTGTTCGCGGAGGAGCGGCTGGAGGCCGGCGGCCAGGTGGCCACCGCGGTGATCGCCTGCCGCAAGCTCGGCAAGCGCTGCAAATACATCGGCACGGTCGGCGACGATGAGCGCGGCCGCTTTCAGCTTATGAGCCTGAAGACCAGCGGGGTGGATATCGAGGATGTCGAGGTGGTACCCGGCTGCCCCAACCAGACCGCCTACATCATCATCGACCGGCGGACCGGGGAACGCACCATCCTCTGGCACCGCGACCCGCGGCTCACGCTGACGCCGGCCATGCTCTCGCGGGAGAGCATCTGCGGCGGCCGGTTGTTGCACCTGGATGCCGGCGACCTGGAGGCGGCGGCCGCCGCGGCCCAATGGGCCCGCGCCGCGGGCATCCCCGTCACCTGCGACATCGACACGCCTTACGAGAACATGGACTCCCTCCTCCAGCACCTCGATTACTTCATCGCCTCGGCCAATGTCCCGGAGGCCTACACCAGGGAACCGGACCCCTTCAAGGCCCTGGAGATCATCCGCGGCGAATTCGGCATGAAGGTGACGGCCGTGACCCTGGGGGCCGACGGCGTGCTGGCGCTGGCCGACAGCGGCTTCCTTTATAGCCCCGCCTACGAGGTGGACGCGGTGGACACCACCGGGGCGGGTGACGTGTTTCGCGGCGCCCTCTGCTATGCTGTTCTGCAGGAGATGCCGCTGGACCGGGCGCTGGACTTCTCCTGCGCCGCGGCGGCCTTGAATTGCACCAAGGTCGGCGCGCGCGGCGGCGTCCCTACTCTGCCCGAAGTGCAGGCCCTGATGCAACGGGCCGGCCGCCGGGTTAACCGCGAGTATCTGGTTCGATGATCCCGCTGCGCGACAACGCGCCCCGCTATTCGGCGCCGTTCGTCACCCTCGGCCTGATCGCCGTCAACGTCATCATCTTTCTTTATGAGTTGAGCCTCGATCCTTACAGCCTGGAACATTTCGTCGGCCTGTACGGGGTGGTTCCGTTGCGGTTCGCCAACTTCATTGCCGGGCGGGCGGCGGTCGGCGCCGTGCTGCCCCCGCTGGTCGAGCACATGTTCCTGCATGGCGGCTGGCTGCACCTCCTGGGCAACATGTGGTTCCTGTGGATCTTCGGCGACAACCTGGAAGACCAGTTGGGCCACTTCCGCTTCCTGGCGTTCTACTTGACATGCGGGGTTGTGGCGGCCCTCTGCCAGACGTCTTTCACTCTGTCGTCGCGGGTGCCCAGCGTCGGAGCCAGCGGGGCCATCGCCGGCGTGATGGGTGGCTACCTGCTGCTGTTCCCCGGCGCGCGCGTGCTCACCCTGGTCCCTTTTTTTTTCCTGTTCACCGTGGAAATCCCGGCCTATGTCATGCTCCTCTACTGGATCGTGATCCAGGTGATTTCCGGGTTGACCAGCGTGGGCAACGCCTCGCTGCAGGCTCAGGGAGGCGTGGCCTGGTGGGCGCATGTCGGCGGCTTTGTCTGCGGGCTGGTGCTGGTGAAGATGATGGGGCGGCGCCCGCGCGTCCGGCGATATTACGAATGGTGAGGGTCGCAGCCGCAGATTTCGCAGATTACACCGATTAATCTGTGCAATCTGCGCAATCTGCGGCTCGCGTTCCATATGAAAGTCGACGCACTGGCGATTGTGGCGCACCGCGATGATGCCGAGCAGACCTGCGGCGGCACGCTGCTGAAGCTGGCCGAATCGGGCCACACCACCGGCATTCTGGACCTGACCGCCGGGGAAATGGGAACGCGGGGCAGCGCCGACGAGCGCGGCCGCGAGGCCCAAGAGGCGGCCCGCATCCTCCAGGTGCGCTGGCGGGAGAACCTGGGGCTGCCCGACGCCCGTCTCGAGAACACCTGGGAGAACCGCCTCCAGGTGGCGGCCCGGGTCCGGCAATTGCGGCCCCAGGCCGTCTTTCTGCCGTACTGGGAAGGCCGCCATCCGGACCACTACGCGGCCGGCCGGCTGGGTTACGAGGCCTGCTTCCTGGCGGGCCTGAAGAAACTGCCGCTGGACGGCGAGCCGCACCGCCCGCGCAAGATCATTTACTCGACGCTGTACGCCGACGTTCGGCCGTCGTTCGTGGTGGACATCACCAACCAGTTCGAGCGGCGGCTGGAGGCCCTGCTTGCCTATCACTCGCAATATGACGACCAGGCGGAAGGCAGCGGGCTATTTCCCTCGCAGGCCGACATGCGTACGCGGGTGGAAACCCTGGCCCGCTTCTACGGCATGATGGTCGGCGTCAAGTATGGCGAGCCCTTCCTGCTGAAGGAAGTCCTGCTGGTTTCCGACCCCCTGGCCGAACTCTGCCGTGGCCGCCCGTCGATCTAGGCCGGCGGCTGGCGACAGTTGACAGGCCCCGCGTTCAGCGCTAGCTTAAGTGCGCCATCCGGGGAAAGTTCACTGGGGCACCTGCTCCGCTCGGGAGGAAAACGTGGCGCACGATCGCCGGCTGCTCGCCGTTCTTATCCTTCTTACCTTTCCGATTTGCGGCATTTCAAGCGCGCAAGGGACGCCGCCTGCTCCCGGAAGCAGCGTCCGGGCGGCGCCCATGCCCGGCCAGCAAGTGGATGCCGACCAGGAGGTGCTGGTCCGCGAGCTCATGGAGAGGTCCGAAACGAAAGCTGCCTGCGAGGGCATGGCTCTGGGCGTGCCCGGACACGCGAAGTTCGTGGCGGGGGACACGGGTCTGCCCTATGAGACAGTCCACAAGGTTTTATCGGAGGCCTTGCGCCCCGAGCTACTCTATCGTGGCGTGGAGAATTACCTGAACAAGAACTTCAACCGGGCTTATTGCCTGCAGGCGCTGGAGTGGCTTCGCAGTCCGCTCGGCCGGAAAATCATCCAGGTGGAACGCGAGGGCGACCTGCCGGAGTTTGAATCCAGAGCGGAGAGTTATACGCGCCAACTGGAGCGGACACCGCCAACCCAGCGGCGTATGGAACTGATCGAGAGGCTGGCCGAAGCCATGAACGCGACAGAATTTACGGCGGAAGTGGTCGGGGGGTTCTTTGAGAGGCTGCTGAGTCCGTGGTACCCGCTCACCGCCGAACAATTGGAGAGAGGTCGCAAACGAGCTCGCGCCGCCGCCGTGCAGGCCACCAGTCTGACTGTCCCTTATATGTATCGCGGTCTGACATCCGATGAACTGACCAAGTACATCCAGTTTCTGGAATCCGATGCGGGTAAGTGGGACCTGAAAACCATGCTGGAGGGACTCAAGCAAGTTTGGCTGGCGCGCGCCGCAGAAGCGGGGAAACAGCTTGCTAAGGCGGGCGCCGGGAAGGGGCGCGTCGCAAAGCCGGAGTAGCCGGCCGCGGACCTGTGAAGGCCATCATGCCGGGCAGGCGTCCGGCAGCCCGGCAGGGGCCCCGTTGCCCTCCCTGGCGTGCTGGCTCATCCCCAGGCCTTCATGATTTCACCGAAGCACTGGAGACCGCTGGCAATCACTCCTCCGTATCCGTGGCCGGGAGTGGTCCAGGCGCCGGCCAGGTAGAGGTTCCGGATGGGGGTCGCATTTGGCAGCCGGCGCGGCGGGGTGTTGTCCACCGTCTGGTCCCACCCGTAGATTGCCCCGCGGTAATTGCCGGTGTAGCGGAAGTTGGTGAGCGGCGTCCCGATTTCCTTCACCTCGATCGCCTTTCTAAGACCCGGCAGCAGCGCCTTCTCCACCCGCGCCAGAAGGATGTCGGCCATCCGTTCCTTCTCGGCGCGGTAGGCGGTCTTGCGGCCCGCCCGGTAGTCGGCTTCATACTTCCGCCAGGGATCGTAGCCCTGCAGCACGATCACATTGATGATGTTCTTACCCGGCGGCGAGTAGCCCTTGTACAGGCTGTCGTAGAGCGTGACGCAGTAGCCGCAATTGGCGACGTCGGCGGCCAGCGCGGCGCGGTAGTCGGCTTCGCAGTCGTAGCCCGGAGCATAGAAAACCTCGGTGTCGGCAATGCCCAACTTCCCCACCAGGTCTTGCTTCAGCCCCAGAAACACCTGGAAGCACGAGAGGCTGACGCTCATCGAGTCCAGGCGCGCCAGGTAATCCTTCAGGCGCTGGTCGGGCTCGAGCAGGGTGTGGAAGGTGTCCCAGGCGTTGGCGTTGGAGACCACGGCGCGGGCCCGGTACTCGCCGCCCGCGCACTTCACGCCGTACGCCGCCCCGTCCTTGACCAGGATGCGTTCCACGTGATTCTTCAGCAGCACCTTGCCGCCGCGCGCCTCGATGAACTTCACCAGCGCGTCGCTGATCTTCTGCGATTTGCCCTTCGGGTAGTATCCGCCCTCTTCCAGGTATCCGATGAGCGGCATCGCGTAGTACATGGCCGACAGCCTGGAAGGGGGCAGCCCGAAGTACGCCCAAAGGCTGGAGACGATGCCCGCGAGCGCGGGGTTGGTGATGCGCGCGCCAAGCATCTCGCCCCAGGTCTTCGCGCCCCAGCGGAACAGGTATGGGAATTCAGCCGGGAAGCGGCTCATGTTCACCTTGGCTCCGGCGGCCGACAGCTTCCGCACGTCGCTGTTCAGCCCCTTCATGTCGTCGAACAGCGCCCTGATGTTCTCCTTCTCATCGGGGAAATGGCGGGAGAGCGCAGCCACGTAGCCCGGAACGTCCCGGCTGGGCACGCGGATGTCGCGATCCGGGAAGATCGCGCGGTACAGCGTGGTGTGCGGCACGAACTCGACCTCGGTGATTTCGGGAAAGCCGGAGATGAGGTTGCGCACGCCGTTTCTCTCGCCGACCACGGTGGAGTGCAGCGAGACGTCGAACACGAACCCGCCCGGACGCGCGAACGTCGTGGCGTAGCCGCCGGGACGGTCGTGCTGTTCCAGCACCAGCGCCTTATAGCCCTTCCTGGCCAAGGCGGCAGCGCAGCTCAGCCCGCCCAGGCCGGAGCCGACGATCACGGCGTCGAAGCCGTCGCCGCCGGCTTGCGCGCGGGCGGCCGGGAACATGTCCCAATCCAGGGTCAGGACCGGGATGGACGCGACGATCGAGCGGAGCAAGTCTCTTCTTCTGGGTCGCGATTGGTGTTGCCCATCAGGCATCTCCGTCCCCTTTCTCAAAGGGATTATACGAGCGACAGAGCCAAGAGTTGCGCGGCAAAAAGCCCCACTCGTCCGTCCTCACAGGTGTGCGAAACGGCCATTTGTGCTCTGGAAAAAGAGGAAGTCCTTCTGGTTTCCGCCCCTCTGGCCGAAATCCTCGGCGGCCGCCCATCAATTTGATACGGGAAGCGGGTTCCAAGGCCATCTTACATCGGCAGAAAAGTAAGATAGAATAGGGGGATGGACACGATCAAGGCAACCGTCACTTCCAAGGGCCAGGTGGTGATTCCGGCCGAATTTCGCCGGCAGCTAGGCATCCGCAAGGGGACAAAGGTCTCCTTCAGCCAACAAGGAGGCCGCCTGATCCTTCAGCCGGTCACCGCCGAGTTTATCCGTAGTCTGCGCGGGTCATGGAAGGGCAAACCGGGCGAGCCGTCCCCGCTGGACGTTCTCACGGAGGAGCGGCGGCGTGAGCGAGAGCTATGAAGCGCTACGTCCTGGACGCCAACGCCCTGATAACATTCATCGTGAACCGCGCCGGCGCGGATGAAGTAGAGGAACTGCTGAAGGGCACAGCCCGAACCGTTCCGCTACTGCTGTCGGTGGTCAACTGGGGTGAAGTGTATTATTGCTTCTGGCGTGCCGGAGGGCGGCAGGCGGCAGAGCAAAAGATGGCGGAGGTGGCCCAGATGCCGATCGAAGTCGTCGATGTAGACCAGAGCACAGCGAAATTGGCGGCCAGCCTTAAGGCGGAGCGGAGCCTGCCGTACGCGGATTGTTTTGCTGCTGCCCTGGCCATCCAACAAGATGCGGGCTTGGTTACGGCCGACAAGAACTTCCGTGTGGTCGCCGATCAATTGACAATCGTGTGGATCGGTTCGTCTTCAGGCCGCGCTCCGAACTGATGTCGTGCTACTTCACCGCCAGCAGCGCTTCGTTGCTGCGCAGGCCGTTGGCCGTCAGCGCCAGTGGAACATCACCGGACGCGACCCCTGAAGGCACCCGGAGGTTCACCTGGTAAAGCCCGACGAAGCGCGGCGCCAGGCCCTGGAACAGGATTTCGGCCGGCAGGCCGCCCATGCTCGCTCTTTGTACGCCGAACAGAAGTGCGCGTCAAGGCCAGCCTTCTGACCTGTCCTGCGCGGTGCAACGGCGTTCCTTTCAGAATGAGAGTTATACTGCACCCATGAAATGGCTTTTGCTGCTTGTGGGCATGCTGGGCGCTCTGGCCGCGTCCCCGGTGGAGGATGAGGCGCTCCTGTTCTCGTTCTTCCGGGGGAATGGAGAAGACGGCCTGTACCTGGCATGGAGCGAAGACGGCCTGACGTGGAAGGTGCTGAACAACAATAAGCCCCTCCTCAAGCCCCAGGTTGGAGAATCGAAACTGATGCGCGACCCCTCCATCACTCGGGGGTCGGATGGAACGTTCCACATGGTCTGGACCACCGCGTGGCAGGGCAAGACCATTGGCTATGCGTCTTCCAAGGACTTGATCCATTGGTCCGAACAGCGCGCCATTTCCGTGATGCCGGACGAACCGGACCTGATGAATTGCTGGGCCCCGGAGGTCTATTACGAGCAGGCGCGAGGCGAGTTCCTGGTTGTCTGGGCATCGACCATCCGGGGGCGGTTTCCGGAGACGCTGGGCGCCGGAAGCAACGCAAACAACCATCGGCTCTACGCGTTGCGCACCCGTGATTTCCGCGCCATCGGTCCCACCCGCCGCGGCGGGCCGTACTACGACCCGGGCTTCATGGTCATTGACGCCGCGATCTTCAAGACAGATGGGCGCTACGCCATGGTGGTGAAGAATGAGACCCTGACACCGCCGGCCAAGTACCTGTTTCTGACCTTCGCTGAATCCCTCGACGGGCCGTGGACGAAGCCAGGCCAGCGCATCTCCGGCGAGGACTGGGCCGAGGGCCCCAGCCCCATTCGCATCGGGGACTGGTGGTACGTCTACTTCGACAAGTACAGGAAGAAAACTTACGGCGCCGTCCGGTCGAAGGACCTCAAGAGCTGGGAAGATATCTCTGACCGCATTACTTTTCCTGAGGGCGCCCGCCACGGCACCGCGTTTCGCGCCCCGCGCGCCATCGTTGACCGGCTGATCCCTGCGCTTTAGCTTTAGACTGGCGACTGGCGGGTGGAAGCTGGAGCTGGCGCTGCGATGCCGGATCGGTCAGTCCCAGGCCTTCATGATTTCACTGAAGCATGGCGCAGCGGGTAACTGCCCGCATAGCGGAAGTCGGTCAGCGGCGTCCCGAGTTCTTTTGCCTCCATAGCCTTTCGGAGACCCGGCAAAAGCGCCTCCGCGTTTCGGTGTTGAAGAGCGCTCTTTCCGTGGCCGGGCCTTTGTGGTGAAACAGCGGTGCGGAAGGAGGCCCGATGAATCGGAGAAGCTTGGCGACAAACCCATCGTCGGCCGAGAGTTTGGCGCCGCAACGGCGGGAACCAACCCCGGCAGGTTTGCATTAGAATGGGGAGGGGAGGTGAGCATGTTCCAGGGACGCATTTCGACTAGTCCGCAGATCTGTCATGGCCAAGCCTGCGTGTGCGGCACGCGCATCCCGGTCCACCAAGTGGTACG
>Ga0315279_10007116_pt1 | contig 13918 bp, 13 predicted proteins | sample YL17G06_20_MG_FD_203694 | JGI IMG/M metagenome (GOLD analysis project Ga0315279, IMG submission 203694) | Sediment microbial communities from Yellowstone Lake, YNP, Wyoming, USA - YL17G06_20 | ecosystem: Environmental > Aquatic > Freshwater > Lake > Sediment | place: USA: Wyoming | collected... | reverse complement strand
GCGTCTTTCATCGTGACCATACCTTGGTCAAAGAGCCATGCCCCTCGATAGGTCATATACCGCATCACTTCAATAGACATAGCCATTTCCGCCAAAATGAATCGAATCGCTTGAGATCGCCTCAGAGCCTCTCCGTGCCTCTGGGTGTTTTTCACGTAAGATAGGATGGCCTCAAAGGCAGCCTGCCCCACTCCAGTGCTCCTGGCCCCATAGGTAATCCTTCCTGATTTGAGGGTTTCTTCTAATTGTTCCAATCCTCCACCCTCTTTCTCCCCGATCATTCTCCCCTTGGGGATATAACAGTCATCAAAGGCCAGTTCTGCAGTATCTGAGGAATGGTTGCCTAATTTTTCCAGCTTTTTGGTGACAGAAAAACCAGGATCTTCACGCTCCACAACAAAGAGGTTGACCCCTGTTCCCCTTTTCGCAGGGTTGGTGTATGCGGCGAGGGTCAAGAAATCACAGATCGTCCCATTGGTGATATAGGTCTTCGAACCGTTGATCCGGTATCCATCCCCATGCTTCACAGCCATTGTCCGAATCCCTGCAGCATCCGATCCGGCATCTGGCTCCGTCAATGCAAAGGCACCTATCTTCTCTCCTCGAACTGCGGACGTTAGATATTTCCGCTTCAGCTCTTCAGACCCAAAATGGAGAATGGGGTCTGTGGCCAGACCTCCCTGAACCATGACGCCTGCACCAATGCCCACACAGATTCGATTCAACTCCTCCATCGAGATGCACTCGGAAATCTTGTCCATACCAGGGCCACCATACTCCTTGGGGCACCGGAGGCATAGAAGATGCTCTGCCCCCAAGATCCGGAAGAGTTGAACTGGAAAGGTTTCCCTTTTTTCATACTCCTCAACCAAAGGGCTAACCTCTTTTTCATAAATCTCCCGAACTTTTTTTTGAAATTCTTTCTGCCTTTCATTCAATTCAAAGAACATAATTGCTCTGCCTCCTTTATACAGTTGATAAAAGACATTGCCAGAGGCAGGTGGGTGTGTTGGAAGAACTTTATAGCGGCACCTTTTATCGTATCGCTACTCCGTTTCCAAACACTTTACAAAGGTCGCCTTAGGTGAAATCGCAGGTTCCCCATAAAATATAGAAAAGAACCGCATTATAAAGTTTTGGAAGCACACTCACCTGCCGATTTTGTGCAACGATAAGATTTAATGATCTTTCAAGCCCTTATCCTTATTATACTCATACCAACCCCGACCGGTCTTGCGACCGAGCTCTCCAGCCTTGACCTTACGCCTCAAAAGCTGAGGAGGATAATAACGCATATCCTTGCTCTCCTCATAAATGGCTGTCAGTGCCCCATAAGAGACATCCAACCCTACCAGATCTCCTGTCTCAAGGGGACCCATCCTCCTCCCAAATGCCAATCGAACCCCTTTGTCTATATCCGCTACAGTCCCTATCCCCAGCTCCAATAAACGAATTGCCTCCACATAGCCTATCAGATTTATCCGATTTAACAAAAAACCTGGGACATCACTCTCCACCCGAATGGGCTCCTTGCCTATCCTCCTCACAAATTCTACTCCTGATCGCATTGCCTCTTCCGATGTTTTCACCCCCTTGACCACCTCTACCACTTCCATCATGGGTACAGGATTGAAAAAATGGAGACCCAAGACCTTCTCCGGTCGCCTGGTCATAGCTGCAATCTCCGTGATGGGAATAGCCGAAGTGTTGCTGGCAAGCAGTGTTTCAACTCCGCAGATTTCGTCCAGCTTTCTGAAGATCTCCTGTTTGAGATCCAACTTCTCAAAGACGGCCTCAATAGCGAGGTCCACTTGGTTTGCAGGAGTAAAATCCATACCGGTCCGAATCCGGCTCAAGATGGTTTCAAGATTCTCTGCGAGTTTTCCTTTCTCGATAAATTTACCAATGGACCAGGCAATATTCTTCATGGCTCGGTCTAAGATCTCCTGGTTGACATCCGTGATGAAGACTTGGAGACCTGCCTGAGCACAGACTTGAGCAATGCCAGCCCCCATCAACCCAGTTCCCACAATAAATACTTTCTGGATAGCCATCCCTTCCTCCTTGAATTCATTTTTGATGGACTCGTAAAAAGTCAAAAAGGAGAAAAAACGTCATGCTGAACTTGATTCAGCATCTAACAAGATCAAGGACTTACGAGACCCTGAAACAAGTTCAGGGTGACAAATTGGGACTTTTTACGAGACTATCATTTTTAAAATTACATGTAATTTTGTATACCATGAATGAGGTTCTTGTCAATATTTTTAGAAGAGGTAGATTTCTGAAAAAGTCCCTGAGGCCTCAGAGAGGTGGGCCTCAACCCGCCTCTCTGAGGCCTTACCCAAGGATAATACGTTTTACAGCGATCTCAGAGGTGTTACTTGACAAATGATTTTCAGTCCATTATGTAGTTAAAAATTTCTTAAATTCATTGTATGATGATGGGTAGACGGAAAATCGATGAGTTATCGGGTGGAGAAAGGAGAGGACATTGAAAAGAGCCGTTATTATTAGTGGAGTACGTACACCTGTTGGCAGATACATGGGAGCCTTAAAGGAAATCCCTGCCTATGATTTAGGCGCTCTGGTTTTGAATGAGGCAATAAAAAGAGCCAAAGTGGATCCTGCCCAGGTGGGTGAAGTTATTTTAGGTCAATCTTACCAGAGCGGGGAGTATGTTAATATCGCCCGTATGTCTCTTCTTAAAGCGGGTTGGCCAGACTCGATTCCCGGTATTACCTTGGATCGCCGTTGTTGTACCGGACTTGACGTGGTCTGTTTTGCGGCCATGGAGATCCAAACGGATAATGCAGAGATCGTCGTTGCGGGTGGGGTGGAAACTATGAGTAACGCCGAGTTTTATGTACCCGGTGATATTAAGTGGGGAATTGGTGGCAAAAAGGGGATGCCTCGAGGACACGGAGACCTTTCCATATGGGGAATTCCTTTTTATGATCGAATCCAAAGAGCCAGGGTGATGTCTCAACCTGAAGAGAGATTTGGGATACTTCCATCCATGATGTCTTGGGCTGAGACCGCTGCCAAAGAAGAGGGCATTCGACGAGAAGACTGTGATCAATGGGCTTTGGAGAGCCATAAGAAAGCCTGTGCAGCTATAGAATCGGGCAAATTTAGAGAGGAAATTGTTCCCGTGCCCATCCCAAGTCCCAAAGGGGGTGAGATGCTCATTGATCGTGATGAGAACCCAAGGGCAGATACCACTTTGGAACAGTTGGCCAAACTAAAACCCGTCTTAGGAGGGATCTGTACAGCTGGTAATTCCTCCTCGGAGAACGATGGGGCAGCAGTTTGTGTCGTCACCTCTGAAGAGATGGCTGAAAAACTCGGGGTGAAACCATTGGCTTATATCAAAGCCTTTGCCGTGGCAGGTTCAGACCCACGCCGGACCTATCTGACTGTGCCGAAAGCAGTGGAGAAGGTCATGGACAAGTCCGGTTTGACCCTAAACCAGATGGACTTGATAGAAATTCAGGAGGCTTTCGCCGCTCAGGTCCTGGCAGATCTTAAAATGATGAATCTCACGGAAAAAGATTATCCAAGGATCAATGTCAATGGATCGGGAATATCCCTCGGGCATCCCATTGCATGTACAGGCACCAGGGTCTTGGTCACGCTTCTTCATGAGATGAGACGGCGAAATAGTCGTTATGGCCTGGAATGTATCTGTGGAGGAGGCGGCTTGGGCATAGCAGCTGTTTTTGAACGGATATAATATAGATATAATATAGACGATTTCGGCTATTAATTTCTCTTAAATATTCTTCTAATTTTTGCATCGAAGAAACGAGTCCAGGTGAGATTTGGACATCCATTTAAAACGTCTACGTCCTTCTTAAATTGTTTTTAGAGCTTTAAGCATTTTAATCAACTTAATGTCCCTTTCTTTGCACACCTCGGCCTCGGTTCGCCCCTTATAGTCGTAGAAACCCTTCCCTGTTTTAACGCCCAAATGCCCTTGTTTCACCAATTCAAAGATCTTCTTTGGCTTGTACTCCAGCGGGGTTAGCGGGGAAAAAGGTTTTTCCAAAATCCGAGCTGTCAAATCCAATCCGCCAAAATCGATTCGCTGGACCACTCCCACCACCATCATCCGAAGGGCAAGCCCCCATTTCGCTGCCTCATCCAGCTCCTCTGGTGATAGGTAATCATTATCCAGCAGATAGAGCACCTCACGCAGGAATGCAATTTGAAGACGAGTGACCACATACCCAGGAACATATTTCTTAAACACCACAGGCTTCTTATCGATATCCCTCAAAATCTCGGCCATCAATGCAATATTGGCCTCATCGGTCTGGGGACCCTTCACCACATCCACCAATGGAATGATCTGTGGGGGAGCATACCAATGGGCGATAAGAACCTTGTCTGGCCGAGAGGTCTCCACAAAATCAAAGATGTTGAGATAGGTCGTATTACTTGCCAGTAAGGTTCTGGGAGGGCAATACTGATCCAGTTGAGCAAAGACTTCTTTCTTTGCATCCTTATCTTCCGCCATTGTCTCGAAGGCAATATCAGCATCATGTGATGCTTCTTCAATGGATGTCGTAGGGGTAATTCTATTAATGATTGTTGGAATCAATTTCTGATCAACGATCCCCTCTTCAGCCAGGGCGCTCAGGCTTGATTTTATCAATGATAAGCCCCGTTCCAAGGTCTTTTGGGTTCGGGACATCATGGATACCTGATAGCCTGCTTGAGCAAAGGATTGAGCGATGCCGTGGCCCATCGTTCCAGCCCCTATGACAGCAATTTTTTTGATGCCTTGCTTCATTCGACTCCCCCTTTTTGCGTTAACCGACCGCCGTCAATCCCCCATCAAGGTATATGATCTGACCCGTAATAAAGTCTGAGGCCGCCGATGCCAAGAAGATACAGACCCCGACCAAATCCTGTGGTTCGCCTATCCGCTTGAACGGAACATTGGCCACGTATTTCTGAAACTTCTCAGGATCGCTGAGGGTGGGCGCAGCCAATTCGGTCCTGATTAATAAGGGCGCAATCGCATTCACATTAATATTGTAAGGCGCCCACTCAGAAGCTAATGATCGAGTAATCATATCGACTGCTCCTTTGGTGGCACAATACCCTTCATTCCCGCCCCAGAGCGTGGCTCTTACTCCTCTCACGGATGACACGTTGATCACCTTTCCCTTCTTCTTCTCCACCATCACCTTCCCGAACTCGCTGCATGTCAGCATGGTGCCTTTCACGTTTACATTGAACAGCTGGTCCCAGTCTCCCACTGGGAAACCAACCGCAGGTCTCTTCGTGTTTATCCCTTGAGCATTGACCAGGATGTCAACCGTCCCGAATTTCTTCACCACCTGGTCCGCCAATCGGGCGACACTCTGCTGATCGGTGACGTCAACTTGAAATGCTGCAGCCTCTGATTTCGTATCAGATCGAATCTTCCGAGCGACTATTTCCAGTTTTCCCATATTTCGGCTTGCAACCACAACTTTTGCTCCCTGCCCGGCTAATCCATTTGCCATAATTTCACCAATACCCCCAGCACCTCCAATCACTACAGCAACTTTTCCATCTAATCTAAACATATTGGTCATATCAGTACCCCTCCTTTTTCAACGACTTAGTGTTTATTCCTCTACGATACCTACAAGACGTACCATGCCACCATCCGCCAACTCGCATCGGAAGGGAAAGGCAGCAATCGTGCAACGTCTTCCCGTCAAAAGGTCGACATCACCGCCAGCATTCTCAATGGTAACGATACCATTCCTCAAGAGAATTCGGTGACATGGCTCATACTCTGGAAAATCTTTATCCGGATCTCTTCCCGTTTCCTCCCTGTATTCCTTATCTAGCCAGGGCATACTTTGAGAAAGTGGGTAATGCCACAAAGGACTGTCCGTAGCCCCCCATGTACCGGCAACCCCCTTCACCTTTTTTTTCACCAACCATTCCGCCCCATCTGGACCAAGTGCAGGATAGTGATTAAAATACTCGTAATTATTGAGCCGCCAAAGCTTGTGCCACCCAGTGTTGAAAACGACAAAATCCCCTGACTCAATTTTTGGCGTAGCCTTTTCAAGATCCTTCGAGCTGATGACGTGCCACTTTTTCAGGTGGCGAAAATCTACCACGATGCCTGTCCCATAACAATTTTCCAGAGGGATTTTGTCAAGCATTATTCCACCTTCCGAGAGGTGCAAAACATGACTGGGGGCATCCATATGAGTACCGGCATGCAAGGTCCCAGTATATACAACGCTCCTTTTGTGGAATCGTTCTAAATATTCGACCCGTTGAAAAATAAGATCTTGCCTTGGCCCTGGAAATGGCCATAACGGCGTATCAACTCCGAAAGGTTGGGATAAATCATAAATCTTAGTGGTCATTTTTCCCTCCTCCCTTAAATTGAATTAGGATGAATAGTTAAGATTTGGCATTTGTCAGAAGACATTTATGAGATTTCTGAAAAAGTCTCGAAATCTCTGATTACACCGATTAGGGAACGATTACACAGATACGAAACACATTGAAAAATTATGGAAATCTGCGTAATCATCTTTTGAAATCTGTGTAATTGAGAGAGCGTGTAGTAGTTTTTCAGAGCTCTCTTTATGAAACTTTCATCCCCAGTATTTTTCTTGCTTCGTCCGGGGTTGCGGGCTCTTTATTCAATTCTCTTGCAATCCTCACGGCCCGGGCCACGAATTGAGCATTGCTTTTGACCATTTCACCTTTCCGATAATAAATATTATCCTCCATTCCAACCCTTATGCACCCTCCAAGAATCATGGCCATAGTGGTGAGGGGGAGCTGTGCAGTGCCCACTGGGGTCACGTTGAATATCGTATCCTCAGGAAGAAAATCAATTAGTGAATTGAGATACTTGGGGGTAGCCTCTACAGCTCCCTGATACATCATACCTATGACGAGGTTGATGTAGTAAGGTCTTTCTACAAGGCCCTTCTGGATAAGGTTTTCAATTTCCCGGAACATAGCGTGACTATAAACTTCCATCTCAGGTTTAATTCCCCTTTCCCTCATACGCGTCACATAGGTCTCAATATCTTCCCGCATATTTGCAAAGGGAATGCCTTTATATTGACCCGAGACCCGCATCAAACTCCCCATGTTAAGAGAGGCCATCTCAGGTTTCGCATAGATGCATTCGATTCGCTGTTCAATGGTGAGATTGGGACCTCCCCCTGTTGAATCCTGGATGATGATTTTGCATTTAGATCGGATTTTGTCATGGATTTCCTGAAAGACCTCTTTACTTCCAGTCGTCTTACCTTCCTTGTCCCGGGCATGGATATGGCAGATGGCAGCCCCTTCCTGAAAGCAGGCATAGGCCGATTCGGCAATTTCGTCAGGCTGTTCAGGAAGGTTGGGATTCATCGATTTAGTTACGAGGGCTCCTGTCTGAGCCACAGTAATGATTACTTTGTCCTCAGGTAATTTGATCATATAACATTCTCCTTAATCTAATTTTTGATAGAAGTCCCCCAAGGAGAAACAATCGAATGTCTTCCCATCTGGAACACATTGAGAAAAGTATTTAAGGGGTTCAATTTATAAAACCCTGTTTCAATCGATACCATCATTTGGCACGAGGTTTAGAAGACTCAAGTTCTCGTTAACTCTATTCTATATTTGTAAAGATCGGGTCGAAAATAGGTGATGGTGACAAACATCGATGAACCATGCCTAGCATAGTAATCCCGTTCGATGATAAGAACTGGGGTTTTTGGTTTAATAAAGAGATTTCCTGCCACTACGTTATCTGCTAACCCAACATCTATGGTCTGATTCGCCCGGTGGACTTTGGTTTTCAATTTATGTTCAATCAAGGTAATAATTTCGGTCGTCTCTTTCAGCTCATTCCGAGAAATCATCTTACCCAAATAGGGAGGAAGGTAAACAAAGGAGTAGCCGAACGGTCCTTTCGGAATCAAGCGGACAATTTCAAGTTGAAAAACATTTTGAGCCCTTTCCAATTTCAGGATTTTATCGATGTGGGGAGGAGGGGGGATCTCCTTGTATTCTAAGACCTTGATCCGAGTCCCTTTCCCGGAGGCGATGAGGTTTTCAATCGTGCCTTTCAATGACAGATGTTTCAGCCCTGCCTCATCTGTGACAAATGTCCCCTTTCCGCGGTCCCGGTATATCAACCCCTCTTTGATCAGTTCTGAAAGGGCTTGGCGCACGGTGATCCGGCTGACGTTATACTCTGCACAGAGCCCGGCTTCGGACGGCAGGCGCTCATGGGCCTTGAGTTTATTTGAGAGAATCTTTGATTTGATAATGTTTTTGAGTTGAAAATAGAGAGGGGTTGGGCCCTGGTCGAGTATCATGCTTTATTATTTTATGGTAAAATATCAAAACTCATTTTGAATTATTATTGTTATGACAACCCTATATCATAACGTCCTTTAATATGTCAAGGATTAATTTTGAGGGATGGAGGAAAATAATGAATATGTTTACAAGTAGTGGTTAGATCTCACAGAAGACAAGTTTTTCTGTTATGTTGAGTCAGAAATCTCTTTCCTTTATTTGTCATTCCGGGCTTGATAAGCCTGCCCCGTACCTGATACGGGGGAATCCAGTGTTTCTGAGCTGGATTCCCGCTGGAGTTTATCCCGATGAAAATCGGGGCAGGAATGACGGCTTCGGAGTTAACGTAAAGAAGTGTTAGATTCACCACACTAGCTAAAAGCCAAAAAAATTTACACCTACATCCATTCCCAAGAAACGCCATAAGGGCTTTGGTAATGGAACCAAGCCGCTGTGCTATCACCTCCTTTCGTGAATTCGATTCTGGCGCTTTAAATGAAAATGAAAATGATAAGAACTCGCTTTTGGATGGGTTGAATATACGAAAAACAGAGTTGTATGTCAAGCAAAAAGGCCATAAAATATAGGGTGATTTCTTAGGCCGTCCGGGACACAGCCTAATAAAAGTTTTAATGTCTCCCTTTGGGATTAGAACAATCCCTCGCCTTTAGGGGGTCACTTTAGTGGGATCATCAGGGATGGTAATATAAACAGAGTAAACATGAGCCGATCGGAGCAGTCTAACCCCCTTTTTGTCATGCTCGCGAAAGCGGGCATCCAGGGGTTCTATGTCTGGATTCCTGCTTTCGCAGGAATGACGGACAGATGAGAATTGAAGCCGGAGTCGATCTGTTCTTGGAACCCCTTGCGTTCCAGGCGGGGGAGGATTCAATTAAAGTCTTGCAATTTTTAAACCCGATATAATAATAGAGAGGTGTTGTTGTCGAGCTAATTAAAATAAGGAGGAACACTAATGGATATTAATAAGATTGCCTGCGTTGGAGCAGGTCTCATAGGTCAAGGTTGGGCGACTCTGTTTTCCTCAAAAGGCTTTGAAGTGATTCTTCAAGATGTTAATGAAACGATCCTTGACAAGGCGGTTAGAAGTGTAAAATCAAACCTGATGTTTTTAGAGGCAAACAATCTTCTGAAAACAGGTGAAGCGAATGCTGCGCTTAAGAGAATAAAGACAAGCACGCACCTGGGTGCTGTATGCGATGCGGACTACATTCAAGAATCCGTTCCTGATGATTATGATATTAAAAAACAGGTTTTTAAAGAGATGGAAGTCGCGGCTCCTCGTCACACCATTTTGGCCAGTAGTTCTTCGGGATTGTTGATGACAGAAATTCAAAAAGCGACGACGAGACCCGAGCGCTGCGTGTTAGTTCACCCTGTCCTTCCTGTTTACCTTATCCCTCTTGTTGAGATCGTTGGAGGCGAACAAACCTCTCGCGAAACAGTGATGGCCGCCTATGATTTAATGAGAAGGTTAGGGAAGATTCCTGCCTTGCTTAAACGGGAAGTCCCTGGTTACATTGTGAACAGATTACAGGCAGCGCTATTGCGTGAAGCCATTGATTTAGTGGATAAGGATATCGCCAGCGCAGAAGATGTGGATAAAGCCTTTTGTATGGGGATAGGTCTTCGCGATCCGATCATTGGTCCATTCTTACGAATCCATTTAGCAGGAAGTGGGGTTGAACGATTTATCGAGAATTATTCTCAATCCTACCGTCATCGATGGGAGACGATGGAAACCTGGACCTCCATTCCCCCTTTAGCAGCGAAGAAAATGATCAAGAGCGTCAAGGAAATGGAAGTTGTCCGTTCAAAAAGTTTAGATGAAATTACAAGTTGGAGAGATAAAATGTTAGTTAAACTCCTCAAAGTAATAAAGGAAAATTAGCACAGAATTAGCATCCCGGATCTCTGGCTGCAATCAACGACCCATTCCTCAAAGTAGCGCTGGCAAAATGAGTGGATCAGTGTCTTGAAAATCCTTATTTTTTCTTTTATATAATTTCGTCCGATTAAATTTATCATCAGCAAAAAAAGTCCTATTCCCAAGGAGGGAAACTGCAATGGCTGATTACAAGGTAGTTGATACCCATCACCATTTTCTTCCATCAGAGGCATTGAAATATGCCAAGAAGACGGATGAAGTGGATTATCCCTTTATCATGAAACGATTTTCCAAGGCTGGTTCCTTAATGCAAGATATTGATAAGACCTTAGCCTATATGGAAGAATCGGGAATCCATATGGCACTCTTGAACTTGGGTTCCTGGAGCCTTGCGGGCCTTGAAACTTGCAGAGCCATCAACGATGGTTATGCAAAGATTCAAAGAGAGAACCCCGGCAAATTCATCACCTGTGCCCACCTGCCCGTGCACGAGAAAGCTTCAGCGATGGATGAACTGAAAAGGTCGGTGGAGGTTCTTGGTCTCAATGGTGTCACGCTGGTGAGCTCTTATACTCATATCACCATCGACTCTGAATGGATGGTGCCTTTCTATGAAAAGATTATTGAATATGATGTTCCGATTGTCGTCCATCCAACCTTAAGGAGGCCTCTATGGGGAGGTGAGAAATACGATCTCTCAACAACCATCTCAAGGGAATACGATATTGCTAAATGTGTGGTTGAGGTTCTTTATGGCGTTTTGCCAAAATACCCTGATCTCAAATTCTTAATGCCCCATTTCGGAGGAGGGATGCAGGTTTTGAAATACAGACTTCTCTCCTCACACCAACCTGAAGGATGGGATCTTCCTGAAGGCGCCAGAGGTCATGGCCTAACCCCCAGAGAGTTGAAGGAGAGGGGGCTATGGGAAGATTTTCATCGTCAGTTTGACAAGATCTATTTTGATTCAGCAGGGTTTGGAGGTTCAATGGTGACGATGCAGGCAGCAGTGGATGGGGTCAGGCGAGATCGAATCACCTTTGGCACGGATTACCCTTATGAATTCAGGGATCCAAGAGATGTGCGGGATTACATTGCCGATATCAAATCTTTGAATATTTCTGAGGGAGATAAAAGAAACATCCTTAGCCAAAATGTGTTAGATCTTTTTAAAATCTGATGAGGATTTAGGGAAGATTTTTTAGAACAAAGGGGGAGGACACATGAAAAAGATCATTCTGCTTTTTGTTGGATTTGCTGCTGTGTTTTTCTTAATCTTTTTAGTTCACCCACTGCAGGCTCAAACCTATCCTACCCAGCCGATTCAGATGATCATTCCCATGGCTCCAGGGGATACGGTTGATCTGACCGGTAGGGCCCTTGCCTCAGAGATGGCCAAGATTTTGAAGACTCCGGTTGTTCCGGTCAATAAAGCGGGTGGAGGAGGAACCATAGGAGCTGATTTTGTGGCTAAGGGGAAGAAGGATGGGTACACTATTCTTTATGCCAATTCCAACATTTACTATGCTCCTGCTATGAACCCAGAGACGGTTCCCTATAATCCTCTTCAAGATCTGGAGCCATTATGTCTGGCCGTCTCCGCTCCGCTGACAGTTCCGGTGCAAACTGAATCTCAATGGAAGACCTTTCAAGAATTACTGGATTATATGAAGCAGAATCCCGGGAAGGTCCGGGGAAGTTCCTCGGGAGTGGGCTCGGTGGGCCATTTTAATTTTGAAGTCATCCGTTCTGAGACAGGCGCAGCGATCACCATGGTTCCTTATAAGGGGGCTTCGCCTGCAATGACCGCACTTTTGGGTGGACATGTGGAGACCTCCACTCTCTCGATCAGTTTAATTGCCCCTCACATTAAAGCAGGGAAACTGCGTGCCCTTTTGATCTCCCAAAGGGTTCCGGAGTTTCCGAATATTCCTACTCTAAAGCAGTTGGGATATAAACGGGACATTATGTCGGTCCGGTTTGCTTTCTATGTCCCTGCTGGGCTTTCGGATTCCGTGAAGAAGGTCTTGGTCCCTGCCATAGAGAAATCGATTAAATCAACAGAGGTGATCAATGTCGTCAATCAACTCGGGGCCATTGAGGATTTTGTGCCGGGTGGAGAGTTCAAGAAGATGATGGCTGAGGAGTATGGGATGGTTCAAACGTTGCTCAAGGGGGTAGGGCCAACCAACTAATCCAAATGTAATAATTAAAATTACAATTACCAAATCCCAATTTCCAAATAATCACCGATGACCAAATTCCAATCACCGAATGAAAACCAATGTAAACAAAAAGCTTAAGTTTTGGTTATTGAGAATTGGAATTTATTTGGTTATTGGCGCTTGGTGCTTGGTTATTATCAAACCATTTAATGTGTTTGTATTAATACCTGCCATTAGGTGTGATAACCAGGACTTGATTTGGTAGGCAGCATCAGGTTAAGTCGTAACTGTGAATGGGGGGACGTCCATAAGAATATAAGATTCTAATCTTCCTTTAGGCAACCGAACACCGCGCGAATTACCGATACGAACTAAACGAGTCTTCATTGGGCATTCCCTCCTGACACAACGTAATTACATTGTAATCACAAATGGAAGGTTATGTCAAGCAATGGGGAAACGATTTCGTCTGAAGCGGAGTCAACCAACGGCTCGAAATATAAGAGAGATCCCTGCCTGTTCAGGCCAGCTTATAACTGCCTTAGTGTCATTGTCCCAACTCGGATCGAGGCTTCCTCGATAGCCACAAACCCCAATAACAAATTGGTGTTTTGTTCTCGCCAGGGTACACTGTCCCATCAGCCGTTCTCAGGACTTGACAGGGAGGGTGAAAAATTTTAAATTTTCTTAATGAAAATATTTTCATTCTCTTTTTAACTTATTATGAATAAAGGAATTTTTAAGGCAATCTTTAAAGACAAAAAGCTCCGTTTGAGCCATCCCAGATTTCTTATCTTTCAAGAGCTTTCTATTGCCGAACACCCTCGTAGTCCTCAAGAGCTTTATCAGTGCCTTCTCAAAAAACAGAGAAAAATTGGGCTGACCTCCATATATCGATCTCTTGATCTTTTTGAATCCTTAGGAATGGTCTTCAAGATCGTCAATGGATCAAATGTTAAGTATAAGCTTTGTGAGTTGGAAGATCACCATCACCATATCGTCTGTAAGACGTGCGGGAATGTGGTTGAATTAAATTTCTGTGACATTTCTGATTGGTCAAAGAAAGTGATGGAGTCAACAGGTTATCAGGTGACCGATCATCAATTGAATTTTTATGGATATTGCAAGGCCTGTAGGCCCTAATAATCCCCCCTCAACCCCCCTTTAGAAAAGGGGGGAATGGGGGGATTTGCGGGTTTTAGGAGAAGTTAATGTCTCACATCCATCTTCCAGATGGGATTTTACCCGTATGGCTTTGGGTTTCTGGATATATTGTTGCCATCCTAGTTGGGACAATTCTTCTTCGATTCATTAAGAAAGAGAAATTAACCAGACGGCTTCCATTACTTGGAATGATGGCTGCCTTAATGGTCCTTGGTGCCTCGGTCGAGATCGTTCCCATTGCTTATCATGTCAACCTGACCGTCATCTCTGGGATCTTATTGGGACCTTCTCTTATCTTTCTTGCCACCTTTGTGGTCAATGTCATTTTAGCTTTATTTGGACATGGAGG
>Ga0315279_10007115_pt1 | contig 13918 bp, 11 predicted proteins | sample YL17G06_20_MG_FD_203694 | JGI IMG/M metagenome (GOLD analysis project Ga0315279, IMG submission 203694) | Sediment microbial communities from Yellowstone Lake, YNP, Wyoming, USA - YL17G06_20 | ecosystem: Environmental > Aquatic > Freshwater > Lake > Sediment | place: USA: Wyoming | collected... | reverse complement strand
GCACGAGCGATTTCTGCAGACAGGTTTTGCAGAGCTTCTTCTGTATTTGCTTCACCTTCAAGGATTACTGCATCCGTGTATTCGCCCAGCGCGGCAGCTATCGCGGCTTCATATTCTGCTGGAACCTCAAGGAGGCTACTCAATGCGCCGCGCACTCCTTTTAATCGGTCATCGCGTGCCGCCTGGAGTAGCAACCGCGTTCCATTAGCATAACCAGTGAAAGCATTTTCGGCCTGGGCAAGCACTTCAGACTGCGCCGTTAATCTGGCAAATTCGGTTTGTAGAGCAGAGCGGCTTTCTAGCGTCTTCCGACGCGCAATTTCACCTTCAGCAATTTTCTCCCGGTGAGTTAATAAGGTATCTTCACATGTTTGCCGTGAAATCTCAGCCTGGCGGCGTGCTTGCGCGGCCTGTGCTAACCGTGCTTCAGCTAACTTCAACTCATTTTCGACACTTTCTACATCACGGATGGCAGCTTGAAAAGCTTCCTCTTGCCGCTGGGCTTGAGTTTGCCTTTCTGCCAGGCGGGCTTGCAAACTGCCTTGTTGGGCGAGAAGTGAAGATAGGGATTGCCGCGCCTCGTACATCGCAGTCTCAGCATTGGCGCGCTCATCCTGCTGAGCCTGCAACGCCTGATGAGCTGACTCTGCCTGGGCGCGGGCTTCCCTCAACTCGATAATCAGGGAGTCTACTTCCCGATTTGCATCCTCTAAACGCTCTCGGAGAAGACCCAATTCGTCTTCTATACGAACCGTCTCATCCTGTAAACTTTGACGCTGTTCGTTTAAGGATCGAGTTCGTTCGTCAGCTACTGCCAGGTCGCGGCTGATGTTTTCCCGATGATTATGTAATTGGGAAGTCTGATGATGCCAGGAACTCAAGCGTGTTCTCAGCCCTGAAAGGCGTTCGCGGAAAGTGGTGAGATTCTCGTCGATTACCGCATGATTCTGGCGTTCTTGTTCAAGAGTGGCCTCGCGCTGACGAGTTGCATCATGGGCTTCGGTGAGTTCTTGCTGAGATTGGTGCCAATGATAACCGTACCAATCTCTTAGTAGGATCCGCAGATCGGCGCGCACTTGGTCGTATTCCTGAGCACGCTTGGCCTGGCGCTCGAGGCTGCGTAAACGTGGTAAAAGCTCAGCTAGGATATCCTGTACCCTTTCAAGGTTATGACGAGTTGTATCCAGCCTGCGTAAAGCTTCCTCACGACGTGAACGGTAAAGACCGATACCTGCGGCCTCTTCAAAAAGTCGACGGCGTTCTTCAGCTTTTAACGCCAGAGCGGCGTCCACTAATCCTTGCCCAATTACTGTGTATGTTCTTTCAGCCAGGCCAGATCGCGCCAGAAGCTCTGAGATATCTTTTAACCTGACGCGCTGTCCATTAAGCAGATATTCATTCTCGCCATCGCGGTATGCGCGGCGGGTGATCGCTACCTCGGAAAAGTCAATCGGCAGCCAGCCGTCGGAGTTGTCAAAAATCAGCGTAGCCGATGCCATACTCGCCCGTGGACGCAGCTCAGAGCCAGAAAAAATCATGTCTTCTGTCTTCTTGCCGCGCAGCAAGCTGAAAGATTGCTCGCCCAGAACCCAACGTATAGAATCAGCGATATTCGATTTACCTGATCCGTTTGGTCCTACGATAGCAGTAACTGCCTCAGCAAATACAAAGCCAGTTTGTGAAGCAAATGTTTTATAACCGTGGAGTTCGAGAGATTTTAGACGTGGAGGCATGGATGATGATGGATAGTTTTATTATTTTATACGAGACCGGTAGAATGGATGGCTGCACGCGCTGCTTCTTTTGCCGCGATACGTTTACTGGAACCTTGGCCAAGACCATACACCTGACCATTCACAGAGACTTCGATGGTAAATATTTTTTCATGATCTGGCCCTTCAGAAGATACTGTCCGGTACTGGGGAGTACCAAGCCCCTGTGACTGCACCCACTCCTGTAATACACTCTTCGGATCTTGATCCTTCTGTTCTGCCAGGATCTGGCGGCTACCGGCCTCCAGCAAAGGATCGATGAACTGTTCCACTGCAGGTATACCCTGATCAAGGTAAATGGCTCCAACCAACGCCTCAAACAGAGAGCCGAGTAGCGGAGCCCGCTCACGCCCACCGCCGTCGATCTCGCCACGGCCCAATAATATCAAAGAGCCAAGCCCAATCTGTCGTGAAAACTCAGCCAGTTGCTGGTTCCCCACCAGTGCGGCGCGCATACGAGTTAAGGCCCCTTCTGCCATTTCCGGAAAATGGTGATAAAGCCATGCTCCGACAAGGAAATCCAACACGGCGTCACCCAAAAATTCCAGGCGCTCGTTATCTTGCAATACTTCTGGATGCTCGTTTACATAAGAACGGTGAATTAATGCTCGGCGAAAAAGATGAAGGTCGTGGAATGTCAAACCAAGATGTTGGGTCATTTCCTGGAGGGTTATTCGTTCCTCCAGGTTTCCCTGAGATGAATCCATGGATTGCCTCCTGTGAACTCAGGGAGCGCCAAACGCCCAACCCCGTGTTGAGCGGCTGGCGATCCATTAGTTCTGAGCCAGATTTTTTTACTATCCGGTACCATGCACACCGGTTCATTGCCTAATATTTTCTAACCGCGATTACTGCGTTGTGTCCTCCAAAACCAAATGAGTTGCTGAGAACGAGGCGGACCTGCTTTTGTCTGGGCTGGTTAGGAATATAATCCAGATCACAATCCGGGTCGGGTGTCTGGTAATGAATAGTGGGCGGGAGTACGCCGCTGCGTATAGCTTGCACGCATAAGACCGCCTCTAAAGCTCCTGTCGCACCCATCATGTGCCCGGTCATAGATTTAGTAGACGAAACGGGGATATTATACGCTAATTTTCCAAATGCGGTTTTGATTGCCCGTGTTTCCGATATGTCATTCAATATCGTAGAGGTACCATGAGCGTTGATATAATCCAATGCTTCAGGATTTTCTCCCGCAGTCTGTAATGCCACGAGCATCGCTTGCGCACCACCAGCTCCATCTTCCCGCGGCGCAGTTATATGGTATGCATCCGATGTCGATCCATACCCGGCTAACTCCGCCAGAATTTCTACCCCGCGTGCGTGCGCATGGCTCTCGCTTTCTAATACCACCGCGGCTGCACCCTCACCGATTACCAGGCCATCGCGGTTTTTATCAAATGGCTGCGGGGTCATTGTATAATCATCATTTCGCCTTGAGCAAGCCCCAATCCGGTCAAAGGATCCCATGGCAAACTCAGAGATAACCGCATCACTGGCACCCGTGACAGCCATATCTACCATCCCCGCTCTAATCAACATCCAGGCCGTACCGATAGCGTCTGTCCCTGAAGCGCAGGCCGAAGTAATACTCATCGCTGGCCCACGGAACCCATTATCGATCGATATCATTCCGGCAGCACCATCTGTGATGAACTGGGGAATTACGAATGGGCTGATTCGGCGGGGACCCTCTTTCTGCAGGGTGTCGAAAGCATCGAGTAGCGTGCTTATACCGCCGATAGCAGACGAAAAAATCACACCAATCCGCCCAGCCTGTGCTTCAGAGGCGGTAATACCTGCCTGGCGGATAGCCTCCTGGCTGGCCGCGGCTGCGAACCACTCATAACGATCCCGCCGGCGGGTTTCCTTTGCAGGCATATACGCTTCAGGGTTGAAGTTTTTTACTTCACAGGCGATTTTTACCAGCAGGTTGCTGGCATCGAATAATGTAATTGGCCCTACGCCCGATACACCCGCCAGTAAATTTTTCCAGGTCTCCTCCACATTATGACCTACTGGATTTACAGTTCCCATGCCCGTAATAACGACCCGTTCCATATTACCTCCACATCAAGCTGTCTTTAATCCCGAGCCCGTCAAAACCACTACGACAGGTTCAGGCATCTGATTAATACCATATGCTGTCATCATCCGTAGAAGAGCACCCCATACAACTGCAGAGGTTGTCTCAACATAAAACCCCAGACGAGCCAGCTCGTCGCGTCCAGGCAAGATTTCTGCCTCCGCGACTGCGACAAACCTACCATGACTTGCAACCACCACGTTAATCACTGCCTGTGCACGTACCGGGAAGCGAACACGTATGCCTTCAGCCAGGGTCTGCTCATCACCGGCGGATTCCATCCCTGGAGCGCCAGACTGGTATAACCCATATAATGGAGCGCATGCCAATGCCTGCACACCTATCAACTCGGGTGTCTGGCGAATGATACCGGATGCCTGCAAGGCTGTAAATCCTCGAGCAGCACCAAGCAGCAGACCCCCTTGCCCCGCCGGGCAGATTATTGTTCCGGGCGACTCACCCATCTGCTCAACGATCTCGTATGCTATCGTGGCGTAACCGGGCAGGTTGTAGGGCAAATAGGCATGGCTGGCATAAACCTTCCCTATATCCGCTTCCCGTCTGACCATCTCCGCGGTATTTTCCCGCGAGCCAGGCACTGCGACAACCTCTGCCCCGTAGGCCTCAATCTGTTTTCGTTTTGGGCCGGAAGCCGATTCGGGAACATAGATACGAGCTTTGATACCCGCTCGTGAAGCGTAGGCAGCAAACGATGCCCCCGCATTTCCTGAAGAATCCTCAACTGCTTCGATAACGCTTCGCGAGCGTAAAAAACTTACTAGGGTGGAAGTACCACGATCTTTAAATGAGCCAGTTGGATTCTGGTATTCGCACTTAAAGGCCACCTGCCGACCAAAGACATCCGCCCACACAAGCGGTGTGTTCCCCTCCCCCAGGCTGACTATTGGTGTATCCTCAGGCAATCCAAATGTATTCCGGTAACGCCAGATTCCGGGCATTAACTTTCTATTTATGCTCTCTGGTTGATAAACAATGGAAGGCGCATCGAATACCCCCCCGCATACTGGGCAGCAGTAAGGGACGCCCTGATCTGGATAAAAAGAATTGCAACTCGAACAAAGGATCATATCGGCGAAACTATGTGTGTTGTTCCCTATTCGCCGGTAAATGGGCGGATGACAGATGATCCCCCTCTACCCACTCTTGCCCGTGTGGTCCGACTTCTTTTTTCCACACAGGAACAATTTCCTTCAATCTTTCTATACCGTACCTCGCGGCCTCAAAAACGCCCGAATCCCGATGTGCAGCCGCACAGGCTATCATTGTGGTGGGTGTGCCTGGATCAAGCCGCCCAATCCTTTGGACGATAGCAATACCTTCTACTTTTGACCAGCGGGAACGGATTTCTTCAGCGATCTGGCGCATCATGTCCTCCGCCATCGGTGCGTAGGCTTCATATTCCAGATACGATGTCTCGTGTGGATCACCCCGTGAGGTTACTGCGCGCACAATCCCTGTGAATATAACGACTGCACCGGTAGCAGGCGAGGTTATTTGAGCGGTCAGGGCATTCAAGTCAAAGGGTTCTTCGGTGATCAAACAAAAAGTAGGAAGGGTAATCATAAATTACCTGAGAGGCATTAAATTAACCGCCAGAAACTGGAGGGAAAAGGGCTATCTCAGCTTCTGAAGGTATGGGTGTATCATCCAGAGCATACTCGCGATTTACCGCTATCAACGCATTCGGCAGGACTGGCTTGATTGAAGGAAAATGTTCCTGGAGAATAACCTTCAATTCTCGTACGGTAATCCCCTCGGGTAATTCCAACGTAGATTGGCGGACACCAGCGCGATCTTTCAAGGTGGCGAAAAATAAAACTTTACATAAACTCATAGCTGGTCACTTTCGTTGATCACATCCCCGCTCTGCCCGCCATGTTTCTCAACCAACCTAATGTTGGCTATACGCATTGTCTTCTCGGCGGCTTTCGCCATATCATATACCGTTAATGCCGCCACGGATACCGCAGTAAGTGCCTCCATCTCGGCGCCTGTCTTGCCTATCGTGCGCACCGTGGCTGCGATGCGGACGCCGGGTAACTCTTCAGCCAGTTCTACATCGACGGTTATCTCGTTGATTGCCAGGGGGTGACAGAGTGGGATCAGCTCCGCCGTACGCTTGGCAGCCATGATACCGGCAATCTGCGCTACGGCAAGTACATCACCCTTTTTAAGAGCTCCTTCTCGAATAAGAGCCAACGTCTCCGCACGCATGAGCACTTCGCCTTTCGCAACTGCCAGGCGTTCGGTATCCGGTTTATTGCCCACGTCTACCATATGAGCACGGCCAGTATCGTCAAGGTGGGAGAGTTTCACCATAACTGGAATTATAGCACGTTCATTAATCGTACTTAGCAGGGATACGAAATCCTACCAGCAACCCCCCCTCAGGTTGGTTACGAGCGAATATACTCCCATTTTGAGCTTCGACTAATTGCCGCGCGATCGTCAATCCTAATCCAGCTCCACCTGCTGAGCGTGTGCGCGATCGCTCACCCCGCCAGAAACGATCATATATATGTGGTAAGTCAGCTTCTGAAAGACCGGGGCCATTATCCGCAATAGTAAACTCCACTGCAGAAGCTACATTGGCTACACGAACTTCTACCCGGCCCCCATCGGGTACATAACGCACGGCATTACTCAACAGGTTACCGATCACTTGCTCCATGCGCTGAGGATCGGCATTAATCGGGGGTAATCCAGACTCAGCTGCCAGGGTCAGAGTGATATTATGTTCAGAGGCCTCAGCCTCGAACAGGCTGACCGCCTGTTCAGCCAGCTCGCCTAAATCTACCGGCTGGAGGTCAAAATGGAGCTGGCGCGATTCGGTCAAGGTGAGTAAACGCAAATCATCCACCAAACGCTCAAGCAGGTATGTTTCTTCAAGAACCTGGGCGATGTGGGCTTCATCAGCATTGTATACACCATCCAGGACACCTTCCAGCCGGCCACGGATCACAGTCAGCGGGGTACGTAATTCATGAGCAATATCCGCCAGCATTTCCCGCCGCTCCCGATCGTTCTGCTCGAGAGTGTCGGCCATGTGGTTAAAACTATCACTCAGAGCGCGTAAATCGTCCGGCCCGCGCAACTGCACCCGCGCGGAGAGATCTCCTGCAGCTACCGATTGTGCTGCCGCGATCACATCGGAGAGAGGGCTAACCATCCGGCGTGTGAGTAACATACCGATAATTAAGACCAATATTGCGGGAAGTAACGAAAGCAATCCAATCGGTCGGAGCACACCAAATATGATCGGCCAGGTATGCCGGTAATCATTTTTGCCAAGCACAACTGCACCTACAGGTTGGGTTCTCACCTGTAAAACTTGTTTAACATCACCTCTCACACCTTGATATACAGTTCCAACCAAAGGAGTCTCTATAGAACCATGATCCACCAATACATAGCCCCCTTTATCTAAAAGGAGTACATCTTCCAGGCTGGGGAGTGCTTTCGAGATAGGAGATATTGCTTCCTGGGTGAAAATCGTATCCACACCATTCCAATTTCCATGAACCAGATAATACGTTTCGAGAGAGGAGAACAAGGGTGAACCAAAGAAGCGCACAATATTACTCGTTCGTCCAAGAAAAAGCCCGGTTAAGATAAACATAAATATTCCGCTGAGGATAATCACTGTGCCAAGGGTAATCATTAACATCGTAAATAAGCGGCGTTTGATAGGTAAGGTGGAAGAAGGTGCCCCATGCTTCATGTCTTGTTTCGTGTTCGGTTTCAGGTTTTTAGATTCCATTACTCCTCTATGATCGCCATTTCAATCCTCGAACTTGTAACCGACTCCGTGGACGGTGATAATATGGTGCGCATCACTATCGAGAGGCTCGATCTTACGCCGCAAATTACGGATATGCGAATCGATCGCCCGTTCGTAACTTTCAAACGCCACCCCGCGGGCTGCATAAAGCAACTGGGAGCGGGAAAAGATCCTGCCTGGCTGGCTAACGAGCGTAGCCAGGATTTCGAATTCGGTTGGGGTTAATACCACTTCACGGTTTGGCAAGATCGCTCGGTATCGCGTTCGGTCGAGGGTTAAATTCTCAGAGCGGATCACTTCCCCAGGAACTCCACCACTGGCACGCCGGAGTACAGTGCGAACGCGGGCTACCAGCTCACGTGGGCTGAAAGGCTTAGTGATGTAGTCATCAGAGCCTAATTCTAGGCCAATCAGCTTATCGGTTTCCTCCACTCGTGCAGTTAGCATGATGATAGGTACATTGCCCTCACGTCGGAGTGTCCTGCACACATCCAGCCCGTCCATTCCTGGCAGCATTAAGTCGAGAACAATTAGATCAGGATGGTTACGATGAGCTACGGCAAGGCCAGAGGGTCCATCATGTGCAATGATTACCTCAAAACCAGCGGCTTTGAGGTAATCGCGGCAAATTTCCACGATTTGGTATTCATCATCGATTACTAAAATTGTTTTTGCCATCGCCAATCATCTTTACTAAGGCAAGGTATTATTCCGAACGTAGAGCCTCAACTGGTTGCAGGTTCGCCGCTCGTAAGGATGGGTAAAAACCGAAAAATATCCCCACTCCAGCGGAAAAGAGGGTTGCCAGTAGCACCATATCCAGCTGAATCGTCGGGCGGATATCTACCCCACTCGCCGCGGCGATCCGCCCGACCACTGTAGCGATACCCCAAGCCAACAGGATACCGATTAATCCGCCGATCAGGCTTAATACTGAGGATTCAACCAGGAATTGAATCATGATATCGAGCTTGCGCGCACCTACGGCCTTACGTAAACCGATCTCCCGCGTACGTTCGGTGACCGAGACGAACATGATATTCATGATCCCGATACCACCCACTAAAAGGGATATAGCGGCAATCCCACCTAAAAAGATAGTCAGCACGTTGGTAATGGATGAAGCAATCGATAAAATATCTTGCTGGTTCAGGACGGAGAAATCTTCTTTGCCAACTTCGTTATGGTGTCGAGATCCCAAGACTTGGGTAACTTCCTCCATTGCCTTCGAGACCGAATTGGCATCTACAGCCTGTACATAAATCGTATCCACCTGATCAAGGCTTGCGCGTTTTATGAGACGGCTTTGTGCTGTGGTGAGGGGCACCAATATTCGGTTATCTTCCGATCCAAAGCCACTCCCACCTTTACTTTCTAGCACACCAATTACACGGAAGGGCTGTCCTTCCACGCGGATTGTTTCACCAACCAGGTTATCCGAGCGTCCAAATAAACTTTTTGCTACATCAATTCCAATGACCGCCACTGCCGCGCGCGAGGTGATGTGTTGATCTGAGATCAACTCACCCTCACTGGCTTTTAAGTTAGTCACCAGGGCAAAATCTGATGTAACTCCCAGGATGCTTGTGTTAGTACTTTCTCCACTATAGGATACATCACCCTGCCCCTGTAAAACCGGAGCCGCCCGAAAAACAGAAGGTGCACTCACCAGATCGGTTAATGCTTGTGCATCGTTCAGGGTAAGTGGTTTCGGATTGATAAGATTTTCTACATTTCGGTTACCAGAATAAACATAGAGCAAATTTGTGCCAATACTTTCGATAGAATTGCTAATTGAATTTTGTGCCCCGCGGCCAATAGCTAGCATGGCAATAACAGCCGCCACACCGATCACAATACCCAATACCGTCAGCATTGAACGCAGCTTATTCGAGGACAGGCCTCGAAGAGCCTCAAGAAATTGGTGGAGAATATTCATGCTGCCTCCTCCACCAATCCATCTCGCAAACGAATGACACGTTGAGTTTGTGACGCGATGGACGGATCATGAGTAACTATTATGACCGTCATCTGGCGTTCACGATTAAGGGATAACAGCAAGTCCATGATTTCGCGGCCCGACTTCGAATCAAGGTTGCCCGTCGGCTCATCTGCCATAACGATCGCCGGATTATTCACCAGCGCTCGGGCGATTGCCACCCGTTGCTGCTCCCCGCCAGAAAGCTCAGATGGACGATGCTTCATCCGGTCGGCTAAGCCTACGGCTTCAAGAGCCTGCTGAGCCCGTTGGCGGTGATGATTAACTCCGGAATAGCGTAAAGGTAATTCCACGTTCTCCATAGCCGATACCCTGGGAAGCAGGTTGAAACTTTGAAAGATAAAACCCACTTTTCGATTTCGGATCATTGCCAACTTATTGTCAGATAATCGGGACACGTTTTCTCCATCTAAGATATATTCGCCACTGGTAGGCCGATCCAAACAGCCCAATAAATTCATCAAGGTGGATTTTCCCGATCCGGATGGACCCATGATGGCAATTACCTCACCTCTTTGGATTTCTAGAGACACTCCTCGCAAGGCTTCCACCAGGATTTTCCCCATCCGGTAGTTTTTCACTAAGTTTTTCGATTCGATTACTATTCCATTCATGGCTGACCTCCACCTCCACCGAACATTCTACCTATCCTCAATGAGCTGGAGGGGGTTGTTATTAAGATCGCGTCCCCGACATTCAATTCATCCGAATTGATTTCTGTCATTGTATCCGAGGACAAACCCACCTGGACGGGGATTTCATAATACTTATCCTCACTTGGGTGCCATACATACACAACCTTTATCCCATCTTTTGTCTGTACTGCACGGTTAGGTACTTGTAAGACATTATCGACCTTAGCAATAATGATATTGGCCACCGCGGTCATACCGGTTTTTACCATACTATCTATATTGATCAGTTGTACAGTCACCGGAAAATTAACCACTCCCATGGTAGATGCCCCAACCAGGCCAATATCGGTTACTTTGCCTGTGTACACTTTATTGGGGATGGCATCGAAGGTTACACTCACCGGCTGGCCTGCTTGAATTTGATACATATCGATTTCTGAGACTTGAAGCTCAACAAATAATTTAGACAGGTCATCGAGTCGAAAAGCCGCCTTTCCCTGAGATACCATATCACCCTGCATTACTTGTATATCGGTGACTGTGCCTGCAAATGATGCGGTAAGCTGGGTCTGGTTGATAGTAGCCTGTGCTACCGTTATCCGTGTCTCAGCAACTGCGAGATCGTCACTGGTAGGCCCATTCTTTGCCCTATCCAGGGAATCCTGCGCATCTGCTACCCGCTGCTTGGCAAGCTCAATATCTGTTGATGATGGATTTTTGAGGGTGTCAATTGCTTCTTGTGAGTCTGCGATGCGCGCTTTGGCAAGCTCAATATTTTCGGTCGTAGGGTTTTTAAGAGTGTTGAGGGTATCCTGAGCGTCTGCCAGACGCGCCTGAGCCACGGCCAGATCTGAATTCTTTTCAATAATATCTTCTTTAGACCATGGCGCTTTATACCAGTTAAAATTTGCTAGAGCGCGGTCACGCTTTACCTTAGCTGCATCAAGATCGCTTAATGCCCGAGCTTTGGCTGGATCATTATCCGGAGAGCCATCGGTCTTCGCATATATTTCCTGCAGACGATCGACCTCGGATTGAGCCAGCACATAAGTTGCCTGAGCGTTATTGACTTGAGCGTTAGTACCTCTGGGATATGCAAGACGATCCACCTTCGCCTGGGCATCATCGACAGCTTTCTGAGCATCGAGTACGGCTTGTTCGGCCTGGGTAACAGCCAGAGGATCCGGGTTTAGAAGGTTATCGAGGCCTGTTTGGGCATTCTTCAAGTTCGTCTCTGCCTGGGCAATAGCCAATGCGGAGGGATGCAATAGGTTGTCGAGGGTGCTTTGTGCATCTGCGAGAGCTGTTTCTGCCTGAGCTATTTTGAGGGGCTGCGGTTTGAGTAGATCGTCAAGGGCTGTCTGCGCATTAATCAAATCTACTTTGGCCTGAATAATGTTCTGAGCCAACGAAGTTGGATCCAAAGACGCCAAGACCTCGTCTGCCTGAACGATTTGCCCTAGTTTTACATGAACATTCTCAACCTTTCCACTGGTTTGCCAGTTCACGGAGGCGTATTGGTTGGACCGCACCGAACCCGTTGCACCGACAACTGCAGTTAAGGTTCCTCGTTGAAGGATAACCGTTTGGGTAGTGGCTGAATTACTCGAATTTCCTCTGACCCCGCATCCTGCAATCAGTAGAGAGAAAAAAACCAGGAGCGTAATCATCCACCAATTTATGTGAAATTTATGATTAAACATCGAAAATCTCCTTGCTGTAGCATACGAGACTCAATAACCCTCTCGTTTTTTCTATGTAAGCATAACAGGTGATTATGAATAAAATATGGAGAAATGGGGGGGATATATGAGAAGTAGATAAATACCGTACCACTATTCTACGTCTACAACCAGCAGTGTCATATCATCAAATGGCTCGGCTTCCCCATGGTATGCCGCCAGATCGGCGAACACGGCCTCACACAAATCCATGGCGGGTAGGCCTGCATGTTCACGAAACAAGGCTTTCAACCGCGGTAAACCGAAAGGCTCTTCATCAGGTGTGATCACATCCGTCAATCCATCCGTAAAAAACACTAATCGATCCCTACACGCCAGCGTGATGGCCTCTTCCGAAAGGTAGAAATCTTCTGTACCAAGTACCCCCAACGCTATCCCTCTCCCGGATAATTCCTGTAGTCCCCCATCACGCAGTAATAATGGGCGATCGTGGCCTGCTCGGGCGAAAATAAATTGTCTGGAGATCGTATCCACAACCCCATAAAACACTGTCACAAACATCGGCTGGTCGCCCAATTCCAACAGCAGACGGTTTACACTGGCTAGCACGGCTCGTGGCGAGAGTTCACGGCGTGCCTCAGCATGCAGCAGGCTGCGTGTTAGGGCCATATAAAGTGCAGCTGGCATTCCTTTATCCGACACATCTGCTACAACGATCCCATAATGATCTGCGTCCAGGGCGATCACATCATAAAAATCTCCCCCTACCTGCCGGGCTGGTTGGTTTCGAGCAACTACCCGGCAGCCAGGCACTTCTGGGAACGTGGCCGGCAGCATACTCTGTTGTACCTGGCGAGCGAGTTCCAACTCTCGCTCGAGACGTTCCTTATGAGCCAACCCAACCTGGGCGGCTTCCAGCTGGATGATTTTGCTTTGAAGCTGGTCTACCAGTCCTGCACGTTGCAGCGCCATGGCAGCCTGGTTGGCAAATGTCTGTAACAAAGCCACTTCCCCAGGAGTAAATGCAGGTTTTCGTGTGGAATGAACCAAAAGTAATCCCACCTGGCGATCCTGAGCCATCAATGGCACTGATAATCCAGCACGTAGCACATTTTTCTTGCCTTCCGTGGCTTCCGGTGAGATACCGGGGGGCGTACGATGATAAGCGATCGGATGGTCTGGAACATCTCGGTAGAAAACCTGGTCGATTGGAAGGAGTTTCTGAACCTGCTCTGGCTTCCAACCCGCAACTGCCAATACAGCTACCTGTTCTACCATACTCTGGAAATATAGAATAGCTCTATCAGCGCCACACAGATCGCACGCCCGGCGGCAGGCCTTATCCGCCAAATCATTTAGATCTGTCGAGTTGATCAAGGCCTGGCTAAATTCCTCAATCGAGAACAACGCCTGTGTGCGATGGGTCAGCACGCGTTGAGCTGCTTCCAGTTCCATCCGCTTTCGATTGGAATCCACACTCGTGCTGGTGAGTGAATGCTCCATCGTATCCACCAGCCGCGCCATGCGGTGCAGGCGATCCTCATCATACCCAAGCACGTCATCCAGGGTCAGACGCCCCTGCAAAGCGAGGTGCAGCAGGCAGCTTTCAACGGGCAAAATACTCGTGCTGGTCTGTGCATTATATATATCGATGACACCTGTATCGCTCTGCCGACCAGATTGGTTACATATTGCGCACCTTCCCGCCTTGAAAAAAGGCTTCGCAGCTACCTCCGCGAAATTATCATCCCCCATGCGTAATAAACAATAACGCAACGCTTCTAACTGCGCCGCGGTTGGCCGCGCCTCCAGCCGGCAAGTCGGGCAAAGCATCATCACGCGATTGACAGAGAGCACCCATGAAAGCCCACCCGTTGGTTCGGCCGTCTCAATATCGCTCATCAACCAACGGGCTGCCGATGCTCCACGCAGCACCGTGTCC
>Ga0315279_10007114_pt1 | contig 13918 bp, 8 predicted proteins | sample YL17G06_20_MG_FD_203694 | JGI IMG/M metagenome (GOLD analysis project Ga0315279, IMG submission 203694) | Sediment microbial communities from Yellowstone Lake, YNP, Wyoming, USA - YL17G06_20 | ecosystem: Environmental > Aquatic > Freshwater > Lake > Sediment | place: USA: Wyoming | collected... | reverse complement strand
ACCTATACAACAGCCGTCCCATGCCGCGCAGTTATCAACGCCGGAACGGATGTAATTGACAATCGGTCCATTGACGTTGATTTTACTCTGGCAGAACTTAATGGCGCGGCGAGCGCTGTGCAAACCGGCGATGCATATGCCACACTTACTGCCATGAAGGGAACGGATAATAAAATTCTAGTCAGCACCGACGCGCAGGATTTGAGCGGTACGCTTTCGGTAAATGCGAAAAAGTTGAACGGGCAAACTCCGCCGCTTGGTTCCGATAATAAAATGCAGATCACTACGGACGCAATGACTGAAGCATATGCGGCGGACGGAGCGGCCCCAAGTATTCAGCAGGCATTGTTCGCAATTCAGCAGTTTTTGCAGGAGTCGTCGGTATTATCTACGACCCTGACGGTTAAAAAGCTGAATGGATCGACAGTGGCTATGACCTTTTCTCTCGATAGCGCAACAACACCGACCAGCATCACAAGGGCGTCGTAATGGCAGTCAAGGATCTTATATTTCGCGGAATCGGCAATAGCAATGTCGCCTATATATTGACTAGAGGGTTGGGTATTTATGGAATTATCGGATCAACTCTTTCAGCGCGCATTGCGGTTTTAAGTCTGGATGTCAACGACGAAGACCGGCCATTGACGGAATCGACTACTTCGGGAATCAGTTCCGCTACTGATTTTTATATAGATGGCGGGATCACTCAGTTGAAAAATTATACGGTTTTGGAAGTTCCGTCCGCAGCGGATAATACAGGCATGATAATTTATGTATCTGACGAAGCGGGAGGAGCAATCCCGGCGTTTTCGGACGGAACGAATTGGCGAAGAGTAACCGACAGGGCCATCATTTCATAAATAAAGGCGAGGTTTCTATGTATGATTTTTTAAACGGCATTACCAAAAAAATTCAGGCGCCAACGATCGTATCGGCCCCGGCCGCTCCGCAAATCCAGGGAGTCAATTACTTGCCTACTTCTATCGCTCCTGGCACAACCGTATCGGCCCCGGCCGCTCCCGTTATGCAGCCAGTGGCCCCGGTAATGCAGTCGGATAATCGTTTCACCGTTCCCAATTATACGTCACAAGCGGCTCCAATGGCTCCAATGGTTCCTGCGGGCCAACCGGCCGCCACACCAACGCAGGGTACCGGCATGTGGGCATCAACGAATCCGGCTTTCCAGACGGCCTACGAGAAGAATTTGATGGGCATGCTGACCGGATCGGCGTATGATCCGATGCGCACGAAGACGCAGGCGGATTTGGCGCAGTACGAGAAGAACCAGCGCGCCGGCACCGCGGCGACCATTAACCGTTTCGGCTTTACCGGGCAGGGCATCGGACAACAGGTGGCTGGGGCGACCGAGGGGCAACTCGCCGGAAATCGATTTGCCGCGAATACCGGGATGGATGTTGCCGAGCAGAACATGAAACAAGCCGGGATGGACCTTGCGACATCTTACGCGCAGAATCAGAATGTTGCTGCGCAGAATGCCTTCAATAACGCCACGCTTTACGGTTCCGATCAGGACGTTATGAATGCGTACAAGGCAATGACCGGGAAAGACCTTGATCCGATGGCTGTAGAGACATATCGCGGGGCCGCGCGCACGCTGACACAGCAGGACATCGATACCGGCAAGCAGAACCTTGAAAAGGGAGCCCTTGATATAAATATCGCCAAAAATGACGAAGCTTGGAAGGCATTTAACCAGGCCACGCTTTACGGTTCCAATCAGGACGTTATGAATGCGTACAAGGCAGCAACCGGGCAAGACCTTGATCCGATGGCTGTAGAGACATATCGCGGGGCCGCGCGCACGCTGACACAGCAACAGATTGACTCCAATAAAGTATCTATTGACACGGCAAGAACAAATCTGGATGTTGTAAGGAATAGCGCCGCGTGGAGCGATTTCGCGAAATATGTGACAACCCATACGAACACAAAGACAGCATCAGACATGGAGTTGATGAGCGATCCCGCCCTTGTCAACTTTGCGCAAAAGATATGGGAGCAGTCAGGCCAGACCGGGCCGGTTACCGCCGCATTTGTCCGGCAGCAAGTTACGGCCGTGAACGATCCGAAACTTACAAATGATATAGTCGCTTCGAATGCGCAGATTGACGAGGCCGTGGCAAGCGGGGCAATGACCGCAGAAGACGGAAAGCTATTGAAAGATTTCACATCCAACGGTATGACCCAATACCTGAAGCGCGATCCGACGACCGGCAAAGTCACGTTTGACTATGCGACATATACAAAGGACACTCAGGCCTCGCCGTCAACTGTAATCACTAGTAATAATGGAACGCCAGTCACAATACCTGACGATAAAAAATCCACTGGAAGTGTTTTCTTGAGCGAAGGAATTGTTTACGAGGTGGGAGCAGATGGAACCGCCCAAGCATTAACGTATGACCCTGAACTCGATGACCCATTTGGAAAAACTGCTGAACAAATAATTTCGCAAGGAAAAGATGGAAACGCGCAATATCAAGCTATAATGACGGCTCGGTCCGGAGAAATGCTTTCAATGATGAAAAACCTCTCCCAATTCGTTGGGGCAAAAGCAGAGACAAATCCAAAGGTAAGATTTCTTAATGAAGCAGCACCGGTATGGATCCCTAAAACTGTAGCCAGTGGTTCTTCTTTGCCAGACATAAGTACCTTAAAAGAGATCCCTCCAACAGACACGATATTTAAATACAATGGAGTACTTTACTGTACGACAAAGATATCTCTTGACACGAAGGACGGAAAAAGCCTTCAAACAATTACAATAACAAACTTATTGACAGGGGATACAAAAAATATAACTCTGGATGAGCACGAGGGAGATCCTATAATTCCCCCTCCTCCTCCGAGGGATCCAAGAAGTTGGTAAAATTTTAAAAATTACAAATAAGGAGTATCATAATGTGGGGAACAATCATCGCTGCATTGATCGCTTTGGCCGGAACGGCTTACGGCGCATATCAAAACCGCAAGGACACCGAGGCGGCCAAGACTGAAGCGCAAGGGCTGGATGCGCGCGACTTCGCGGTATCTCAATCGAACAATCGGTTCAACCGGCAAATGCAGCAACAGCAACTTGCCCAGAACCAAGAACAAATCAACCTGAACCGGTTCCAAACCGGCTACGGCATTCAACAAGACCAGATCAAACGCATCGAGGGACTTCTGAACTCTCATGTCGGCTTGCAGCAGGCGCTTCTCAACAACTGGAAAATGGGGGCTTAATCATGGGCTATGATCCAATGCAGTACATCCCAAACACCGGGGCGTACATCGCCCAGGGTGCGGACATTCTTTCCAAAATGGTGTCCGATATTCCGGGGGCGCTTCTGAAAGACCAGGAATATCAGAAGATAAGAAAGAATTATGGCGATAACAAGACCTTCAATCAGAACCTTTACAACGAGGCATCCGCGCACCTGGGAAGGAAGGGGATAACGATACGACCGCCAAAAGAGGGGGAAAGCAGCGACGATTACACGAAATATGTTTCGGAAATCGCAATCCCTCTTATCGCCAATGGCAAGATAGGCCTTGATGATGTGAACCCTTTAAGAGGCAATGCCGGCGTTAAGGACGCAGCAGCAACGGCAAGCATAATATCCGATTATCAGAAGCAAGATCCGATGAGCGCGATAAACCTGAACCCCAACCACCCGCAAGCGGCAAACTTACAACAGCAAATGCCGCCCCAGCAGGTGGCGACTCCGGGTATGGAGGGAAGTTTCACCGAGCAGGCAATAGCAACGCCGAGCTATGGCGATTCGGGTATATCCCCGAATGAAATTGATCCTTACGATGCCATGGCAAGGTTGCAAATAGAGAACGCCAAACGAGGGACGACGCCATCGGCGGACGTGTTTAAAAATATAAGCGATATTAAATTGGCAAAATTGGAAAACGAAAATAAGAAATTGGAAATTGAGAAAGAACGCATCCGCCAAGAAACCGAAAAGTGGAAGCAAAACGTCGTTAATGCTTCCAATACACATAAAATCACCGATTCTTCGGGAAAGCCGCTGGAAACGCTTACAAATGAGAACGCGGCAACGGCGGGGATTGGGCCGAGGTTGCCGCCACAAGTTGGTCCCGGTGGTGGCGGCCGGGGCGGTGCGAATGGAGATCGGGATAAACCCACTGCTTCCTGGACGCAATATAAAGATATGGAAGCGCAGGTGCATCGTCTTAGGTCTGGCTATGTTGACGAATCCGGCATAAAAGTTCCTCCTAATCCCAGCGAAGCGGCAAACGCGGAAATCGCAGCGCAAGTTCAATTCCTCGCGCATAATCTGGAAATCAGCGGCAAACCATACGACGAAGCTCAATCCCTTGCTTTGCGGGTGATCAACAATCCGGTGGCTTTCAATCAGGAATCCAGAGGGGAACCGATATTGCAAACGGAAAAGGGGTGGACTTTGAATCTGGCTAATCCGCAAGTTATCCAAAGTCTTATTCTTGCGGCGAACAGTGGACAAACCGCCGCCGATGTTCTGGCCGGATTGAGAAAACTCAAAGCTCTTAATCCTTCAAGGCAGTGGTAAAAAATGGCTACCCAACTGAATGATTTCGAAAAAGGATTGCTTTCGATATTCGGCGGAGCCGGGGGGAATGAACCGTATTCAGGTTCCGGCGTTTCCCCAGCGCAAAGCGATATTTCCATTCCTCCCAATACCGATGTTTCTTCAGCTCTTGATGAATTGGTAAACAGTCTTCCCGGCGTATCAAGAGAATCTCTGAGCAAGGTCATATCATATGAATCTGGTTGGAAGCCTGACGCGACAAATCCTCGGTCCGGTGCAAAAGGCCTGATACAATTTCTACCATCGACAGCTCGATCCATGGGATATGCGGATGCAAACGATATTGTCGTAAAGCATCCAGATATCATTTCCCAATTAAGGGGGCCGGTTAAACAATACCTTCAAAATGCCGGACGGATCAAAAACGACCGCGATCTTTACCTGTCGATTTTTTATCCTGCCGGAAAAGACCAGGGTGATGATACGGTATTGCCGAAGGATGTCCGCGAGAAAAACCCAGGAATCGTAACGGTTGGCGATTACTGGCACAAGGTGGCAGATGCCGATTCTTCAATACCAGATAAGAATGCCTCATCATCATTTATAGATGTTCTGGCTGATATTTTCGGTTTTAATCCACCATCGGAATCAAAACCTCCGGTCCCTGGCCCAATCGCAGCAACTACTCCGACGATCCAACCCGCGCCGGCCGTACCCAACACATTGGAACCGATCTCGCCGGCGGCGCCCGCCGAAATGCCCAGGTTGCGTCCGCCCATCCAGCCCGCCGTCGCTGAAGCCACGGCAACCGCGCCAGGATATCATCCACGCACGCCCTACGGCTCTGAATTCTCCGCTGAGAAGATTGCCCAGCATCCAATCGAAACCGCCAAGGCCACTGTAAAAACAGCCATCCAGAGTACGCAGAGTCTCCCTCTGAACATCGCCAAGATCGTTGCGCCGTTCGTTGTCGGCCCGGAAGAAGCCGATTTCGCGCGGCAAGGCATTGAGCATCAGCAGTCCAGATTTAATCTCACTCCGCAGCAGAAAGACCTTCTGGGCAAAACCGGTTTGGCGGGGGAGGCGCTATCTGCCGCGTCTGAAATGGTTGGGCAGTTGCCTTATTTCATGGCGGCGGGAGGAGAGGGAAAAGTCGCGGCGGAAGTTCTGATAAAGAAGATCGGCCCGGAAGCGCTGCAAAAGGGTCTGCCCACGGTCTACAAGTTGCTGGGTCCACGCGCAGAAACTTTTCTCACGGAGGCCATAGGCAATTCAATAGGCTTTGGCGCGTTCGGCGGTGCGGAAACCGCCTCCGCTGGAATCGCTGAAAATAAGCCCGTATCGGATGTCCTCAAGGAAACCTTATCAAGCATCGCCACCGGGGTAGTGACCGGCCCACTGTTCGCCGGCGGCAGCACGCTTGGCGAGACGCTTGCGAAAAAGGCCGGGGACCAGATCGCCAATGCCGCCGGGAAAAAGTTCGTTGAGGCTTCGGCCCGGGGCGCGGGCGGCGCCGCTGGCTTCACCGCCGGCTCACTACCGACCAACCTGCACGACGCCCTTCTCAGCGGGTTCCTGGGCTTTGGCATGGGGTTCTCAAGTGGGGTGATGCGGCGTTCTGAAATGGCCCGGCTGGATTATGATGTCAATCCTACGAAGGAAAACCTCTCCAAACTCAGCGACGCGATCAGCGAAGACCTGAATGATCCGGCAACCAAAGCGCCTCTGGCGGGCGAAGCCGCCGCAGCGAACTCTTCCGGTGCGCCTCCTGGGTCCGCCGGGGCACCGCCGGGACAAGAACGCGCTTCCGGCAATGCAAGCGGCGTGCCAGACGAGATATTCGACAGGATGAAGGCACTCGACAATGACCTTTCGGATATTGTCGATCCTGCCACCAAAGAACGGGTGAAAAAGCAGATTATCGATCCTTTGCTTGGCGATTATGGAGTGACCCGGAAGCCGGATTTTGAAGAGACGATGCGCCAACTTGATAAAGGCGACCATTCCTTTATCGTCGAAATGGATGATGGCAGAAACCAGAAAGGCGCAAACGACAAATTTGGCTATCAGGGTGCCAATGAATTCATGCGGCAGATATGGGGGGACATCTGGGCAAAACGGACAAAGGAAAATGGAGGTATCCCGTTTCGATGGGGCGGGGACGAACTTGCGGCATTGTGGCCCCATAAAACCATCGAAGAAGTAACGGCAATCCGGGAAGCCATCGACAAAGAGATATCGGCCAAGGTGGATGAATTGGGGCTTTCCGATATTGAAAACCCGCGATACGAAGGGAAAAAAACCGGTGCTTTATACCTCGAGTATGGTCTGGCCGCCCACTCGAAAGGCGAGTATGGGGACACCATGCGCAAGGTTGAGGTGGCCCTGAAAGAAAGAAAAGCAAAAAATATTGATGCAAAATTGGGTGGAATGCGTTATAATATGGGGGAGGGTACTTCCGATGTCAGATCGACAATTTTGCCGCCGATACGGATTTCCGGAGGACAGCAGTCCGGAACAGGTATTGCAGTACGCCCGGCAGATGTATCAGCAGGTGAAAAACAAGGGCCAGACATATCCCGCGGTACAGCCGCCCAAGGAACTTCCGCAACCCCAACCCCAGGTGAAGGCGTCGTTTCCGGAATTAACGCCGAAAGAGGTAGTGGAGTTCTACCTGAATCACCCCAATCCGCACGCCCGATCGATTGGGGAGTCGATTCTAAAGAGCAGATTGAGGAAGCGCTAAACGCAAAATCGCAAGGGCTTACCGGAGAAGCCCAGGCCCTGGAGCTCGCCAAAGAAAAATACCAACGAGACAGAAAACTTTACCGGCTTACCGCTTACCTAAAAAACGCCATTGACACAAAGGCATTTGGCGACGCATCCGATCCCAATGTAATCAAAGAAAACTCCCGCTGGGTAACGAAACGGGGCGGCATGAGCGAAGACGCCGCGCGCGAAAGTTTTGTTGCCCGATACCGAAAAATCCTTCCCGATCTTGGGATATCCGAAGAATCATTGGATCAGCCCGGCGCATTCGTTGACTTGTTAAGAAACGTCAAATTGGCCGATGAACTCAAGACCACCAGAGCGGGCATTCCGATAGAAGAAAAACGACTTGATGCCGAATTCGATAAACACCAGAAGGAATGGAAAGAATTTGATCGCAGATGGCCAATAAAGCAAGATCAAAACGCTCCCATTGAAGAATTCTCCGCTGAAAATCCAAATCTGAAATTCTCCACCAAAACCGGCGACCTATTTGCAGGGACCCCCGAAGAAGCCAAAATCAAACGCGACCTCGCGCGGGCTGAAATCATGCGCCGCGCCGCCAAAGCCAAAGAGCAAAAGCCGCTCACCGATCTTCCCTTATTCGATAAAGAATCCGGAACCACGCAGCAGACCGATATGTTCAGCGGAACGGGGGCCAGCGCGTCGGTTCCGCATGGCGCAGGCCAAAAAACGGAACTTTCAGGCAAGGCCGCAACGGTTGACGCCGATACGGAAAAGAAAAGAGAGGTTCTGCGCGGCCATATTCCGGAAATCGTTGAACTTCTCAAAATGGCCGGGGAAGGAAAGTCTCCGAAAATCGCTCGCAAATTGAGAATGGCAATGGGCCGCGCGCTTGGAGTGTTCCGACATGGCGGCGCCATAGGCCCAAGTGTAAGCCTGCGTGCGGACATCTGGATCGGTCCGATGCATGCGGAATTCAAAATCCGCAATGCGCTCCAACGGGAAGCGAAAATCAAGGAAGCCGTCGATGCCCTGAAAGCAAAAGGGGTTGCCGAATCAGATATCATCATCAAAACGGAAAAGGGAACAACCAGGATTTACGAACGCGATCCCGATTATGCCGCGAAAATCGCTTCTCACGAACTTGGTCATTGGATAGATTATCTGCCGGCTGAAACCTTGAAACACGGAAACATCCTGGGGAGAATCGCATCTTTGCATGGTTACTACAAGGAATGGATGGCTGGATTTCCCGGCGGGCCGGAACCGCTTTCCAGGGCGGATGAAGCAAGGCTTCGCAAGATCGCCAAAGACCTTCTAAATAAACCGGAATTAATGGATCAGGAAATCGGCGTTCAAACAAAGTATACCCCCGAAGAAATAATGGCCGTTTGGAACAGTGTTGACCAAAGCAAAATTGATCCAAAATTATACGATTACATTGCCCGCCTGTCCGCTGCCGAGAAAAAAAGCATTGTTCTTGAGGCGATAAAGGACAAAGTCCCGGACAACCTCCCTCTTAAAGGCGAAGCCAACAAAAAAATTAAACCCGGCGCGACACCGGAAGAAATAGCAAAGAAATATCATGAACTGATCCTTGAAGAAGCAAGGAAGCGCAAACTTCTTCAGGCGTCGATTGTCCGCCAGGAATTGATCGACGCGAGCAAGGAATGGAACCCTTTCGATCCAAAGGATGGCTCAAATTATACGAAGTACCGGCTTAAAGGCGAAGAACTTTATGCCGACGCTTTCTCCATGTTGATGAATGATCCCGGACGATTACAGGAAATAGCTCCCAATTTCATGCGCGGATATTTTGCCTATGCCGATAGAAAACCCCAGGTAAAAGCCCTTTATGATGAGATTCAGAACCGAATGGCGGAAGGTCCGGAAGCGGTTTTGGCGCATCGGGAAGCCACGCTTCGGGCCGACATCCGCGCAGGGGAAGAAAAATTCAAGGCAAAAGCGGGAGAAAGGGCCAAACCGGCAATTGACCTATGGGAAGGGGTTAAAAAGGCGCTATGGGACAAGGCGACACGGGTCATCGATTATACCAAACAACGGGTCAAGGCCGGGGACAAAATAAACCCGGAAGACAACCCGATTTACAAGGCAGAAGAGCGCCAATATGTTACCGCCCCGATACATGAATATTTCAGGTCCGTTGAAAATTCAACGATTCTTCCTCTTGCCAAGTTGGGAGTGACAGAGGAGGATGTGGCCCTTTTCATGCAATTGCGGCGTGCGGCAACGGAACGCGCGATGATGGCAAATCCGGAGGGCATAGGCGGAAAATACGCCGAAGACCAGTTGGCGCATCTGAAAAAGGGTCTAGGGGAAGAAAAATACGCAGCCATCGAAAAGTATGTCGGAGAATATTGGAAGGTAAGGAAAGAGCAAAGCATTCCGATGATGAAAGAATCAGGGCAATATTCCGACGAACAGATGAGGCAGATTGAAGACAATAAAAACTATGCCACATTTCTTAATCTTGAGAAAATGTATGATGACGCCTACGGTTCTTCGGGCGTTGCGGTTCCGGGCGCTATCAAACATCAAATTGGAATGCTTGCCGGAACGCCAAACGTCTTCACATTGACAATTCTTAAGGATATCGCCCTGATGCGTTCGGCCATGCGCGTTGAAGCAATAAAGACTTTCGCTCAAACATTCAAGAGCATACCGGGCGCGGTGAAACCATCGGAAACCCGATGGGACAAAAATACGAATTCTTATAAAATCATAGAGACGCATGATCCGAAATTGCAAACCGTGACCATGCTTGTAAAGGGCAAGGTTGTCGGGTTCGACATGGACCGGGAACTCGCGGAAATCATCGATAATCCGAACGCTGCTTCCAACGCATTGACCGGGGCGATTGCATCGGTGCAACGGCCATTCAAGGAAATCCTTACGTCGAAAAACCCTTTCTTTCAGGCAAGAAACCTTATCCGCGACACGATCAATACCGCCATAAATGTAAAGGGCGCCACACTTACGAAAACGATTCGATATATGCTAGGTAGCGTTCCCGATGTATTGAAGGACGTTTTGAAAAATGAATCCACGCCAACGGTCGCGCGGATGTACCGGAACAAGGAACTTATCTCTAATAGAATATGGGGCGGCAAGGACATAAACGCCGAAACGGAACTTGATCGGATGGTCCTTTCCATCGGCAACCGAAAGATTCAATTCGAAAAAAAGGTGATTAATCCATTCTCAGCCCTCATGGACGCCCTTGATAAATCAGGGAAAATAGGTGAACGATTGGTAAAGATCGCCGGTGACAAAATGGTGCGCGATCTTAACCCGAACATGAGCGAAGAGGAAATCGGGCACATTGTCAGGGCATTGGTCGGATCCCCGGACTTCATGCGCGGCGGTTCTCAGCGGTTTTTACTAAACAGCGTTTTGCTTTTCAGCAATGCCGGGAAAGAAGGCTGGCGATCTTCAATTGAAGCATTCAGCGGAAACAAGGCCGGATATACCGCGAAGTTAATGCTTTATAGCATAGCGCCAAAAATAGCCATGCGGGTAGCCGCGGCCGGATTGATGGGTGCGGCCATTAAAGGCCTATACGACAACATCCCGGAGAATGATAAAACGAATTATCATTGCATTCCATTTGGAAAAACCGATAAAGGCAAAACAGTTTATTTCGTGATTCCAGCCGATTTTACGGGCCAATCTATCGGAGCCGTCGCGTGGAAATTAATGACAAAACCCGGAGACGTAGGCGGCATCCTCAATACCGCGTTCTCCCAATTACCCGGCCAAAGCACCAATCCCCTGATATCTACGTTTATGGCATGGAATGATTACCGCCGGGGAATAAATCCGACCGATTCATGGACCAAAAAAGAGATTGTTGATCCTACATCGTTTCGCGCCGGACAGGGCGTAGGAGACATGATAACATGGACGCTTGACGAGATGGGCCTTGGGGTTTATGCACGTCGAGAATCGGTAAAGAGGGCACTAGGCGCAATCATCCCAACATTCAAAGAGGGAACGCAACAAAGCATCGAAAGCCAATTTGAAAAAATATACGGCATTCCGATCATCGGGCGCGCCCTGAACACCTTTATCCGCGTATCGGATGCCGGCAAGCAGGATAAAATCCGGGAGACTTACGAGCAAGGCAACAAGACCACGGCGCAACGATCAATCGAAAGAACAAATGAAATCAGGAAATCCATAAATCAACTCCCAGCCCCTTCTAAGAACAATTTCAGATCTCTCTTTTTGAATATGAAAAAAGAAGCAACGCACCGGGGGGAAAGATTTGACCGGGCCTCTTTTAAACGAGTCTACGACGCGGCAACGATAGCGAGGTTTGGATCAACGGAGATAAAGGCGATCTACTATGCACCGACGAAGGATGCACGCTCCGCGGTCATTGATGAATTGCTGAAAGAAAAACAGATGCCCGATGCTGCAAAGAAAAGTCTGAAGCGACGACTGATGCAACCCTCAGTGGTGGCCCGGCTGAAAGAACCCTTATGAGTCCAACCGAACTGAAAGCGCTTGATCGCTGCGTCTCCCGATTGCTACCGATGTTGTCTTTGCCTGAAACGTCTGCGCGGCGGCTGGAGATAGGCGGACTGCGCAAGGCAATCCTTGTCATCTATTCCGGGCAGCTTCAATCCTACGTATCTCAGGCGCGCGTGGAGAGTTTTTACGTGGTACATCCAAAGGCGGAGGACCAATGAAACTGCTGACATTCCAGCGCCTTTCTCAACCCATGGCGCCGGGATATCCGGACAAGGCCGCGCTGTTTGCCTCCGATGATTCCGGTTCCCCGCTTTGGCACGGCCCGGCTGGAACGAACCCGAATGGACAGCGGCCGGCGGACGGCATGCATTGGACGAACTGCTATGCACAAATACGTGCCGGCACGAGTGGGTCATGGCAGTGCATCGACAGCCTGAAGCATGGAAAATGCTTGCTGCTGAATGATGGCGGAAAAGTGCCAACGTCTGTCCCGAACGGGAATCCGAATAGCACGCATTACAATTCGCTTTACGCGGATGCCGTGGAGGTGCATTGCGGCGACAATGATCACAATCGCGGATCGAAGGCTTGCTTCACCATACCGCCGAATCTTTGGCCTGCTTTCATTGCATTATTCGAATTTGGCGAAAAAGGCGAATGGTGTTTGATGGAGCAAGCGGAGACGTTCCAACCTCAAACTGATTGATGCGTACAGGTACGCGGACAGGATAGGCGTACAGGTCATGCCACTTTCTGGAATTCTTCTGCGTATTTCTCATGCCATGACAGGTCGATATTATGTTGTCCCTGCCGAATCCAGAGCGCCATTTCTCGGTTGTAGTAATGATAGAAAGCATCCCGCGCGCTTCCTTTTGGGGCCCATCCGCCATAGACGCGGATATCGTCCTCTGACCAGCCCTGAGCACATAGATGCATGACCGCCTGCTGCCGGCATTTATGCAGATTGTATCCGGAGATAGGGACTGATTCGCATGCCGCCTTCCATGCCGAACGAAGCGAAAAGACGATTTTCCCGTTCGCCGATCTGTCCGCATATCCCAATGGAGCATATCCTTCCTGCTCTCCACGATTAAAAAGGTACTGCGCAGGGGAAGCAAGAACCGATTTCACATACGGCCAGAATTCATCGACAATCTTTATCTGCCGTATATCGCCCTGCTTCGTATATTCATAAGGCAATTTCAGCACCCGGTTGAATGGGTCGATATGTTCACGCGTGAGATTGAACGCCTCACCCTCTCTGACCGGAACCCGCCACGCGAAATACACGAACGGCTTTAACCGAGGATCAAGCGCCTTCCAAAATCTATCCATCTGATCATTTGACAAAATAAGATAGTTTATATTTTGTTCTTCGAGCAGGGGAAATGAAGACAGATAATTTTCAGGGATCAACCTCATATCGCCATTATCAAAACGGGTTTTAAAGCAATCGTTTACCGCCGCCTTGAGCATTTGAATATGGCGGTTGATCGATGAGTTGGCGAGTTCTCCAATTGCTTTCTGAGACTCCACAAACAAGGAAAGCGACGAGTATGATTGGGTGATCGATTTATCTCCCAAATCCCTTATCAGTCGATCCAATGTGCTGCTTGCACCTCCGGGAAATTCGTGTTTGCTTTTATATCTATCCAAAGCATCCCGGATATATTTTATAGATGTCAAAGAACTTTTTTCTTTGCGTTTGGTTTTTAGCTGGTTTTCAAATTCGCACTCGATTTCTTTAGCGAATTCCCGGTCTACCTGATTGCCCTGTAGCCGCAAGCATACGGGGCAATTTATTTTCGGACACGGGACCGTATGCTCAATTTTCCCAGCTTTCCAAACGTGGACGATGATTTTATATCGTCCATCCTTTTGTCTTTTAACCATTGGTTGCCTGCCTTTCGCATGACTTGGGCGGCAGGCGATAAGGAAGATAATTCTTAATCTTTCCCTGCCGCAAGATTAAATAGTTTGCCCGACCCTTTACACGCACCACACCTGAATACCGCACAGTTGGCAAATAGCCGCACATATCCAGATCCATGACACGTAGGGCAAATTTCGTCCCTTGCGTTGTTGGGCGCCGTGCCCGTACCGTGACATACCGTACACGTGTTTGGCAACCCATCCGAATTGATAGA
>Ga0315279_10007113_pt1 | contig 13918 bp, 11 predicted proteins | sample YL17G06_20_MG_FD_203694 | JGI IMG/M metagenome (GOLD analysis project Ga0315279, IMG submission 203694) | Sediment microbial communities from Yellowstone Lake, YNP, Wyoming, USA - YL17G06_20 | ecosystem: Environmental > Aquatic > Freshwater > Lake > Sediment | place: USA: Wyoming | collected... | reverse complement strand
GGCTGTGTCGTAGAAGACCAGGTCTTCGTCGAAGGAGAGGGCGCGGGCGCGGACCGTCCCTTCGGCATCGACCACGGCGCTGGACCCGTCGAACACCAGGCCGTCGTTGCCGCCCACCTGGTTCACCAGAACCACCGGAATGCGGTGGCGCCGGGCCAGCGCCTCCAGCATGCGCTGGCGCAGCATCGGCTTGCCCACCCAGTACGGCGACGAGGAGATATTAACGATGAAGTCGGCGCCCTGCATCATCAGCTCTTCGACCGGGTCGCGGCGGTAGAGGCGCTTGTGCCAGAAGCCCTTGTCGTTCCAGATGTCCTCGCAGATGGTGAGCGCCATTTTTCGCCCGCAGAAGGGAACCACCGACTGGCTTTCGGCGGGGGCGAAGTGGCGCACCTCGTCGAAGACGTCGTAATCGGGCAGCAGCATTTTGCGCTGCACGAAGCGGACGCCGCCGCCGGCCAGCAGCGCGGCGTAGTTGGCGGCGGCGCGGCCGGTCTCCGCCTCGGCCCGCCCCGCGTAGCCGCAGACGATGTCGATGCCCAGGTCGCCGCCGGCGCCGGCCAGCCGCTGCAGTTCGTCCTCGTTGCGGCGCAGGAAGGCCGGCTTCTCAATCAAGTCGCGCGGCGGGTAGCCGCACAGCGCCAGCTCCGGAAAGATGACGAGCGCGGCGCCCGCTGTTTTCGCCCGGCGGGCGTACTCGATCATCTTGTCGGCGTTTCCCGCCAGGTCGCCGACGGTCGGATTAATCTGTCCCAGCGCCAGCTTCACGGTTTCATTATACGGGAGCGCGCGGCGTCGATCATGGCCAGAACGTTGCCGTCGGGCGTCCCGTAATCCATGTTGATCGAGCAGACGCCCACGCGCTGGTCTCGCCCGGCGGCGGCCAGCAGTTGTTCCGTGTCCCTGCGAATCTCGCCGGCGGTCGACTGCAGCATGCGGACCGGGCTCAGGCGCAGGTTCAAAAAAGCGCCGGGCAGCGCCCGGCTGCAGGCGGCCACGTCCGATCCCCAGCCCACGTCATAGAAGACCGCGCCCGTCTCGGCATACGCTTCGGCGAAGCGGTGCAGGTTCCCGCCGCAATGGTGGATGCCGTAAGGGCGCAGTTGCTTGGCCAGGCGGCGTTCGTACGGCAGCAAGGTCTTTCTGTACAGCGCGGGAGAGATCATCTGAACGGCGCAGTTCGCGTGGACAAAGGTGGTTGGGTCCACGTGCAGGATCGAGCGATTCACCGCCACCGACGCCGTCCCCGTCCGCGACCGCACATAGCCTGCCACGCGCGCCTGGGTTTCGCTGATCACTGAGAGAAGGTGTCCGGCAAGCTCCGGGTCTTCGACCAGATCGAGAAAGAACTGCTGGCCGCGGAGATGCAAGGCGGTGTTCAGGAGGCCATCGGTGTTGAAGTCGCCCACCACGTGGCCGAATTCCTTTTCCAGCCAGTCCATGTCGGCGATGAGCCGATCCATGGGCCAGGTGCGCTCGATGTCGGGCACGCGCAAGGCCAGAGCCTGCTCGCGGCTGAGATCGGCGGGCACGGGCCACGGCGCGTCGTGCTCGCTGAAGCGGATTTCGACCCCCAGCAGCGCGGGCGCCACAAAGCCCCCGGCCACATGTTGCGAGCCCACCACGGGCCGCGGGCCGGGATTCGGCTCGCCGATGCCGAAGCGCTGGTAAAGCGCCCGGCGCATGGCCAGGTCGTTCTCGATCCTGGCCTTGCGGTCGAAATAGAACGGCCGGTCAAAGGAAATCCCATGGTTTCGGAACCACCAGTTCGGGTTGAAGATCACTTCCACGCTTACCGGCACGAGGACAAGAATAACAGCAGTCGCGGCCGGCAAACAGGCGGCCGAAGAAGAGACGGTTGGATGTATATTGAGAGGCCGCCATGTATCCATCACAAAGTCAGGAACTGGAATTCAACGCAGAGACGCAGAGTACGCCGAGAATACGCAGAGAGCTTCTTTGCGAGTCTCTGCGTCCTCTGCGTCTCTGCGTTGAGATTCTCTTTTGGCTGACTGTTTTTGCCATCGGGTTGCAGGCGGGCGAAATCCGCTTGGGCCTCGAGCCGGGCCTGTGGCAGAAGCGGGTCTCCAACACCGGCGGGGTGGCGGAGGCGGCAGCGCCCGCTACTTCGACTTTTCGATTAAGTTTGTTTTGTGAGAGAAACGCGTGTCATGGCGGCCTTTAGGAGGAACGCTATGTATCCAAACGATGGAATCTTGCGAAGAGACGTTTTGAAGGGCGCAGGCGCGGCACTCACCGCCTCGCTGTTCACCGGCAAAGTCAGAGGCGCCAACGACCGCGTGGCCGTGGGCTTCATCGGGCTGGGAGCCATGGGCTCCGGCAACCTCGGGCACGCGATAAAGGTGCCGGAGGCGCAGCCGGTCGCGGTTTGCGACGTGTACCAGCCGCACCTGGAACGCGCCGTGGAAGCGGCGCGCAAGCGCGATGTCCAGGTGAAAGCGGTCAGGGACTTCCGCGAGATCATCGCCGACAGGTCCATCGATGCCGTCTGCATCTCCACGCCCGACCACTGGCACGCCTACATGGCCGTGGAAGCCTGTAAAGCCGGCAAGGACGTGTTCGTCGAAAAGCCCGCCAGCAAAGGGGTGGAAGAAGGGCTGAAGATGGTGCAGGCGGCCCGCAAGTACAACCGCGTGGTCCAGGCCGGCACCATGCAGCGCTCCGGCGGCTATTTCCAGAAAGCCGCGGAGATCGTCAAGAGCGGCGCCATCGGCGAGATCACCTTCTGCCATGCCTTTCAGAGCGGACGGACCAGCAAGAAAGGCTTCGGCAATCCGCCCGACAGCGACCCGCCGGCGGGGCTGGATTGGGACATGTGGCTCGGCCCCGCGCCGAAAGTCCCGTTCAACGCCAACCGCTGGGGCGTAAAGACGGCAGGATTTCCCACCTTCCGGTATTTCTGGGATTATGCGGGCGGGGCCATGACCGACTGGGGCGTGCACTTGATTGATCCGCTGCACCAGTGTTTCGGCGACGTGATGCCCCTCGCCATTTCGGCCAATGGTAGCAAGTTCTACGTGCAGGACAACCGCGACACTCCCGATACCTTGCTGGCGACTTTCCACTACCCGAAATTCCTGGCCAGCTACGAGAGCCGCACTTGCAACCCGATGCCGATGTTCGGGCCGCATGGTTCCGGCACTTCAATCCATGGAACTGAAGGCACCATCATTGTTCATCGGCGCGGATGTTGGGTGATCCCCAACGAGAAATCCAGCCTGACCGCCTCGACCTGGGAAAAAGATCCGGCGATGAGCGACATGAACGTGCCGCACTGGAAAAATTTCATCGCCTGCATCAAGACCCGCGAAAAACCGATCAGCGACATCGAGACGTGTGTCCGCTCCTCGACGGTCTGCCTGCTCGCCAACCTGTCGATGCGCTACAAGTCATGGCTGGATTGGGATGAGAAGAACTGGATGGTAGCGCAGGACGCGGTCAAACCGTATCTGAAAGTCCAGTACCGCAGCCCCTGGAAGCTGAAAGTGTGATCGCGCGGCGTTTGTACCGTTGCCCCCAACACGGCCGGGAACAGCACGTGCAAATGCTTCGAGCCGGGGAGCAATTCCGCCGCCTCGTCCGTTTTCCCGGGCTTTCCGAGCGCAAGGACGATGCGTCCGGCAGGCTTGCTGTCTGGAGGGGCTTCGAACCCGTCCCCCTTTCGGGTACTATGTTCGTATGGGCATCGAGGAGGGAATCATCCAGGAGATTGTTCGGCGGGTGCTGGCCGCGGCGAGGCCCGATCGCATCATTCTTTTCGGCTCGGCCGCGCACGGAACGATGACGCGAGACAGCGATATCGACCTACTGGTACTCGAAACAGAGCCTTCCAACGCCCACGATGAGAGCGTCAGAATACGCCGCTCGATCGGCGACCTTCCCTATCCGTTCGATGTCATGGTGATGGCCACACACCGGTTCGAGGAGACGAAGAATATCGTCGGCGGCCTGGCCTACCCGGCCAACAAGTACGGAAGGGTAATCTATGGATGAGCCGCTACGGGCGCTGATCCGGCAATGGCTTGCCAAAGCCGGCGAGGATTGCGATCTGATTGAACATCTCGTGAAAGAGGGCAGCCGTTTCCCTGCCGCGGTGGTTTTTCATTCACAGCAGGCGGCGGAAAAGTATCTGAAGGCGCTTCTGGTCCGCTACGGGGTGGATTTCCCAAAGACGCACGACATCATGGAACTGCTCCGGTTGCTGAAACCGATGGATGCAGCGCTGGCCGTTGAGCTTGAGGCCGCCGACTGGCTGACCCCGTTCGGCGCTGCCATCCGCTACCCAGGCGACTATCCGCAGGTCCGTCCCGGCGACGACAAGCGCGCTGTGGAACTCGCTCATCAAGTTAGGGATAGAGTGATGCGAGCGCTGCAAGCCGACTTGAGCGATCTAACCTGAGGGACTGCGTCCTGTTTGACTTCGCCCGGGCGTGCTACACTTCGCACTTCCAACGAGGGATCGAGCTATGCCAACTTCGCATTCATTTTCGGACGGCATGTCGCGCCGGCAGCTTTTGGCGGCCACGGCCGGCTTTGGCCTCACGGGCATGCTTGGGGCCTTCAACAGGCTGGCTGCGGTCGAGCGGGCTGCCGCGAGCAAGCGGCCAAACATCGTCGTCATCCTGGCCGATGACCAGGGCTGGGGCGACCTGAGCATCCACGGCAACACCAACCTCGCGACGCCGCACATCGACTCGCTGGCGCGCGACGGCGCGCTGTTCGAGCGTTTCTATGTCTGCGCGGTGTGCGCGCCCACGCGGGCCGAGTTCCTCACCGGACGCTATCATGCGCGCGGCGGCGTGCGCGGAGTCAGCACCGGCGCCGAGCGCCTCAACCTGGACGAGAAAACCATTGCCGAGAGCTTCAAGGCCGGCGGCTATGCCACCGGCGCCTTCGGCAAGTGGCACAACGGCTCCCAATTCCCCTACCATCCGAACGCGCGCGGTTTCGACGAATACTATGGCTTCACTTCCGGCCATTGGGGGCTGTACTTCGACCCCGAGCTGGACCACAACGGGAAACTGGTCCGGGGCAAAGGCTACATCACCGACGACCTCACCAACCACGCACTCGACTTCATCACCCAAAACAAGGACCGGCAGTTCTTCTGCTACATCCCGTTCAACACCCCGCATTCGCCGATGGAGGTCCCGGACCGCTTCTTCGAGAGGTTCGCGAGTTTGGAGCCGAAGATGCGGGCCCGCGACCCGAAGCTCGAAGAGATCCCGATGACCCGGGCGGCGCTGGCCATGTGCGAGAACATCGACTGGAACGTGGGCCGAGTGCTGGCCAGGATCGAGGAGTTGAAGCTGGCCGGCGACACCATCGTCATTTACTTCAGCGACAACGGGCCGAACAGTTGGCGGTGGAACGACGGCATGAAGGGCCGCAAAGGGTCGGTGGATGAAGGGGGCCTGCGGGTGCCGTACCTGATCCGCTGGCCCGGCCACATCCGGCCCGGCGCTAAGATCCCGCAGATCGCCGGAGCCATCGACCTGCTGCCCACGCTGGCCGACATGGCCGGCGTTCGCGTGGTCAGCACCAAGCCGCTGGACGGCAAGAGCGTCAAGCCGCTGCTGCTGGGAACAGCGAAAGAATGGCCAGACCGCATGATTTTCTCGCTGCAGAACAAGCGCATCAGCGTCCGCACCCAGCAATACCGCCTGGATGCCGCCGGCCAATTGTTCGACATGGTCGCCGATCCCGGCCAGGACCGCGACATCTCGAAGGAAAAGCCGGAGGTAGCGGCGAAACTGCGCGAGGCGGTGGCGCAATGGGGCAAGGAGGTGCTGCCGATGGTCGGCCCGGATGACCGTCCGTACCCGGTCGGGCACTCCAAGACCACCATGCTGCCGGCCCGTGACGGCGTTCCCGGCGGCGGCATCAAGCGCAGCGCCGGCGCTCCCAACTGCTCCTACTTCACCAACTGGACCAGCAAGGACGACAAGATGACCTGGGACATCGAAGTGGCCCAGGGCGGCGAATACGATGCCGACATTTATTACACCTGCCGCCCCGAGGATGTGGGTTCGACCGTGGAGCTGAGTTTTCTGGGGGCGCGCGTCCAGGCCAAGATCAGCGAGGCGCACAATCCGCCGCTGATCGGCGCGGAATTCGACCGCGTGCCGCGCGGGGGCGAGTCCTATTGGAAGGATTTCCGGCCACTGCGGCTGGGCGGGATTTCGCTCCAGAAGGGCCGCGGCGAGCTGCTTCTGCGCGCGCTCGACATTGCTGGCAAACAGGTCGCCGACATCCGCTACGTCATGCTCACGCGCCGCAAATAGGCGCCTGGAACCAGGAAGCTCCAACGCAGAGACGCAGAGAGCGTAGAGGGACGCAGAGAAAGACCTCTGCGTGCCTCCGCGTCCTCGGCGTCTCTGCGTTGAACGGCCCCTCGCAGATAGCATGGAGGTACCCATGAGAAAGCTTGCCGTTTTGCTCACGCTCGTCCTGATTGCTTCGCTCGCTCAAGCGCAACCCCGGATCACCTCTCCCGAAAAATTCTTCGGATTCCAGCTCGGCAGCGACCGCAAGATGGCCCGCTGGGACAAGATTGTCGAGTACTTCGCGCTGCTCGAAAAGGAAGGCGGCGGTAAGCTCAAGGTGGTGAACATGGGGCCGAGCACCATGGGCAACCCTTTCCTGCTGGTCATCATCTCTTCGCCGAACAACATGGGCAGGCTGGAGCGGCTGCGCGAGGTGAACGCCCGGATCAGCGATCCCCGCGGGCTTACCGAGCAGGAAGCCAGGAAACTGATCGGGGAAGGGAAGGCGGTCATCTGCCAGTCCATGAGCCTTCACGCCACGGAGATCGGCGGGACGCAGATGGCGCCGGAGCTGGCCTATGACCTGATCTCCCGCGCGGACGAGGAAACGCAGCGCATCCTGGACAACGTGATCTTCCTCATGGCGCCCTCGTTCAACCCCGACGGCCAGATCATGGTCACCGACTGGTACCAGAAAACCCTGGGCGGCGAGTACGAGGGGTCGAACCTGCCGTGGCTGTACCACAAGTACGTGGGCCACGATAACAACCGGGACGCCTTCCAGAACAACATGGCCGAATCGCAGTACATGTCCAAGGTGCTGTTCCGGGATTGGATTCCGCAGGCCTACCTTGACCACCATCACATGGGCAGCTACGGCGCGCGCATCTATGTCCCGCCTTACGCTGAGCCTGTCCGGCCGCACGCCGACCCGCTGATCTGGCGGGAGATGAGCTGGTATGGCGCGCACATCGCTTATAAAGAAGAGGAGGCCGGTCAGTCGGGGATCCTGAACATGGCGCAGTATTCCGGCTGGGGCCATTTCGGGTTCCACTGGATCACGCCGTTCCATAACATCGCCGGCATGCTGACCGAGTCGGCCAGCGCCAAGCTGGCCACGCCGATTTACATTCACCCCGACCAGCTCCGCGGCGGCGCGCGCGGCCTGCCCGACTACGAGGAACAGACCACCTTCCCCCATCTCTGGCTGGGCGGCTGGTGGCGGCTCCGCGATATCGTCGAACGGCAGAAAATTTCCGCCTGGGCCCTGCTGGACCTAGCGGCGCGCAACAGGGAGACGGTGCTGTGGAATGCCTACCAGAAGGCCAGGAGGCAGACCGAGCGAGGCGCGGCCGGGAAGCCCGCGGCCTATGTGGTTCCCCCGCTCCAGCATGATCCGCTGACCGCCGTGAAGATGGTCAACAAGCTGCTGCTGCAGGGCGTCGAGATCCAGCGAGCAACCAAGGGCTTCACCACGGCCGGCGGGATGACCTACCCGGCCGGGTCCTATGTGGTCTCGCTGGCGCAGCCCAAGATGGGCGTGATCCGCTACCTGCTCGGCCGCACCGTGTATCCCGACAACGACTGGACCAGGGCCAGGGACGGTTCCCCGATGCGGCCCTACGACATGGCCACCGACACCATGTACGAGTTCATGGGGGTGCGCGTCGATCCCCTCGACGAGGAAGTCAAAACCGGTCTGGTGAAACTCACCGGCGCGATCCAGGTGGCGGGAAAGGTGGCGCCGGGCGCCGTGGCCTACGCGCTCGATGGCAGGCTGAACGACAGCTTCCGGGCGGTGAACATGCTGCTGGACAAAGGCCTGGCCGTGCGGCGCGTCGATCGGGCCGGCCAGGGCCTGCGCCCCGGCGACTTCCTGGTGGCCGCGGCGACGGAAGCGGTGTTCGCCCCCATTGCCAAGGAGACGGGCGTCGATTTCACGGCGCTCAAGCAGGATCCGCAGCAGGGCACGCACCAAGTTAAGCGGCTGCGCGTCGCCATGTACCAGCGCTACTTTGGCGGCAACATCGACGAAGGATGGACCCGCTGGCTGCTGGAGCAGTTCGGCTTCCCGTATGTTTCGCTGATGGACGCCGAGATCAAGAAGGCCGAGAAGGGCGGCCTCAACGAGAAGTACGACCTCATCATCCTGCCCGACGATTCCACGGCCACCATCACCGGTGAGCGGTCCGCGGCCCCTGGTGGCCGCGGTGGACGCGCGGAAGTGTTCGGCCGGCTCGAAGAAGCCTATCCGCCTGAGTATCGCAGCGGCATCGGCAACGAAGGAGTGAACGCGCTGAAGACTTTTGTGCAGAAGGGCGGCACGCTGGTGACACTTGGCGGGGCCGGCAGCTTCGCCATCGAGAAGCTCGGGTTGAGCCTCCGCAACGTGGTCGCCAACATAAGCTCGAAGGAGTTCTGGTGCCCGGGATCGACGCTCAAAGTGAAGTTTGACAATGCGCATCCGCTGGCCTACGGGATGCCGGCGGAGGGCCTGGCGCTCTACCTCAGCGGCAATCCCGTGTTTGAGATCGTTCCCAGCCAGCACAACGAGCGCTACGAGGTGGTGGTGCGTTACGCCGACCGCGATCTGCTTCAGAGCGGGTGGCTGGTCGGGGAACAGACGCTGGCCAAGAAGGCGGCCATGGTGGCGGCCAAATACGGCGAAGGCCGCGTGGTGCTGTTTGGCTTGCGGCCACAGCACCGCGCCCAGACGCACGCCACCTTCAAGCTGCTGTTCAACGCATTAATCCGCTAACACGCCTTGGAGCCAACAATGGGACAGGAAGGAATGGGACGCAGACACACGCGGACCAGCATAGGGGGAACCGACAGCGGCTGAGCCGCCCGGCTGTGCGGAATGGCTTTGCCTTTCCGATCAGGCCCCGCTCTTTTGAAGGCTACGCCTTCGGACCGCGACTGGAGGCCCAGCCTCTGAAAAACAAGGGCACGGGTTCGGAAAGGCAAAGCCATTCCGCACAGCGAAGCGGCGGAGCCGCGGGCGGGAAATGGCGCGCGGCAAACAACATCCTTGCCGATTGCGACGCAGATTCGGCCTCAGCGCAGATAAACCCAGGACGGCCACCTCTCCCGCCGTTTGATCTGCGTTTAACTGCGTTCATCTGCGTTCCGTTCCAGGTGGTGTATACTCCCCGGCATATCGGGCCTTGAGAAAGACAGTGTGGAATGGAGGAATGTGGCGATGAAACTTCTGACTGCTGCTGGCGTGATTTTCTTTTTCCTGCTGGCGGGAACCTGCTCCGCCGCTGACATCGATGGCAAATGGGTATCCGAGCGCAAGATGGAGCGCGACGGCCAGGCGTTCACCATAAAGCAGACCCTGGAGCTGAAAGCGGCGGGGAGCAAACTAACCGGTACCGTCACCGTTGTTTTCGGCGACATGGAGCCGATGAAAACCGACATCCGGGACGGGAAGGTTGATGGCAACAAGTTCTCCTTTGTGACCGTCATGTCCACCCCCAACGGGGAGTTCAAGATGGCTTACGAAGGGACGGTCGAAGGCGACACGTTGAAAGGGTCGTCGACTCGCGAAGGGGGGCAGAGCCGTCCCTTTGAGGCCCAGCGCAGCAAATAGACAGTCCTTGCAGTGGAACCGGGTCGTGGGACGCGGCACCAGAAGGTTGCAGGTTCGAGTCGTGCCCGACGCTGTGCTGCCGGCGGGCCGGGCGCCGGCGGTACGAAATGCCGACTACTTGGGAAGCTCGTACTCGCCCTCAACCTCGCAGGTGGAGGAGCCGTCGGCGGCGGGCTTCCCGCATTTGTAGGTCCCCTTTCCCTTGAGGCCCTTGAACTTGCCGGTGCCGTTGTTGAAGGTCCACTTGCCTTCCTCGGCCTGGGGCGCCCCGTCCTTCAAAGTGATTGAGCCCTCGCCGCGGACATACACCTTGTCTCCGTTGGCCATGGCGAGAAAGCTCGAGCCTCGGGCGCGGACGGTGTTCCCGCTGAGTTCACCGAAGCTCGTCCACACCTCTTCTTTGACTTGAATGCCCGCAATCTCCGCCTTCGTCACGGCACACTTTCCCTGAACGATGCCGAAGGCGTGGCCAGGGCGGTCGCCCACATCGATCTTGAACTCTTTCTCAGCCTTGCCACATTGCCACGTGCCGGAAAACTTGTTCTGCGCTGCCGCCCAGGCGGCCAGCGCCAGCACCACCAGGAAAACCAAAGCAACTCTTTTCATGGGAATTCTCCTTTCTTAGGAACCTGCCGGGACTCGTAACCATCGAGCGGGAAGGAACTGTTGCCTGGCCTTGGATTTTAGATGCATACTCCCGGCAAGTCAACAGAGGTGAAAGCCATCCGCGGATTACGCGGATTTTCGCGGATCGTGCAGCAACAGAGCCGCGCTGATTAGCGGAGCTGCCGATCGACTTCGGCGAACCAGTCGGGGCGCTTCAGCACCTCGCGGGGCTTGGCGCCGTCGGGCGGGCCGATGATGCCGTCGCGCTGCATGATGTCCAGCAGGCGGGCGGCGCGGCCGTACCCCAGCCGCAGGCGGCGCTGCAGAATGGAAGTCGAAGCCTTGCCCATCTCCACGACCACCCGCACGGCCTCGTCGAACATGGGATCGTCATCCCCGGTGACCTCGTCGCCATCCGCCCCCTCAATCAGCTCCTCTGCATCGGCCGGCGGCGCCAGGTATTCGGTCTCGTAGTCGGGTTTCGACTGCGCCCGCCAGAAATCGACGATATGGGTAATCTCTTTCTCGGAGACCAATCCCCCATGGACGCGCAGCAGGCGCGCGGAGCCGGCCGGCAGGTAGAGCATGTCGCCGCGGCCCAGCAGCGCTTCGGCGCCGTTGGCGTCCAGGATGGTGCGGGAATCCACCTTGGTGGCCACCCGGAACGAGATGCGGGCGGGGAAATTGGCCTTGATCAAGCCGGTAATCACATCGACGCTGGGCCGCTGCGTAGCCAGGATCAGGTGAATGCCGACGGCCCGGGCCATTTGCGCCAGGCGCGTGATGGCGCCCTCGACGTTGTGCGAATCCATCAACATCAGGTCCGCCAGCTCGTCGATGACGATCACGATGTAGGGCAGGGGACGCTCCTGCCCGGCCTCTTCGAAGAGGCTGAGCGTGCCCGGCCGGTCGAAGCGCCGGTTGAACTGCTCGATGTTGCGCACGCCGTTTTCGGCCAGCAGCTTGAGCCGCCGCTCCATTTCCTTGACCGCGTTGCGCAGGGCGTTGGCCGCCAGCTTGGGCTCGGTGATGATGGGCGTCATCAGGTGCGGCACGCCGTCGTAGAGGCCCAGCTCCAGCCGCTTGGGATCGACCAGGATGAACCGCACCTGCTCGGGCGTGGCCTTGTAAAGGAAGGAGACGATGAAGGAGTTGATGGCCACGCTCTTGCCCGTCCCGGTGGCGCCGGCGATCAGCAGGTGGGGCATGGTGGCCAGGTCGGCGATGCGGATGCGGCCGTTGATGTCTTTGCCCAGGCTCATCGTCAGGCGCGAGGGAGAAGCCGCGAACTCCTGGCTTTCGATGATCTCGCGCAGGTAAATGGTGGCCCGGTGGTGATTCGGCACCTCCACACCCACCGTCGATTTGCCCGGGATGCGTTCGATTAAAATGGACTCGGCCTGCAGCGCCAGGCACAGGTCGTCCACCAGGTTGGTGACGCGGCTGTACTTGATGCCCGCCTCCGGTTTGAACTCGTACGTGGTGACCACGGGTCCGGGGTTGATTTGGGTGACGGCGCCGGTCACGCCAAACTCGTCGCACTTCATCTTGAGCACGGTGGCCTGGCGTTTCAGTTCATCCTCGTCGATGCCTTCGCTGGGATCGGGCTCGCGCAGCAGGCTGACCGACGGCAGCTTGAATCCGCCCATGGCCTTAATGGCGGGTTGGCGCTTGGGGGGAGGCGGGGTCGGCGGGGGCAGGTGGACCGGCACGTCGTCCATTTCATCGGCAGCGTCAAACGGCGGCTTCTGGCCGGGTTCGGCGGTCAGGGGCGGCGGGGCGGGCGCAGGCTGAAGGCCTGTGCTACTGCGCTGCACCACCGGCAGCCGCCCCTTGGCCCGGAGTTTTTCGAGCCTGGCCCGGTCTTTTGCCTTGCGGCGCTCTTCGCGGCGCACCCGCCAGCGCTCACGCCAGGCCGCCAAGCGCTGGAAGGGCGCCCGGACATGGGCAAAGGAAAACGCGGTCAGCAGGTACAGCGCCGCCACCAGAATCAGGCCCAGCGCGATCAGCGTGCCGGTGAGGTTCAGCAGGCGTAGAGCGCCGGAAGCCAGCAGGCTTCCGGCCAGTCCGCCGGGCGCCGCCGCGCCTTTCCAGCGCCAAAGCCACTTGCCGAACACCGCCGGCAGCGCCAGCGCCGTGGCCAGGGAAGCGGCCAGCATCAGGGCGCCGGCCGTTCGCGCCCACCGGCTCTCCACCGGCTTCGCCCAGGCCCTCCGCCAGCACAGCACACCGAGACCGGCGGGGATCAAAAACGCCGTCAGGCCAAAGACTTGCAGCAGAAGGTCCGCGGCGTAGGCTCCGGCCAGGCCGATCAGGTTACGGACGGGTTGAACGGAAGCCGCGGCGGAGTTCAGCGAGGGATCAAAGGGGTGGAAGGAGGCCAGCGCCAGCAAAGACAACAAGGCCCCCGCGCCGTAAACCAACGCCTGCAGCTCTTCGAGTCTGCGGCTCTTCACTGTCGGTTCCAATTATGGAGCCGAGGAAAAAATCGCCAGTCCCAGAATGATAAGCCCAAACACCAGGCGGTAGTAAATAAAAATCTTCAATGTGCGGGTCTGGAGGTACCGGATAAGGAACTCTATCACCGCGTACCCCGCCAGGGCGGCCACCAGCACCCCGGCCAGAAACGGCAGGCGCATGTCGGCCGGAATGCCGTGGCGGAGCAGGTGCAGGCCCTCGACGGCGGCCGCGCCCGCCACCACCGGGGTGGCCAGCAGGAAGGAGAAGCGCGCGGCTGAATCCCGCCGGTAATCCCGCACCAACGCGGCCGTGATGGTGATGCCGGAGCGTGAAACACCGGGAATCAGCGCCACGGCCTGCGCGCAGCCCACCAGCAGGCTGTCGCCCAGCCGCATATCCTTCAGGCCGCGCGTGAGGCGGGCGATGCGCTCGCCGTAAGCCATCACCAGCGCCACCACGATCAGGCCGGCGGCCATGACGAAGGGCGAGCGAAGCGCGCCCTTGACGTGTTTTTCCAGAGCCAGGCCGGCAACGCCTGCCGGGATGGTGCCCAGCGCCAGCAGCCATAACAGGCGGCGGTCGGCGACGGCCTCGTCCGGGATACCGGCGGCCGGCGCCACCGGCGGCGCCAGGCCGAAGCCGGCGAAGGCCACCCGCACCCACAGCCGCCAGAAATAGGCCAGCACCGCCAGCAGCGTCCCGAGGTGCAGCGCCACGTCAAACTCCAACCCCGGGTCCTGCCAGCCGTGATGGCGGAGCAGCCACGGAACCAGCGCCAGGTGCGCGGTGCTGGAAATGGGAAGGAATTCGGTGATGGCTTGAACGATCGCCAGAACGACAGCCTGGTAAATCGGCATAGTGACGAGTGATGAGTGACAAGTGATGGGTGCCAAACTCGTCACTTGTCACTCGTCACTTGTCACTGCTTTCTCAGGGCCACTTGAATATCCGAGTATACCCCGACGTTGTT
>Ga0315279_10007111_pt1 | contig 13922 bp, 11 predicted proteins | sample YL17G06_20_MG_FD_203694 | JGI IMG/M metagenome (GOLD analysis project Ga0315279, IMG submission 203694) | Sediment microbial communities from Yellowstone Lake, YNP, Wyoming, USA - YL17G06_20 | ecosystem: Environmental > Aquatic > Freshwater > Lake > Sediment | place: USA: Wyoming | collected... | reverse complement strand
CGCCGCCGCGCGACCAATCCTGCATGATGATCGACTTGGCGCGCTGGTTCTGCTCGGCGAGGATCGACGCTTCGCGCGCCCAGTTGTCGATCGTGTTCCACATGATGTCCACGTCGCCCTTGCGGAACGCGGCCAGCTTGGCGGCCGGGTCCTCGAGCAGCACGAACTTCACCTGCAGGCCGAAGCGCTTCAGGTAGTTCGACGCGGCGTTCGGCTCGAGCCCGTTGTTGAACACGATGCCCGGCGCGTGGCCCGCCCAGGTGTTGATGGCGACGACCAGCGGGCGATTCAACTTGCCCGACGAACCGAGCAGCGTCGCGGTGACGCCGGTCGAGCCCATGTTGCGCATCGGGTCGGCCGGGGCGGTGCGCAGCGGGTCGAAGTCGCCGGGTGAGACGGTGCCCGAGGCGGACGGCGCGGCCGTCCGATCGCCCGCGGCCCATTTGCGGATGTCGGCACCCCGGTAGTGCCAGACGCCGTAGCCCACGACCGCGAGGATCACGACCGTCATGAACAATTTTGCAAACGGCGTCAGCTTCATGGTGCTGTTCCTCCAGGACTACATCGTTTTCTGGTTCTGCGCCGCCTGCTGTGCGGCCTTCTTTGCCTTCATCTCCGTCAATTGCTGGCGTGCCTGCACCTCGCCGGCCTGCGCCCTGAGCGCGTCGAGGCGGGCATCCAGAGACGACTCGGACAGTTCGCGTCCGAGGTTGGCCTGCGCGATGGTCGTCTTGATGTGCTCGCGCACGTTGTCGAGCGCCTTGACCTCGGCGTCCACCGACAGGCCTTCGAGCTGGTCCTGAATCCGGATCCGCGCCTGGGCCGACTGCATCTTGGCCAGCATCGAATCGCGTTCGGCCTTGAGGCTGCGAATCTCGGCCTGCACGCCGAGCAGCGACGACTTCGCCGAATCGGCGTCCTTGTGGGCGCTGTCCATCTCGACCTGCAGCTCCGCCAGCTCCGTCGCGAGTTCGTTCTTCTTCTGAATCAGCACGACGGCGAGATCGTCCTGGTTCGTCGCCACCGCGGCAGTCAGTTGCGCCTCGACATCGGCCAGCTCGCGCTTGGCCCTGTCGTTGCGCGTGTCGATTTCCTCGCGCCGCCGGATGATCGCGGCGGTGGCGGCCTTCAGCCTCGAGTACTTCTCGATCATCGAGTTGATGGCGTTCTCGTAGGCGATCTCGGGGTGCTGCTTTTCGACATCGGCGATCCACAGCGAGAGGAACCCGCGCCAGAGATTGGCGAGACGCATGAAGAGGCCTTGTGCCATGGCTCAGATCCTTCCTGAATGGGGCAGCCGCCGCCCCTAGGTGGTCGGGGGCGCCGCGCCGGGTTCGTGCAGCTTCGGCGACTGTTTGACCACTCGCGCGACAGCATCCTGGCCGAAGAATTCGAGGACCTGCTGGACGGTCAGCTTCTTGTCATTGCAGGCCTTCACGACCGCCTGTTGCTCCTGGACCCGCGCGTCCATGACGGTGCGGATCTGCTTGATCTCTGCCTCGTACTGCTGAATCCGCTGGGCGGACTCCTGCAGCAGCCTCTGCGTGTCGGCAGCGCCGGCCCGGATGTACCCTTCGAGCGCCTGGACCTCGCCGGCGCCCGCTTCGATGATCTTCTCGATGGGCACCCCGAACGCCTTGAGCGAGGCCTCGACGATCTGCTTGCGGACGGCGACCGGGGTCTCCGCCGGCAGGCTCTGGAGCAGGTCGAGGGTCTTCGCCACCCGCCGCCGCTCCTCGTCCGCGATGCCCGCGGCCTCGAAGACCGCGTCGAAATCCACCCGACCGCCGATCGCGGCCGGAGGATCCTTCTGGAAGAACGCCGGACCGGCGCCTGGCAGTCCGCCCTCTTCGGCGGCCGGTGCGGGCGCCGCAGGGTCGGCAGAGGAATCGGCGCGCGCGGCCGATTCCTCCTGGACGATGAACCAGCCCATTACCGTCGAGCCCCATCCTTTTTTCTCGCTCATCGTGGCCGATCCTTTGCGGGGGTCCGTCCAGGTCATCGCGAACGGCCTCCCGTGCGTCATCTCGTTCGGACGTAGCGGCAAAACGTGATCATACGCGGCCAGACAGGGCGGTCGCAACGGCCGTGGTGGCGGTCGGCAAATCGGGCAGGAAGGGAAGACCGGCTCAGGGCTTACGGCTTATGGTTTGCCTCGCATTGTTCATCAGCGCTCGCGTCTGGATGGCCTGTCACACCGCGTCCCGGCGCGTTCACCGCGGAAGGGCACCCCAGCGCGGCTGCCGCGCCGGGGACCCCGCTAAAAACGGCTGCGCGGCATTCGTTTCCGCTTGCCGCTCAACCTCGCTGGCTCCCACCGCCGCTCGCCGTTTTACCCACTGCCGCTCGTCGCGGTGCCGCGACGGGCCGCGTTGCAACAGGCCACCCAGCCGCGGGTCGTGGATGATCCAGGTTAAGGCTTACGGCCTGGCCTGGCTGAAGGCCTTGAGCCACATCTAACCGGCTGACGGCGACCTCACCTGAAACATATGCGCCGCCAGTCGGGCCTTGAGCCCAATCGGGCCCTGAGCCTTGAGCCAATGCCCCCGGCCTCCGGCACCCAGCACTATCTTACTGGTGCGTGTGCGGTCGGGTCCTGGTGAGGCCCTCGGCCATCTCGACCAGGTGCGTGAACTGGGCGCGCGAGCCGTCCGGATCCTCGCCGCGATAGCGCGCGGCCAGCTCCGCGGCCATCCGCCAGGTGGCTTCGCCCTTGTGTGCCGAGTCGCGCAGCAGCAGGCCGAAGGCCGCGACCGCCGCCGAGAAGCCCAGGTTGGGCGTTACGCGCAGGTCTTCGCGCCTGGGCGCCTTCACCACCACGTCGAGCGGCGTGCTCGTGTCCGCGTTCGGGTGCTTGTAGCGCAGCTTCACCCACATCAGCTCGCCGCTGGCCGCCGCGGCCGGCGCCAGCGGGCGCGGTTGCTGATAGCGCAGGTCGTCGGTCACCGCAACGTCGGGCGCCACACCCGCCGGCAGGATCTCGTAGAGCGCCGTCACCGAGTGGCCGGCGCCGATCTCACCCGCGTCTTTCCGGTCGTCCTTGAAGTCCTGGGCCTGCAGCGCCCGGTTCTCGTAGCCGATCAGCCGGTACGCCGCGACCTGCGCCGGGTTGAACTCCACCTGGATCTTCACGTCCTTGGCCACCGTGACCAGCGTCGCGCCCGCCTCGCGCAACAGCACCTTGTGCGCTTCCTCGAGCGAGTCGAGGTACGCGTAGTTGCCGTTGCCGCGGTCGGCCAGTTGCTCCAGCATCCCGTCCTTCAGGTTGTCGGTGCCCACGCCCAGCACCGAGAGCGCCACCCCCGACTTGCGCTCCGCTTCGATCAGCCGCATCAGGTCGCCGCGGCTCGACATGCCGGTGTTGAAGTCGCCGTCGCTGGCGAGAATCACCCGGTTGATCCCCTCGCGGGCGAAGCGTTCGCGCGCCATGTGATAGGCCGTCTCCAGCCCCTCGGCGCCATTGGTCGAGCCGCCGGCGTGCAGGTGATCGATCGCGTCGAGAATCCGCTCCTGCTGATCGCCGGAGGTCGGCGGCAGCACGACGCCCGAGGAACTCGCGTAGACGACGATCCCGACCGTGTCGCGCGCCGTCAGGCGCCGGGTCAGCATCTGCATCGCGGCCTTCACCAGCGGCAGCTTGTCGGCCGGCTCCATCGAGCCGGACACATCCAGCAGGAACACCAGGTTGCGCGGCGGCGTGTCGCGGCGGTCGAGCCGTTGCGCCTGCAGCCCGATGTGGGCGAGCAGATGCTTCGCGTTCCACGGACACCGCGCGACCTCGGTCGTCACCGAGAACGGCGCGTTGCCGATCGGGTTCGGGTAGTCGTAGCGGAAGTAGTTGAGGAGTTCCTCGATGCGGACCGCGTCCTTCGGTGGCAGCACGCCGGTGGAGAGCATGCGGCGCACGAAGGCGTACGAGGCGGTGTCGACGTCAATCGAGAAGGTCGACAGCGGCGCGTCGGCGGCCTTCACGAACGGGTTCTCGTCGATCGTGTCGAACGAGGTCGTGTTGTACGGCGCGCTCGGATATCGCCACGGCGGCGGGTAGCGATAGGGAGGCCCCGGTCGGTACCCCGTCGCGGGCGCGTTTCCACCGGCGCCGCCGGCGGCCCCCCTGTCCATGACGATCGTCTTGGCTGCCGCCGACGAGAGCGAATCGATCATCGGCACCTGGCCGGTGACCTTCACCGTTTCCTCCAGGTGCCCCACCGACATGGTCACGTTCCGTTTGATCATCTGCCCGGCGGACACGCTGATCTCGTGCTCCACCGACTTGAAACCCGCAAGATCCACGCGGAGCTTGTACTTGCCAGGCGCAAGACCCATCAGGCGGTAGAGGCCGCGCGCGTCGGTAATCGCCGTGTGCCTGTCGCCGGTCGATGTCGCCGTGGCGGTCACCGTGACGCCCGGAAGCACGGCTCCGGAAGCGTCGGTGATGCAACCTTCTATGGAACCGGTCACGGCCTGGGTGAGAACCGAAGAGGGAAGGGAAGCAAGGACGAAGACCACCGAGGCCGACACGGCGAGCGCACGAAGGGAACGCATGGTTCACCTCCCCGGGCCCCGGCAGCCATGGAGCTGCAGGCGCCGCTGTGCAGACGAATCGGCAGGCACTCGGGCCGCTGCGAACGGCGTGCCACACGCATGAGCTTGGTGGCACCTGTACGTTAAGACGTTGATTCGACAGGGACAGCCGTGCCGCAGGAGAACTGGCCGAGATTGGCCCATGGGGCGCCGGTTTCAACTGGTTGATTTCGAAATACGCGCAGTTGGATTACATGGCTGGTGGGACAGGTTGGGCGGGTGGGGCAGGTCGGGTGGATGGGACTACGGTTCCTCGCCGCGCCTCGGATGTTCGTACTCGTACTGCGGCGCCGACGCAATCAGCAGCAGGCCCGCGATCGCGATGGCGCATCCGATCGCCGTCGCGTTCCACGGGAGGAACTGTCCTTTCGCCATCCCGAGCCACTGAAAATGCGCCGGGGCGTACACCATTGTCGCCGTCAGCGCGTTGTTGAGTGCGTGCGCGATGATGCTGCAGGCAACCGACCCACTGCGCCACACGGCGTAGCCGAAGAGCAGTCCGAGAAACGCCGTCGGAAGCATCCGGTAGATCGAGGAGTGCGCCAGGCCGAACAGCAGCGCCGAGACAAGGAGCGCGGGAACGATCCCGAGGCGCCGCAACCCCGAGAGGACGAGGCCGCGGAAGAACAACTCTTCGCACAGGGCGGGCGTGACGCCGATGACCAGCCAGACGGCCCAGAGCGGGGCCGACCGGCTGTCGAGCAGCAGGAGGTGTTCCAGCGCGCGCACGAGCGAATCGGGCGGCGGCAGCAGGCGGATCAGGATGCCGGCCGCCACCGTCCACGCCGAGAGCCCGATGAGCGCCGACCCGAGGATCGCGCGCAGCGGTGGCACGCGCAGCGAGAGCGTGTCGCGCGCGGGGAACCCGAGCCAGAAGACGAGCGCGAGGGTCGGCAGCAGGAAGAAGCCGTACTCGGTGACGAGCAGCATCGCCACGACTCCCGACCGCTGCAGCAGCAGGCTGCCGTAGAAGACGACGACGAGCACGATCGCGAACGAGACGACGGCCACCGCGGGGCCGGGCCGGCGGCCCGGCCGCCGCTCGAGACCGAGCAGGCGCACCAGCGACTGCTGCCCGCCGAGCAGCACCTGTTCCTGCTGGAACACGCGGGCGGCCAGCAGCAGCGCGAGCCCCGCGTAGGTGACCGAGGAGAGGAGCGTCAGGAACACGAGGTCGGGCGCCGCCTCGGAGAGCATCACGCTCTTGATGAGCAGGGCGATGTTCAGCACCGGCAGGAACGCCGTCGTCGTCGTCAGCTGCACGCCGGGGAGCATGGTCGCCACGGCGGGCATCGCCAGCACCATGTACAGCGGCGTCAGGAAGTTCTGGCCGTCCTTGAAGTCCCGCGCGAAAGCCGCCACGGCGAGAAAGAGCGCGGAGATGATGAAGGTGACCGGCACGAGCATCGCGAACGTCATCACGTAGGACCACAGCGGCAGGCTGAAGTTCGTGCCGGGCACCAGGCGCGCAATCGTCGCGGCGAGGCTGACGACGTTGGCCAGGGCGGTGATGAGCGCGATGGTCCACACCGCCAGGAACTTCCCGAGGATGATCTCCTGCGGCCCCACCGGCGCGCACATGAGCGTCTGCATCGTCCCGCGCTCTTTCTCGCCGGCCGTGAGATCGATCGCGGGGTAGAGGCCGCCGAGCAGCGACATGACGATGAGAACGAACGGAAGGAGCATGCCGAGCAGTTCGCCGCCGCGCCGTCGGTCCGAGGCGACGTTGCGCTGCAGGATGTCGAGGCCGAGCGCGAAGCCCGGCGCGAGGCCGTGTGCGCGCTCGCGGCGTTGCACGAGCGCGGCCCGGTAGCGCCCCAGCGCGTCGACCACACGATCGCGGGCGAGCGTCGAGTCCGGCCGTACCGAGTCGTAGTAGACCGACACCGCGCCGACGCCGTCGCCGTCGACGGACTGCGCCAGGCCGGGCCACAGGATGAGGACCGCGTCGATGCCCTGGTCCGCCACGGCCGCCCGTGCCGCGCCCAGCACAGGGTTTTCGCGTTCGATGTTCGAGCCGCGCTGGCGGCCGGCGAGCGACTGCGCCGCGGGCAGTGCCGGCATCGGCCGGGTGGCCGGATCCTGCAACGTGTCGCGGATCTCCTTCGAAACGCCCGCCCATCGCTTCGGCGTGAGCTTGGCCGCGCCGCGCAACGAGTCGACGAGCAGCCCGGCGTCCTCGCCCCAGACGGCGATCGTCGAGGCGCGTTCCGCGCGCTTTTCCTCCTGCGACTGCTGGAACCAGCTGACGCCGATGATCATCATCGGGTAGAGCAGCACCGGCAGGCCGACCATCATCAGCAGCGTGCGGCGATCGCGCAGCGTCTCGACGAGCTCTTTCCGGAAGATCGTCCAGATGATCGAAAGTCTCACCGTGTCATCCCCCGCGACGAGTCGTCATCCCCTGCGCTGACCCCGGACAGCGGACGTCGGACTGCGGACGGCCTCGTCTCTTCCCGTCCCACGTGCCGCAGGAACGTGTCCGTCAGGTTCGCGCAGCCAGACCGCGCCAGCAGGTCGGGCAGCGTGCCGATGTCGATCGCACGGCCGCGATGCAGCAGCACGATGCGGTCGCACAGGTACTCGGCCTCGCCCATGATGTGCGTCGAGAAGAGGATCGAGCGGCCGGCGGCGCGTTCGCCGCGAATCGACTCGACGATGAACTGGCCGGTGACGACGTCGAGCGCCGCGGTCGGCTCGTCGAGGATCAGGACGTCGGGTTCGTGCAGGAAGGCGCGCGCGATGTTGGCGCGCTGCTTCTGGCCGCTCGACAGCGTGCCGCACGGCCGCGACGCGAAGTCGGCCATGCCGAGCTGCTCGACCAGTTCGCCCACCCGGCGCGCCAGGCGCGCTTCGTCCATCGCGTAGAGGCGGCCGAAGTAGACCAGCATCTCCCGCGTGGTGAGACGCTGGTAGAGCTGCGTGTCGCCCGACAGGAAGCCGATGCGCCGCTTCGCTGCGAGCGGGTTCTGGCCGAGATCCACGCCGGCGATCGACACCCGTCCGCGGGTCGGCGTGAGGATCCCGGCCAGCATTCGCAGGGTCGTGGTCTTGCCGGCGCCGTTCGGGCCGAGCACGCCGACGACCTCGCCCGGGCTGACCTCGAAGCTCAGATCGCAGACCGCGTCGATGTCGCCGAATCGTTTCCAGAGGTGATCCGCGCGCAGCACAGACTGATGGTAGCGTGAACGGCCCGTTTTCGCCCGCCGAAATCTTCGCGGTGACGTCGGCGGGCGCCGAGCTTCAGCTCGGGGCCTCCGACGGTCGGCGATGGTGTACGCGTCTGTGGGGCCTGCGTGGGGTCGCCGGTCAGTTGGCGGCGTAGGCACCGAGCTTCAGCTCGGGGCCCGTGTCGGGTGTGCTATGTTGAACAGCTGATCCGATGACCGCGCCAAGCCGCTATCCCGTCCCCGCCCGCACGCACCGCACTGAAGAGGAAGTCAGGCACAGCCGCTTCGTGACGACCATCGGGCGGGCGGCGACGCCCGAGGAGGCCTCGCAGTTCGTCTCCCGCGTCAGCGAGGAGTTCGCGGACGCGACGCACAACTGCTGGGCGTACGTCGCCGGCCCCCCCGGCAGCACGGACCGGATCGGGATGAGCGACGCCGGCGAGCCGCACGGCACGGCCGGCCGGCCGATGTTGAACGCGTTGCTGCACGCCGGTATCGGCGAGGTCGTGGCGGTGGTGACGCGGTACTTCGGGGGCACGAAACTGGGCACCGGTGGCCTCGTGCGGGCGTACACGGGCTGCGTGCAGCACGCGCTGGCGACGTTGCCGCTCGACGAGCGCGTGGATCTGGTGCGGCTGACCATCGCAGTGGACTTCGGGCGCGTCGCTGCCGTGCAGCAGCTGTTTGCAGCCTTCGAGGTCCAGGTCGTGTCGCACGCCTACGAGACCGACGCCCGGTACGATCTGCGCCTGCCGAGCGCCCGCCTGGACGGCTTCCGCGCCGCCGTGCTCGAGGCGACGCGCGGACGGGCGCGATTCCCGGGCGGCGGGTGAGGCCCGCGCTCGATCGCATCCACATGGGAACGCCGCCGCGACAAACTGGGCAGGCGCGCCGCTGTCGGTCGTCAGCGGCGGTCTCGGGTGCCTCATGGCGACCGCGGTGATTGCGGCGACCACGCTCGCGTTGCGGCACGATCGGCGCGAGTGACGGAGCGAAAGAGCAGGGATCAGGGATCGGGGATCGGGGTGACGAAGGGCGGACCTTCGGACTATCGCAGTCCGGTGTCCGGTGTCCGGCGTCCGGTGTCCGATGTCAGACCTTCGGACCTCAGACCAAGGCCCGGAGCCCGGAGCCTGGAGCCCGGAGCCTTTACAGAGGAGGCGTGCGCATGGCGGAAGGCAAGCATCGGCTCGTTCGCGGCGAGAACCTGCCACGGCCGGTGGGGCCGTACTCACCAGGCGTGATCTACGAGCGGCTGATCTTCGTGTCGGGGCAGGGAGCCACGGATCCAGCGACGGGGAAGCTGGCGGGCCTCGACGTCGAGAGCCAGACCGAGCAGGCGCTGCGCAACATCAAGGGCATTCTCGAAGCCGCCGGGTCGCGGCTCGGCTGCGTGCTTCGCTGCGGCGTCTTCCTGGTCGACATGCGCGAGTTCCAGGCGATGAACACCGTGTATCAGCGGATGTTCGGTGAGCACCGGCCGGCGCGCACGACCGTGGGCGTGGCTGGACTACCCGCGCAAGGCTTGCGCGTCGAGATTGACGCGGTCGCGTACGTGCCGGAGGAGTGAGAGCTTGTGGGAAGATTGGTCGGCTCACGGCCTAAGCCGTAAGCCCTAAGCCGACTTCTCTGAGACGTCCGAGGGTCCGTGGGTCCGAGGCGCAACATGGCCTCAGGCTTCGGGCTTCCGGCGTCAGCCGGCAGCCTTCGTGACAGGGGCGACGCACGCGTCACCCCTCCAAACCAGGCGAGAGCCCGAAGCCGGAAGCCAACCCGTGGGACCGCCACCGCCGCCGTGGGCCGTCCGATCGTTCAGACTGGGGCACTCGACACACCATTCAGGCCGCGCGGACGAACGAGCCGTCGCGTGCCTTCGCGAGGAACCGGGATGTGACCAGGCTGGCGAGCAGATGCTCGCAGGTCGGCCGATCCAGGTTCCAGAGCCGCTGCGCCTGGGCCGTTGTCAAGCGGAGCCCGGGCATTTCGAGGTACTCGCCTCGAATCCTCCGCAGGGCGTCTTCGGTAACCGGAATCGTCGCAGGCATGATTGCTCTCCCACGAACGTCCGAGTGCAGGGCGCCACGCTGAGATCTCTCACTTTACGACCCTGGCCGGTGAAGGTCAAGCGTGCGCGCGGCAGGTTAGCAGCATGAAACGAGCAGGCGGCGGAACTGCGCGTAATCGGCCTGTTCGAGGTCCGTCGCGACCAGGGGCCGCGCACGCCAGTCGGTGTACGCGGCGGGCAGGGGAGGGGCGAAGCCGAGTTCCTGGCGGATCGCCGCATCGAATTTCGCGGGATGCGCGGTGGCGAGCGCGACAATCGGACCGTCCGCTTCGCGGGATGCACCGCCGGCGGCGCCGACCCTTGGACCCTCGGACCCTCGGACGTTCGGACCCTCGCGTGTGAACCTCTCCCCTGCCGCCCAGCCGACGGCGCTGTGGGGATCGAGCACGTAGCGCGTGCGTTCGTACACGTCGCGGATGGTCGCGCGTGTTTCGTCCTCGGTAACCGACGTGCAGTACAACGCGCGGCGAAGCGCCTCGAGCGATCCGTCGTGCAGGGCGAGCAGGCGCGCGAAATTGCTCGGATCACCGACGTCCATCGCGTTCGACAGCGTGGCGATCGACGGCCTCGCCCGGTAGACGCCGCTCTCGACGTAGTCGGGGAGCACGCGGTTGATGTTGGTGGCGGCGATCAGGCGCGACACGGGGAGTCCGAGGCGGCGCGCGATGACGCCGGCGGTCAGGTTGCCAAGGTTGCCCGTCGGCACCGAGAAGACCACCTCGTCGCCGACCTCCGGCGCCACCGCGAGGTAGCCGGCGACGTAGTAGAACGCCTGCGGCAGCAGCCGGCCGATGTTGATCGAGTTGGCCGACGACAGGCGCAGCCTCGCGAGCTCGGGATCGAGGAACGCCGCCTTCACCAGGCGCTGGCAATCGTCGAACGTGCCGGCGACCCGCACCGCGGTCACGTTGCCGCCGAGCGTCGCCATCTGCGACTCCTGGAACGGCGAGACCTTCCCCGCGGGATAGAGGACGACCACGTGCACGCGGGCAATCGCGTGAAAACCCTGTGCGACGGCGCTGCCCGTGTCGCCCGACGTCGCGACGAGGATCGTCGCGCGCTCATCCTGCTCGCCCAGGAGGTGGCTGAAGAAGCGCGCGAGGAACCTCGCCCCGAAGTCCTTGAAGGCGAGCGTCGGGCCGTGGAACAGCTCGAGCACGAACCGGCCGGGTTCCACTTCGACCGATGGCACCCGGAAATCGAGCGCGTCGCGCACCAGGCGCTCGATGACCTCGTTGGCGAACTCGCCCGCGAGGAGCCGCCGGGCCAGGCGGGACGCGAGATCGGGAAACGGCAGCGTGCGCCAGGCGCGCAGATCGTCCAGCGTCACCGCCGGCCACACGGCCGGCAGGTAGAGGCCGCCGTCGGGCGCCAGGCCGCGTAGCAGCGCTTCGCGGAACGAAACGGGCGGCGACTGATGCCGCGTGCTCTCGAGGCGCATCTCTTCACCGGCCTCTGCTCGCTATCCACTACCCACTACCCACTACCCACTACCCACTGCCCACTACCTCCGTCCCCTTCCCGTTCACCTGCCCCACGAACACGTCGCTTTCGAGACCGGCCGCATCCGCGAACGCGGCGCGCATCGCCTCGGCCGCGCGGCGCGCAGCCGACTCGTTGTCCGCGATCGCGAACATCGCCGGCCCGGAGCCCGAGATCGAGCAGGCGAGCGCCCCGTGGCCGAACGCGGCGTCCTTCACGCGGTCGAAGCCCGGCACGAGCGGGGCGCGCACGGGTTCGACCAGCCGATCGGCGATCGCGCGGCCGAGCAGCGCCAGATCGTCCCGGTAGAGCGCCGACACGAACGCGCCGAGATTGGCGGCGTTCGCAACCGCCGCCTCGAGCGGGTAGTGCCGGCCCTCGAGCAGCGCGCGCGCCGTCGCGGTCGAGACGCGGCAGTGCGGGTGAACGACCGCGATGTGGAGGTCGCGCGGCACCGGCAACGCGACGAGGTCCAGCGGCGCGAGGCTTCGAATGAGGACGATGCCGCCGAGCAGGCAGGGAACGATGTTGTCGCCGTGCGCGGTGAGCGCCGCGAGCGTCTCTCCAGCCAGCGCGCTTTCAATCAGCTCCGTGGCCGAGAACGGGCGGCCGAGCAGCTCGTTCACGACATACGCGCCGGCCACGCTGCTCGCGGCCGATCCGCCCAGGCCGCTCGCGATCGGAATCCCCTTGCGCAGCCACAATCGCACGCCTGGCGCGGGACGGTTGCGGCCCGCCCGTCCGAGCACGTGCGCCGCGGCCACGCCGGCGACGTTTTCGGTGGCGTCACGGCTGAGCAGGCCGCCGTCGCCCTCGATCTCGACGATGTCGACGCCCGGTTCCTCGCGGAGTTCACCCTCGATCACGTCGCCAGGTTGCGCGAGGGCGAGGCCGAGAATGTCGAAGCCGGGGCCCAGGTTCGACAGGGTGGCGGGCGAGAAGACGCGTACTCGTGAAGTCATCCGACTGATCACCCGGGGCGGACCAGTCAGTGTGTCCACGCAGGAGCGCGGCTGTCAACTTCTGTTAGAATTCGTGCGCATTTGCACCTTCGTCCTTGTCGGTTCACAACCTGCGGACCTTCGGCTTGTCCGCCGTAGCGCACAGCGCGGAGGCGGAACCTTCGGACTTCGGACCATGACCAGCCGTCATCCCGACATCGCACGCCTCGCCTCGCAGTACACCCCCGACATCGTCCGCTTCCTGCGCGATCTGATTGCCATCCCATCGGAAAGCGGGGGCGAACGCGACGTCGTCCAGCGTGTGGCCAGCGAGATGGCAGACGCCGGCTTCGACGAAGTGAAGATCGACGGCCTGGGCAACGTGCTCGGCCGCGTCGGATCCGGTCCGCGCGCGATTGCCATCGACGGCCACATCGATACGGTGGGTGTGGGCGACCCGGCCGCGTGGCGGTGCGATCCGTATCGCGGCGAACTGCGCGACGGCGTGATCTACGGCCGCGGTGCCTCGGATCAGAAAGCCGGCATCGCGTCTGCGGTGCATGGCGCCCGGATTCTCAAGGCGCTTGGCATGGGCGACCAGTGGCAGGTGTGGGTGACGGGCACCGTCATGGAGGAGGATTGCGACGGCCTCTGCTGGCAGTACATCCTGCGCGAAGGCGTGCTGAAGCCCGAGGTCGTCGTCATCACCGAGCCGACCAACCTCGGCGTCTATCGCGGCCACCGCGGTCGGATGGAGATGGAAGTGCGCGCGCCCGGGCGCTCGTGCCACGGCTCGGCGCCCGAGCGAGGCGTCAATGCGGTGTGCCGGATGGCGCCGATCGTGCTCGACGTCGAGCGCCTGAACGACGAACTGGTGCGCGACGCGGACGCGTTCCTCGGCAAGGGGTCGGTGACGATCTCCGAGATCCGATCGACCTCGCCGTCGTTGTGCGCGGTGGCCGACAGCTGCACGATCCATCTCGATCGGCGGCTCACGCGCGGCGAGACGCTCGAACGCGCGGTTGCGCAGGTGGAGGCGCTCGAGAGCGTCAGGCGCGCGGGCGCCAGCGTACACGTGCTCGACTACGCGCGTGCGTCCTACACCGGCCTGACGTATCCGACGAAGAAGTACTATCCGACGTGGAGCGTGGACGCGGATCACCCGGCCGTTGCCGCGGCCGTCGCCGCGGCGACCGACGCGCTCGGACGCGCGCCGATCGTGGGGAAGTGGGTGTTCTCGACCAACGCGGTCGCGACGTGCGGGATGTTCGGCATCCCGAGCGTCGGCTTCGGCCCGGCCAACGAGGTGCACGCGCACGCGCCCGACGACCAGTGCCCGGTGGAGCACCTCAGGCTGGCCGCGATGTTCTACGCGCAGTTCCCCGAGCGTTACGTGAACGCGGTGAAGACGGTCAAGAGTTGATAGTTGATGGTCAATGGTTCATCGTTGACTCCTGCGAGCGGGCAACCAGGCCGCAGTGCTTCGCAGCGGTTCAGCGATCAACGGTCAACGGTCAACTATCGACTATCAACCATCGACCATCACCTTCAACTATCCCATGTACGACCAGATCCCTTTGAAGATCGCGTCGCTCGCGTCGCTCGATGCGGGCCTGTTCGACAAGGACGTCCTGCTCAGCTGGAAGCTGTCCGACGCGGGCGTTCGGGCGATCCTGCTGG